>Ga0070664_100001936_pt1 | contig 16630 bp, 10 predicted proteins | sample KBSC73metaG_FD_65863 | JGI IMG/M metagenome (GOLD analysis project Ga0070664, IMG submission 65863) | Corn rhizosphere microbial communities from Kellogg Biological Station, Michigan, USA - KBS C7-3 metaG | ecosystem: Host-associated > Plants > Roots > Rhizosphere > Soil ... | reverse complement strand
GAATACCAGGTTCGCTGGCGCTGGCGGCCAAACAGCGTCGCAATCTGGGATAACCGTAGCACCCAGCATTACGCGGTCATGGATTACTGGCCCGCCGTCCGAAAAATGGAACGCGCGGGCATCATCGGCGACAAGCCTTATTAACGGAGAAGAACCATGCAGTTCATGGACGATAGCCTGCTGCCCGAAAACCAGGATCCGCTGGTCATACAGGTCGCGCCTTATGCGCCGAGCTTCTTTCCGCGCGATTCCGACGACATCCCGCTGACAAAGGCCGAGCAGGTTCAGAAGGCGGTCGATTGCTACAATGCGGGCGCTACGCTCCTGCACGTTCACGTGCGCGACCCGGAGACGGGCAAGGGCTCAAAGCAGCTCGACGATTTCAATGAGATGCTCGATCGGCTTCGGACCGCCGTGCCGAAGATGATCCTGCAGGTCGGCGGCTCGATCAGCTTCGCACCCAAGGGCGAAGGCGAAGCAGCCAAGTGGCTGAGCGACGATACGCGCCACATGCTGGCGGACCTGAATCCGAAGCCGGACCAGGTGACGATCGCAATCAACACCAACCAAATGAACGTGATGGAACTCATCACCGACGAGGACGCGGCCGGCACCTCGATGGGCGAGCCCGATTACAAGCACGCCTATACCGAGATGTACTACGAGTCCGGCCCGGGCTTCGTGAAGGAGCATCTAAGGCGGCTCGTCGCCGCCGGTATCCAGCCCCACTTCATGATCGGCTCGATCAAGGATCTGGAGACGGTCGAGCGCATCGTCCGGCAGGGCCAGTATATGGGCCCCTATGTCCTCAACTGGGTGTCAATCGGCGGAGGCCACGATGGCCCGAATCCGCGCAACCTGATGGAATTCATCAACCGCGTTCCGCAGAATGCGGTCCTGACCGTCGAGGGCCTCATGCGGCACCTCTATCCGCTCAACGCGATGGGCATCGCGATGGGCCTGCACGTGCGGGTCGGCCAGGAGGACAATCTCTACGGCCGCCGCGGAGAGCGCGCGACGTCGGTCCAGCAGATCGAGAAGATGGTGCGCATCTCGGAAGAATTGTGGCGTCCGATCGCGACCGCCGAGCAGGCTCGCGAAATCTACCAGCTCGGCACTTTCTACTCGAGCATCGATGAGACGCTCGAGCGGAACGGCTGGCTCCCGAATCGCAAGCCATCGGCGATCGCGAGGCTCGAAGCCGCGTGAGCAAGTCTCCGGCCCGTGGGCCGGATGTCTCCGCCTACGCCTGGATGGTGTTCGCGCTGACGTTCGGCCTGCTCATTTCCGATTACATGGCGCGGCAGGTGCTCAGCGCGGTGTTCCCGCTGCTCAAGGTGGAATGGGACCTGACGGACGGCCAGCTCGGCCTTCTGTCGGGGATAGTCGCCGTGACGGTCGGTGTACTCACCTGCCCGATCTCGCTGCTGGCGGACCGCATCGGCCGAGTGAGGAGCATCGCCGCCATGGCCGTGTTGTGGAGCCTTGCGACACTGCTCTGCGGGTTGGCGACCACCTATAATCAAATGCTCGCCGCCCGAGTGCTCGTGGGCGTAGGCGAAGCGGCGTACGGTAGCGTCGGCATCGCCGTGATCATCAGCGTCTTTCCCGCGCGGCTTCGCGCGACCCTGACCGGCGCGTTCATGGCTGGCGGACTTGCGGGGCAGGTGCTCGGCGTTGCTGTCGGTGGCGCGGTCGCCGCAACCCACGGATGGCGGATGGCATTCACGGCCATCGGCGCGGCCGGGCTGGTGCTCGCCATAATCTACCCGCTTCTGGTCAAGGAAACGCGGTTGTCGGGCGAAGCGGAAGTGCAGCGAAAGCAGGTCGGGCTGACGAATGTCGGAGCGTTGTTCTCGGGGCGAGCGCTAAAGTGTGCTTATGTCGGAAGCGGACTACAGCTGTTCGTTGCAGGCACCTTGCCGGCGTGGCTGCCTACATATTTCGTTCGTTACTATGACCTGCCGCTGAAGCAGGCGACGTCGCTCGCTGCCTTGTTCCTTGCGCTTGGTGGAGCAGGCATGATCGTCTGCGGAATGATCAGCGACAAGTTCGTCCGCGAGACTGGCCCGCGCGCTCTGCTCAGCGCATTCTATTGTCTCGGCTGCGCAGCCGCGATCAGCGTCGCTTTCGCGTTTGGGCCAGGTAGTACACAATTGATGCTGCTCGGCATCGGCATGTTCCTGGCGGCGGCTTCAGCCGGACCGTCGGGGGCGATGGTCGCGGCGCTGACTCCCGCTGCTCTGCATGGCACTGCCTTTGCCGTTCTCACGCTGGCCAATAATGCATTCGGCCTGGCTCCCGGCCCAATCGTCACTGGCTGGCTCGCGGACCGCCTTGGGTTGCTCGGTGCACTTCAGCTGCTGCCAATTGCGAGCATGGCCGCCGCACTAATCTTCATCATCGGAACGCGCTCGTCGCGAACCGCTCTCGGGGCCACGAAGGCCGCGTAGGCCACGCACTGCTGCGATGCTCAACAGCGCTGCACACCGTGTTAAGGTGACTTGCATGAAGGGCTCATTCGGCAGTTCTCCGACCGGGATCCTCCCTGGGCTGGCCCTGTGCGGCGCCGTTGCTGCCGCAGGCTATGCTCTCCAGCAGTTGGAGACGGCGATGTCCGGGCGGGCCTGGATTGAAGCGCTGGTGCTCGCGATTCTTTTTGGGGCCGCGATCCGGACCGTCTGGATTCCGGGTCCGCAATGGAAGCCCGGCATCGACTTTAGCGCCAAATTGCTTCTCGAAATCGCCGTCGTGATGCTCGGCGCCTCGGTCAGCGCGGCCACGATCCTGTCGGCGGGCTTACCGTTGCTCTTTTCGATCTTTGGGATGGTGGCCGCCGCGATCATGCTCAGCTTCGCAATTGGCCGAGCGCTCGGACTCTCCAAGCGTCTCGCCATCCTGGTCGCCTGCGGCAATTCCATCTGCGGCAATTCCGCGATTGCTGCTGTTGCGCCGGTCATTGGCGCCGATGGCGACGATGTTGCGTCGTCGATCGCCTTTACAGCGGTCTTGGGGGTGATCGTCGTGCTGGCCCTGCCGCTGATTGGCGCGATCTTGCACATGACACAGCTCGGCTACGGGGCACTCGCAGGTTTGACTGTGTACGCGGTTCCGCAGGTCATCGCGGCCGCGGCGCCAATGGGTGCAAAGTCGGTCCAGATCGGCACGTTGGTGAAGCTCATCCGCGTGTTAATGCTCGGGCCGGTGTGTCTCGTGCTCTCATTCATGACGGCGCGATTGCGCGAGGAGCCAACCGAGCCGGCTCCGCACGTCACCGCCGGCGACCGTCCTCAGCCTGGACGGCCGGCGCTCCACCAGCTCGTTCCCTGGTTCATTATCGGCTTTCTGGCGATGGTCGTCCTTCGCTCCGCAAATTTTATCCCGAGCTGGGCGCTTGCGCCAATCGGAACTGCAGCGACGATATTCACGGTTATCTCGATGGCGGCGCTGGGGTTGGGCGTAGATATCCGCACCGTCTCTCGCGCCGGCGGCCGGGTCACGATGACGGTGATACTTTCATTGCTGGCGCTAGGATCGGCAAGCTTCGGCCTGATCCTTCTGCTCGGGCTCTAAGCCAGGCTAGTCCCACCGCCGGCCGAGCTCCGGCGACAGGCGTCATATAACCGTTCCGACACCAGCTCCCAGTCGCGCACGTGGCGTGAAAACGAAAGTTCGTGGCGCGGTGTCGAAAAATCGCCCGCGCAACATCTCTAGGTTCCGCCCAAAGCTGGGAAGGGTATTTCATTGATAAATCGCACTCGTTTGCTGGCGTGCGCCGGCGTCACGTCCTTGGCCTTTGGGCTCTGTTCGGTTCCTGCTTCTGCGCAAGCGCAACAGCCGGCCGCGGACCCGGCAACCGGGAACGCAGCCCCTGCGCAAAATTCAGGTACTGACTCGCAGATCGTCATCACTGCACAGAAGCGCTCTGAGAATGTTCAGCGGGTCCCGATCTCGGTCGCCGCGTTCTCGGGCCAAACGCTCGCGAAATCCAACATCTCGGACATTTCCCAGATCGGCAAGCTTGCGTCGAACTACCAGGCGACGAAGAGCGTTCAATCGTCCTTCATGCGCGTCAACATTCGCGGCATCGGCGCGATCGGCAACACGACGATCGAACCAAGCGTCGCGATCTTCGTCGACGGCGCGTACGTTCCGCGCGCGGGCGCGGTGGTCAGCTCGCTGCTCGACATTGAAAGTGTCGAAGTCCTGCGCGGTCCCCAGGGCACACTCTTCGGTCGGAACGCCAGCGTCGGTGCGCTTTCCCTGCATTCGGCTGCGCCTAAGCTCAACGACATGTCGGCCCGGGTGACCGGCGAAGTCGGCACCGGCGACCGTTACAAGGTGGATGGCTACGTCAACGTGCCGGTCGGAAAGCAGGCCGCGTTCCGCTTCGCTGGAATGCAGCAGTGGTTTGGCGGCTATTGGCACAACAAGCTCGACGGCAAGCAATATGGCGGCACGGACGATACCGTCCTTCGCGGCAGCTTCCGCGCCCAGGCCGGGCCGGTCGATTGGGTCTTCCGCGCCGATTATTCGAAGATGAAGGGCGACGGGGTCACCGACATCGAGCTCGACCAAGATTCGATTTCTCCCGGCGCGCTTGCAAATATGAGAACATTGCTGGCCGGCGGTCCGGACACCGATTTCAATGATCGCAACTTCAACCAGTTCGTCACCGCGGACCTCCACGACCGTCAGTGGGGTGTGAACAGCACGCTGTCATGGGATGTCGGAGGCGGCTCGACCCTGCGCCTGATCGATTCCTACCGCGACTGGAAGAACAGGCAGCGCGACGGCGACGTAGTTTTCTCGCCCGCACCGGTGATCTCGCGCTCGGGCAACTTCGCGTCCAAGAGCCAGAACCACGAGCTCCAGTTCATCTCGCCGACCAAGGCCTGGATGGACGGCCATTTCGACATGGTCGCCGGCCTTTATTACTTCAGCGAGAAGTACAATCTTGGCGAAAATTTCCACCTCAACTCGCAATATTGCAACGTCGCATTCTTCCCGCCGGTCGCGCCTTTCACCGGTTTGAAGGCAGCATGTAACCCGTTCCTTGCCGGTCTTGGCGGCCATCTCGAGAATGCGACCGACCAGGACGTCTTCCAGAAGGTCGACAGCTACGCGGCTTATGCGCAGGCCAATGTCTATCTGACCGACAAGCTCTTCGCGACGGTGGGCGGGCGCCACACCAGGGACAAGAAGGAAGGTACTTACGCGCAGACGGCCAATGCCTTTATCGGCCAGGGCATCTTCCGCGCGCCGGAAGCGCTCACCTTCCCGAAGCTCGACCAGAGCCGGTTCACCTATCGCCTTGGCCTGAACTACCAGGCGACGAAGGACCATCTGATTTATGGGAGCTATTCGACCGGCTACAAATCGGGCGGATATAATAGCGGCGGCAGCTCTACCCCGCTTTCGACGTTCTCGAACGGTGCCCTCGTGTCGACCAAGCGCGTCTTCGCTCCGGAGACAGTGCAGGATTGGGAACTCGGCGCCAAGACCAGCTGGCTCGACCATAAGCTAACGCTGAACCTCAACTTCTACCGGATGGACATCAGCGGCTATCAGGACCGCGCGTTCGACGGCGTCAGTTTCACCGTGCTCAACGCCGGAAAGCTTCGCCAGCAGGGCTTCGAGTTCGACGGCATCGCCAGGCCATTCAGCGGGCTCTCGCTCTTCACGAGCATTGCCTATCTGGACTCGAACTTCCTCGACTACACCAATGCGCCGGGCCTCCCGGGATGCGCGCCAAATGCCGCCGGCGCGTCCCCAGCGGCCTGCTCGGCCATCGGACTGGGCGCCAGGCAGAACCTCAACGGCAAGCCCGCGCCCAACTCTCCGAAGTGGAGCGGACGGATCGGCTTCGACTGGACCGGCGACCTGGGATCGACCGGATGGACGTGGGACGCCACGTCGAACCTCAGCTTCTTCTCGAAGCAGTTCGAAGGCATCATCACCGACGCCAACCCGCAAACGATCGAGCCATCCTATGCAGTGCTCGGCGGCCGCCTGTCCCTTACTTCGTCGACCGGCCGGTGGACCGCGTCGATCTTCGGAAACAATCTGCTCAACAAGCAATATGGCCTGGCCAACCTGTACCAGCCGCTCGACTCCTCCATGCTTCTCCGGAACACGATTTTCCCGGGCAGCACGGCGGTTCGCCGGCAACATGCGGATCCCCGCACCGTCGGGGCGTCAGTGACGTTCAAATATTAGTCGAAGGGGAGGGACCTCGGCGTCGCAGCGCGGCGCCGGGGTTTCATTCCAAGTGTAATAGCGCCCGATAACACCAGTATCGGGTTCCACCTTACTTCCTGCTCAGGCGCTTGAGCGCGCTCTCCATCTTCAGCGCGAGCCGCTCGACCTCGGCATTGAGCTCCTGCAGTTCGGCCAGAGGGTCCGAGGTCGCGAGGGCAAGCTCCTGCGGCGACTTGGGCTGGCTCTGCAGCTGCGCCGCGCTCAGCACCGCGGGCGCGATCGGAAGCTCGAACTGGCAGCCATAGAACTCGCCACTGTTCCAGACGATCGTCGCCTCGATGGGACCGACCTGCGGCAGCTCTACCTCGAAGATCGCGCCGACCAGCATCGGAACCGACGTTTCCAGCAGCGCGCCCGTCAGGGAGAGATCGTGAATGGTCACTTCCTCGCCGCCAGCGCCGCTGCCGAGCTTCAGCGAACGCCGAACATAGCGGCGGCGGTCGCTCTGAGGCGCAAGGTCTTCGAAATGTGCGAGCATGGGCATCACGCGCTCCTGAACAACGCCAGTGCGCACCCGATGGTTAAGAAAGTGTAACTGTTTCGGTCAGTGACCGGTGAGCCGTTGCCGGAGCTCGTCCATTTCCCAATAATCGTTGCGGCTGAAGGGAAGCACGGCCTTGAGGGCGGCAAAGGTGCTTCGTCCAAGCGCCCGCTTCAGTCCTTCCAGCTCGGCGAAGGCGGCGCGCACTTCCGCGGGGTCGAAGACCGCGTCGCCCGCCGCTTCCTCCATCAGGGTCTCCTCGGCCTCGGCGACGAGCCAGGCCAGAAGTTCCCAATAGCGGCGAACGCGCGTCGCCCCTTCGCTGTCGAGCCGTCCGGCAAGAGCAGCGATCTTCTCTGCGGCTGGCCCGTCGGGCCAGCGACCGGCCCGGAGTGCTTCGAGCTGGGAGCGATGTTCCTTATATTCGCTCTCGAGCCAGCTCTGGGCCTCCGCGGTTCCGAAATTGAGAATGCCGATGAGCATGAGCGGCGCCGCGATCATGGCGCCCATCATCGCGATGAGCGGCCGTTCCGGGAATTGGTTGAACAGGGTGTGGAGCGCGACCGCAGCTCCATATCCTGGGATGAACCAGTAGAGATGGAAGTCGAAGTCGCCGGCCGCCTCGCGCGTCTCGCGCTCCGCGAACTCGTGCGCGACCGCCGCAAGGATGGCCAAGGTCGTCCCGTGCATGGTCGCCGTGCCGAAGCCCCTGACGAGCCATGTCCCAGTATTATATTGGGGAAATATGGTCAGATAGAAGATATTCTCGACGACCGAGAAGCCGGCACCAATCGCGAAGCCCGAGATAACGGCGTCGAGCTTGTAGCCGATGCGATTGATGCGGAAGAGCACGATCACGATCACCGCCTTGATCGCTTCCTCGATCCAGGGCGCGACAAAGCGGCTGTAAAGCGAAAAGCCGATCGGCAGGGTATCAAGCAGCCCGCCGCTGACCGGCCAGGCCGCGAGGGCGGCGAGAGCCCCCAGGATCAAGAGGACGGAGACTTCCTTGACGCTCATTAGCGCGAAGGCGTCGAGCCAGACGAACATTGCGAGCAGGACGATCACCGGGATGAGGGCGGCGCCCCAATGCAGGCTCTCGGTCAGCAGGCCGGTCATCGAATCACATGATCTTAAGCGACGCGAGCCACTCGGTCTTGCGATAATGGCCGTCGCGCCAGCCCCCGGCCGCCCCCACCGACAATACCATCGGCAGCCTGAGGGCGACGGTGAAGTTCAGGTCGAGTTGCAGACCTAGATTGGCGTAATTATGCGAGCTCTTGTCGGGCGCTTCGATCGCCATGCCGCCACCGAAGATCGCCGGCCTGATGTAGCTCAAAAAGAAGACCGGCGTGCCGATCTCGGTGAAGCGGATGGGCGGCAGATTCACTTCTCCCGTCAGCTTCACGAAGCGGCGTGCGACGATTTCGTCGATCGAGAAACCCGGGAAGCTTTCCATTTCGCGATACCGTTTGACGGGCCGGTTATCGACATAATTGTTCCGGAACGAGCCGAAATAGAAAGCCGACAATGGGCTGGTGCGGTCGCCCGCGGCGGTTCCTGCGTGCGCGTAAACCCACGCCGAACTGTTCGCGAATGGCAGCGGGAGACCGTAGTCGATCCCGCCGTAAAGCTTCGGAAAGGCCTGGCCCTTTGCATAATCGAGGTCCGCGAGCGCTCGCCACGCGATGCCCTTCTCGTGATCGACGCCCCCCAGCGACTGCCGGAAATTGTGATATTTGGCGCCGATCTCAATGGACTCGATGTTGCTGGGCCCTGGGATATTCTGAGCGTTGGGTAGGCGTTCGAGCCCAGTATAGACAGCGCCGGACGCGAACAGGTCGAGCTGGCGCGGCGGATCGTAAATGATCGTCTTGTTGTAGGCCGCGATCACCGTATCGCCGCGGCGGCTGCGTTCGATCGGGCCGAAGAGGTCGTAGAAGTCCGCGGCGTTGTGCATGTACTGGAGGTCCCAGTTCAATGTCTTGAGCTGGAGCCTCGCGTGAAACCGGTCCTTGAACTTCATATGGTCAACGGGTGACACGCTCACGCTGGCGCTCACCTGGCTGAACTGCAGCGGATCTTCCCACCGGAAGTACCAGCCCGGGGACCAGACGCCCTTATAGCCCTCGATGATCGGATAGGTACCGGCGAACTTGCGCTGCCGCGCAGCGCTATACTTGCCGCGCCCCGTGACAAGTTCCTCGAACGGAACCTTGGCCGGGGAACCGACGCCCCATGTCTTGAGCTCGGGATGGGTAGTGACGACGCGCGTTCCCAGAAACTCGACGGTACCGAGATCGTCGCGCACCTGCGGCTGGAACCGCACCGGTTGCAGGCCCTCGCCGCTATATTCGTATGCGATGAGCGATCCGTCAGGCTGCACCAGGGGCCGGAAGAATCCCGTCGAGGAATTGCTGACGGCGTCATATTTCCCGCTGGCGATGTCGAAGCGGAAAACGTTCGAGGCACCAGTGTAATAGGACGTCCCGTACATCGTCTTCCCGTTCGGCGCGAAGACGAAGCCTTCGGGGACGGAAGGCGGCAAGGACAAGCGGGCTATCTCGACCGGCTCGGGGGAGAACAGCGAGTCCATCCGCCACACGCGCATCGTCTGATCGCCATTCACCTCGCCGAAGGAGGCGGACATCAAAGTGCCGTCGGGCGAGATGTCCAGGTCGAACGGGATCTGCCCGTATTTGAAGGTATGGACCTGGTTGAAGCTGCGGTAGGGCGCCGGGATCCGGACGATCGTCGCGAACCCGTTCTGGTGACGTATGCCCCACAGGGTCTTGTCCCGTGCGTCGAAAACGAGGTCGCCGATCCGCGCATCCTTGAGCAACATGCGCTTGCGGCCGTTGTCGACATTGACCGCGATGATGTCGCGAAAAGCGCCGTTGTCCTCCGTGTAATAAGCCGTGCGCGACGCCGGATCGAACGCGAGGCTCGTCACCCGGTAGAGCATCATGCCCTTGATTTCCTGGAGCTTGGTCAGCTTCCCGGTGGAGAGGGCCATGCGTCCGAGGAAGCCGATCGTGCCCGGATACCGGAATGCGGCGATCAGGCTGTTGGTCTTCGGGTCGACGAAGCCGCGGGAGATTGAGCCGAGTCCTTTCGGGCTCAGCTTTTGCGTATCCGTCAGAGGATATTGGGCAAGCTTGGCGAGATTTGCCTGCTGGAACTGGTTTTCGAACGCGATCCATTCGCTCCAGGCACGGTCAAGTCGCAGTCCGAAGACCTCCCTGAAGCGCGACGCGTAAAATGCCTTGCTTCCTTCTGGCCGTCGGAGCCAGTCGACCGCTTTCTCGGGCCCGTATTTGAGCGCCAGGTAGGAAAAGAACCGGCTTCCGTACAGGTAATCGTTGACCCCAACCTGGAAGTCGACGGCAACGCCCGCCGACTCTAGACCGAGCGGCGAGAAGAAGCGGTCATGGTCGCGGACCTTGGCCCGCCATACCATCTCATCATAGGCGCCCTGCGCCCGTCCGAGGCCGCCCGCCATCCAGGTTTCGAAGAAGACGGCGCTTCCCTCCAGATACCAGCGCGGGACATTGGTGCGCGGTACGGCGAGATAGTTCCATAGGATCGATTCCGGATGCTCCTGCAGGGGCATGGGCTTGCCGTGGAAGAAGCGCCGCCAGGACGCATCCTTGCGGTTCCAGACGTCCATCGTTGCGACGTGCTGCAACTCATGGTTGTTGAGCGTGAAGAACCGTTCGCCCGGAGAGAATGTCTCCATCACCTGGCTGAGGGGCGCCACGTCGAGCAGGACCGCGTTGTTGGGCGAGGCCCGGGCAGCGGCGTTGCCATAATCGCCGAAGTCCTTGAGCAGCACCGTGATGCGCTCCCACGGCGTCCAGTTGAACTTCTTCTTGTGGAATTGGAGCGAGTTGGTGAACGCGCGCCCGATGTAGGGCGTGAGATACGTTTGGGCGGGATCGAAATACAGTAGCTCGACCTCGCGCGTGTCGATCTCGCTGAGATCGATTCCGGACGCGTCGGGAGGAACGTGCGCGGGCTCGCGTTTCGGAGCCGGCAAGGTCGGTTCTGGCGGGCGTTCAGGCTTGGTGACTGGTTCTTCGACGGTCGTGGTGTCAGGCTGCGGGGGCGGGAGCGATTGCTGCGCCTGCCCGAGCGCGGGGCTTGCGACCCCGCACAGTGCGGTGACGATTGCAGCGGCCAGACATGCACGCGGCCGCGCGCCGAACCCCCCCATGAACCCCCTTCAGGCGACCTGTACGCCGTTACTCAGCAGCAGCCGCGTTGACCGCATTGGCGAAGTCCTGGCTCCGCGCGGCGGCCGAGAAGGCGGCGTTGCTCACCAAATTCTGGAAGTTGGCGTCGTGGCCAAGCACCTCGAAGGCTCGCGCGTTGGCTGCAAAGAGCTGCAGGGCCCCGGGCTGACCAGCAAGCGCCGTAAAAGCGGCCGAGTTCTGCGTCATCACGGCCAGCGCCTGCGGATAAGAGGCCGCCAGCTGGGCCGCCCTCGCATCGATCGACCTGCCGTCGATCGCTGAAGCGGCGGCCGCCTGCATGTTCAGCGCTTGCGCGGCATTTGCCGCGGTCTGAATTGCCTTCGCATTCGCCGCGAACTTCTCGAAGAAGTTCGAGTTCGCACCGATCGCGTTGATCGCTTTGGCGTCAAACGCGGCTTCGAAGCTGGCATCGGTCGAGATCGCTCGAAACGCGGCGGCATTTTGCGCTAGCGCGCTAAAAAATGACGCGTCGTTCTTCAGCGCCCCCATTGCTCTCGCATCCGCGGCGAGCGCCTCAAAGGACTTCGCCTCGGCTGCCATCACGCTGTTCGAAGTGGCGTTGGCTGCCGCCTCCTGGAATGCCTGCACGTTGCCGCCAAAGCGTCCGAACGCCGCTGCGTTCTGGAGCATTACCTGCAAGGCAGCTTCATGCCCCGCCACTGCCGAGAAGGCTTGTGCATGGTCTGAGACGGCTGCGAGCGCGCCGGGTTGCGACGCGAGGACCTGCAACGCGGCTGAGTTGCCCATCAGGGCCTGAATTGCCGAGTTCGGCGCGCCGCCAAAGCTCGCATCGACCGCCTGGGCCTGGGTGAGGGCCGCGTTAAGCAGGCTCGGATTGCTTGCCAGGGCCTCGAAGGACGCCGAGTTGGCCGCGATCGCATTAATCGCGCTCCTGTCGAACGCCGCGTCGAATTTCGCATCCGACGACGCGAGGACATCGAAAGCCTTCGCGTTCGCCGCGAGAGACTGGAAGAAGTCGGCGTCGGACCTGAGTGCGTTCATGGCACGCGCGTCTGCGGCAAGTGCCTCGAAGCCCTTGGCTTCGGCCGCCATCACGCTGTTAGAGGCTGCATTGGAGGCAGCTTGCTGAAAAGCGGCAACGTTGCCGCCGAAATGCGCGAATGCCTGCGCATTCTGAAGCATGACCTGCAGCGCGGCTTCGTGATTGGCGAGCTGCTGGAAAGCTGCCGCATGATCCGCCACTGTGCCAAAGGCTGCGGGCTGGGATGCGAGCGTCTTGAACGAATCCACGTTGACCGCGAGTGCAGCGGCGACTTGCGTCGCGACGCCATTCGCAGCTCCGTTGTTCGCGGAGAGCTGTTGCGCCGATTGAACCAGCATCTGGAAAGACCTCGGATCCGAGGCAATCACACGAAACGCCTCCGCATTTGCAGCCAGCGCGGCCATCGCGACCGGATTCTGTGCAAGGGCTCCGAATTGCGGATCGCGTGCGAGCTTCCGGAACGCCGGATTCTTGACCATCGCTTCGAACGCGTCGGACTGCATCAGCTGCGGTACCGATGTATCCCCGAGCGTCACATCCTTTTCGCCGACTTGCGAAGAAACGTAGCGCTGTGCAGCGCCTACAGTGCCCGCGCTAGGACCGAGCGGTGGATAGATTCGCCCGAGTCCATAGGCGCCAAGTCCGACCGCGACGATGGCTGCGGAGGTCAGAATCATCCTGCGATTATTGGAAGTTACGCTCGTTGCCATTGATTGCCCCCTTGACTGAGTCAAGGATTCCGATGTCGCATTTTGTTAACGCAAAGTCAACGAACGTCGGCCGCCCGACAATCAGTGCAAGAGCTATTATATCATTGAAACTGCTGCTGTTTTTCTGACTCGCTAAAAGCGCAAAAGCCGAAATCCTGCAATGCTTTTAACCATTTAGCGAAGTCCGATGGAAAGGCTGTTTTTGTAATCTGAGGCAAGCTGGATGGAGAAGGCCATGCGCTCGCCTCTGACTGTCATTGCAGGGCTCGTGTTGATCGGCAGCGCGGCTATTGCCGAACCGCCGAAGAACGCGCCGAAGCCGGCGTCGCCCAAGGCGCAGCCGGCACCGATCGTCCTTGCATCGGTCGATCCGATTCGTTCCCCGACTGCGGACATCACGAAGGTGGCTGCTGAGCCCGCCAAGCGGCGGATTACGCCGCGAGTGACGACCTGCCGCTGCGGCGAACCCCAGGTCCCGGCGGAATCTCAGGACCAATAATTATTTGGTAACAGCCGCGATCTGCGCCTTGGGTGTGCGGATCAGCGGGATGTCACCGTCGCCAACAGCCGCAAACGCCGACCAGTAGAATGGGTGCGACGTGTTGACGTCGTCCATCAGCTGGCGTTGCGACATCCTGAGAGCCGTCACCGTGGGCGTCCCCGCCGGGGCGGAGAACAATCCGGTGATCAGTCGCTGGGTCGCATCATAGTCATCCGGAACCGGCCAGTGGCTGGCCACTACAAGGCGGCCACCGGCGCCGACGAAGGCGCGGACGAGGCCGTCGAGAGCGACATCGCCGCCGGTGGAAAGGCCGGCTTGCTGCGTCGCTGCGGCGCTGGCTTTCCCCGCCGTGTCGCAGGCGGAAAGGATGACCACGTCCGCGTCGAGGCGCAGATCGAAGATCTCGCGAAACGTCAGCAGCCCGTCGGAGCCGTTCCCGCCGAAACTGGTCAGGAGCGCCGGCTGTGCGGCGCATTTGGCGGCGCGGGCGGTCACCACGCCATGGGTCGCAAAGTGCAGGATGCGATAATTGCCGAGATCCCCGCGTGCTTCCAGTGCGGTATCGGTGAACTGATCGCCAGTGATGATGTCCACACCGTTCGGATTCACTCGCTTCAGGATCGCTCCGGCAACGTCCAGCTCCTTCGCGGAGATCGGCCTGCTCCACGAAGAGAGCGGGAGGATGCAATCGCGGTCGGCGGCTGACGGAACTAGCCCTTCGGCTGCTGTTGATGGCGCTGTATTCTGGCCGAGGCCCAGATATTCCTTGCGGCCTGCAGACGGCGGCACGGCGCGCAGCTGGGCAAACGACTGGGGGCTCACCGCGGTGCTGATGTCTCGATCGCGCCCCAACCACGAGATTCCGCGGAAGTCGTAGGCAGCGTCCTCACCACCGGCCTTGGCGCGCTGCTGATAGGCATCGACTGATGCCTGATCCATGACCAGCAGGTTGGCCGGCAACCGAAGCATCGCGCCGTCGGGTTCGAAGATCAGGTGCTTCACCGAGGGAAGCGCGGCCTGGAAGGGACCGAACAGCTCGATATAGAGCTGATGCGACAGTGCGACGTCGAACGGGTAGGTCGTGCGCTGTCCATTCTCCACCTTGGAGATCGTGTCCCGCAAGGCCGCGACCTGTTCTTCGAGCTGCTTTGCGGTGACCTCAAGCTTTACGGCGCGGGCCGACGAAGGCGTCAACATCATCGTGTAGACATGATCGCCGACTATGGTCATCCGGTAATAAGCCTCGCCGGGACGCAGAATCTTTTGAAGGTCGGCAAGCGAGATCGTCTCGCTGGCCACGGCGCGATAGCGCGGGAAGCTCGACAGTGCTGCCTGGGTAGTCAGCTGCTCCCTTTGCGACGAGTCCAGCGTGGCCCGGAGGACGCGCGATCGCACGATTTCCTGAGGCGTCGGTTTCGGGAGGTCCTGAAGCCGCCCGAGTTCGATGCGGGAGCGTTCGACCTGACGCGTGAGGGTCACCGATTGCCTGAACAGGCGGGAGGCTTCGTCCGTTCCGCCGGTCAGCTCGCGCGCAAGCACCGCCTGCGTCTGCGCTAGGCCCGGCCTGATCATGAGCTGTGTCGCGGCAAAAATTTCCGCCGAAGCCTTGGGATCGTCGCCCTTTTTCAGCAGCAGGTCGACATAGGGTCGAAGAACGTTGGCGAAGCTCGGCGGAAGATTGCTGGTGTCGGGCTGCGAATGCACGATATCGCTGAACATCCCCTCAGCCGTCGCCAGCTGTCCGTTGCGCGCCAGATAACCGGCAAGCCGCGCCTTCGAGTTCAGCAGGACCGCGCTGCCGGGATAGTTGGCTTCAAGGACGCCCACCGCCTGACGATAGAGACGGCTAGCTTCGACCGGGCTGCCGCTCTCCTCGGCAATCGCACCGAGGTCACCGAAGATCTGCGCACGCATCCATGTGATCGACGCGACCTTTCCGCCCCGAACCGCGAGCAGTTCACCGTCCGCCCGCCGAAGCGCGTCGCGCGCGCCGTTGCTGTCTCCCGTCAGCCGCAACGCCGTACCCCGCAGCTGCATTGCCTGGCCGTCGAGGATCTGCGCCTTTTCGTCGGGGAGCAGCTCGTCGCTTTGCGCCCCAAGCTGCTGGCCGAACTTGGAATCGGCATTCAGACGCTTCGACAGGGTCGTGTCGATCTCGAGCTTTCCGACGCCGCCTTTCCCATCGACGGCAATTGCTTTGGGCAACGGCTTGTCGAGTTCGGCGATCGCAGTTTTCGGATTGCCCTGATTGAGAGCGTGAATGGCTCGATAGTTGCGCAACCGTCGCGCCACGATTGGATCGCCGCCGACGATTTCCGCGGCCCTGGCGAACAGTGAATCGGCTTCGGCAAAGCGGGCGAGGTTCGAACGCTGAAGCGCTTCGTTCACCAATGCCTCGGAACGGCTGAGAGGCGTGTCTCCGGAGCCAGTGCTGGCTGCGGCGAAGAATTCCGCGGCCTCGGCATAGCTTCCAGCATTGTTGCGCCGGTAGGCTTCCTCGAGCGCCTTGTCGGGTGCCAGCGTTCCCGCCTGGACCCGTGCGAATGCGGCGGGATCTCCGACGCCGGTGGTCGCGATGGAGATCTCACCCTTGGCCGGCTCGTCGGCGACCAGGCTCCTCAACCCCAGCTGGAGCGCGCTGTCATAGCCGGCCAGGCCTTGCGCGGCGAAGAGCAGCCTGCCGCGCCGCAGTTGGTAGGCGCGGTAGACGACATCGGCACCCTTGAGCTTACATTCAATCACATCGACCGCGCCGAGCCCGGAGACGTTCTTGCGCTGCGCCGGACCGCAACTCGCGAGCAGTGCGCGGTCCGCGGCGAGCCGGTCGGCCGCGCCGGCCGTGTCGCGAAGCTTGTACAGCTTGCCGACTGGTAGGGCCGCGTCGCGACAGGTAATCGCATAGCCGCCGTCGAACATGCCGCTCAGCGCCTTGTCCGTCGTCAGGCTTTGAGCGGAGCAGAAGCTGGTTCCGCTATTGCCGATGCGCCAGCTGTCCCGAACGCTGAGCGGAGTCGCTGCCCAGGTTGAAGCTCCGCCTGCCAGGGCGCTTGCTGCGGCCGCTATGACGATTGCTGTCTTGCGCATCTGATCCTCCGATCAGTCCGGGGTTCCCGGATCCACATTCATTGTATCCATGCCCCCGCTGGTGACGGGCTGCTCGAGTTCGTTCTTCAGCTGCACTGGAGAAGTGTTGATCAGGCCGAGCGCGGCCTCGGCGCTGCCCTGATCGTCGCTCTGCTCGGAATCCTTTTCCTGCTTCTGTTCCTGCTGCTCCTGAACCGGGTCAACGGCCGCGACCAACTGGGTCGGACTTGAGACCTGCTGGATCGGACCAAGGATCGTCTCGGCACCCTGCACCGCTGCAGGCGGAGTCGTCGGCGGCGGAGGCGGAGGCGGCGGCGGCGGCGGAGGCGGCGG
>Ga0070664_100001928_pt1 | contig 16667 bp, 16 predicted proteins | sample KBSC73metaG_FD_65863 | JGI IMG/M metagenome (GOLD analysis project Ga0070664, IMG submission 65863) | Corn rhizosphere microbial communities from Kellogg Biological Station, Michigan, USA - KBS C7-3 metaG | ecosystem: Host-associated > Plants > Roots > Rhizosphere > Soil ... | reverse complement strand
GTCAGCATCATCTTGTCGCCGTAGACCTGCTTCGCCTGGTCCTGCAGCTTCTTCTGGATCGCGAGGAATGCCTGGACGTTCTGCTCGATGTACTGCCCCATGATCGTCTGCTGGGCGCTGCCGTAGAAGCGGATCAGTTGCGCGAGCATCTCGGAGCTGAACATCGGCATGCCCCCCGATTCCTCGTCGAGGATGATCTGCAGCAGGATTGCGCGCGTCAGGTCGTCGTTCGTCTTGGCGTCGACGACTTTGAATTCGACGCCGCTCAGGACCATCTGCTTGACGTCCGCCAGCGTGATGTAGCCGCTGTTCGCCGTGTCGTACAGCCGGCGATTCGGGTACTTCTTGATCATGCGCACTTCGGACGCCATCTACGGATGCTCCTCGGGGAAGCCGAGATTATAAACCCCTGATTTTTAGAGGGTTTGAAAAGCGGCCGCCGCTCCCTCAAAAAAAGATGGTGCGGTGCACAAAAAACCCTTGACTTGCCCCCGTCCCGTCCCTACAATTGTTTTTGTGCGGTGCAGCATTCGACCCGGAACCGATGGGGCGGATCGTAACAGTCACCGATTATGGGCGGGAAGGGCGAACGTACCGGTCCTGCCAACGTTGGGTCTACGACCCGTCATTGAAAGGGCAACCATGTACAACGCAACCGAACAATTCTCGGAACTCAACAAAGCCGGCGTCTCGAGCGCGATCAAGCTCGCGTCGCTGTCGATCGAAAACGCGGAAAAGCTCGTCCAGCTGAACATCAACGCAGCCAAGCTCGCGATCGCGCAAGCCGTCGAAGGCGCGCAAGCCGCGGCGTCGGCGAAGGACGTGCAGGAGCTCCTGTCGCTGCGTGCGAAGCTCACGGAAGTGGGCGTGCAAAGCGCGACCGGCTACTCGCGTACGCTGTATGAGCTGTCGTCGCAAGCGCAAGCCGGCTTCTCGGCGCTCGCCGAAGAGTCGTGGTCGACGTACACGAAGGGCGTCGCCGCCTGGGTCGAGAAGGCCAGCCAGAACGCGCCGGCCGGCTCGGATGTCGCCGTCAACGCGCTGAAGTCGACGTTTGCTGCTTCGACGGCCGCGTTCGACCAGTTCCAGAAGGCGACGAAGCAAGTCGTCGACCTCGCCGATGCGAGCGTCCGTGCCGCTGCGGCGAACGCCAGCAAGGTGACGACCGGCATCAAGGCGAAGCGCGCTGCGTAATCGCCCGTGGCGCCCCGCGGCGCCGCGATGCTGAGGGACGGGCCCCGCTTGAATCCCGCGGGGCCGGTCCCAAAATTCAGAATGGTGGTGTCTCTACTGTATCGATCCTCTCCTCCTGATTGATACAGTTTTCAACCCCCGCAGGCCTCGCCTGTGGGGGTTTTCTATTCGGCCCTGCGAACGCGCTATACCGTTGCGGCGAGGCCTTTTTCGATCTTCCCCACGCGCTGAACCGCCTCGGCGAGCGCTCTATTCGACCTTGCCAACGCGCTGCACGGCCTCGGCGAGCTTCTTCGCATCGGCGTCCCAGAAGCGGCGAAGCTCGGGCGCGTCGAGGTACTGAACCGGCGTCTCGACAGTCGCGAGCGTGCTGACGAAGCGAGGGTCGGCTGCGGCGATCCGCGTTGCATCACGGAGTCGCGCGACGATCGCGTCCGGCGTTCCGGCGGGCGCGAACAATGCCGACCACTGGAAGAACACCGCATCGAATCCCGATTCGGTCAGCGTCCTGACCTCGGGTAGCGATTGAAGTCGATGATCACCCCACGACGCGAGAACGCGAACCTTGCCGCTCTTCACGTGCTGGAGCACGGTTGAGGGTCCCGTCGAAAGGGCATCGACCTGGCCGCCGAGCAGTGCCACCACCGCGGGTCCGCCACCGGTGAACGGCACGTGCAGCAGCTTGACGTTCGCACTGTGCGCGAACATCTCCATCGGCATGTGCATCGTTCCGTAGTTGCCGGACGAGCCGTAGGTAATCGCGCCGGGGCGCTTCTTCGCATCGGCGACGAAATCCTGCAGCGTCATCCACGGACTGTCTGCCCGGACGGCGAGCACCGTTGGATCGGCCGTGAGCCGTGCGATTGGCGTGAACTGGTCGAGCTGATAGAGCGGCGCGCGGCCGAGCACCTTGTCCGCCTCGGGCAGAATTGAAATCGACGACAATGCGAGCAGCAGCGTGTAGCCGTCGGGCTTCGCTTTCGCGACGAGGCCCATGCCGATGCCACCGCCCGCGCCCGGCTTGTTCTCGATGACGACCGGCGTCTTAAGCTCGCGCGACAGCGCGTCAGCGAACGGGCGACCCACGATGTCGGCCACGCCGCCAGGCGGAAACGGAACGATCAGCGTGATCGGTTTCGACGGATACACGTCCTGCGCCGCGACGAGCGCACTCGTCAAGAAAAACGCAACTGCCAGCATGGCCTGCGCGAGTGCGCGCTGACAATCGATCAAACTGAAGTTGCGCATGAAGGCGTCCTCAGGCTTGGTAACTATTGATCGCATACTCGAGTGATCGGAGAATGCCGTCGTAGTCGAGCGCGCGTCCGTCTCTGAAGTGCATGAACGGACAGGAATTCAGCAGCTGAGCGGTCCACGTGTCGGGCAATCCTCGCGCTTGGCGTTCAAGAGCTTGCCACCTTCGAACGGACCTTCATAGCGAACGCCGCTCGCCGACGTGTAGACGCCAGGTCCTTGCGCCTTGCCCGCCTTGAACTCTCCTTCGAGGCGCGCGCCATTTTCCCACGTGTAAACGCCCTTGCCTTCTGGACGTCCTCGTACGAACATCCCGACGTAACGGTCCGCGCCGGTTGCCTCGCCCTGGCCATGCGCGATCTCGTCCTTCTCGTTGCATTCGCCCTCGTAATGTCCGCGTAGATAGCCATTGCCGACAACGCGGCAGTCATGGGCGATCGCGTGGGTGCTCGCGAAGCACAGGCACGCGGCAAAGGGAAATCCGACGACAAACCGCTTCATTTCATTCTCCTGTTACAGATGCCGCGATACCGCTAGCGCAACGGTCGCAAAAAACGAGGGGCATGCCATGGCACGCCCCTCGCGCGTTGCAGAGATACAGTCTACGAATAAACCAACTCAGTTTGCGCCGTTCTTGACCGCGTTGTTATTGCCGAGGTCCTTGCAGCCGCCGGTACCGTCTGTCCCGATCTGCTTCGCGCAGCCGTTGAGCTGCAGGATGTCCATGCCGGCGCCGTTACGATCGACCACGTAGATGTAGCCTCGGTTGTCGATCTCGACGTTGTTGGTCATGTAGCCGTCGGGGTCCGTGTTGGCGTTGGCTTCAGGAACGTAGAATGCGACTTCCCGCGGCGCCTGCGGTTCGCGGATGTCCCAGACGCGCAGACCACCGTTGAAGTACGCGATCGCCGTGAGCTTCCCGTAGTACGGATTGCGGAAGTTCTCTTCGGTCGAGTGAACGCCGAACCGCGCGCCTCGTGCACAGTAGTTGCCGCGTGCGTTCTTCTCACCCGAGCGCGGATCGACCGACATCGTGGATAGCGACATCGGACCGTGATATGGATCGTGCTCCGCCTGAAGTCCCGGGGTGTCGATGAACGAATTCTCGACGGTGACGTCGACGACGAATGTGTAATGCGGCGGCTCCTGGCACTTGCCGTCGCTCCCGTCGGCGGTGGCTTCCGACGACAGCAGCACGACGTCCCGCGTCGCGAATGAGTTGTTGAAGCTCTGCATGCTCGGCGGTTTCATCCCGAACACGGGCATCGACGTGTGGCCGCCTTGGTCCGGAGACATGAGGAAGTAGCCAACGGTCGGCGAATACCGGTTGTTGCCGACGAGCTCGTCCTCGTCTGGATTGTCTGCGCTATCCGCCTTCTTCGGAACCCAGTTGCCGCCCCTGTTACCTCCATGACCGTCCGGGAGGTTCGGCAGCAGCTTGTCGCGGTCGATGATCGTCATCACACCATCATCTCCGACGCCCCACGCGGCGTAAATGCGGTTTCCGATCACCTGCGTGTCGTTTTCGCCGCGAGCAAGACGCGCCGATGCGTTCGGATGCTCGTGCGCGGAGATCGCTCCGTGCAACGAATTCGGCACCGGTCCTGTTCCGTTGGGCTGACCACCGGGCAGGCCGAACGTGCGCAGTATCGTAGGCGCAGTGTTGGGGTCATGCCAGTCCATGATCAGCATCGCCTGCGACTGCCGCCATGTAGGCGCTCCCGGGAAGGACTGGGGATTCTTGCTGCCGGGCGCGTAGACGATTCCGGTATTGCACTCCCACCAAAGCTTGTGCGTCGAGCGGAGTCCCCGGATCTCGGACTTCATGACCGGCTTTTCAACATCGGTCACGTCCCACACCTCGTACCCGGACACGGAAGCATTCGTGGCCTGCGTATTGCGCATCAAATACACATTGCCGGCCGTTCCTCCCGGCAGCTGGGAGCCTAAGCACATGCGCGTCATCTGCGCCTGGCCCAATCCGCTGTTGGCGGTTCCGGTGAACTTCGCCGGGATCAATGCCTTCTCGACCGGGTTCCGCGGATCGGTAACGTCGATGATCATCGTCCCGTTGTTTTCGCACGCGTTGTTGTTCAGCGGATTGGGCAGGAAGCGTGCGCAGAGCGGAGAGTTCCGCGGATTGCCGCTGTGCATTCCGACGAAGAGGATCGTCCGCCCATCGGGGTACTGAATCACGTTGGGTTGATAGCTCGGCCGTCCCTGCAGATTGGTGTGTCCGAGGCGGATCATGTTTTGTGCCTCTCCGCTTTGGCTGACCGCCTGCGCGCTCGCGGCCCCGAGCGCCATCGCGACGCCTAGCCCAATTGCCGTCACTTGAAACGTTGCTCTCGTGTTCTCCACAGTCCCTCCATCTTCGAACGTGTTGCTACGAATACGCCCGCGAGGATTCACGGTCGTTAAAGCTGAACGGCGATGACCCGGCGGCCGCGGTCCATTTCGACGGTGCGCCCATCCTTGTAGTGCCAGATTTCGACCCGACCCTTCCGGAGCTCGTCCTGAATGACTTCCGCAGGCTCTCCCCACATCTTTCGCACTTCTTCCCGTGTCGAGCCTACGCGCGGCATGCTCGGGGACGGGGCGCTCGACATTGCCGCAGAGGGTGCGACCTTCGCGCTCGCCACGTCGCGGGGCTTGGTCGAACTCGAGTTCGAAGTGCTCGCCGGCGCCGCCGAAGCTGGCACCTTCGCGTCGGTCGGCATCGACCCCATCGAATCGAAGGGACACGGAAAATTCTGATAGGTCGTGGCGCCGTGCTTGCTGCACGCATAGATCTCGGCCTGCGCTGCGCCAGACGCGAGCGCGAGGAGAAGCCACACCCAGGTTTTCATCGACGACGCGGCTAAAGCGAGTGTCGGGTAACCGACGAAGGGATAATGGTCTTGTTCTCCCGACTGCTCCACTCCGCCCCTTCAAAACGTGCGGCGGCCCGTGCGTCGAGTTGCGTGCGAATGTAGCGGCCCGTCGGCCGCGGCGCTTTCATCGTCTTGCGGAAATTGTCGTAAACCTGCGATTTGCTGATACCCGGCACATCGACTTGGGCACTGCATTCTTGTTTTGCACCGCAATGTAAATCATGGGGAACGCGTTAGAATCTTCGCGATGAAGACACTATGGCCTCGCTGTGTCCAAGGATTGGCGCTCGTGATGGTCGCTATGGTTGCGATCGCGAACGAATCAAAAACGCTGGAAATGCATCACCACAGCGCGGCGGCGAGCGAGCAGAAGCCGTTTGGTATCGCAGGTGACAAGCGCGACGTCGGACGAACGGTCCGTTTGCGCATGATCGACGAGATGCGTTTCGTGCCCGACAAGATCGAAGTGCGGGAGGGCGAAACGGTACGCTTCGTCCTCACGAACAACGGCAAGCTGCTGCACGAGCTCGTCCTTGGGACACGCAAGGATCTCGAAGCGCACGCGTCGATGATGCGTCGTGGCGAATCCATGCCGCACGATCAGTCCTACATCGCGCATGTCGCACCGGGCCAAACGGGCGAGATCGTGTGGAAATTCAACCAGGCGGGCCGCTTCGACTTCGCGTGCCTGGTCCCCGGTCATTTCGAGGCTGGTATGACCGGGACCGTTATCGTCCAGCGCTGACGCCTGCCCGCACTGCTTACAACCTTTTAACGAGTTGCCGAGCTTAAGGGCAACTCGGTCCGTCGCGTTCGGTTGGGAACGGAGATGCTAGTCGAGCGCCCTGAACTGTCGCGGCGTGAGTCCCGTCACGCGATGAAACAGGACCGAAAAGTGGCTGTGGCTCGAGCACCCGATGCGATCCGCTATCTCGGTAATCGGCAGGTCTGACTGGCGCAGCAGCGACTTGGCGACTTCGACGCGTCGTTCGACGACATAACGGTGTGGCGCGATACCCGTTGCTTCCCGAAAGGCGTGCGCGAAATGTCCGGGACTCAGCGCGACTGCATTGGCGAGTGCCGCAAGCGTGACGGGACTGCTCAAGTTCTCATCGACGTACTCGATCGCCCGGCGTAGTTTGTGCGGCGACAGTCGAACCTTCGGCGATTCGTCGATGCCGCTCGTCGTGTAGTTGCCGAGCAGATGGATCGCAAGCTCCGATGCCAGCGCATCGGCGTCGAGCAGTGCTTCTCCGGCTTCGAGCTCGAGTGCGGCAAGCAAGCGGCGCGCAATGTCGTCGATGGTCGCGTCACGTGTCGGAAACGCGTCGCGAATCGCGAATCGATCCGGATCGAGTGCGTACTCATCGCCGGCGACGGCGCGGACCGATTCCGCCGACAGCCGGAGCACGATCGCGAGCGTTTGGCCGGCCTGAACCCACCGGACGGGCAACCCGACCGGCGTGATGACGACGTCGCCGGCAGCAACCTTCCTCACCTGCGTACGACCATTGCGCGTGCGCTGCAGCCTCGCCGATCCCGCAAGGATGACGGTAATGACGTGATCAGGCGGTTGCACGAGCGCGTCAAGCGCCTTGAAGCTATGCAACTCGACGGTGACGCCGTTCCAGGCGCGCGAACGGCTGCTCAACAGAGGCGTGGGCACCGCGCCGGAGAGTACGAACGTCGCGGCCCCTGGTCGTGGGCGTCGCCCAACCGGTTGGAGGTGCAGGCTCTCGACGGAGACGAGGCTCATCCGCGGTTACGCGACGGCCCGCACGCAGATCCAGTGCGCGCGTGACGAGATGCTCGGAGAGGTAACGATGCTGAACAGTGGCTTCGCCAAGCGTGATACAGGAGACTTGAATGCGTGAACGACACGCGACGCGAAGCTTAATGCACGTTCCGCGCGGCGTGAAGTTGAGTGTAACGCGCTGTCGAGGTCATGCGCGAGAACGTGCGGCCGCGCATGTCGCACGGCCGTACGATCACGCTCACATCGCTAGTACATGTGCTGGCCGCCGTTGATCGCGATGTTCGCTCCGGTCAGGAATGCCGCTTCGTCACTGGCGAGATAGGCGACGAGCCCGGCCACTTCCTCCGGCTTGCCGAGACGGCCCATCGGAATCTGCGGCACGATCTTGCTGTCGAGCACGTCCTTCGGGATCGCCATCACCATCTTCGTGCCGATGTATCCGGGCGAGATCGTGTTGACGGTGACACCTTTGCGCGCCACTTCGAGGGCCAGCGCTTTCGTGAAGCCGTGCATGCCGGCCTTCGCGGCCGAGTAGTTCGTCTGGCCGAACGCGCCTTTCTGGCCGTTGACCGAGGAGATGTTGATGATCCGGCCCCAGCCACGATCGACCATGCCATCGCACACCTGCTTCGTCATGTTGAAGCACGAGTCGAGGTTCGTCTGCACGACGGCATCCCAATTCGCCTTGTCCATTTTCTTGAACGTCATGTCGCGCGTGATGCCCGCATTGTTGACGAGCACGTCGATCGGCCCCAGGTCCGACGCGACCTCTTTCACGCACGCGGCGGCCGAATCGAAGCTCGCGACGTCGCACGGATACGCGCGGAACGTATGGCCCTGGCTCTTCATCGACTGCAGCCAGTCGTTCGCTTTCGTATTGCCCGGCGAATGCGTCGTGACGACCGTGTAGCCCAGCGCTGCCATTTTCATGCAGATCGCTTCGCCGAGCCCGCCCATTCCGCCCGTGACGAGCGCGATGCGTTGACTTGCCATGATTGGTCTCCTCCGGTTTGGGGTCGGCGACCCCGTGATATTCGTCGATTGCTCGTTGATTCAGTAACCTTTAACGCTCGACGGCGAGTGCGACACCCATGCCGCCGCCGATGCAGAGCGACGCGAGTCCCTTGTGCGCATTGCGCTTGCGCATTTCGTGCAACAGCGTCACGAGCACTCGCGCGCCTGATGCGCCGATCGGATGACCGAGCGCGATCGCGCCGCCGTTCACGTTGATCTTCGACGTGTCCCAGCCCATCTCCTTGTTGACGGCGCATGCCTGCGCGGCGAACGCTTCGTTGATCTCCATCAAGTCGAGTTGCGCCGGAGTCCAGCCGGCCTTCTCGAGACAACGGCGCGACGCGGGTACGGGTCCCATCCCCATGATCGCCGGATCGACGCCCGACGATGCGAACGCACGAATCTTCGCGAGAGGCTCGATGCCGAGGCTCTTCGCACGTTCCGCCGTCATTACCAGGACTGCGGCGGCGCCGTCGTTGAGGCCCGATGCATTCGCAGCCGTCACAGTGCCGTCCTTTGCAAACGCAGGCCGCAATCCCGATATCGAATCGATCGTCGTGCCGGCTTTCGGAAATTCATCCTGCGCGAAAGCAACGGGGTCGCCTTTGCGCTGCGGAATCATCACCGGGACGATTTCATCGGTGAAGCGGCCCGCCTTTTGCGCGGCTTCTGCCTTGTTCTGACTCGCAACGGCGAATTCGTCCTGCTGCTTGCGCGAAACTTCGTACTTCTTCGCGACGTTCTCGGCGGTCGTGCCCATGTGGTACTGGTTGTAGACGTCCCACAAGCCGTCGACGATCATCGTGTCGACAAGCTTTGCGTCGCCCATGCGAAATCCGTCGCGAGATCCCGGCAACACGTGCGGTGAAGCGCTCATGTTCTCCTGGCCGCCGGCGACGACGATGTCGGCATCTCCGCAGCGCACGGCCTGAGCGGCGAGCATCACGGCTTTGAGCCCCGAGCCGCACACCTTGTTGATCGTCATCGCGGGCACGCCGTGCGGCAACCCTGCGCGAATCGACGCCTGACGCGCAGGATTCTGACCGCTTCCCGCCGTGAGCACCTGACCCAGAATCACTTCGGATATCGCTTCGGGTTTGACACCGGTCTTCTCGAGCAGCGCGCGGATGACCGTCGCGCCAAGTTCGGGCGCTGGTGTTTTGGCGAGCGAGCCGCCGAACTTGCCAATCGCGGTGCGCAGTGCGCCGGCAATGACTATGTCGGTCATGGGAATCTCCGTAGGGTTGCGTGCGCCAGGACGACGCTCTCTACATGGTAGCGCAATCGGCGCGCGGCCGCGCGCTCGATGCCGCCGTTCGCTACGGTTGAAGTTTCGCCGACGCCGGACTAGAGTTCGTCGGCTTTAGCGCCGATTCGGCGCGCGTTGCGGCGTCATCGCCGCGGCATGTTCTGCGATCGTTCAACGGAGGCAACGATGAGATTTCAACCGCGGATTTCGCTCGTGCTGTTGGCACTCGCATTGGCACCGTCAATGTCCGGCGCTGCCGAGCTCGAGACGCTGAGTGCGATGCATCAGACGAACACGCCGGTCGACTGGCCCACGATTCCACAAACCGGTGCGAAAGCCGATCAAATCAAGCAGAACCTGACGAAAGTGAAGCTGCCGCCCGGCTTCCACATTTCGCTGTACGCGCTCGTTCCCGATGCGCGTCACATCGCGGTCGGTCCGCAGGGGATCGTCACCTTCGTCGGCACGCGCAAGACGAAGATCTACGCGGTGACGGACCGCTCGCGCGGCGGCATCGGCGACGAGGTCAAGGAATTCGCACCCACGCTGCCCAAGAAGATTCCGAACGGACCGTGCTTTTCGAAGGATGGGTTCCTGTATGTCGTCGAGCAGAATCGCGTCGTCGAGTATCCGGCCGCGGAGTTCTTCTACGAGAGCCCCGACGTGGTGCCGAACGCGATCGTTCCCGAAGGCGAGCTCATTCCAAAAAGCGAGGAGAGCTACAACCATACGGCGCGACCGTGCCGTGTTGGCCCCGACAACAAGCTGTACATCCAGCTCGGCCAGCCGTACAACGTTCCGGGCAAGGACAAGCTCGGCATGTACACGAAGCTTGGTATTGGCGGCATCATCCGGATGGACCGCGACGGCAAGAATCGCGAGATCTACGCGACCGGATTGCGCAATCCGGTCGGGATGGATTTCAACCCCAAGGACAAAACGCTGTGGACCAACGACAACCAGGTCGATGGCATGGGCGACGATCAGCCGCCGGGTGAGATGAATCGTGTCGAAAGGGGCGGGCTCGATTTCGGCTTCCCATGGTACGGCGGCGGCCGCGTCCGAACCAATGAGTACAAGAATGACACGCCACCTGCCGGCGTCGTGTTTCCGGAAGTCGAACAGGCGGCGCACGCCGCCGATCTGGGGCTGATGTTCTACACCGGCACGATGTTCCCGGAAAAATACCGTGGGGCGATCTTCTCGACGCAGCACGGATCGTGGAACCGAACGGTGCCAATCGGCGCGCGCGTGATGGTGACTTTCCTGAAGCCGGACGGCCACGTCGCCGGCAAATCGGAGCCGTTCGCCGAAGGCTGGAACGACAACGGCTATTACCTCGGTCGTCCCGTCGACGTCGCACAATTGCACGACGGCTCGATACTTGTGTCCGACGATCTCGTCGGCGCGCTTTATCGGATCTGGTACGACGGCAAGTGATCGGACGCAATGCGATGGCCTTGCCGAGAGCGCGGGCCATCGCGTCGCTGATGTTGTTCGCGGCCGTCGGGCCCGCGGTCGCCGGCGATGTCGCGGCCGGCCGCGCGAAAGCGCTGATGTGCCAGGCATGTCACGGCATCGACGGACAATCGAAAGTGCCGGACGCGCCGAACCTCGCGGGACAGGTGGAGGGCTATCTGGCCGTGCAGCTCGGCGCGTTCAAGGCCGGCGTGCGCAAGAGCGAAGCGATGAATGTCGTTGCCGCTTCGCTATCGGAGACCGACATTGCCGATCTCGCTGCTTACTATGCGGCGATCGAGATCAGCGTCGGCAAGGTTCCGGGTCGGTAGCAGGGCGGTCCGTCCGGGGGGCGTCGATTGAACTCGGCGAACGCGCTGCCTCAATTCGATCGGTCGGGCGACTCGCTGACATAGCGGCCGGGGGCGCTATCGAGCGGCGGATATTCAGCGTTGCCACATTGGGCGGGCGCTGTGCGTCTGCCGCCGGCGTGCTTATCGAGCCACCGATACCAGTGCGGCCACCAGCTTCCGGCGTGGCTTGCAGCGGTCGCGAGCCAGTCGTCGGCAGCGGCCGCGCGATTGGCGTTTGTCCAGAAATTGCGCTTGCCACCTGCGGGCGGATTGACGACACCCGCGATGTGGCCCGACGCGCCCAACACGAACGTCGTGTCGCCGCCGACGAGATCGAGCGTCCGATAGGCGCTATGCCACGGCACGATATGGTCGTCGCGCGTCGCGAACACGTAGCAGGGCACCGCGATGCGCGTAAGGTCGATCGACTCGCCGAGCATCGTCAGCGCGTTGCGCTCGCGCAGCTTGTTGCCGACGTACATGTTCTTCAGGTAGTACGCATACATAGGGCCCGGCAGGTTCGCCGAGTCGCCGTTCCAGTACAGCAGGTCGAACGGCGGCGGCGTCTTTCCCTTCAGGTAATTGTTGACGACGTAGTTCCACACGAGATCGTTCGGCCGCAGGCTCGCGAACGCGCCGGCCAGCTCGCCGCCCTGCACGCGCTGGCCGCACATGAACGCGGGCTCGCGCGCGGCGACCGATTCAGGAGCAATGTAGACGCCGATCTCGCCAGGATCGGCGAAATCGAGCATCGTCGTCAGCAACGTCGCGCTCGCGACGCGCTTGTCGCCACGCGCGGCAAGCACAGCCAGCGTCGACGCCAGCAGCGTGCCGCCGACACAGAAGCCAAGCACGTTCAGCGTTTTGGATCGCGCGATCGACTGTGCCGCATCCATCGCCGCGAGCACGCCCTGCTGCAGGTAGTCGTCCCACGTCAGGTGGCCGAGAGCGGAAGGCACGTTGCGCCACGAGATCATGAAAACCGTATGTCCCGCCGCAACCGCGTGGCGGACGAACGAGTTCTCAGGCCGCAGGTCGAGGATGTAGTACTTGTTGATGCACGGCGGCACGATGAGCAACGGGCGGCGCGCGACCTGCGCCGTCGTCGCGTCGTATTGCAGGAGCTCGATCAGGTCGTTGCGGAACACGACGCTGCCCGGCGTCACGGCGATGTTGCGGCCGAGCTCGAACGCTGCCTCGTCGCTCATCGTGATCCGGCCCTTGCTGACGTCGCGGGTGAAATTGTTGAATCCCGATACGATGCTTGCGCCCTCGGTCTCGAACGCGCGGTTCAGCACGTCGGGATTGGTCGCGGGAAAGTTGGTCGGTGCCATCGCGTCGATGAACTGGCGCACCGAGAATTCGAGCCGCCGTTTTTCGGCAGGTGGCAGTGTTGCCAGCGATGTGATCGCCGTCAGGTACTCCGCGTAGAGCAGGTACGATTGCTTGACCCACGCGAAAAAAGGCTGCTCGCGCCAAGCGGCGGCGGTGAAACGTCGATCGCCTGGTGGATCAGCGACGATCTGCGGCAGCGTCGAGCCCGGTCTGGCGAGCGCGTTGGCCGCGGCCGTCCAGAGTTGCGCGAAGCGCAGCTTGAACGACTCCTGCACCGACAGCAGCGATTGCGGATCGAAGGGATAGGCGTTTGTCCCGGAGGCTTGCATTGGATGAGGCTATTTCAAAAGCGGAGTGCAGTTCGAGATGCTACGCGGGCTCGAGCAGCATGTGGGTCGTCGCGATGATGGCGATCCCAAGCGCGATCCACAGCATCTGCTTCGCCGTCTCGAGCGGCTCGGAGCGCCGGTGCAGGCTCGGGATCAAGTCAGCGACCGCAACGTAGAGCAGGCTCGCCGAGGCGATCGCGAGAACTGTCGGCAACAGTTGCTGCATGTGTGCAAGCGCACCGTACGCTGCGAGCGCACCGAAGAGCGTCGCAAGGCCGGTGCCGATGTTGTAGCCGAACGCCTTTGCGCGCGTGAATCCCGAATGCAGCAGCACGGCGAAGTCGCCAACCTGTTGCGGCACCGCATGCGCGACGATCGCGAGCGTCGTCGCGATGCCGAGTCCCGCGTCGGCGATGAACGCCGCCGCAATGACGATGCCATCGCAGAAATTGTGCACGCTGTTGCCGATGAGGATCATCAACCCCGAACGGCCGCCATCGGTCGCTGGCGCGTGACTGTGCAAAGCGTGCTCGTGCTCGCTTTCCTCGCGCTCGTCCGAGTGCGCGTCGTGGCCGTGCGCGTGCCGCCACAGCACAAGCTTCTCGAGCAGGAAAAAAGCGAGCAGTCCGACGAGCACCGTCAGCATCACGCGCGGAGCGCTTCCGGATTCGAGGGCGTGAGGAAGCAGTTCGAGGAACACTGCGCCGAGCAGCGCGCCGACAGCGAACGATACGAATCGAGGTATCCACGTCGACTGCATGCGCAGCGTCGCTGCGGCGGCGAGCGTCGACAACACGCCTCCCGCCAGAGCGGCGACGACGATCTGCGTCAGCGTCAGCATTCGGTGCGCCAGATCAGCGCCGCCATCCGGCCTGTCGCGCCATCGCGCCGGAAGGAAAAAAAACGCCGTGAGTCCGATGCGGTACAGAACCCACTTCGAGTTACGTTGACGACCCCGGACTGCGCGAGCCGCTGTTGCGCCAGCGCGATGAGATCGGCGTGCCACTTGCCGGGCGCGCTGCGCTTGAATGCCGATGCCGCGGCGTTGTCACGGCGGACGAACGCATCGTAGACGTCGTCGCCGACTTCGTACGCGGGAGCACTGATGCAAGGCCCGATCCACGCGACCAAGTCGGTGGGTGCGCAGCGCATCGCGTCGATCGTCCGCTCGAGCACGCCGGCCGCCAGGCCCCGCCAACCTGCGTGCGCGGCGCCGATTGCTGCGCCATCGGCCGACGCGAACAGCACGGGCATGCAGTCGGCGACGCGGACCGCCAGCACGACGTCATGTTTTCTGGTCACTGCGGCATCGGCGCGCGGAGGGTCGTCGTTGATGATTGACGAGCGATCGAGCGTGACGACGTCGGTGCCGTGGACCTGGTCGAGCCACACGGGTGACGACGGCAGCAGTCGATCGAGGAGACGCCGATGGGCAGCGATCGTCGCGCGTTCGCCGGAATCGTCGGGCGCACGCGGGCCGCCGACGTCGAATGACGTCGTACGGACGTCGCTTGCATTGACGTTGCGCGTCGTGAAAAACGCATGGACGTTTCGCGGTGCCGGCCACGACGGAACGATCCAGTCGTCGGGAAGATCCTTCACGGCATTTCGCCGCGCTCGATCCTTTGCGTCCATGCTCATCGAGTTGATGATGCGTGGTTCGTACGCAGCGTATCTATCAACGCCGCGAGATCTTCAGGCGGTGGTACTTGCCATGTGACCGGCCGCCCCGTTACGGGGTGATCGAGACCGAGCCTTGCCGCATGTAACGCCTGGCGCGGAAAGTCGGGAACACCAGCCGCACGCCCGGGTCCGTATGCGCGATCGCCAACGAGCGGATGACCGATGGCCGCGACGTGAACGCGAATCTGGTGTGTGCGCCCCGTCTCGAGCGTGCAGCGCAGCAGCGTCGCGACGCCGAAACGCTCGACGATATGCACGTGCGTGCGCGCCGGCTTACCCTTCGCGACGATAGCCATCGACGTCCGCTGCACTGGATGGCGTCCGATTGGCGCATCGACGATCGTCGCGCGCGCAACATCGCCGCGGGCCACTGCAATGTATTCACGAGCGACGGTGCGCGCCGCGAGCTGCCGAACGAGGTTCGTGTGGGCGACATCGGTCTTCGCGACGACGAGCAATCCGCTCGTGTCCTTGTCGAGGCGATGAACGATGCCGGCGCGGGGCAGCGCCGCCAGCGCTGAATGATGATGCAAGAGCGCGTTCTGCAGCGTGCCGTCGCGATTGCCGTTGCCCGGATGCACGACGAGGCCGGGCGGCTTGTCGATGACGATAATCGACGAATCCTCGAACACGATGTCGAGTGCGATGTCTTCGGCAGCGGCGGTATCGTCCGACGCCTCTACGGGCATCGCAACGTCGATGCGCTCACCGCCGGCGACGCGCCGCTTCGGATCCCACGCGGCTCCGCCGATCGTCACGCGGCCCGCGTCGATCCATGTCTTGAGCCGACTGCGCGAATGCTCGGGCAAGAGTTTCGCCAGCGTTTGATCGAGGCGCATGCCCGCGTATTCGATTGGGACGTGCAGTGCGATCGACGTGGCGTCGCTCGGCGTTTGCGGCGGTCCGGCGGAGCTTGCAGGAGATACCGGTCGGCTATAATTCGCGGGACTCACGAAGGATGCCGATGAAGATGTCGCAAGCGCCCGGTTGGCGGATCTGGTTCGTGAGCGCCTTGCTGGCGCTCGCGTTGGCAGGATGTGGTTTGCTGCCCGACGTCAAGGACGAAACGGCCGGATGGTCGGCGGAACAGCTGTATCGCAACGCCCACGAGGCGATGCTCGACGGCAATTATACGCGGGCAATCAAGCTGTTCGAGACGCTCGAAGCGCGCTATCCGTATGGTCGCTTCGCGCAGCAGGCGATGCTCGAAGGCGCGTTTGCCAACTGGAGGCAGAGCGAGCAGGCGGCAGCGACGGCGGCGCTCGACCGCTTCATCCGCACGTATCCCAATCATCCGAACGTCGATTACGCGTACTACCTGAAGGGCCTCGTCTACTTCCGCGAGGACCAGGGCCTCTTCGGCTACGTGTACGAGCTCGATCTATCCGAGCGCGATCCGAAGTCGATGCGCGAATCATTCGCGGCGTTCAAGGAGCTCGCGCAGAAATTCCCCGACAGCAGGTACACGGAGGATGCCGAGCTGCGGATGCGTTACCTGACGAACGCGCTCGGCATGTACGAGGTTCACGTCGCCCGTTATTACTACGCGCGCGGCGCGTACATCGCAGCGTCCAATCGCGCGCAGCAGGCGCTGATCAACTATCCGCAGACCCCATCGAACGAGCACGCGCTCGACGTGATGGAACGCAGCTACCGGCAGATGGGGCTCACGCAACTCGCCGACGACGCGCACCGGATCCTCGAGAAGACGTATCCGCAGAGCGTCTACATCGCCGGCGTTCGCGACAAGCCGTGGTGGAAAATATGGTAGTTCCGCCAAAAGTTTCGCGAGGCGCGTCCGCGCCTCGCACGATACTTTTGGCGGGTTAGAGTTTCCGCCGCTCGCTCGGGGCGGCCCTAAGTAAACGTCGCAAAGTTTCGCTCCCTGCGGTCGCACGATACTTTGCGCCGTCAAATTTTTCCGCCGTCAGCTTGGGACGGCCCTGCGCTGACGGCGTAGCAAACCCGAAAGCAACGAGCGTTATGCGGGCGCCGTTCCCGCTTCCGCGTGCAAGGTCGTGCCGCGAGCGAAGAATTCGACCACATCGGCGAGCTCCCGCGTCCGCTTCATCGCCGGGAGGCTCTGCCAGATCCTGCGGCCGTAAGGTTTGTCGACAATTCGCGGGTCGCACAGCATCAGGATTCCGCGATCGGTTTCCGTTCTGATCA
>Ga0070664_100001925_pt1 | contig 16671 bp, 11 predicted proteins | sample KBSC73metaG_FD_65863 | JGI IMG/M metagenome (GOLD analysis project Ga0070664, IMG submission 65863) | Corn rhizosphere microbial communities from Kellogg Biological Station, Michigan, USA - KBS C7-3 metaG | ecosystem: Host-associated > Plants > Roots > Rhizosphere > Soil ... | reverse complement strand
TCTCGAACGTCACGTGGGTGGCCACCCCGGCGCCGCCTTTTCAGAACGGCACGCTCAGCAAGACCGTGCCGCAGCGGATCGCGTCTGGCACCGGCAACGTCAACCCGGACAGCATCGGGTCGATCTCTTTTCGATTGGCGAACTCATGGACCTACGACCTCGGCTCGTACACGCAGACCATCCTGTTCACGCTCAGTGCTCCGTAATCACTCCCAGGGGCTGCGCCCCTCGGACTCCCTCACACGCTCGCTCGCGGGGCCCCGCAAGCCCCACTCCGCTCGCGTGGGCTCACTCGCGCGCTCGTTCGCCACTGTCGAATGCGGTTTTGAAATCGCTTCCAGTCTTGGCGGCCATTGCCGCACTGCTCGTGCACGCTCCGTCTGCGTCGGCGCAGGTCTCGGTTGAAGTGTCGCCGTTGCGCGTCGAGCTGACTGCCGGGCCAGGAAGCAGCACGACCCAGTCCATCACCGTCGCCAACGCGGGCAAAGACCCGGTTCGGGTTCGTGCGATTGCCACCGACTGGGATCTCTCCAGGGATGGCGCGCCACAGTTCGAGGGAGCGGTCGAAGGCGGACCGTATTCGGCGACGTCGTGGATCCGCGTCGCGCCGCCGGAGCAGGTGATCGAGCCCACCCGTGAAACGACGGTGCGGTTCAGCCTCACGGTGCCGACGGGAATTCAGCCGGGCGGCTATCGAACGGGAGTCCTGTTCGAATTCGGCCCGGTGACGAGCGCTCCCGCCGCACGCGGTCGCGACGTTACGTTCAAGAGTCGCATTGCGACGTTGATTTACGTGAGCATCGGCCAGCCAGTGATGTCGGCGGAATTAACGGATCTCGGCGTCAGGAATGTCGGACCACAAACGCAAATCATCGCGACGATGAAGAACTCGAGCCGTCGCTATGTTCGAACACGCGGCACGCTGGTCTTGTACGACCAGGGTGGGCGCAGCGTGCGTGAGGTGCCCGTTCCCGATGTTCCTTTTCTGCCGGAGAGCGAACGGGAGATCGCGATCACCGTCATCGATCCTGAGAAACAACCGCCGGTCGCTCCCGGCGAATACAAGGTCGAAGTTCGGATCGACGTGGGCCTTCCAGCGTTGCTCGTCGGCGAAACAACGCTGAAGGTTCTCCGATAGCCGTTCATGCGGCAGATAGGGCGGATCCCGACGATCGCCGGGTGCGTCGCGACGCTGGTGTTCCAGGTGAACGCGGCCGTCGCGCAGCAGGGATCGCTTCAGTTCACCACGGCGGTTCAGACCCTCCGGGGCGATCCGTCCCGATACGCCGGTCAGAACCCCTTCGAACCTGACCTCGGCGTCTCCTGGCTGCAGCCGGGCTCGCGGTTCGGCATCTTTCAGATTGAGATTCGCGGCGCGCGGCGCGGCGACGTGCTCCACACCGGCCGCATCTATGGTGCCCTCCGTGACGCCAAGTACCTCGGGGCCGCATGGACGATCGAGGCGGGCGACGCGTACTACTCGCCATCCATTGGCGCCTACGGATTCTCGAACCTGTTCGCTCCGGCGGTGACGTTCAATGGCGCTGCCGTCCGGGCACATACCGATCGAACGACCTTTTCCGTTGTCGCCGGCAGGACCACGGCGTGGCGCAATATTTTTGGCAACGATCCGAAAGGGCTCGGACAGACACTCGGCATCGTGCATACGACACGCCGAATCGGAAGAAAAATCGAGGTCAGCGCACACGGGTCTCGCGTCCGGACCTCGTCTCTCGACGAGTTCAGCTACACGGTCGACGCCAGCGATCAGGCAGGGGGAGGCGCACGCGTCCTGTTGACGCCGTCCCTGCAACTCGTCGGCGAGGGTAGCGCGGTGTCGTACCGCCGGACCGGAACGACGACGCAAGAGCGTGACGGGTCTTACCTGGGCGGGCTCAGTTGGCTGCATGCGCGCGGGTACGTGCAGGTCAATGCCGCCCGCTTCTCACCCGGCGATTTCCCTGCCCTCAACAATTCCCTCCAGGACCGCGAGCAGTTGTTCGCGCTGGGCGAGTACGATCTCTGGCCGCGCACACGAGTGTCGGGCGGATGGGAACGCTTTCGAACCAATCTCGACCCCGAGGACTCCTTGGCTTCGTCGCGACCGACGGCGGCGATGTCGGGCGACCGCGGATTCGGCGCCGTGCGTGTGCAGGTGGCGTCGCGGTCGACGATCGCGGTCCGCGGTGAACAGGGTAACCGCGATTCGCGTCCGGTAGGTCCGGGGCTTGCCTCTGACAGCGATACGGGGATGTGGGCGGCCGAATGGCAGGCCGCGATCGGACGCACCAATGCGTTCGTCCGATATTCCGGCCGCCAGAACGTCGAACACGTAAACCGCACCGGCTCGTACGATCAGCGCGACGCGTCGGCGCAGCTCTTCACCAGTATTCGCGGCGGGTCGCAAGCGTTCGGCACGGCGGTTCTGACGCGGACGACGTCGGTGGATGGCGGCAACACCTACTGGCAGGCGGGCGGCGGCACGCAAGTGCGGCTGGGCACTCGGGATCTCTGGCTCCGCGCCGAGGCAAACACCGCGCGAAACATGGATCTCGCCACGCGCCTCTACATACCGCGCGAGTCGCTCATCTTTGGTGTGAACGGTCAGATCTCGCGAACGACCACGATCTCGTTCAACGTCAACATGGACAAGGCGGCGACGCCGGCAATGACCGGTGGGCCCTGGCTCACCCGATCGATCGTCCGCGTCACGCACACGTTGCCGACCGGTTCTGTCTTCCTGCCGTCAACCGCAATGCTGGGCGCCTCTGAAGCCGGCCGCGGCGCGGGAACGATTAGCGGGGTCATCTTCGCCGACTGGAATTCCAATGGGGTGCAGGACACCGACGAGAACACGCTCGAGGGCATCCCGTTGCGACTGGGCGGCGGTCACACCGCGTCAGGAAGGGATGGACAGTTCGCCTTTGTGAACGTTCCTGCCGGCATTCGATCGGTGGGCCTCGATATCAGCGCACTGCCGGTCGATTTCGATCCGCCGGCAGCCGCGGACGTCGAGATCGAGCTCGCGCGCGGCGAGAACAAGCGCGTGACCTTTGGTCTCGTGCCGCTCGGGATGATTCAGGGAAGAGTCATTCGCGATGCAAACGGCAACGGGAAGGCGGATTCCGACGAGCCCCCGATCGACGGTGCGATTCTGGTGCTCGACGGCGGGCTTCGCTCCGAGCAAGCCCGAAAGGGTCGCTATCGGTTTGACGCCGTTCGCAGCGGCGCCCACCTGGTCAAACTCCTGATCGAATCGCTGCCCGAGGGAGCCGCCATCACCGGCGATGCGGAAGTCCCCGCAACGCTGTCTCGGCAGGCGCTCACGGCAGAGGTGACGTTTCTCGTGTCCGTCGAGAAGCGACCCGAGATTCGCAGAGTGTTTCCGCCGCGCGGCGGATCAGGTCAAGCCGCCGTCACGACAAGCCCGCCGGTGGGCCGAGGCAATCGCCCGACCCCGACGCCGACCGTCGCTCGGAGCGGGGCGTCATCCGTTCCGGCCACGGTTGCCAGCGCAACCGTCGCACCGGGGAACAGCGCCAGGTTCACGATTCAGATTGCTGCGCTCAACGATCCGATCCGCGCGAAAGAGGCTGTCGAGAAATTGAAGGCGACGGGCATGCCGGCGTACCTTGTGAACCCACCAGCCAGCGATCCCGACGCGCCCTATCGGGTGCGAGTCGGCTTCTATGACTCACGCGAGGAAGCACAAAGCGTTGCGGCGACACTCGAAGCGCAGAGGGGCGACAAGGTGTGGGTGACGAGGGAGAAGTAAGTCGATTGCTGATTGCCGATTGCCGATTGCGGATTTTGGGATTGGCGATTGGCGATTGGCAATTGGCAATTGGCAATTGGCAATTGCGGATTTACGGCGCGGTCAACACGAACCGAACCGGCACGCTGTACTCGCCAGTCGCAGTCGTGCGCAGGGCGAACACCAACCGGCCCTGATGTTGACCGCTGCCGGTCCATCGACCGGCGACGGTCGAACCAGTCGGCGCGACAGCACCGGATAGCGTGCCTTCGCCTGCACCGGCAAACGTCAATGCCGATTCGGATGCCGACGGCCCGTGCTGCACCTCTTGAAGCGGCTCGACTGAGAGCACCACCTGTCCCCCGGACGTCGTGCGCGCACGGGCTGAGAAGTCAACCGCCGCGAGCGCCGGTTCCCCCGGCGCACCAACCGTGAACTCCAACATCTCGGTGGACACGTTCAACGACGTGCGACTGCTGAACGTCGCCGCGACCACCATCGTCGCCGAGGAGCTCTCGGCAGACGCGATGGCCGCGACGCTGAGCACGGCCGGCGCGACGAGCAGGCACGACAGGAAGCGCATGGTGCTGGGGACTCATATGCTAGGTTCCTCACGCGCCATCTCCTAGGTCTCGAGCGACGGCGGTGTTTGGGACTCTTCCGGACAGATAGCGCTTTTCTGCGGCAGCAAGCGCCGCAGTGTCGTCGCGACAAGATCGTCAGTGGCGCGCCTCGTGTGATTGAGCCGTCGGCAGTATGCTAAAATTACAGATCTGCGCGTGCCCGACCGGCACCGTGCTCCCTCCCGAATGATCCAACTATCGTCTCTGAGCAAGAGCTTTGGCGATCGCGTGCTGCTGGATGCGGTCAGCTGGCAGATCGACGACCGCGAGCGGGTCGGCTTGGCCGGCCCCAACGGCGCGGGAAAAACCACGCTGCTCAAGATCCTTGCGGGGCTCGACGAGCCGGATTCCGGCACCGTCGTCAAACCGTCAGGACTCCTGGTCGGTTATCTCCCACAGGACGGGCTCAACCACAGCGGCCGCACGCTCCTCGAAGAAGCCGGCCTCGCATTCAAGCCGCTCCTCGACATGCGCGACGAGATCCAGTCGCTTGAAGAACGGCTCGCCGACGATTCGGCTCCTGAGTCCGAGCACGCCGCGATGCTGACCCGATACAGCGAGCTGCAGGAGAATTTCCGGCGGCTCGAGGGCTACAGCATCGATCTGAAAATCACGAGCGTGCTCCGCGGCCTGGGATTCTCTCCTGACGATTTCGACAAGCCCAGCGAAACCTTTTCGGGCGGCTGGCAAATGCGCATCGCGCTGGCAAAGCTGCTCCTGACGCGGCCAGGGCTGCTCCTGCTCGACGAGCCGACGAATCACCTCGACCTCGAAGCGCGCAACTGGCTGGAGGAGTACCTCGCCGACTACCCGCATGCCGTGATTCTCGTCTCGCACGATCGCTTCTTTCTCGATGCCGTGGTCACGCGAATCACGGAAATCGGTCTTCGCAAGCTCACCGACTACGCGGGCAATTACAGCGAATACCTCAAGGAGCGCGACGCGCGGATGGAACGGCTGCGACAGCAGAAGCACGATCAAGACGATGAGATCGAGCGGATGCAGGCCTTCATCAACCGCTTCCGGTATCAGGCGACGAAGGCCGCGCAGGTTCAGAGCCGAATCAAGATGATGGAGAAGATCGTCCCCATCGAGATTCCGGCCGAGCGGAAGCGGGTGCACTTCACCTTTCCGCCGTGCGCCAAGAGCGGACGCACGGTGCTCGATCTGCGCGAGGTGCACAAGGCGTACGGCGATCGCGTCGTATTCGACCGTGCCAACGTGCACATCGAGCGCGGCGATCGCATCGCGCTGATCGGCCCGAACGGCGCCGGCAAGTCCACGCTGATGCGGATGCTGTCAGGCGTCGAAAGCCCGGACCGCGGTACGCGTACTGAAGGGCATCAGGTCATCACGCAGTACTTCGCCCAGGACGAAGCCACACGGCTCGACCCCACGCTGACCGTGTACCAGACCCTCGCCGGCGATGCCCCGATCCATATGGTGCCGCACATCCGCAACATCCTGGGGGGCTTCCTGTTTTCGGGCGATGACGTCGACAAGCCGGTGCGGGTGCTGTCGGGGGGCGAGCGCACGCGGTTGGCGGTCGCGCGGATGCTGCTGCGCCCGTCGAATACCCTGCTCCTCGACGAACCGACGAACCATCTCGATCTCGACTCGAAAGATGTCCTCCTGGAAGCGCTCGAGGACTTTGGCGGCACGCTGATCTTCGTGTCGCACGATCGGTATTTCGTCGACAAGCTGGCGACCAAAGTGATCAACATCGGCGGAGGCGACGCGCTGCTGTATCCGGGGAACTACGAGGAGTTTCTCTGGAGCCAGAAACAACGAGAAAAGGGTGAAGGAGGACGGCCCTTCGACTCGCGGGAGACGAAGGCTCGATCAGCGCCCCCCACTCGCCGACCGGGGCCTGCCCCGAGCGAGGCCCTGGAGGGGCCGAGCCGAGGGGTGACCGCGTCAACATCGGAGCGCGCTCCCGACGTGACCGCGACGGAGTCGAAACCGGCCGCGACGCCGGGGCCACGCCTCGTCCGCCCTCCGGGGCATGTTTCCGTCGTTTCCAAGCAGGCAGAAGAATCGGGCCAGCCCGCCGAATCGAAGACTGCGGGCGCGGCTGCGGCGCCGATGTCGTACGAGGAGCGCAAGCGTCAGGAGTCCGAGGCCAGAAAAGTCAGGAAGGCGCTGGACGCCCGGAAGAAGCGGATCGATGATCTCGAAACCCGCATTGCCGAACGCGAGCAGGCGATTCGCGATATCGAAGCGACGATGGCCGCTCCGGGGTTTTATGAGAACCACGAGGGGGCCAAGCCGATCATCGACAAGCATCAAGCGCTCATGTGGGAAGTGGGCGATCTGATGCACCAGTGGGAGGAGCTCCAGCAAACAGATTTGTAATCGAGTGTTAGACTTGTAATCACCTCAACCGCTCACCGTACGCCTTTCTCTCTTTTTTTCAAATAATTCCAGCCAATTTCGTCGATCGGGCCGGGGCACACCGTTTGCCCCCCGAGGGCACCCGAGGAGTGCCTCGGCATCGGCCGGATTGTGTCCAAACCCTGCCGATGCCTGGGAAGGCTCCGCTAAGCTACAGATGCAAAAGACCTTTGCGGGCGATGAACGGGCGATTACAATATTGGCTACCGAGCAGGGCCCGTGCGCGCCGCCAACAACCACTATGCCGATTCGAAAACCTCGGGCGGCCGGTCGACGCGCGGCACGCGCCTCGGTAAGCTCGAGGACGAAGTCCCGAACGGCGGCCGCGACCGGAGACGGGGTCCCGGAAGGGTTCTACCGCGACCTGGTCTGGAATCTCCGCAACGGGGTACTCGCGGTCACGCGTGACGGCCGGATCGCCGTCATGAACGACGTCGCCTACCGGATTCTCGGTCTGGCGCCGCGGACGACAGACATCGGGCTTCCCTACAGCCAGGTCCTCAAGGATCGGCCGGACGTCTCGCGGATCGTGGCGGGAGCGTTCGATTTATCGCACCTGCCGAACCGCGCCGAGCTCAGGCTGAAGAGCACGGGCAAAGTCATCGGATACACGCTGTCCCAGGTCCGGGACCAGCACGGCGAAATCACCGGGGCGACCCTCTTTTTCAAGGACCTCACGCGGGTCGAGCAGCTCGAGGAACGTGAACGCCTGCGCGATCGCCTCGCCGCGCTCGGGGAGATGGCGGCCGCGATCGCCCACGAGGTCAAGAACCCCCTCGCCGGCATCGAGGTCATGGCCGGGATCCTGAAGCGGCAGCTCCCCGAGTCCGAGGACGCGCAGTCCATCCTCCGCGACATCATCAAGGAAGCCAAGATGGCGAATGCCATCGTCCTGGAGGTGCTGGATTTCGTGCGACCCATCCGGCTCCAGGTGGAGCGCGTAGCACTGAGCGATGTCGTCCGGGATGCCGTTTCCATGGCCGAAAGCCACGTCCCGCGCGGCGGTGTGCGCGTCGAGGTGGTGCTGCCCGGAGATCTGGCGCCGATTCAGGGCGATCCGCATCAGCTGCGGCAGCTGTTCACGAATCTGTTCACCAACGCATTCGAGGCCATGAGCGGGAACGGGCATGTGCGGCTGATTGCCCAGCACCTGGCGGCGGAGGAAGAGGCGACGGCCGGGAGTGACACCCATGCGGTGCCAATGATTCAGGTGGAGGTCGCCGACAACGGTCCCGGCGTGCCAGCTGACGTCATGGATCGCATCTTCAGCCCGTTCTTCACGACCAAGCCGCAAGGCTCGGGGCTCGGTCTGGCAATCGTTCGGAAGATCGTGGATGCGCATGACGGACGGATCGATGTCAGCGCGCCCGCCGCGGGCGGCGCGCGCTTCCGGGTGACGCTGCCGGTGAGCGGCAGCCATGAGTTGTTTAGATAACTTCGTCCGTCCTGAGCGAGCGAAATCGTTCAGGCGAGTCGAGGGGTGGCTTCCGCCTTCAGGCGGAAGGGCGTAGAGCGAACGGAGCAGGAGCATTTGTATGGGTCGCATTCTGGTAGCAGACGATCACGATTCGCTTCGGCGCGGCATCGTGCGCGCATTGTCGGACGCGCATCACGAGGTCGATGAAGCGCCGAACGGGAACGTGGCAATCGAGAAGCTCCACGAAGGGCAATACGACGTCGTCCTGAGCGACCTGAAGATGGGCGGCAGCGACGGCATGGACGTGCTGCGCACGGCCAAGTCGCTCCAGCCGAACACCGCCGTCATCCTGATGACCGCGTTCGGTTCAATCCACACGGCCGTCGAAGCGATGAAGATTGGCGCCTTCGACTACGTGCAGAAGCCGTTCGAAATCGAGGAGATGGAGCTCAAGATCGCCAAGGCGATCGAACATCGGCGGCTCCGCCACGAAATCGAGTATCTGCGCCACACGCAGCAGGACATCTACGACTTCGACCGGATCGTCGGCGCGAGCGGCGCGCTGCAGAACGTGCTCTCGATCGTCAAGAAAGTGGCGAAGAGCAATACGACCGTGCTGATTCGCGGCGAAACGGGAACCGGCAAGGAGCTAATCGCGGGCGCGATTCATCACAACTCCCTGCGATCCTCGCGGAACTTCGTCAAGGTGAACTGCGCGGCGCTGCAGGAGAACCTCCTGGAATCCGAGCTGTTCGGACATGAAAAGGGAGCGTTCACCGGCGCCGACAAGCAGCGCGTCGGCCGATTCGAGCAGGCCGACGGCGGCACGCTGTTCCTCGACGAAATCGGCGACATGAGCGCCAACACGCAGGCCAAAATCCTGCGCGTGCTCCAGGAGCACGAGTTCGAACGCCTGGGAGGCACGAGAACGCTGCGCGTCGACGTCCGGCTGATCGCGGCGACCAACCGCAACCTGCCGCAGATGGTGAGCAGCGGGCTCTTTCGTGAAGACCTTTACTACCGGCTCAACGTCGTCTCGATCGAGATGCCGGCGCTGCGCGAACGCAAGGAAGACATCCAGCAGCTGGCGACGTTCTTCCTCCGCCGGTTTGCCGGAGAGCTGAAGAAGCGGGTCGACGGACTCGCCACCGACGCGCAGAAGCTGTTGATGCGCTACAACTGGCCGGGCAACATCCGCGAGCTCGAGAACGCGATCGAGCGTGCGGTGCTGCTGACCGAAGGACCGCAGCTCTCGGCGTCGGATCTGTCTCTCGGCGAGCTGACCACGGGGCAACCGTCGGGCGATGCGAGTCCGGTGGTGAAGATTCCGCCGACCGGCATTGCGCTCGAGGAAATCGAACGTCAGGCCATCATCGAAGCGCTCAAGATGTCGAACTGGGTGCAGAAGGACGCCGCGGAGCTGCTGGCGATCAGCCCGCGGGTGATGAACTACAAGATCAAGACCCTGGGGATCGATTACTCACGTGGTGGCCGACGGCCGATGCCGCAGCCGCCGATGGAGAGCGCGGTCGCAAGCTGAGTGTTGATTGTCGATTGTCGATTGCTGAGTGAGGCCGCCGCTGGCGGCCTCACGCTTTTGGGTGAGCTTTTCTATACGCGTCGAGCAGCTGCGCAGCGTTCACGTGTGTGTAACGCTGCGTCGTGCTCAGGCGCGCATGTCCTAACAGCTCCTGAATCACACGAAGGTCGGCTCCGCGCTCGAGCAGGTGCGTCGCGAACGAGTGCCGCAGCGCGTGTGGGCTGATCCCAAATCGTGTGCTGCACGCCGCGACATACTTCCGCACCAGCCGATCGACACTGCGGGTCGAAAGCCGCCCACCCTGGTAGTTGAGAAACAGCGGATCAACGCCGCGTCGCGACTTGATGACCTTCCCTGTCACGCCGAAGCGCGTGCGCGAAGGCGGGCGAACCGCGGCAGCGATACTCTCCCGGTCATTGAGCCACGCCCGGATCGCCGCCTCCGTCGATCGGTTGAATGGAACGATGCGTTCCTTGCCCCCTTTTCCGAGGACGCGCACGACGCGGCTGCTCAGGTTCACGTCCTCCAGGCCGACGCCGACGAGCTCGCTGAGGCGCAGCCCCGAGGCATAGAACAACTCGAGGATGGCGCGATCCCTGCGCCCGAGCGGAGACGAGGTGTCGGGCATCTCGAGCAGACGTGACATCTCCGCCTCGGCCAGATGTGCGGGCAGACGCTGCTCGCGTTTGGGGGTGCCGACCAGGGCCGCGGGGTCCCCCTGGATTGCGCCTTCCCGCCGCAGGTAGCGTCCGAAGGTGCGGATCGCGGCGAGCTTGCGGGCGGCAGATGCGCGCGAGTTGCCCCGCTTGTGAAGATCCGCGAGGAACGCGCGAATGTGCAGGTGATTGAAGTCGGTCGCCTGAAGATCGGGGCGACGCCGGTTCAATGCTGCGGCGACGAACGTGATGAACTGCGTCAGGTCGCTCTCGTACGCGCGCACCGTGTGGGCGGACGCGTTTTCATTGAGTCGAAGGTGGTCGAGGAAATCAGCGAGCTGGTTTTTCATGCCGGATCCATTCCCGTGGCTTCCGCCTTCAGGCGGAAGTCCCAACCGCTGATTGACTGCGAATCCACGCATCCAGATCGACCAAGGCTCTCTCCGATAGCGCGACGTTGCGCTCGATCTTCTTTCGCGGCACGCTCCGACCGGCGGCTGGCGCGAGCGGCGAGATGATGCCAAACGTGATGTTGCTCGGCTGATAGTTCCGCGGCTCGGCGTGTGAGACGTAGTACGCCAGCGCGCCAATCGCGGTGGTTCGCGGAGGCGCGCTGACCGGTTCCCCGCGTACGAGCGCGGCGGCGTTGCGGCCAGCGATCAGGCCCGACGCCGCGGATTCGACGTATCCCTCGACGCCGGAGATTTGTCCGGCGAAGAACAGATCGTCGCGGGTCTTCGTCTGCCATGTCTCGCGAAGCACCGTCGGCCCGTTGATATAGGTGTTCCGATGGATCATGCCGAAGCGGACGAACTCCGCCTGTTCGAGCCCCGGAATGAGTTTCAGGACACGCGCCTGCTCCCCCCATTTCATCTGTGTCTGAAATCCGACCAGGCTGAAGTGATCGCCGGCGAGGTTGTCCTGCCGCAGCTGCACCACGGCGTAAGGCTCGCGTCCTGTCCGCGGATCGACGAGGCCGACCGGCTTCATGGGACCAAACCGCAGCGTATCGACACCCCGCGCGGCCATGACTTCGATCGGCAGGCACCCCTCGAAAAACTTCGGCTGATCGAACTCGTGCAGCGGCGCCCGTTCCGCCGACACCAACGCCTCGTAAAAGCGCACGTACTCGTCCCTGGTGAAGGGGCAATTCAGGTAGTCCCCTTCCCCGTCGTCGACTCCGCAGACCGTCCCCGCACCCCTGACACCCACTCCCCTGAGACTCCGTCCCCATCGGGAGGCCCTGAACACCTTCGACCTGTCAATGGTTTCGGCGAGGACGATGGGGCTGATCGCGTCGTAGAAATACAGGTGATCGCTGCCGACCATGGCGGCAATATCGGCGGAAAGCGACTCGGACGTCAGCGGGCCAGTCGCGATGATGATCGGACCATCGACCGATGCTGGAACGCGCGCGATTTCTTCGCGCACCAGCGTGATCCGTGGATGCGTCCCGATCGCCTCGGTGACGGTTCGCGAAAATCGCTCGCGATCGACCGCGAGCGCCGCACCGGCCGGCACGCGCGCGTCACCCGCAGCGCGCATGACAATCGAACCCAGGCGTCGCATCTCCTCTTTGAGAAGTCCGACCGCGTTGTCCAACTTGTCGCCACGGAAGGAATTGCTGCAGACGAGTTCCGCGAGCTGATCGGTCTTGTGGACGGCAGTCGGACGGACCGGCCGCATTTCGTGGAGGCGCACCGGCACTCCGCGTTCGGCCGCCTGCCATGCGGCCTCGCTGCCGGCCAAGCCGCCTCCAACGATATGAATCATGACACCGTAGCGCGGGGCTTCAGCCCCGCGTCCGAAAGGCAACCCGCATCCGGTTGGGTGAGACTGACACTGACGCGCCGCTCAAGCGGCGCGCTACGAGCGTCTAGGCCGGCGCGAGCTCCTCGCTGCGGACGTAGTCGCAGTCTTCTTTATGACACAGGAGCTGACGTCCGTGCCGCTTCGTGATCTTCTCGATCAGGAACTTCTCGCCGCACTGAGGACACGGCTCGAGCACCGGCTTGTTCCACAGCACGAAGTCGCAGTCCGGATAGTTCGCGCACCCGTAGAATACTTTTCCGCGCCTCGACTTGCGCTCGACAACGTCGCCACCGTCCTTGGGGCAGACCAGTCCGGTTGACTTCTGCTTGACGTACTTGCACGCCGGATAGTTGCTGCACGCCGTGAACTCGCCGAAGCGTCCCTGCTTGAGCACGAGGTTCGACTCGCACTTCGGGCACTTCTCGTCGAGAATCTGATCGGGCTTCGCGGCGGTCATGCCCTGCTTGGTGGTGATGATCTTCCTCGTGGTCTTGCACTCGGGATATCCGGTGCAGGCGAGGAATTGACCGAACCGTCCGCGCTTCATCGCCATCGGCCGGCCGCAGTTCTCGCAGTTTTCGTCGAGACCTTCGTCGGCGCCGGGCTCGGGCGTCTCCAGCTCCCGGGTGTTCTCGCAATCCGGATAGCCGCTGCACGCCAGGAACAGGCCGAACTTTCCGGCCTTGATCACCATCGGCTTGCCGCACTTGTCGCACGTCACCGGGGGATCCGGCTCAACCCCTTCCTTGAGGTTGATCATCTCCTTCGAGGCCTTCTTCAGATCCTTTTCGAACTTCTTGTAGAAGCTGCCAAGCGTCTTCTTGTAATCCGACGTGCCTTCCTCGATCTTGTCGAGGTCTTCCTCGAGCTCGCGGGTGTAGTTCACGTCAAGGATGTCGTCGAAGGTCGGGCTGAGCAGTCCGACGGGACCTTTAGGCGTCACGCGCGGCTCAACCAGCACTCTCCCGAGCATCGTCGGCTTGAAGCGGCCCTCGATCTTGTTGACGTAGTCGCGCGCCTGGATCACGCTGATGATCGAGGCATATGTGCTCGGCCGGCCAATGCCATTCTCCTCGAGCGCCTTCACCAGCGTCGCTTCGCTGTAGCGCGGCGGAGGCTGGGTGAACTTCTGCTCGGGCTTCAGCTCCCGCAGCTGCAGCGTCTCGCCTTCCTGCATCGCTGGCAGGATTCCGCTCCCATCCTCATCGTCGGCGCTCACGGCATCCGGGCCTGGACCCTCCGTCTTCGCCTCGATCGTCTCCTGGTTGTAGACCGCCATCCAGCCGGCGAACTTCGGGACAGAGCCCTTGACGCGGAAGGTGTAGTTGCTCGCGTTGATGTCGACGGTGGTTTCGTCGAACGTCGCGGGAGGCATCTGCGAGGCAACGAAACGGTTCCAAATCAGCCGGTAGAGGTAGAGCTGATCGGGCGTCAGCTGCGCGCGGACCGACTCGGGATCGTACTGCATCGAGGTTGGACGAATCGCTTCGTGTGCGTCCTGGGCGTCCGCTTTGGTCTTGTAGATATTCGGTTTCTCCGGCACGAAGTCGGGACCGTACTTGACCGCGATGTGTTCACGGACTTCCGTGATCGCCTGCTCCGAGACGCGCGTCGAGTCGGTACGCATGTAGGTGATGAGTCCGACGGCGCCTTCTCCCGGAAGCTCGATCCCCTCGTACAACTGCTGCGCGATCATCATCGTCTTTTTGACGGGGAACCGCGCCGCCTGCTGCAGCTTGCTCGTGATGAACGGCGGAACCGCGTTCTTCTTCCGTTCCTTGGTCGTCACCGACGCGACGATCCAATCGGCCTGCTTCAGATCGGCAAGCACGGCGTCGGCTTCCGCCTGGCTCGTCACCTTGATGTTCGAGCCGTCACGCTTCTGCAGCTTCGCGTCGAACTCCGGAGGAACCGACGCGGCAAGACGCGCCGTGATGTTCCAGTACTCTTCCGGCACGAACGCGTCGATTTCGCGCTCGCGATCGGCGACGAGCTTCAACGCGACCGACTGCACGCGTCCCGCGCTCAGCCCGCGACGGACCTTGTCCCACAGAATCGGACTGATCTTGTAGCCGACGAGTCGATCCAGCACCCGGCGCGCCTGCTGCGCGTCCACCATCTGTTTGTTGATCTTGGTCGGTTTCTCGAGCGCGGCAAGAATTCCCTTCTTGGTGATCTCGTTGAACATCAGGCGACGAATCTTCTTCCGGTTGCCGGCGCCGAGTTCCTCCGCCAGATGCCACCCGATGGCTTCGCCTTCGCGATCAGGGTCGGTCGCGATGAAGATTTCGTCGGATTCCTTGGCGGCGTCCTTTAGATCCTTCAGAACCTTCTTGCGGCTCGCAATCACTTCGTACGACGGTTCGAAGTCCTCGCCGATCTCCACTCCCAGCTTGCTCTTGGGAAGATCCCGGACGTGTCCCATCGACGCGATCACCTTGTAATTGCGTCCCAGATACTTGTTGATGGTTTTCGCCTTCGCCGGCGACTCCACCACGACTAGTGCCTTTGCCATACCTGTTCAAACCTTACCACCGTCGTCGAGGCCGGCCGGGTAAACCGCCCGCCCCCCGCCGCGGCGACATGCCCTTGCAGTTCAAGCTCCATGAGCCGGGGAAGCAGCTTGGACGGCGTCATTCCCGCGGCGTCGGCCAGCTCTTCCAGGCGGTACACCTCTCCAGGCTCCATCTTGGACAGCAAGGGGTCTGAAATCAATTGTTTAGCGGATTCTATGCCCGCGCGAGCACCGGGCCAACCCAGCTCCTCAAGAATATCGTCCGCTGTCTCGATGACCTTTGCCCCGTCTTTTAAAAGACTGTGGGACCCACGGTTACGGCCGGTCAGTATGCTGCCGGGCACGGCCATGACATCCCGCCCCTGCTCCATCGCGTACCTGGCGGTGATGAGCGATCCACTCTTCTCGGACGCTTCGACGACGACAACCGCCAATGAGATCCCACTGATGATCCGGTTCCTCAGGGGAAAATTCTCCGGGACTGGAGGTGCATCGCTGACGAGCTCACTGACAACAACTCCAGTCTTTGCAATAGATTGGGCGAGTTCATCGTGTTCGGATGGATACACGCGGCTGAGACCGGATCCCAACACGGCGACCGTGGCGCCGCCGGCGTCTACACAACCCCGGTGTGCGGCTGAGTCGACGCCGCGAGCCAGACCGCTCACCACCACAACGCCACGCTCTGCCAGCTCGCCACCCAATCTGTAACCTACATCCAGCGCGTATGTGGTCGCTGCGCGCGAACCAACAATCGCGACGGAAGGACGGCTCAACGCCTCGGCGGACCCTCGGGTCCACAGGACCGGAGGCGGATCCGAGACGCAGTTGAGCAGCGCCGGATAGCGCGGATCGAACCAGGAGATGACGCTCGTCCCGTCGAGAACCATTGACGCGAGCGCGGCATCGGCACGGCTGCCGGCTTCATCGATCAGGCGGCGCCGTTCAGCGGCTGGCAGCTGCAGCGCGTCGATCACTTCATCGACGGAAATGTCGGACGCCGTTTGACGGAGTTCCCGAAACACGCTGCAGATCCGGCTCCGGGACGCGCCGATCATCGAAACAGCCACGGCGGTGCGAAGGTTCATCCTGTCTCCTCGCAGCGCCGCCCCGACGATCCCGCAGGAACCTGTCGCGGCTCCCTCGTTCAAAGCAAAAGGGCCGGCGCCATATTCAGCTGCATTGCAGCCGTACGGCCCGACCCTTTGTCCTCATTATAGGTGAACGGTGTCTCCCGCCGCAACGCAGTCGCGGTTACGAGGACCGTCGCTCGTTTACGGAAAAGGCCAATAAACGAACGATTCCCAACGATTATTCCAAGGAACGCCATGGTACGTGCATTGCTCCGCAACAATTGTTGCGCCGGGGTCTTCGGGTCCGTGGAAACAACTTGCGGTGCTTCCGGCGGGTGAATATAGTGGACCGTACACCCATGGTAAGCCGAGCTTTTCTTCTTGCTCGAGCCGCGGCAATCGCCGGACTGTTCATCGGGCTGGCGCAGCCTGTCTTCGCCGACGCACGCACGAACGCGAAAGCGCAGGTGGACTTCGGCATCAAGGTCGCCCAGAACGGTCTGTGGAAAGAGGCCACCTACCGTTGGGAGAAGGCGGTCGAGATCGATCCAAACTATGCTGCCGCCTGGAACAATCTCGGCATCGGCTACGAGCACGAAGGCCGCTTCGAGGACGCGCGCAAGGCCTACGAGAAGGCCGTCGCACTCGATCCCAAGAACGTTCTGATTCGTCAGAACTACGATCTCTTCAAAGAAATCAATGACCGCGCGAAGCGCCGCAACGATCGCTAGCCTCGTCCTGCTCACGGCGGTGACGGCATGCACCAATTTCTTCGAGGTGCCCATCGAGACGCCGCTCTCGCCGAAAATGGACGTCTCGCCATTCCGCCGGGTTCTCGTCGCCGGGTTCATCAGCGGCGGCACCGACGACGTGGATGCGAACCTCGA
>Ga0070664_100001924_pt1 | contig 16671 bp, 17 predicted proteins | sample KBSC73metaG_FD_65863 | JGI IMG/M metagenome (GOLD analysis project Ga0070664, IMG submission 65863) | Corn rhizosphere microbial communities from Kellogg Biological Station, Michigan, USA - KBS C7-3 metaG | ecosystem: Host-associated > Plants > Roots > Rhizosphere > Soil ... | reverse complement strand
GGGGTCTTTCGGCAGCGGCAGAATGTCGATGCCGTCAAGGTCCGCGGGATCGAGGCAGCGAGCGAATGGGGTCGCGGACCCTGGGCGCTTCGTGCGGGATTGAGCCTGACGCGGGCGAGGATGGAGGCGAGCGGCCCGGCCGTGCCTCTCGATGGTTTGCGGCCCGCCCAGACGCCGAAGATTGCCGCGACCCTGTCGGCGAGCTGGGAAAAGGACGAGAAGGGCGCGGAGCTCGTGCTTCGCCGGGTCGGCGCGCAATATGAAGACGATCTCAACACGCGCAGTTTGAAGGGCGCGACGACGCTCGACGCCTTCGGTTCATGGCCGCTCGGCCGCAATATGCAGATCGTCGCGCGAGCGGAGAACCTGACGAACGCCCTCGTGATGTCCGGCATAAGCGGCGACGGCGCCGTCGAGCGCGCGACGCCACGGATCTTCTGGATTGGCCTTCGGCTGCGCTGAGAGCAGTGCCGGTCGTGGCTGCGCAACGGCAGTTCGCTAACCTCGATCAGCATTGTGAACCGCGGCCCGATGCTCGCGTTGCGAAGGCTGCCAGCAAAAGGGAGAAAGGAAATGGCAACGATAAAGAGCGGCGGTTCGAAACGAGGCTTTGCGGCGATGGATCCGGCAAAGCAGCGCGAGATTGCAAGCAAGGGTGGAAAGGCGAGCCACGGCGGCGGACGCAAGGCTGCCTCCAGCCGTTAAAGCCGTAGCCATTTGCGCCGGGCGATGTTCGCGGGCTCGGCCCTTTCCTTTGGGACGTTCCGGTTGCGCAACGCACGTGCGGCAGCCGCGTTGAACCTTCGTGGCCTATCGGACGGACATCGACAACCGCCACCGCGGCAGCGCGATCGTCGCGGTCGTCGCGATCCATGCCGCGCTGTTGCTCGCCTTCCTGCACCTATCGGGGAGAATCGATCTCACTGACCCGCAAGACGCGCTGAGAGTCATCGATTTAACGACGAGCGTCCCGCCACCCCCGCCGCCGCCGCCCCAAGAGCAGCAGGCAAGGCCGAAGGAGAGGGAAGGCGGGTCGGCGCCTGAGAACATCAAGAGCGAGGCGACTCCTGTGGTCGCGCCGAAGCCGCGCATCGTGACGCCGCCCGTGCAGGAAATTGCGGCGGCCGAGACGCCGCGACAGGGAACGGCTCCAACCCAGGGAGCGTCGGACGTTCGCGGGCCCGGAACCGGGGCGGGCGGCATCGGTAACGGGACTGGCAGCGGTAGTGGCGGTAATGGACCGGGCGGCGGTGGCGGTGGACAGGCAGAGCCGCCGCATCTGGTCACGCCGGTGCTGACCGGCCGGGAAATCCCCCCCGAATTACTCGACCAGTGGCCGCGGCGGGCGACCGTTTTCATGCGACTGCGTGTCGACGCTCGCGGCTATGTCGCGGAGTGCACTGTCGATCGCGGCACCGGAGTTCCGGCAATCGATTCCACCATTTGCAACCTCGCCCACGACCGGCTTCGGTTCCGGCCTGCCCTGGATCGAAGCGGGCAAGCGGTTGCAGGATGGTTCGGATACGCGCAACCAGCGCCCCGATAATTTAGAGGGATTCGCATGATCGAAGCGGAATGGTGGGAATATGATTCCCTGGACGAGCTGGCTGATGCCGTTGCCGGCGATGTCGGGTTCATCATCGAAAGCGCGATCGACGCGCGCGGCACGTCCCTGATCGCTGTCCCCGGCGGTAGCACAGGGCCAGCCATCTTTCCGAAGCTCTCGACGCAGAGGCTTCCATGGAAGAAGGTGACGGTCATTCCGACGGACGATCGCATTGTCCCCGTTGAGAACGAGCTCGCCAATGTGCGCAGCATCGCCAAGGCATTCCTGCCGACGGGAGCGCGGGTCATTCCGATCGCGACCGAAATTGCCGATCACAAGCTGGCGGGCAACTCCGCCGATGCGCGCCTTCAGGACTTGCCGTGGCCCCCCGACCTGGTTTGGCTCGGCATGGGCAAGGACGGGCACACGGCTTCAATCTTCGCGGGGCCGGACCTGCAGGACGCGCTGGATGCTCCCAAGGCTCGCCGCGCCGTCGGCGTAATGCCGGATCCGCTTCCCGCCGAAGCGCCTGTCGCGCGCGTAACCTTGACCCGCGCTTCGATCCTTTCGGCCCGTACCCTCCTCATCACGATCACTGGCGAGGAGAAACGAGAGCTGCTCGAGCGGGCGATCGCGGACGGCCAGAGTTCGAAGCTTCCCATCGGCCGCGTACTCGCCGAGGCCGAGCAGCCCATCGACATCCACTGGTGCCCCTGATCAGACTTCCTGGAGGCGGCGCCCCGCCGTTTCCTTGAGGAAGAACAGGGAGACGATCACGGACACGGCCGTAAAGGCGACGGCGTACCACAGGCCTTCGTAGATATTGCCGGTGATCGCGACGAGGGCGAAGCTGGTGACCGGCAGGAAGCCCCCGACCCAACCTGTGCCGACATGGTAGGGGAAGGACATGGCCGTGTAGCGAACCCGCGTCGGGAACATTTCGACTAGCGCCGCGGCCTGCGGGCCGTACAGCGCTGTCGCGGCCACCACGAACACCAGCAGGATGATGACCAGCAAGGTCATATTGGCTTCAGCGGGATCGGCGGACTTGGGATAGCCTGCGGCCTGCAATTCGGCTGCGATCACCTCTCCCGACCTTGTTTTCAGCGCCTTGAGATCGGCGCCGCCAAGTCCTTCGCCGCCCGAGACTGCAACTCGCTCGGTCCCGATGACGACATAGGTCCTGCCGTCCGCCGAAGGTCGCGTCTTGAAGTTGATACCTTTGGTGACGAGCGTGCTTTTCGCGATGTCGCAGGCGCTGACGAATTTCGCAGTGCCGACCGGGTCGAATTGCACCGAGCAGGCCCCGGGGTTGGTGTCGACGAAAATCGGGGTCGAATGCTGAGCCTCGACGAGCCGCGGATTGGCAGCGTTTGCGATCCAGTGCGAGGCGGGGAAATACATGACCAGGGCTAGCAGCATTCCGCCAATCATCACCGGCTTCCGGCCAATGCGATCGCTGAGCCAGCCGAAATAGACGTACAGCGGCGCGCTGACGACCGTCATGATGATCAGCAGCAGGTCCTTGGTCTGGCCAGGGAGCCCAAGCGATCGCTCGAGGAAGACCTGCATGTAGAAGAAGGTGAAGTACCAGACGGCGCCCTGCGCGCACATGATCCCGAAGAACGCGATCAGCACGCGCTTGAGGTTCTTGGCGTTTCCGAAGGCTTCACGGAGCGGCGCCTTGGCGACGTTGCCTTCCTCCCGGAGCCGCTGGAACTCCGGGCTCTCCGCGAGCTTGGCGCGCATCCACACCGAGATCGCAAGCAGCAAAGCGGAGACAAGGAATGGGATGCGCCACGCCCACGCGTTGAATGCCTCTTGGCCGACTGCGGTCCGCGTTGCGACGATCACGAGAAGGGCCGCGAGAAGTCCGAATGAGGCGGACGACTGAATCCAGCCAGTGGCACTGCCCCGCTTGTTGTTCGGGGCATGCTCGGCAACGTAGATAGCCGCCCCGCCATATTCCCCTCCGAGCGCGATCCCTTGGAGGATGCGAAGGAAGATCAGGAGTATCGCGGCGGTGGAGCCAGCTTGCGCATAGGTTGGAAGAAGGCCGATCAGGAACGTCGACGCGCCCATCAGGCTGACGGTGATCAGAAAGGCGCCCTTGCGCCCGAGCTTGTCGCCGACCACGCCGAAAATGAGCGCACCCAGGGGACGGAAAGCGAAGCCAGCAGCGAACAGCCCAAGCGCCGCGATCAATGCCTGGGTCGTGTCGAGCCCGGCGAAAAAGACTTTGGAGATAACCGGCGCGAGGCTGCCGAAGATGAAGAAGTCGTACCATTCGAAGGCCGTGCCTGCGGACGACGCGATGATCACGCGCGCCATCGACCAGGGCTTGTGATGCTGCTGCTCCGCTACGCTCGCCATCTGCTCTCCCCTTGTCTGCAGGGGATAGCAGCGCGGCCGTTTCAGTCCAGCTTGCGGATGACTTCGTCGTAGCGGGCGACCGTGATGCCGAACCGTTTTACGCGCATCAGGTTGTTGACCTGCTTCGGTCCAGCGGGCGTCAGCATCTGGTCGAAATCGAGGTGGTTCTTGGCCTTGTAGCGGATGCGCACTCCGCCAGGACTGACATCCACACGCACCGGCCCCGCCGCATCGGTCAGCGTCCCCTCGAAACGATCAGGGGCCGTTTGGCGCAAGCGCCAGTAGCGGATGCGCGAAGGCTTGCCCGGCTCGTGAACCGTTTGCTCGAGGAGCAGGGAGCCATCCTTCTCGGCCCGGCCGACGCTATCGACCGACATCTTCTTCGCCGACTGGAAGACGATCTTCAGAATGCCTTCACCGTGTGTGCGGCCGCTAAAGAACTCGACTGGATTGAACGCGGCCTCGGCGGGAGCCGCAAGCGCGATCAACATGAGCAGCATCAGCGCGAGCTTCATTGGCGTCCCGCCACCAGAGCATCGACGATCGTCGGATCGGCGAGGGTCGACGTGTCTCCGAAACTTTCATCGGCGCCTTCCGCGATCTTGCGCAGGATGCGCCGCATGATCTTGCCGGAGCGAGTTTTGGGAAGCGCCGGCGTGAAATGGATTTTCTCCGGAGCCGCGAGCGCTCCGATGTCGTGCCGGACCTCCTGGATCAGTTCCTTGCGGATTTCGTCGCCACCTTCCTCACCGGCATTGAGCGTCACGAAAGCATAGATAGCCTGGCCTTTGATCTCGTGCGGATAGGCAACCACCGCCGCTTCGGCGACCTTCGGGTGCGATACGAGGGAGCTCTCCACCTCGGCAGTGCCGATACGGTGGCCTGAGACATTGATGACGTCGTCCACACGGCCCGTGATCCAATAATAGCCGTCTTCATCGCGGCGGCAGCCGTCGCCGGTGAAGTAAAGGCCGGGATAGGCCTTGAAGTAGGTTTCGAAAAAGCGGCTGTGATCGCCCCAGACGGTCCGCATCTGACCCGGCCATGAAGCAGCGATGCACAGGTTTCCGCTGGCGGGACCCTCGAGCACCTTGTGTTCGGCGTCGACAAGCAGCGGCTTGATGCCGGGCAAGGGCTTGGTTGCCGAGCCGGGCTTCATGTCGATTGCGCCAGGCAGAGGCGAGATGAGGATGCCGCCGGTCTCCGTTTGCCACCATGTGTCGACGACGGGGCAACGACCGTCTCCGACGACGCGCCAATACCATTCCCAGGCTTCGGGATTGATTGGCTCTCCGACCGTCCCGAGTAATCGGATAGTCTTTCTCGAATGCCGCTTCACCGGCGCCTCACCCTCGCGTCTCAAGGCACGGATTGCGGTCGGCGCTGTGTAGAAGATGGTGACTCCAAGCCGGTCGACGGTTTCCCAAAAGCGGCCAAAGTCGGGATAGTTTGGGACGCCGTCAAACATCACGCTCGTCGCGCGCATCGCCAGCGGACCGTAAACGACATAGGTGTGTCCCGTGATCCAGCCGATGTCGGCGGTGCACCAGAAGATGTCGTCGTTGCGATAATCGAATACCCAGTCGAAGGTGGTTGCCGCCCAGACCGCATATCCGCCTGTCGTATGCACCACGCCTTTTGGCGTTCCGGTCGACCCGGAGGTGTAGAGGATGAACAGCGGGTCTTCCGCTTTCATGACCTCCGCCTCGCAATCGGCCGGAAGCTCGTCCCTTACTGCCGAATAGCTGACGTCGCGGCCTTCCTTCATGGCGATATTCGCGCCGGTCCGCGTCACGACAATGACGGTCGGCACATCGCGAGCCTCGAGCGCGCTGTCGACATTGGCCTTGAGCGGAATGCGCTTCCCCCCGCGGACTCCCTCATCCGCAGTGATCACAAGAGACGCGTCGCAATCCGCGATACGGCCCGCCAGGCTCTCCGGCGAGAACCCGCCGAACACGACGGAATGCACCGCTCCGATGCGTGCGCAGGCCAGCATCGCCGCGGCAGCTTCGGGGATCATCGGCATGTAGATCATCACGCGGTCACCGCGCTTGATCCCCCGCCGCTTCAGCAGGTTCGCGAAACGGCAAGTCTCCTCATAAAGCTCTCGGTAAGTAAGGCTGTGGCCCTGGCCGGGTTCATCAGCCTCGAAGATGATCGCCGTTCGGTCGCCCTGATCTGCGAGGTGCCGGTCTAGGCAATTGACGGAGAGGTTGAGCTCGCCGTCGGCGAACCATTCGATGTGGAAATCGTCTTCGTCGTAAGACCAGTCGCCCGCCTTGGTCGGGAACCGACTCCAGGTGAGCCGCTTCGCCTGCTCCAGCCAGAAACCGTTTGGATCGGCCCGCTCGCGCTCGTTCAGCTCGTCGAGCTCGCGCGGGCCGATACGCGCATTGAAATCGGAAGGTACCTGGTGGATCGCGTCGCTCACAGACCCTTGCTCATGTCGATCACGAACCGGTATCGAACGTCGTTCTTGAGCAGGCGTTCGTAGGCTTCGTTAACCTGGCTCATCTGGATGAACTCGACGTCCGGATAGATGCGCTTGGCGGCGCAGAAATCGAGCATCTCCTGAGTCTCGGGAATGCCGCCGATGGCCGAGCCGCCAACCGCGCGGTTCCACCAGATGAGGTTGAATCCGGTGAAGCCCGGCATCGGGGTCAGCGCTCCGACGATCACCATGCGTCCCGACCGGCCGAGGAGCTGCAAATAACCGTCGATCTCGTGGCTTACGGGCACCGTGTTTAGGATGAAGTCGAAGCGCGTCGCGGCTTCCTGCATGTGCTTTGCATCTGTCGAGATGATCACATCGTCCGCGCCGAGCTCCCGGGCATCCTGGGCCTTGGCGGGCGTCGTCGTGATCATCGTGACGTGCGCGCCCAGCGCGGCACCAAGCTTCACACCCATATGGCCCAGGCCGCCGAGGCCCACGACCGCCATCTTGGTGCCGGGGCCGACGCCATATTGGCGCAGTGGCGAGTAGGTCGTGATTCCCGCGCAGAGCAAAGGTGCGACGCGGCTCGCGTCCATGCCTTCCGGCACCCTGCAGACGAAATGATCGCGGACGACGATATGGTCGGTGTAGCCGCCCTTGCTGATCGTCCCGTCATGATAGTCGGGGCTGTTGTAGGTCTGAACGCATCCCTTGCGGCAGAAGACCTCCCAGCCCTCGAGGCATTGGTCGCACTCCATGCAACTGTCGACCATGCAGCCGACAGCGACTGTGTCGCCGACACGATGACGGGTGACCGCATTGCCGATCTCAGTCACGATGCCGACGATCTCGTGACCCGGGATCACCGGATAGCGAGTACCGGCCCAATCGTTCCGCGCGGTATGCAGGTCGCTATGGCAGATGCCGGCGTAAGTGATCCTGATCGAAACGTCGTCGGGCCTCAGCGCCCGCCGCTCGAACTCCATGGGCCGGAGCGGCTGGTCGGCAGCGTCCGTTCCCCAGCCCTTGGCGAGTGTCGGCTTGCCCTTGTTCTCAGACGTCGTCGGTTGCGGTTCGGCCGTGGTCGCCATCAGAACCTCCTATCGTGCTCGTTCTAGTACGCGCCTGGCCTGCACAAGATGCGGGCGATCGAGCATTTTGCCGCGAACCGATAACACACCTGCGTCGGGATGTGCCTCGAACGCGGCGACAATCTCCTCTGCCTGCGCAACGTCCTCAGCGGAAGGCGTGAAGGCAGCGTTGATGGTTGCCACCTGCGACGGATGGATTGCCAGCTTGCCCGTAAAGCCTTCGCGCCGCGCCGCTTCGGCCTCAGCCTTGAGCCCGGCCTCGTCCTTGAAGTCCGCGAATATCCCGTCGACGGGCTGGGCCCCAGCCGCCACGGCGCCGGCCAGGCAGAGCGATCTCGCGAGCTTGTAAGTGAAGCTAAGATCGGTGCCGCTATCATATTTCGATGATGCGCCCAGCGCCGCCGAGAGGTCCTCCGCGCCCCAGCTCATCGCGGCGAGCGGAGATTTTGGATCCCGATAGGACAGCAGCCCGAACAGGCTGGCCGCGGTTTCCGTGACGATGGCGTGGATCGGGATATTGCCGGTGCGATGGGCAAGCTCGATGACGTCGGCGCCGCTCTCCGCCTTTGGCAGGACGATGCCGTGAATGTTCGCCACGCCGATCAGCGCGAGATCGTCCTTGATGAAATCGGACCCGAGCGGATTGATTCGCAGCCACCATTCGGGGCCGCCAGATCGCTTCTTGAGCGACTTCACGATCTCGCGAGCGGCCGTCTTCATCGGAGGCGAGACGCTGTCTTCAAGATCGAAGATCAGCGCATCTGCATCGCTGTCGAGCGCTTTCATTATCTTCCGCTCGCTGTCAGCCGGGACGAACAGCCAGGAGCGGGGCTCGGTCATTGCGCCCTTTTCTGCAGCAAGGCCGTGCGTGTGCATTCGCACACCAGCTCGTCGCGCTGGTTGAAGCTGCGATGCGCCCAGGTGACGATGCCGGCATTCGGTCGCGACTTGCTTTCGCGAAGGGCAAGGCACTCGCTCTCGCTGCGAAGCGTGTCGCCGGCGAACACGGGATTAGGAAAGACGAGCTTGTCGTAGCCGAGGTTCGCGACCAGCGTGCCGAGCGTCGTGTCGTGCACGCTGACGCCCACCATCAGGCTGAAGGTGAAGCAGCTATTGACGAGCGGCTTGCCGAATTCGGTCTTCGCCGCCGCTTCATAATCGAGGTGCAGGGGCTGCGGATTATGCGTCAGGGTGGTGATGAGCACATTGTCCGCCTCGGTCACCGTGCGGGTGATCGAGTGCGACACCTTGTCGCCAACCTGCCATTCGTCGAAATAACGCCCGGCCATGGCCGCTCCCTATTGAGGCAACAGCAGCTCCGCAACGGCCTCGGTGATTGCCGCGCCGTCGAGGCGATAGGCGGCATAGAGGTCGGCGAGGCTACCGGTTTGGCCAAATTTCTCGACGCCGAGGGGTGCGACACGCTGGCCGAGCACGCCGCCGAGCCAGGACAGGGACGCGGGAGCCGCGTCCGCGAGTGTCACCAGGCCCGCCGTCGACGAAAGTTGAGACAGCAGCTGCTCGACGTGGCTCGGATTGCGCTCGCCATTCCAGCGCGCAGCCTGTGCGGCGGTCCACCCGCGGTGCAACAGGTCCGGCGAGGTCACGGCGAGGAGGCCGAGACCGGGCACGTCGTCTATGAGCTCCTCCCACGCAGCGAGAGCCTCGGGCATGACCGCGCCCATCCCGACGATGGCCGCTTCGGCGTTTGCGTCAGGCTCGCGGAGCCAATAGCCGCCGGCGAGCGCACCCTCCCGCCAATTATCGTCGCCGCGTTCGACCTGCGCGACGCTCCGGGTCGACAAGCGCAAATAGGTGCTTTCACCCGACGGATCGTCGATGAGCCGAAACGCCTCCTCCATCATCGCCGCGAGTTCGTCCGCATAGGCCGGTTCGTAATGGCGGAGGCCGGGCTGGCCGAGCGCAATAAGCGGCGGATTGATCGACTGATGCGCGCCGCCTTCAGGGCCGAGAGTGATACCGCTCGGCGTGGCGACGAGCAGGAAGCGGGCGTCCTGGTAACAGGCGTAGTTGAGGCTATCGAGGCCGCGCGCGATAAAGGGATCGTAGAGCGTCCCGATGGGAAACAGGCGCGTGCCGAACAGGTCGCCCGAAAGACCGGCCGCCGCTAGCATCAGGAACAGATTGCTTTCGGCAATGCCAAGCTCGATGTGCTGGCCTTTATTGCCACCACTCCATTTTTGTGCGGATGCAATTTTTGCTTTGGCGAATACATCCGGTGTTTCGTTGCGTCGGAACAAGCCTCGCTGGTTCACCCACGCGCCAAGATTGGTGGAAACAGTGACGTCCGGCGAGGTGGTGACGATCCTGCTCGCCAGCTCACTGCCACTCTTGGACAGCTCAAGAAGGATGCGACCGAAAGCTGCCTGCGTTGATTGCTCATCGCCAGCTGGAGCCGGAATCGGCGGGACTTTGATGTCGCCGAAGCCCCGGCTCCGCTTTTCGCGCGCGATTCTCGCGCGGTCGAGGAGTGCCTCGACACCGGTACGCGCATTATCCCCGATACCTTCGAGGGGAGCCCATTCTTCGCCTTCGCGAACGCCCATCGCATCGCGCAGCGACGCGGCCTGCGTCGGGTTCATCAGACCGGCGTGATTGTCCTTGTGACCCGCGAAGGGGAGCCCAAAGCCCTTGATGGTCCACGCAACGAACAGAGTGGGGACATCGTCGTCGGCAGCGTCGAAAGCCTCGACGAGGCTTTCCATGCAGTGTCCGCCCAGGTCCGTGAACAGGTTTGCCAATGAAGCATCGTCGTGATCGCGAAGGAGGGGCCCCGCCTTTTTGCTCAACTCGGCCTCGATCCGCGCCCGCCACGCGGCGCCGCCTTGATAATGAAGTGACGAAAGCTCGGCGTTCGACAGCTCTTCGAACCAGCCCTTGAGCGCCTTGTTCTTGTTCAGCGCTGCCTGGAGACGTTTGCCGTATCGCAGCTCCACGACCCGCCATCCGCAGCTGCGGAAGATCTCATCGAAGCGCTCGAACATGCGATCCGCGCTCGTCGCGTCGAGGCTCTGGCGGTTGTAATCGATGATCCACCAGAGGTTGCGGACATCGTGTTTCGCGCCCTCGATGATCGCTTCGTAGATATTGCCTTCATCAAGCTCGGCGTCGCCGATCAAGGCGACGAAGCGGCCGCGATCCTGCTCGTCGAGCCAGCCGTGAGCGCTGAGATAATCCTGAACGAGGCTCGCGAAGAGCGTGATCGCCACGCCTAGTCCGACCGAGCCAGTCGAGAAGTCTACCGGTATCCTGTCCTTCGTCCGGCTCGGATAGCTCTGCGCCCCGCCGAAGCCGCGGAAATTCTCGAGCGCTTCGCGCGATTGGGAGCCGAGCAGATAATGAATTGCGTGCAGCACCGGCCCTGCATGAGGCTTCACGGCGACGCGGTCGTTGGGGCCGAGCGCATGGAAATAAAGTGCGGCCATGATCGCGCTCATCGAAGCGCAGCTCGCCTGATGTCCGCCGACCTTCAGGCCGTCATCGCTTTCCCGAACGTGATTGGCGTGATGGATGGTCCAGGCCGATAACCAGCGCAGCCGATCGTCCAGAATTTTCAACGCTTCGATGTCGGTCGTCGCAGGCTTCAGCATGGCTGAGGCCCTAGCGGTTCGGACGCCTCTCGCAAATCCTAGGCGGCTCGCGCCTCGTCGTGCGCGGCGTCGAACCGCGCCTGCGCCTCGTGGATCGAGTCGACATTTTCCATCGCCCAGGTGGCAAGCCCGCAGATTGGTTTCTGCAAGGAATGACCGAGCTCGGTCAGCTCGTAGTCGACGCGCGGTGGAATCGTGGGCGTCACGGTCCGATTAACGATGCCGTCGCGCTCCAGGTTGCGCAGGGTCAGCGTCAGCATGCGCTGCGAGACGCTTGGGATTTCGCGCCGCAGCTCATTGAACCGCTTCGAGCCGTCACCCAGCGTTTGCACGACCAGCACCGTCCATTTGTCGCCAATGCGCGACAGCAGGGTGCTGATTGTCCGGCAGACGGGATTGGTCGGGTCCTTCATTGACGGTTCCTTCGCTGTGCCCATCCCACAAATTTGTTCTTGGGCCACAAAAAAGTGCGTTCTTGCGGGCGATTCCTTGGTAGTTATTTAGCGTGCCTCGGTAACAAATCAATACCAAGGAGGCATTAGTGACCGTCCTGCATATCGACTCCAGCATCAACGGCGACAACAGCGCCAGCAGGGAGCTAACCCGCTCGGTGATCGAGCAGCTCAAGAGTTTCAACGGGGGGGAGCAAATCGTTTATCGCGACCTGGCTGCCGACCCATTGCCGCACCTCACCCTCGACGCATTTGCGGACACCAGCGTGCTCGACGAATTCCTCGCGGCCGATGCGATCGTCATCGGTGCGCCGATGTATAATTTCACGCTTCCGACGCAGCTCAAGGCGTGGATCGACCGCATCGTCATCGCCGGCCGGACCTTCCGCTACACGGAAAACGGACCTGAGGGGCTTGCCAAGGGCAAGCGCGTCATCATCGCGCTCGCACGGGGCGGGTTCTACAATGAAGGATCCCCCGCGAGCGCGCTCGAGCATCTCGAATCCTATCTGCGCGGTGTGTTTAACTTCATCGGCATCGATCCAGAATTCGTCGCTGCGGACGGTCTTGCGATCGGGCCGGAGCAGCGGGAGCTTTCGCTCAGGCAGGCCCTTGGCGAAACCGTCCGGCTGGCCGCCTGATTGCCCCGAGCCCCGGCGCACGCGTCCCCTCCCTCCCGAGCGCCGGGGCTCAAAGTTCATGTTACGACGAGGCTGTTGAGGCGTTCTCTCCTCTGAAAGGAGCAATGCCATGGCCGAACTCAGCGAGAAGCAGCGCGATCGCCTGGACGAGGATCAGTTCGCCTTCCCGAAGGAGCGGAAGGAGCCGTTGAACAACGCCAGCCACGTCCGCAACGCAATCGCGCGCTTCAATCAGGTGAAAGGCGTCAGCGACGACGAGCGAGATGCCGCATGGTCGAGGATAAAGCGCGCCGCAAAGAAGTTTGACGTCGAAATGGAAGAGGACAGCCGGCACGAGCTTAAATCCAAGAAATAGCTCTGCGAGCCTCCGCTTGACTCGATTCGGGGCCGGGAGCAGCTAGCCGCGTCTTGCGTGCTCCGGCCCGCGCGACTCCCGTTGCGTATCTCTCTGGTCGGCGAAGGCGAGGAGGCCGACCATGAGCCGGAAATATATCGACTGCCGCGACTTCCCGAGCGAGTCGGGCTGCACCGTCGCGATTTCCGCCGACAGTGAGGACGAGCTGGTCGAAGCCGCGGCACACCACGCGGTGCAGGTTCACGGTCACCAGGACGGACCGGAGCTGCGTGCGATGCTGCGCGATGGCGTGAAAACCGCCGCGCCGGCCGTTGCCTAGGCCGACAGCAGCCTGATCGGGTTTTCTATGTAGCCCTTCAGCGTCTGCATGAAGCTGGCCGCGTCCCAGCCGTCGACCACTCGGTGGTCGCAGCTGAGCGACAGGTTCATGCGCTTGCGGACCTCGATCTCGTCGTCAGCGGGCACGAGCTTATCCTCCACCTTGTTGACGGCGATGATCGCGACCTCCGGCCGGTTGATCACCGGCGTCGAGGTAATGCCGCCCATCGGGCCGAGCGAAGACAAGGTGATCGAGGAACCGCTCAGCTCCTCGCGGGTCGCCTTGCCCGATCGCGCCGCTTCGGCGAGGCGCAGTATCTCCGACGCGAGCTGCCAGACGTTCTTGGCCTGGGCATCGCGGATGACCGCCACCATCAAGCCGTTCGGAGTCTGGGTGGCCATGCCGAGATTCAAGGCGCCGTGCCGCGTGATGACGTTCGCATCATCGTCGTAAGTCGCGTTCAGCATCGGCCACTCGGGCAAGGCGCGCGCCATCGCGGTGATCAGGAACGGGAGCAACGTCAGCTTGGGGTTTGCACCACGGTCGCGGTTCATCATCGCTCGAGTCTCCTCGAGCGCTGTGACGTCGAATTCCTCGACCAGGGTGAAGTGCGGGATGCGGCGCTTCGCCTCCTGCATGTTCTCGGCGATCTTGCGACGAAGGCCGACGACCTTGATCGTCTCGTCCTTGCGCGGCGCGGCCGACCCGCGTGCCGAGACGCTGCCGCCATTGTAGAGCAGATAGGCGTCGAGATCGGCGTGGCGGATGCGATCGCTGGCCGTGCGAACCTGCGCGAGGTCGATCCCGAGATCGCGGGCGCGGGCCCGCACCGCGGGGGAAGCGAGGACATGTCCCTTCGCTGGTTCCTTGTCGGCGACTTCCGGTTCGACCCGCGGCGCGGGCGCAGGCTTCGCGGCTTCCGCCACTTCTTCGACCGCGACGACGGGAATCTCCCGCGCCTGCTCGGGTGTCGCCTCGACGGCCCCGTCCGCGAGCGGGCGCTCGTCACTGCTTTCGCCCGCCGGTTCGTCGGCTCGGTCGGCGCCTTCGGTTTCGATGACCGCAAGGACAGATCCGATCGGGATTTGGTCGCCGACCTCGCCCGCTAGCTCGAGGACCTTGCCGGCGACCGGAGATTCCATCTCGACCGTCGCCTTGTCGGTCATCATGTCGGCGATTTGCTGATCCTCGCCGATCGTGTCGCCGATCTTCACGTGCCAGGCGACGATCTCCGCCTCGGCAATGCCTTCGCCGATGTCGGGCAGCTTGAATTCGAAGCGGGCCATCAGTCTGCCATCACTTTCTCAAGGGCTTTCTTCATGCGCTTGGGTCCGGGGAAGTAGGACCATTCGTAAGCGTGCGGGTAGGGCGTGTCCCAGCCAGTGACGCGCTCGACGGGCGCTTCGAGATGATAGAAGCAGCGCTCCTGCACCAGCGCGACCAGTTCGCCGCCGAAGCCGCTCGTCCGAGGCGCTTCGTGGACGACGAGGCAGCGGCCGGTTTTCTTCACTGACTGCTCGATCGTATCGAGGTCGAGGGGGACCAGCGTGCGGAGGTCGATCACTTCGGCGTCGAGACCCTGCTCTTCGACCGCGGCCAGCGCGACGTGAACCATCGTTCCGTACGTGAGGATGGTGACATCGCCGCCTTCACGAACCACCGCGGCCTTGCCGATGGGCACCGTGTAATGCCCCTCCGGCACCTCGCTGGCGGGATGCTTGGACCAAGGCTTCACCGGACGGTCGTGGTGGCCGTCGAACGGTCCGTTGTAGATTCGCTTCGGCTCGAAAAAGATGACAGGGTCGGGGTCTTCGATCGCGGCGATCAACAGGCCTTTAGCGTCATAAGGCGTCGAGGGGATCACGACCTTCAGGCCCGCAATGTGGGTGAAGAGCGATTCCGGCGATTGGCTGTGCGTCTGCCCTCCGAAAATGCCGCCGCCATAAGGGGTACGGATGACCATCGGCATCGTCCATTCGCCTGCGGTGCGATAGCGCATCTTGGCGACCTCGCTGACGATCTGGTCGTAGCCGGGATAGATATAGTCGGCGAACTGGATCTCGATCACGGGCTTGAGGCCATAGGCCGCCATGCCGACTGCGGTTGAAACGATGCCGCCTTCGCTGATCGGCGCGTCGAACACTCGCGTCTTGCCGAACTCCTTCTGGAGTCCCTCGGTCACCCGGAAGACGCCGCCGAAGAACCCGATGTCCTCCCCATAAACAACGATGTCCTCGTCCTGGCGCATCATCACCTTGTGCGCGTCATTGAGTGCCTGGATCATGTTGAGCGTCGGCATCAGTTGCCGCCCTCGCTGAGCGCTTCCTCGCGTTGTTCCGCGAGGTGCCACGGGACGTCGGCATAGACGTCCTCGAACATCGATCCGATATCGTCCTTGCCCTGCTCCGGCAGGATCCCGAGCTTCTCCGATTCCTTCTGCGCCGCCCGAACCGTGGCATCGCATTCGGCAGTCATCGCCGCATGGCGCTCCTCATCCCACTCGCCGATCGCCAGCAGATGCGCCTTAAGGCGTTCGACGGGGTCGCCTAGCGGCCACAATTTCGCTTCGTTGGTCGGACGGTAGCCGCTGGGATCGTCGGAGGTCGAATGTCCCTCCGCCCGATAGGTGAAGAACTCGATCAAGGTCGGGCCGGCGTTGGACCGCGCCCGCTCGGCAGCCCACTTCACCGCCGCATAGACCGCGAGCGCATCATTGCCGTCGACCCTGAGGCCCGCGACTCCATAACCGACCGCCCGTTGCGCGAACGTGGCCCGTTCCGCCCCGGCGATCCCGGAGAAGCTCGAGATGGCCCACTGGTTGTTCACAACGGCAAGGATGACCGGGGCGTTGTAGACGGCCGCAAACGTCAACGCGCTGTGGAAGTCGCCCTCCGCAGTGGCGCCGTCACCGACCCAGCCCATGGCAATGCGGCTGTCGCCCTTGATCGCCGCTCCCATCGCCCAGCCGACCGCCTGCGGAAATTGCGTCGCCAGATTGCCGGAAATGGAGAAAAAGCCGTGCGCCTTGTCGGAATACATGATCGGCAGCTGGCGGCCTTTGAGCTTGTCGCCTTTGTTCGAATAGATCTGACACATCATGTCCGTCAGCGGATAGCCGCGCGCGACGAGCAGGCCCTGCTGGCGATACGTCGGGAAATGCATGTCCTCGCGGTCGAGCGCAGTCTGCGCAGCAACGGCGATCGCCTCCTCGCCCGTGCACTTCATGTAGAAGCTGGTCTTCCCCTGCCGCTGGGCGCGATACATGCGGTCGTCGAGGATGCGCACGGTGACCATGTCGCGCAGCATCTTGCGAAGCGTGTCGGAGTCCAGCTTCGGGTCCCAGGCGCCCACTGCCTGATCGTCGTCGCCAAGCACGCGGACGAGCTGCATCGTCAACGGATGCGTCTCGGCGGCATCGGCAGCAACGTCGGGTCGCTGCGCGCTTCCCGCCGCCGGTATCTTAAGCGAAGAGAAGTCGGGGTTGTCGCCGGGCCGGAAGGGCGGTTCGGGGACGTGCAGCGCGAGCGTGGGCGCGTTGCGGCGAAGGCTCGGATCCTTGTCACTCATGGCGTAGCGCGAGCGCTTAGTCCCGACTTGCGGGCGCGGCAACCCGGCAGTCAAGTATACTTTACATCAGCTTCGCTTCTTCGCTTTTCCATTGATCTTCTCGTCCAAAGGCTGCGACACTCGGGTCATGCGAAAGCTTCTCCTGATCCTGGTCGCGGCGTTCGTCACGCTGATCGACGTGCAGCCTGCTTTTGCCGCGGACAAGATTTACGTGATGCGGCACCTGCAAAAAGCCGAGGGGACGGACCCGCCGCTTTCAGCCGAGGGCACGACGAATGC
>Ga0070664_100001917_pt1 | contig 16701 bp, 14 predicted proteins | sample KBSC73metaG_FD_65863 | JGI IMG/M metagenome (GOLD analysis project Ga0070664, IMG submission 65863) | Corn rhizosphere microbial communities from Kellogg Biological Station, Michigan, USA - KBS C7-3 metaG | ecosystem: Host-associated > Plants > Roots > Rhizosphere > Soil ... | reverse complement strand
TCACGAGAAACCGAGCCGGCTTCGGAGGTTTTTGCCGTCTTAGCGGTTGGCCTTCTGCTTTTCTCGTTCCCAAGCTTCCCTCACCGAGACTTCTCCCGCAGGATGGTCGCAATGATCTTGTTCTCACCCGCTCAGCCGCGGCGAATGTTTGTACCCGAATCCACCGATCGCTTCGCAATCGACTGCCCGGGACGCGCCTTCCACAACCTCGGCCTCACCGATGCGAGAACGAAACTCGGTGGAATGTGCGTTCTTGTGCACATGGGGCGCGCGGGTGGGAAAGTGCGTTTTTCACCGTCCTGTCGGCGCGGCATTATACTGGCCGCCGTGATTGGGCACAATGAATGGTCCTGCGCTATACTGACGCCTCGATGGCTGCCTCCGATCAGGAAGAGCTTTTCCAGTCTCTTGCCTCGCTCGCTACGGATGTTCCACCGGATATTCTTCGCGATTTTGTCGGCCGGATGGACGGCGAATATTTTCGGCGGATTCCACTTCCGGCGATCGCACAGCATGTTCAATTGGCCGCGGCATTGACGCCGGAGCATCTCTGCGAATGCGCCATCAGCGGCCCTCGCGACGGACACTTCGAACTGACCGTCGTCGCCTATGACTACTTCGCCGAATTTGCGACCATCTGCGGCCTGCTGTCGGCATTCGGGCTGAATATCGAGGAGGGGCAAATTTACACATTTGCGGACGCCCCCGCCGGACCGTCGGCGAAGCCCGGGTATGGACAGGGACAGCGCCAGCGGGCGAAGCTCCGTCCAGGGTTGAGCCGGAAAAAGATCGTGGACATCTTTCGTGTCCGGCCTGTGGGAGACGCGTCATTCACCCCGGAAGACCAGGCCCGCTTCACTGCCGAACTTCGCACATTGGTCGGCCTGCTCGACGAAGGTCAATTCGAAGATGCCCGTCATGCCGTCAATCGCCTGCTGGTGGAGTATCTCGGTAAACGTCGCGGCTCATTCAGCGGCCTCCTGCATCCGGTCCAGATCGCATTCGACAACAGCCAATCGCCGACCGACACGATCATGGATATCCGGTCGGACGACACGCCCGCATTCCTCTATGCCTTCGCCAATGCTCTGGCGATGAGGAACGTTTATATCAGCCAGGCCAGAATCGATCTGGAAGGCGGCAAGCTGCACGACCGCTTTGCCGTACGCAACCGTTACGGCCAAAAGCTCACCGATCAGGCCGAGCAGCAGCAGTTGCGCCTGACCGCTGTGCTGATCAAGCAGTTCACCCATGCGCTCACTTGGGCTCCCGACCCGACGAAGGCGATGGAAGCCTTCGACCAATTCCTCGATCTTACCGTCCAGGAAACGAAAGGCAAAGCCCGGGAAGAGGCCCTCGCGTTCCTCAGCGACAAGAAAACCTTTCCGTTGCTGGCCCGGTTGCTCGGCGCCAGCGACTTTCTCTGGGAGGACTTCCTCCGCCGCCAGCACGACCACCTCCTGCCCCTACTTCACGGCTATCGCGACGCGCCGCTGATCACGCCGCGCTCCGCGCTCGCAAAAGCGCTCGACCGTGCCGTGGACCGAAGCAAAGACGACGCCGGCAGGAAAGAGGCGTTGAATCGGTTCAAAGATCAGGAACTGTTCCGCATCGACATGAAGCACATCGTCGAGCCGGATACCAGCCTCCCAGACTTCTCCCAGGCCCTCACCCAACTGGCCGAAGTCATCCTCGAGCGCAGCCTCAAAGACTGCCAGGCGAAACTCAGCAAGACCTACGGGGCTCCCCGCCTGGGGAACGGCAAGCCGTGCGCATTCGCCGTCATGGGTGCAGGCAAATTCGGCGGCCGCGAGTTGGGGTACGCATCAGATATCGAGGTCCTGTTCGTATACGGCGGCGCCGGACGCACGAATGGTAAAGCCCACATCGAAAACAGCGAATATTTCGAACGGCTGACGCAGGAACTGCTGCAATGGATCGAAGCCAAACAGGAAGGCATCTTCCATCTCGACGTCCGCCTGCGTCCTCACGGCGGCAAAGGGCTTCTGGCCAATCCTCTCGATGAGATCACCACCTACTACAGCGCAGACGGACTGGCCGCACCGTTCGAACGGCAGGCCATGATCAAGCTCCGCCACGCCGCGGGGGATGCTGCGCTCGGGAAACAGGTGGAAGCCCATCGGGACCGATATGTCTACAGCAGCGCGCCGTGGGACGTGGCCGCGGCCCTCGATTTGCGCCGCCAACAACTCAAACAGCTCGTCGAACGCGGCACGATCAATGCGAAGCTCAGTCCCGGCGGAGTGGTCGATATCGAGTACGCCATTCAATATCTGCAACTCATGCATGGACATCGCCATGCCATGCTCCGGACCCCGAATGCCATGCAGGCGCTCGCCGGTCTCGTAGAATGCGGAATCGTCAGCCGGCAGGATGGCGAGAACCTTCGCAGGGCCTATCTCTTTATCCGGATGCTGATCGATGGGCTCCGCATGGTGAGGGGTCACGCCAAGGATCTGGTGCTTCCACCTCCCGATTCAGACGAGTTCATCTTTCTGGCCCGCCGCGTCGGCTACACGACCGATGATTGGCAGGCGGGGGCAAGGCATTTGAAGACGGATATCGAAGAGCATATGGGGAAAGTGAGGGAGTTTTGGGAGCGGAATTTTGGGAAATTGTGATGCGGATCCTGTCGCTAACCAGCCCAGTCGGCTTCGCACCCCACCCTATCTGATCTCATTCTTCATGACTGTTCTCGAAAGGAAGTCCCACTTGATTCGAAGAACCACGTTGTGTGGTCTTCACCTGATCCGCTGGATCCGAAGCACTCGCCGCCCGCAAAGGTCGCTGAACATCCGCATCTAAGAGTGAGAGACCAACCGTAATCCTGGCCCCTTTGCCAATCGCACTATCTTCTCTGAGCCATCCACCAATAGCTGCCAGGCGCTCTCGGATATTTGCCAGGCCGAAATGCCCCTTCACAACATTTGGTTTGACGAGCGCAGGATCGTAGCCTCGACCGCGATCTCCTACCATAATCAGGAGACTCTGATCCTGATCGACAGTCAGAGCAATGGTGGCACGGCCTACCGCCGCGTGTTTCACCACATTGATCAACAGTTCGCGCACACATGTATAGAGCAAGACGGCCTGATCCTGAGGAATCGCCAGAGATTCCACATCGAGGCGGAGATCGACTGTCAGACCATGTTGAGTCATATGCCCGGCAAGCCAGCGGATCGCCGCCGGTAACCCGGCCTCCTGAAGTTCCGACGGAACGAGTTCGGCCATGAGAGTTCGAGCATATTCTAAAGATCGTTGCAGCGCTTCCGCCGTCTCCTGCATATAGCGTTCAGACTGAACCGGAGACGAACCCAGGAATTGCTGGGCTAACTTTAGTTTCATCTTGCCTAACGTGAGCAGCTGCGCGAGGTAGTCGTGCAGTTCGGAGGCCAATGCACGGCGTTCACGTTCTTCGGTGATGGCTAATTCTGCGGTGATGTCTCGGAGTGTTTGTTCTCGTTCACGCACCCGGCTTTCTAAATCTTGTTTGTTGAGCCGTAATTCTGTCTCTTTTTGTTTGACTTCGATAATTCGGGCCGCCTGATCGGCATACAGATCTAAGATGAGAAGTTGTTCGTCGGTCGGCATTCTGCCTTTTTGTGAATATGTGGTGAGTACACCCAAGACCTCACGATCGGCCGCAAAGAGCGGCGTTGAGGAAACCAGATGGTATCTCGAGAAGTGAGAAGTCAGACGAGAAAATGCCGGGTCAGTCGCGACATTCTCGATTATCACCCGTTCTTGGCGTTGAAAGGCTGCACGACAGCTGGAACAATCCAATGAAAGTCGTTTGAATTGGCCTAAAAACTCTTTATCGAATCCGACCTGGGCCACCATATGTAACATTGTGGTCTCAGGTTCATAAAGCTGAAGGGTTCCTTTGTCCGCTTTGGAAAATTCTACAGCGGCAGTCACAATCCGTTGAAGGACGTCCTCAAATTCGACCTCTTCCAAAAGATGCGTGCTTAGCTTGTGTAGGCGCTGAAGTTGCCCTTGAAAAGTAACAGCGTCCTGTCGCGCTTGTTCCTGACGATGAATAAAATAGGCCATCGCTATTCCGACTACCGAAAAGAGCAGAAGCGTTCCCAAGTCGCCCGGCCGAAGCCAAAAACTGTTCGCCGGCGGAATCAACCACAAGTCGATGACGATCGCTGAAAGGAGCGTGGCAAAGACAGCCTGAGGAAATCCCAACTTCCAGGCCGTGAACATAATGGCGACGAGAAACATAATGAACGGAGGAGACGTACTGATATAGGGCTGGATGAATGATTTGACGATAAACGCAAGTAAGACTGTGAACGCGGCAAGGATGTAAGACCGGATCGAGAGGAAAACTGTGCGCACAGCAGACCCTCGACTTGTACCCGAAACACTTTCAGTAGGAGGTGTATCCTAAACCTTATGCACACAACAGGCTAGACCCAGCCGAAGAGTATGGCCATTTGCACGTATCGCCACCGCACAATCGCTAAAGTTTCACTTAGTGACCAAACCATAACTATTCCTTGATGTTCCAGGTACGTTCGACCCCATGGATGACCTTAGTGCGGGACATCTGGGAGAAGCAGGACAATTGACACAGTCCTTCCCACCCCAGTAGCCTCTCGCTTTCACGTGTACAATTTTCACGGAAGGAACCGCTGTGATGAAGTTTGCGTTCGTCTGCTTGCTCATGCTGAATCTGTCCGGTTGCATCAATATCACCAACGAGCTTCAACCGAGTCATCCGGACGTTAAAGCGGTCCTCATTGGAGAAGACTGCACACCAATCGTGCTCGGTATGGGATTCGGCACCAACACCATCGAAGAGGCGAAAAAGGACGGCAGGCTCATGGGAGATGCGGGGGAGTTTCGCCCGCATATAAAGCTCAATGACCGAACGGCGATTCGCCGGATACGCAGCATTCAGACGACGAATTTCTACATCTTGTTGATAGGGTCGAGCTGCATTCAAGTGATTGGCGAGCCGTGAAAGTCATTGGGGAAAGCGTGCCTTAAGAGGATCGCGCATAGCCATGAACCCGCTTGCCCCATCGGCCTCATGCAACCCGCCTCGGATGCGGCCCGTTTCTTCCACTTGTACGGTGCCTAAACCGCTGGTAGATTATCCCGCCGTCTGTGACACTCCCAGAACCACAACACACGTCGACCTCCCTGACAGTCCTCATCGTCGACGATGAGGAGGAAGAGCTGCGCTATTGGGCGGATCTAGTCAGGAATCTGGGTAAGAACTATACGGTACTCACTGCCCTCGACCGGCAGTCTGCTCACGCCATTTGCAGAGAGCATAGGGTCGATTGTGTGCTGTTAGATCTAGACATGCCAGGATCCGGTTTCGATCTCTTACTGGAATTGGTTCCTGATCCAAAACAGCCGCCAATCGCCGTAGTCGTCCTCACTCGCTTGGTCTATCCAACGTTGTGCGAGATCGCGAAGCTCCATGGAGCACAGAATTGGTTGGTAAAAAACCAGACGTCAGCTGAACTGTTAGACACGGCCATACAACGAGCTGTCCTTGCTGTGGAGTCTGGACGTCATCCCTAGCCCTCGGCATTTTCGCCTCCTGATTCGTACACGTCTTGAGTGCCTTAGGCAAAATAGCAAACGACTACACTGTGTTTTCCTAGAGAGGTCCCCAGGCGACCGGACGTGGATGATCGGGCTAGATTTGCGAGAGACACTCCCGTAGACGGTCACTGCTAATGCTCAAACTCATCACCTTGGCGGCTTGCGTGATTGGCTTTGTCTTCATCGGGCCAAAAGCATTGGCCGAGTTTCGTCACGCCTTCCCGAAATCTCGGACTCCTTCAAGCGGTAACGCCGAAGGCAAAAACCTGCCTGACAAGCCAAAACCTAGTGCCGCAGCCTGATGTCAACGCGCCTTCCATCGCGAGGCTCTATCAGCTGGGATTTTTCACGGGTAGCAGCAATGGTTGCTCTACGGTGAGGCGCGCCTCCCCTCTTCCCCTTCCACGTATCTGCTTCAGCCGCGTATTCCCCGGCTTTCAGCTGCTGAAACTCCTGAATATGGTGGGCAGCATGGGCGGTCAGGAGGGCCATGACCGTATCCTTCGGCAAATAGGGATTGGCTTCGCTCAGGAACGCCGAAATCTCACCGGCATTCAAGGTGAGCGCTTTGATGGCGGCTTCCTGCTGGGCAGCGTTCCCTGCGACGGTGGCATCCAAATGATCCTTGATCGGGCCGTAGTGTCCGGCTAATAGCGTGAAGAGCTTATCCGATGCCGGTTTGCCGTAGAACGGTTCGATGGACCGGGCGATCTGCTCGGCATTCGCCACCACGCCCTTTTCGGCAGGAGGCAGATTCCGCACGTTCGGAGTGGCGATCGAAGTTCCATTGACCGTTGGTGCCAGTGTTGCCTGGTACCCGGACGTGTCCGCAGGCTTGGGGCTCGGTTGCCACTCACTTGCCCAGATCGGATTGCCTCCAAGGAACACCCACGCGAGAACCGCAATCTTTATCGTGTCATGCATTCCACCGAATGTAATGAGAACGTCCGGCTGGTTCAATCGGTCCAGAGTAAGATTGTCGTAAAATTTCTCTAACCTCGATCGAAAGGCGACAGCATAAAACTTTGGGAGGCATGAGTGTCTTTCCTATAGTAGAATGCCCGCCATGTTCAGACGAGCACTTCACGCTCTCGTCCTGCCGTTCCTGTCGATCGCGCTCCTGAGCTGCGAGTCGGCCGATCACGTATTAAAGGCCACTCAACAGGCCGTGGCCGGCCGGACCGGAAGGGACGTCCTCGCCGTCGTCGGGGGGAAGGACCCATCCAAAATCGCCCAGGAGCGACTCGATTCCTATGCGCAGGATCCTGAACGGCTACTCAGAGACCTGCGTACGGCGCAGCATGAATTTCAGATGCTGTACGATGCGCTGACTGGAAACGTCAAAGACAAGTGGGGGCCAAAAGAAGTCAAGCTGCCCGAGAAAAAGAAGTATGTGAAGTACACGCAAAATTATCGAAGCCGGGCCATTGTCGACTTCGACCGCGGGCAGATCACTGTGGAAACGGTGGACGAAACGAATCCACGGGCAAGCCTCACCCGTGCGGTAGTCGTGACGTTGCTGACGCCGCAAGATCCCCGAATGGTGGATGTGTTCTCGGATAAAGAGGTTCCCCTGAACAGCAACGAAGAGCCGTACCTGTTCGGACTTGTGCTGGATGAGCAGGGAAAGCCGGTGCGCACGCAGGCCGAAGCCGAAGCCTTCGCCAGCCATCTGTTAGACAAGAAATCCGGTACCAGAGTCATCGATCAGGAGGGAACCAAGAAGCCGGCGATGTTCGTCACCATGAACATGGTGGTCAATCTTCCACAAAAGCAGGCAGAAAAATATCGGGCCTTGGTACTTCGTTATGCCGATCAATACAAGATGAGTCCGAGCCTGGTCTTTGCCATCATCAGGACGGAAAGCAACTTCAATCCCTATGCCGTGAGTTCCGTTCCGGCCTATGGCCTGATGCAACTGGTTCCGACGAGCGGGGGCCGCGAAGCCTATCGCCGGGCGAAAGGCGAGGATGTGGCACCGACCAGGGACTATCTGTTTGATCCTCAGAACAATGTCGAACTCGGCACGGCCTATCTGAACGTGCTCATGTTCAAGCAACTGGAGGAAGTCGCCAACGAGATTTCCCGCGAATATTGTGTGATCGCCGCCTACAATACGGGGCCCGGCAATGTCCTGCGCACCTTCTCCAAGAATCGCACGACAGCCGTCCAGCAGATTAACGGGCTCCAGCCTTCCGCGCTATACGACAAGCTTCGCTCCAATCTGCCCTATCAGGAAACCCGCAATTATCTCGAAAAGGTGACCACGTATAGAAAGAGCTACGTGAGCGCCGGCGGGGGAACGAATTGAGAAGGCACGTGAGACAGGCTGCCGTCCGAGCCTGTTGACGACAAGAGGCCTCCTCAGATAGGTACGTGACTCCCGATGATCATCGAGAACACTCAGGCCCTCTTTTTTGTTGAAGTCTTCGGCGTGCTGGCCATGCCGGGTCCGACCAATTCCCTGCTCTTCGTCTCCGGGGCCACACGCGGTCTGCGCGCAATCCTTCACCTTCCGCTCGCCGAAGTCACAGCGTATCTCATTACCATCTCCCTGCTGGTCTTCGTCGTCGGGCCCGTCGCCAAAGACCACGCTGCCGTCGGTCAATTGCTCCGCGTCCTGTGCAGCATCTATCTCGCCCAAACGGCATTATGGCTGTGGCGATCAGCACAACCCAGTGTTGATGCTGCTCATCCGATCAACGCGCTCCGGATCTTTCTCACGACGCTGGTCAATCCCAAAAACTTATTGTTCGCGTTTGTGATCTTCCCCTCACCAAACACGGCATCCGACGTGATGCTCCTTTCGTTCGCCAGTTTTTCGGCCATTTGTACCGTTGCGGGATCGGGATGGGTCGCTGCCGGCGCCCTGCTTCAATCCGCAGGGGCGTCCAGGATTCATCTGCATCATTTCTATCGCGGTGAGGCGGTTCTGCTGGTTGGCTTCGCCATCATCATTCTGCTCTCCGCCTACTACGCCTTGTGAGCGTGAGGACGTCAATCCCGCTGCTCGCCCATTGGATGAACCGGCCAAACCTCCGAGGCGCGAGTAGCCGGCCATCCAATATCTGCCTTATAATCGCCCCACTCGATTCTCGCTTCTCACCTCGACGAGGCCCGCCATGAAACTCCCCCGTAAGCAGGCCGCTGTGGTTCGAGACGCCATTGAACGCTGGAAACAGGACGGTGTGATCCCGGACACGCAGGCTGCGATGCTGGCCGCCACCATCGAGGTGCAATATTTCGATTGGCGGAAGCTCGCCAAGTACTCGTTTTGGATCGCGCTCTTCTCGATCGTTTCGTCGGTGAGCGCAGCGCTATCAGACCGCATGCTCCAGGAGCTACTAGAGGTGCTCTTCGACGCCCCTGCACTCCTCAAATGCGCCGTTCTCTCGCTGGCGGCCGCGGGCCTCTACCGTCTGGGCCTTACCAAACGGCAGCAGGCTCCGGAGCGCGTGTATCGCAACGAAACCATCTTTTTTCTCGGGGTCTTGGCCACCGGCGGCGCCATCTCTCAGCTCGGGATCGCGCTCGATACGGGCAGCGGCCATTATTCACTGCTGCTCCTGCTCTCGTTTCTGGTGTACGCCGTGCTCGGCGTCGCATTGGAATCGAACTTGATCTGGGTCTTCTCACTCGCATCACTGGGCGGTTGGATGGGCACGGAAACCGGCTACATGTCCGGTTGGGGAGCCTATTACCTGGGCATGAATTATCCCCTCCGCTTCGTGCTCTTCGGCGCTCTCCTGACCGGATGCGCGTTGACCCTGGAACACCATCCGATGGCGGCACGATTCTATCGGAGCACGCTCGTCATGGGCTTGCTCTACCTCTTCATCGCCCTGTGGATTATGTCGATATTCGGCAACTATGCCGACATGCGCGTCTGGGAACAGGTGAAGCAGATCGAGTTGTTTCATTGGTCGATTCTCTTCGCGGCTGTGGCCGGCTGGGCGATCTATCACGGGTTGCGGCACGACAACGATATGACGAAAGGCTTTGGCATCACGTTCCTGGGCATCAACCTCTATACGCGTTTCTTCGAGTTATTTTGGAACAACCTTCACAAGGCCATCTTCTTTGCGCTGCTGGCCGCCAGCTTCTGGTATATCGGCAGCAAAGCAGAAACCATCTGGAATTTTGGGAAAGAAGACCGACTGGCTCGAGAGAAAGCTTAATTAAGGTACGGGTTGCTCAGCGGAGGAAGGCTCCGGTGGATAGGAGTCGCACGAATCTTCCGATGGGCGTGCTCTGATATTGCGTGAACTGCCCTCCGGCATAGACATCATTACTCCCGTCTCCTGCCGGTGCAATGCGGAAGACGGTATTATCAAACCCTGATCCGGTAGAAAACGACGAATCCATCGTGCCATTCTGATTGAGTCGTATCATCTCATTGGCCTGAAGGGTGTTGTAGCTTGTGAAGGCACCGCCGACATAGAGATCGCCGCTGCCATCTCCAACCGGAACGACGTGGAACACGGTGTTGTTGAACCCACTCCCCGTCGTAAAGGACAAGTCTTTCACTCCATTGGAATTGAGCCGCACGAGATCATTCACCGCATTCCCGTTGTAGTTCGTAAAGGCCCCTCCGACATAGAGATCACCGCTTCCATCATCTGCCAGCAGAAGCGTGAGGACCGTGTTGTCGAATCCTGTTCCAGTCACGAAAGTTGGATCGATGGTCCCATCCGAATGGAGCCGGACGAGGCGATTCGCCGGAAGACCCTTGTAGGTGGTGAAGGTCCCTCCGACATACAGATCCCCGTTGGCCAACGGCACGATAAAAAAGACCGTATTATCAAAACCTGTTCCAATCAAGAAGGTCGGATCAACCGATCCGTCTGGCTTCAAACGCACAAGCCCGTTGACGTTGACCCCGTTGTAATCGGTGAAGGCGCCGCCGACATAGAGATTCCCGCTTCCATCCGCGGCCAGAGCGATCATCTGCACCGTACTGTCGAATCCTGTGCCGATCGAGAAGGCCGGATCAAATACGCCATTGGCATTGATGCGCACGATCCGATTTTTTTGGATGCCGTTGTAGGCGGTGAAGTCGCCTCCCACGTAAAGGTTTGCGCCCTGGTTGCCGGACAGCACGATACTGCGCACGCTGCCGGTGAATCCCAATGCCGTCGCAAAGCCCGGGTCGATCGTTCCATTGTTATTCAGGCGTACGATCCTGATCGCCTGCGCGCCGTCGTACGTGGTGAAATCGCCGCCGACGTATACGTCCCCGCTTCCGTCAGTCGCACGGGTGATGCTCAGCACCGTATTGTTGAATGAAGGAAGGGGGGTAGGCGCACTGTTATTGTTATCGTCGCCATTGTTGCAGGCCATGGCCACCAGCGCAACGGCCACGACCAGGCCCGCCGCATAGACACGAGATGTGTTCTTCAAAAGCCCCTCCCATTGGCCACAGGCAAGGTTTTGCGCCGAAGGCTGTACTCGATGGGCCGAAGTCTAAGGAACCTCTCGGCCACCCGTCTATCCCTCGAACAGGGGGCAGAAGCCCCGCCGTGCCTACTCGTACACCGGTTGACTCGGCTGAGCCCGAAGACTAGCCTTTCGGCATGCACAATGATGAACAGCAGATTCGGGAGTTGGTGTCGACCTGCATGGAGGCCACCAAGGCTGGCGATATCGACAAGGTCTTATCGCTCATGGCCGATGACGTGGTCTTTCTTATTCCTGGTCAACCGGTTATGCGTAAGGACGGCTTCGCCGCGGCAGCACGCGCTCAGGCAGGAACGTATGCGCCGACATTCGACGGAACGAGCGAGATCCAAGAGATCACGGTGCTCGGCGACTGGGCCTTTATGTGGAGCAAACTCACCGTTGTGGCGCTCCCACCAGGCGGAGGCCCCTCGATCACACGAGCAGGCCATACCCTCTCGGTGCTCAGGAAGCTCAACGGCAAGTGGGTCTTGGCCCGCGATGCGAATCTGCTGGCTCCTGTCGCTTCTTCATGACCGCGCGTGACGCCGACGTTATCGGTGACACGACGCAGACAACGGCAACCGGTGGCTCATGCCAGAGCCCGCCCTTCGACACAGCCTATCCTCAGGGACTCAGTGCCGGTACTGTGCGTCATTCGCCTGCCATCGTGCGACACGTCACGGATGGATGGATGTTCTTTTTCGCCTGTTGGGGTTGTATCCCTGGCGCTGTGAGCGGTGCGGGGCTAGATTTTACCGGCACCAACGCTCTGCCGCACCTTGATTTCTCCCTCATGAGAGCTTAGCCTATCGCGCGTCAGGTTTTCCCTAGGACAAACAATCAGGAGAGCTGATCGCTGATGCGACGGTGGTTCCAGGTGTGCGCAGCCGGTCTGCTTCTCATCACTTCGAGCGTGACCCTCGCGCAACAGATGCTGATTGTTGCCGATGACGACTCGCTCAGTGCAAAGGGGTTCAGGCCTCAGGTCGGCAAAGTCGTCACGTTTGTCTGTCCCTCGACCCTTACCAAGCTCCGAGAAATTTGGGGCACCGACGTGTATCTTGACGAATCGCCGATCTGCGCGGCGGCGCTGCACGCCGGCGTCCTCACCCCCGGCACTTCCAGCCAAGTGACGATCAAAATGGGCGCCGGAGCCGAATCGTTTCAAGGCACCACCCGCAACGGCGTCACCAGTCTCCCGTATGGTCCGTGGAGCTCGACCTATACCTTCATCAAGAACAGCGAGGCGGGAGAGATTAATTGGTATACGAGCTTCGCCCGTGTTCCGGATGATTTCCATGCGCCGATCACAGTCGTCTGTCCACCGAAGGGCAATGCAGATTCGGGTGCGTGGGGCACGGACGTCTACACCGCCGGTTCCAGTATCTGCTTGTCCGCCGTGCACGCCGGAGTGATCACACTCGAGGCCGGCGGACGGGTCACCGTTACGCTGTTGCCCAAACAGGAAACCTTCGTCGGAAGCCTTCGGAATGGAGTGACGACACGCAGCTGGACGAACTGGGATTTCCGGTCCTTCGGACAACCTTACAAGCTCACACCGGGAGCCGTTGAAGTGTTTGTGCCGGCCTCCGCCCCGGCGATCGGAGCGGGTCCCCGCCAGCCCAAGGTAAAAAAAGGTGACCCTGGACCCTACAGCCCCGGGCCGCGCACGATTCGAGTGACCGGATTTATCGCAGCCGGTGTGGCACCGGTCGTGGTACCGCATAGAATCCCAGTGGCAGGTTTCACAGGAAGCGGCACCGCCCCTCTTGTCGTGCCGCGGTCCATACGGGTCGACGGGTGGACGGGTAGTGGGATGGCACCTTAACCGGAAGGAGTCAGTCGATGATCTCGATAATCGCCGTTGCCGCGCTTTGGCTGAGCCTTATAGCCGTCTCCGTGGATGCCACCGCACAGACGGTGCCAGGCGATGTGACGTTCGAAGTCCCCGTAAATCTGACACGTCTTTCCTCTTACGTGTCAAAGGTGGCCGTGACCTGCAAGTTCGGGATGGATCTCACAGTGGACAGGGAAGTATACAGCAATCGCGTGGAATTCCCTGTGTCTGCCGGTCAGGTCGTGACAACCGCTTACGTCGTCATCCCGGCCCCAAGCAGCGGCCTCCTCAAGCCGGGACAAAAACTCAACTATGAATGTAATCTCACCGCCTTGACGTCGGAGCCGGGTGCCGGAAGCAGCTGGCAACCATTCGATCCCAAGTCGATGGGTGACTCGCTCCATATTTCCCCGACCCCATTGCCCATCAAGAGCACGTTCACCTGGTGACCAGGTTCTTGTCCGTGTTGGATCAACCGGGTAGGGTAAGAGACAGTCGCTGCGCAGTCTACTGACAGCTCGATCAGTCCGTGAGGGCGCGCAGCAGGTCGGCGACGGAAAGGACGCCGATGATGGTGCCGTCGGCGGTCACGGGCAGGTGACGGATTCCCTGCTTTTTCATCACCCCCATGGCTTCCGACAACAACTCGTCTTCTTCGATCGTCACGAGCGCTTTGCTCATACAGGCCGTGACAGTCGTCGTGTTCGGGTCCAGGCCCTTGGCGACGGCTTTCCGGCTGAGATCAGAATCCGTGACGATCCCGATATAGCGGGAGCCGTCGTCCACGATCAGTGAACCCACCTTATATTTCTGAAACAGCAGCCCGGCTTCCTTGATCGTGGCCGCCCGGTGGATGCTGCGCACATCGTGGGACATGTAGTCTTCGACTTTCGACTTTGAAAACCCTTTGCCGTTGCCATGTCGTGCTGCCTGCACCGAGCGACGCATCTCGAGATCGGCCAGGCAACTTTCCAATACTTGCCGGCGTTGTTGGAGGCTTTCACGCTCAACGTCGTGCGTTCCGTTTTCCTGCGCCTCCTCAGGCAATAAAGCGGACTCCCCGCTCTTAGCGTAGAAATAGGCCTCGGCTTCATCCGAGGCAGCTCCGAACACCTGGCTGATCAACTCTTCCGCCGCCTCATCGAAGTCCTCAATGGTCGTCGTGCTCCGCTTGCGGGAGAGGAACGGCCGGAGCTTGATCAGTTGCTGTCTGAACCGCTCCACGTAGCGGTGAAGAATGTCAGTCCGTGTTAACCCAGTGCGAACCCGTTTTGGCATTGCGTCCCTCCTGAATGGCGAGACGCAGGATAGCGCAACCCCATCCATCCCTCAAGAGGCGAGAATGGTTCGTCTGGCCTGCAACCACCAGGGGCGCAGACCCCATGGACACGGGCGTATGGCCATGGCGAGCACTGCTCGACGGTCTGCCCTACCCGCCCCCGCGCTTGCCCTGCATTTCCTTGTCGTAGAATTCGAGCATTTGGCCGATTTCTTCCTTCGTCATGCCTTTTTCGATCCAGCGGTGGCTCTCATGGCGCAGCATAGTTTCGGCCACCTGCGGCGACAGCTCCCGCACCAGAGGCAGGAACTTCGTGTAGAAGCTCTTGGCCACTTCGTAGAATCCCTGCCAGTGGACGTAATCCGGCGCGATTTTCGAGAGGCCATGCCGGGCCCGCCGCCCTTCGTGGTGCCACAGTTCGTAGAAGACCCACTCGATCTTTTCGTCGTAGGGCGTCGGCGTGATCTTTTTCATCGCCAGCAGCTGGTCCATGGCTTCCTTCGCCGGCCTGCCGAACTTATTGTTGTACAGATCGATGCCCTGATCCATTGAGGTAAAGAAGCGTTCCACGATCTGCTCGCTATGGCATGAAGCGCAGACCTGCCTCATCGCCTTGCGACGGTCTTCATAGTTCTCCAGCCGCGTGGAGATCACCGGCCGCAGCGTCCAACTGATCCGGTCTCCCACGTCGTGAGTCACCTCCTGCGTCCCCGTCGCACTCATGTGGCATGTGGCGCAGGTCGGATAGAGGTAGTCCTTGCCGGGATGCCACTTCTCGGTCGGATCGGCAAGCTTCATCTTCTCCTTGTTGGCCTCATACATGACGCCGTGCTTGCTTTCGTAGTAGGCTTCGATTTGGGGATGATCAGGTCCCATGTGGCAGCGTCCGCAGCTTTCCGGCTGCCGGGCTTGTGCGACGGAGAAACTGTGCCGGGCGTGACAGGCGGAACAGGTGCCTTTCGAGCCGTCCGGATTCACCCGTCCAATGCCGGAATTGGGCCAGGTGGCCGGATGGAGCTTACCTTTTTCCATCACCTTGACCACGCTGCCGTGGCAGCCGGCGCACCCGGTGGTCACGATCTCCGGACCTTCGACGACGTTCCCGAGAAAGTTGTCCAATGACCCCGTAAACTGCGCCGCCTTGGCATGATGGGATTTGGCAAACTCCTTGGCCTCCCGGTCGTGGCATCGCATGCAGTCTTTCGGAGTGACGAGCGTCGAAATGAGAAATCCCTCGTGGTCGTAGGCGTCCGCCTCGCCCTTTTCCGCCCGATGACATTCGACACAGCCGATTCCCTTCGGCGCATGGCGGCTGACTTTCCAATCGTTGATGCCTCCGACGGCGATGTCCTTGGCCATGTGGCAGTCGATGCACTTCTTGTTTTCTCCCGAGACGAACGGCCGGAGGCCGCCGCCGCGCCGCTCTTCGACCTGGACATAGCCGACGCCCGTGAGCGCAAGGAACAGGATGAGGCAGAGCCCGCCGATCATGTAGCGGGCGAAGTTCTGCTTGCCGTTGCTCGAGCGAGCATGTTCGTCCGTATGATCATCAGGCTGTATGTTCCGCTCGTCCATGAAACCTCCTTGTGAGCCGCCCCGAATCGGACGGCTGAGCCCGCTTCCTCACATTTGCGTATCCAGATACATCAATCCCGCGATGGCGCAGACCACCGCGGCAGCCACAATCGCGTTGACCTGCTCCATCGGCCATCCCCGCTCGGACAACACCCGATCCAGGTACGGATAGATGACAAAGAGACCCGCGAAGCCGAGCAGGCTCCACAGCGCGAGCGGACCGGGCAGCAAGGTGATCCACATGAACGCCGCGGAGAAATACCAAGGAGGCGACACGTCGGAGGCCACCTCCTGAAGATTGGCCGGCGGGCCGAGGAGCGGCGGAAAAATCATAGCGATATTGACGATCAGGAGCAGCAGGCCCGCTGCGATCGCCCCCATCTTCAAGGTGTGCTCCGGATAAAACGGATGGAATCCCCGGCTTCCCTTCACCTCCGCAAATCCCAGGAGTCGCACGATCACCACATGACCGATGACCAGGCCGCCGAGCAGGACGGGGAGCAACTTCGTATGGAGATCGTACAGCCTCAACAGCGTCACGCCGGACACCTCCTCGCCGCCCCGCAGCAGATGGAGCAGCGGTGTCCCGATGACGGGAAGGGTCCCGATCATGCTGGTCACGACCGTCATGCCCCAATACGAGACGTTGTCGAACACGAGCGAATACCCGGTGAACCCCATGGCCAACGTGACGAACAGCACGATCGACCCGCTCACCCATTTCAGCTCGCCGGGTGGTCGATAGGCCCGCGTAATGAACACGCGGATGACATGGAAGAACAGAAACAGAATCATGAGATCCACGGAGGTCTTGTGCAGGCCTCGCACGAACCATCCCAGATAGATCTCATTGGTAATCTGATCGACGCTCTCGTAGGCCTGTTCTGGTGACGGCACGTAATAGAACGTCAGTAGCAGACCGGTGCCGACCAGCAGGCCAAACAGCGTCAGCGGCAGCGCGCCCAGCGTGTAGGGCCAC
>Ga0070664_100001916_pt1 | contig 16701 bp, 19 predicted proteins | sample KBSC73metaG_FD_65863 | JGI IMG/M metagenome (GOLD analysis project Ga0070664, IMG submission 65863) | Corn rhizosphere microbial communities from Kellogg Biological Station, Michigan, USA - KBS C7-3 metaG | ecosystem: Host-associated > Plants > Roots > Rhizosphere > Soil ... | reverse complement strand
GGAGGATGCGAGGTTGGCGGATCGATCACATTATTTGGGCTTCGCCGCAGCGGCGGCGCTGCTGCTTGCTGCACACGTCGTGAGCAGCCGCGATAACACTGCTGCTGGCGGGCGCAGTGAAGATCGGCGACGGCGCGTCGTTCGATCCTGCGCAGATGCGCAACTTCGGTTCGGGTGCGTTCGTCAGACTGCGCGCGGATCAGCCGCACTACGCCACCAGCGACGGCGGCGCGACCGTGCAGATCATGGGCACGGGCCCGTTCGCTATCGAGTACGTTGGACTTCGAGAACCTGCTCGAGAGAGAGCTCGGTCTGGTCGGCAATGATGCGCAACAGCTTGTGCGTGGGTGACTTCGGCAAGTTGAGCGCGTGCAGCTTTTCCCAGAGGCGAATCCGTTCGTCGGGCGTGCTGAGCGGCGAAGTCAGCAGGGCGAGCTGCTGCTGGCGCTCCTGAAGGCGCTGCTGCTGCTCATGTTCGGCCTGGGCGCGACGGTCGGCGACCGAGCCTGGATCCGCGACGGCTCCCTGATAAGACCTCTGATCAACCATCGCTCTCTCCTGTTGCGCCCGGCACGGGTCGTTACCGACCCGTGCCGAACTGCGAGTGCTTACCAGCGACCGCCGCCGCCGCCGCCACCGCCACGGCCGTAGCCACCGCCGCCGCCGCCACCGCCGCGGTTGAAGCCGCCGCCGCCACCGCCGCGCGGGCCGCCGCCGCCACGGGGCTTGTCCTGCGCCTCATTGACCTTCAGGGGCCGACCGCCCATGTCCTTGCCATTGAGGTTCTGGATGGCGCGCGCCGCGTCCGCATTCGGCATCTCGACGAAGCCGAAGCCGCGGAACTGTCCGGTGTCACGATCCTTGATCAGGGCAACCGATTCGACCGTGCCGTGCTGGGAGAACAGCGTGCGGACCTGTTCTTCGTCGGCGGAAAAGGGCAAATTGCCCACATAGATCTTGCTCATACGATAAATACACTCACTAGAAAGATGACGAACGCAACAGCTGCATAGCGCTGTGCTCCAGGTTCGAAACGATTCGGTTTAGTTGAATTGGCCTTGAGTGCCGAGTGGCGCGTGGCCAAGAACGAAAAAGGAAGGTCGCGAGCCGGGGCGCACTATACACGAGGCCGGGCAAGGCATGAAGAAAATGATGAAATACGCCGGGTTGGGCCTCGTTTCGCTGTTTTTTTTGATCGGCGGACAGGCGCATTTCACGCAGACCCCGTTCTTCGTGAGCATCGTCCCGCCCTACATACCGATGCCCCTGGCGACCGTGTACCTCACCGGCGTGCTGGAGCTCATCGGCGCGGTCGCGATCTGGGTGCCGGCCTGGCGGTCGTGGGCGGGGATCGGCCTGTTTGCGCTCACCGTGTGCGTAACGCCGGCCAACGTCTATATGTGGATGAACCCGCAGCTCTTCCCCGACATCAGCCCGGCATTTCTGGCCTGGCGGCTGGTTGCGCAGGTGGTGCTGCTGGCGATCATCTGGGGGTCGACACGGCCGGAGCCGGCTGCGGCTGCGGCTCCCGCAGCGTCCTGACACTCGTCACCGATTCGATGAAGCTCACGCTCTGGTCCAGAACGGGCGTGCGGTCACGAGCCGGGATGGAGAAGCCCGCCACCGTGTCGGCATGTCCCTTGTCCGGATAGAACTGCGTTTCGACGGGCACGTGATTGGCCTGCAACACGTCGCGCAGCCTCTCCGCGTGCTTGATCGAGACGACGTCATCGGCGGTGCCGTGCACGAGCAACGTCGGCGGAGACTGTGGCGTCACGAAACTCACGGGCTGCCAGTCGGCTGCGGTGTAAGGGCTCGCGAAAATCGTGTTCAACACTTTCGAATTCGGCTCCAGCGCATAAGGCCCGGACAAGCCGACGAGGCCGACGATCCACTCCGGGTGCGCGCCGACCTTCTGCAGTAATTCCCGGTCGTACGCCAGGAACGCCGCTTCGTGGCCGCCCGCCGAGTGACCCATCAGCACGATGCGATGAGGATCGCCGCCGAACTCCTGCGCGTGCTGCTGTACCCACGCGATCGCCATCGCGCCGTCGTCGATGAAGACGGGAAATTTCACCTGCGGATAGAGCCGATAGTCGGGCAGCACGGTGACGATGCCTCGCTCCGCGAGCGCCGCGCCGACGAAGCGATAAAGCCCGCGCCGTCCCGCGGTCCACGAACCGCCGTAGAAGAACACCACTACAGGACGATCTTGCGCGTCCTTGGGCGCATAGACGTCGAGCTTCTGGCGTTCCTCAGGTCCGTACGAGCTACTCGTCGTACGGTCGTAGTGCCCGGTCAGCGTGGCCGTGTTGGCGAGGAGGAAAGAGAGGCTGGTGCAGCCGGAGGCGAAGACGATGAACGCTGCGATCGAGGCGAGGGCAAGCCATTTCATGGACCGACATAGTACAAGGAAGTCCGATCAGCGTTCCGGACGACTCCACAGCCACACCGCAACTACAGCCATCGCGAGCGGTGCGCCGATCCGCAGCCAGTCCGGCAGGCCGAGCAGTTGCAGAAGCACAGCACTGCAGAACATGGTGAGCGTGGCCCAGACCTTCGCCAGGCGAGGCACGGCCCGCCGCTCCCGCCAGCTGCGAATGTGCGGGCCATAGAAACGGTGCTCGAGCAGCCGACGCTCGAATGCGGGCCAGCCTTTGCTCGCGGCCCAAGCGGACAGAATCAGAAACGGCACCGTAGGCAGCACCGGGATCGCGATGCCGACGACGCCTATGGCAAACGCGGCGAGTGCAGCTACCCGCCAAAGAATGCTCTGCGTCTGGCGTAGCACGCGGCGTCAGACCTTCGCTGCACGATCGTTCATACCTTAGTTATCCCCCACGGCGAGACAAGTTCCCTCGTGTCGGGATTGGGCTCGCCAATACGATGCCCTGATCATGAGCTCCATTCACACGACCGTCGCCAACCCGTCAACTATTGCTACTGCAAGGACTGCCGCGCCCACCGCCGATCGGCGCGCGTATCGCATGTCCTCGCTGGATATCCTGCGCGGGCTCGTCATCGTCGTGATGGCGCTCGATCACGTTCGCGACTTCGTCATGACCGCGGCGGTTCAGGATCCCGCTGCAGATCCGACAACTGGCCCACTGTTATTCGCCACGCGCTGGATCACTCACTTCTGCGCACCGACGTTCGTGTTCCTCGCCGGAACGAGCGCGGGCTTGATGGCGAGCCGCAAGAGCCCCGCGGAGCTGGCTTCGTTTCTGGTGACGCGAGGGCTGTGGCTGATCGTGTTGGAAGTGCTCGTCATCTCCAGCGCGTGGACATTCGCGCCGACAGGCGTCGGCGGTTGGGGCGGACACATCTATTGGGGTCTGCAGGTGATCTGGGTGATCGGCGTCAGCATGCTGATCCTGGCCGGCGTGCAATTCCTCGGGCGGCGTACGTGTCTGATGATCGGTGCCGTGATCCTGCTCGGCCACAATCTTCTGGACGCGGTGTGGCCGGCGGCGAGCACTACCGGAAACACCGCCGGCGTGTGGGCGGCACTGCATTCGCGACAGCTCTACGAAGCCGGCCTGTTCCGGATCTTCTTCTCGTATCCGTTGCTGCCGTGGGTCGGCGTGATGTTGCTCGGCTACGGCGCCGCGGGTCTGTTCGAATTGCCCGAGACGCAGCGGCGCGAAAGGTTGGTGTGGATCGGCATCGGCCTGATCATCGCGTTCCTGGTCATTCGCACCATCAACGTCTACGGTGACCCGAGCCCCTGGAATTCCGAGGCCAGCAGTACGGCAGCCTCGGTCATGTCATTTCTCGGCGTGACGAAGTATCCGCCGAGCCTGCTGTACGTTCTGATGACGCTGGGTCCCGCTGCAATCGTGTGTGCGTTCGTCGATCGCCTCTACCCTCCGCTCAGAGATGCACTGATGACGCTCGGCCGGGCGCCACTGGCGTTCTACGTCGCGCATCTCTATCTCATCCACGCCGTCGCGATGCTCGTCGGCGTCGCGCAGGGTTTCTCAGCAGAGCAGTTCCTGACGCATTACCGATTCTTTCCGCAAGGCTTCGGTGTTGGATTGCTGGGCGTGTACCTGATCTGGATCGCGGTCGTGATCGTGCTGTATCCGTTGTGTCGCTGGGTAGCAGGCGTGAAGGCACGGCGCAAGGATTGGTGGCTCAGCTACGTTTGAAGCGCATCCCGCTGCAGAGCCCGCAAGACCTGCAGCGCCTTCTGAGCCTGCGCGACGGGAACGAAGAGATGGTCGTGAAACGCGCCGGCGACGACATTGCAGCTGATGCCGGCCTGACCTAGAGCGCCGGAAAACGCTGCAGTGAGGCCGACGGCCTCGAGATCGGAGTGCACGGTCAGGCTGATCCACGCGGCGCGGAACAACACACGCAGTCCAGCGGCGACTGCTTGTTCCTCCGGCACGACAAGAGTCAGCCCCTCTGACTCGCGCACAGTTACGACGGGCGCGAGAGCAGCGATCGGATCGTCGTGAGTGACAGTGCAGTAGGCGTAGACGCCTTCATGCAGCACCGGCTCCATCGAGCGTAGCAGCGCCGTGAGATTCGAGATGGGTTGGGTCATGACGGTGACGATTATGCGCTCACCGCCATGATGTGAAGGACAGCTACAACTTCCGCAAATACGCCAGCAGTGCCGCACGCTCTTCCGGCAGCGGTATCCGATCGAAGTGCACGCCGTCTGTTGAAGCGACCGGCGGCACGACACCAGGCGCGGCGACTGTCGGTACTCTCTTGAAAAACTCAATGTAGTGGTCAACCACTTCTTCCAGCGTGTCGGCGCTGTTGTTGTGGAAGTACGGCGCCGTGTTGCGCAGCCCGCGCAGGCCCGGAGCGTCCAGCTTATTCCAGTCGTCCTGGGCGGGCGGTCCCACGCCTGCGAACCCCGTCAACAGGGCGCGCCCGGGATCCGAGCTGGTACGGCGGATCTTGGCGCCGGTGGGCAAAGTGATTTCGTAGGTCCGCACGTTGCGCGCGAGGCGTGGCGGGCAGGGCTTGAAGTTGAACCGCGCAGGCGTGGCGGTGTCGACCGGCCGCGGGCACTGCGATGAAATGTCGTGGAAGCGAACCACCGGGGGTCGTGGTGTCGACTGCCCGGCACCGCCATGACACTGTGCGCACGCGCGGATGAATACCGCTTTGCCCTGCTGCTCCAGTGCATTGAGCGGCGGATCGGCATCGGGCAGCGGCGTCACACCCTCGTCAATTGCTTCCGAGAGCGCTCGCACACGTCCGTTCGTGAAGAGCACGCGCTGAAACGAGCTCAGATCGTCCAGCATGCGTTGCGGCGGCGGGTTCTGCGCCTGAGCGTGATTGAGCAACGCCCCGAGCGCCTGCTCCTGCAGCGTCGACACTCGTGCGTCGAGCTGAAAGCCGCCGGTCGGGTTCGGCCCGCGCGGCCAGGCGTTCGAACCATCCGCGCCCGTGAGCTTCAGATCCGTCACGCCCGGCACCATGCGCCAGACGTCGACGCTGGCTTCATCCGAAGGTTGGTTCGTGATGGGATCGATCAGCCGGATGTTCGGCGGCAGCGCGAAGACGATGCGGATCAGGCCGTTCTGCCGCAGGTTGCTGTAGTCGCTGGCCTGCGGGCCGTTCACGCGGAAATCATCGGCGTCGATCGGCCGGAACAGCGGATCGTCCGCATTGGGATTATGTCGTCGCCGCTTCTGTAGCAGCTGGTAGCGGTTCTCCACGGCGGCCGGCGTCAGCCGGAACTGCTCGGTCACCATGTGACAGTCGTTGCAGGAGCGGCCGTTCCCATCCAGCCCATGCAAGTCGCGGTCGAAGAACGCGAACAACCCGCGAATGACGGCAGCGCACGGCTCGCCGCCGCACCGCTGGCCGGTGCTTTCCTGGGCTGGCGGCGTGTCCGCCCAAGCCAGCGAACTCGCCAAAGCGTAGAGAAGAAGTGTACGAACAGCAGCTTGTAGCCAATTCATCGAGGTCTCCCCAGTCGGCCATTACCAGTGGGCCTTTCGGGCGTGACTGTGGAGCGCGAGACATGGAAGAATCCTTGGCCGAGCGCTGAAAGAGTTCTGATTTAGTTCTGATCCGGGCTTTCCCTCGCATGTCCCGCACCGGCGCGCACTACGAATTCGGTGATTTCGCCCTGGATGTCGGTGAGCAGTGCCTGCTGCGCCGGGACACGGGTCAGACCATCGTGCTCACGACCAAGGTGTTCGAGACGCTGCTCTACTTCGTGGAGCACGCGGGCGAGACGCTCGACAAGGACGTGCTGCTGCGCTCGATCTGGCCGGGCGTAGTCGTCGAGGAGAACAGCCTCACCCAGAACGTTTCGACGCTGCGGCAAGCGCTGGGAGAAGCACGCGGCGAGAATCGCTACATCGCGACGGTAGCTCGCAGGGGGTATCGCTTCGTCGCCAAGGTCACGCGGCGCGATGCGGCGATGGAGCCGAGTGTTGCAGCACCGCCCGCTGCGGCGCGCCGGCCTCGCCTGCTGCTCGTGGCCGCCGCGGCCGTGTCGATTGTCGTGATCGCGGCAATCATCTTCTTTGCCTCAGCGACGCGACCGCGCGAGACCGCTCCGCTCGCCGCCCGCACGCTGGCGATTCTTCCGTTCAAGCCTCTGTTGCCCGCCGAGCGCAATGAATCGCTCGAGCTCGGCATGGCGGAATCGCTGATCTCGCACCTCAGTCAGCCGGGCCGGCAGGCGATCAGTCCGCTGAGCTCGGTGCGCCGCTACGGTGCGCTCGATCAAGATCCGATTGCAGCGGGTCGCGAGCTGGGCGTCGATACTGTGCTCGACGGTTCGCTCCAGCGCAGCGGCAATCGACTGCGAGTAGCGGCGCGCTTGCTGCGAGTGGCCGACGGGCAGCAGCTCTGGGCACAGAGTTTCGATCAGGACTTCACGACGATCTTCGACGTGCAGGACACCATTGCCGCGCGGGTCGCGCAGGCCATCTCAGTGGGCCAGGGCGTCGGCTCGACGCGCGGAACGCCGTACACGCAGGATTCGGAAGCGTATGCGCTGTACGCGAGCGGCCAATTCGCCTGGGCGCGGCAGACCGAGCCGAGCCTGCTGCAGGCAATCGGCTTCTTCGAGCAAGCCATTGCGAGAGATCCGAACTACGCCCTCGCCTACGCGAGCCTTGCCGATACCTACGCTCTGCTTGGCGTCTTTGGCATGCGCGCGCCGCGTGAGGTGTTTCCCAAGGCGCGCAGTGCTGTCGAGAAAGCGTTGTCGATCGATCCGGATCTCGCCGCGGCACATTCAGCGCTGGGGCACATCAAGATGATGTACGAGCACGATTGGGACGGGGCGGCTCGCGAGTACGCGCGCGCGCTGCAAATCGATCCCTCGCTCGCGGTGGCGTATCACCGGCGCGGTTTGCTGTACGCGATACAGGGCGATATCGAACACGCTCTGCAGGCCAACGCACGCGCGCAACAACTCGAGCCGCTCTGGCTCGCGCCAAAAGGGGCCGCCGGTAATTTCCTGTACCTGGCGGGACGCTACGACGAGTCGATCCAGCTGTGCGAAAAGATTCTCGCGCTGGATGAAGGCGCGGACAACGCGCGCAGCTTTCTGATTCGCAACCTGCTCGTCAAAGGAGATTACGAGCGCGCGCTTGCGGAGTACGACAGGCGGCCGCTGCAGATGCCCGGCAGCAACGCGCACCGTGCACAAGCACTCGCACTGTCGGGGCAGCGTGCAGCCGCGCTTGCGGAGTTGGATCGAGTCCTCAAGTTCTCGAAGGAGCGCTACGTCCCTGCGTACGACATCGCCTTGATCTACGCAGCGCTCGCCGACACCGAGAACACGTTCCTGTGGCTGGACCGCGCCGTCGAAGATCGATCGACGCTGATGGTCTTCCTCGCGCGGGATCCGATGTTCGACGCGTTCCACAGCGATCCGCGGTGGAACGCGTTGGTGCAAAGGGTCGGTGCTTAGTTCGGCACGATCCTGATCGCCACCAGCGCGAATGCTTCCACCACATACGGGCTCAACAGCGTGTAGGGCAGCGCCATGCCGTCGGTATCGGACAAACCCGCGTCGTCGTTGGTATCCACCGTGCCGGGGCAAGTCGCCGGCGTGACGTCAGGAGTCAGCGTGCCGCTCGTCGTGCCAGTCATGACATAGCAGCCGTATTCGATTCCGGCGCTGTCGTTGCCGGTGTGCGCCACCGTGTAGCGGCCGTCGTCGCCGAGAACCAGGAACGCGGTCGTTCCGGGCTGGCGAAAACTGCCGATGAAGCGATCGGCGATTGCGCGCCGGCACGCCGGTTCCGCAGTGGATTCTCAGCGATGACATGCTCGGCGCGTCGCTCTCCGGCTTGGAGACCGCCCAGATCCTCTCGCAACAATTCGGCTTCGGCAAGTGTGCCTGGTGACCGGCAACACTGAGCCCGTGCGCCTGGCACAGCTTCGATCGAGCGGCTTTCCAGTGATCGTCAAGCCAGCGAAGCCGGAAGAGATCATCGTGGTGATCGAAGGCTGACGATTTCGACGATATGCTTGGCATCGCGTCCGACGCCGTGAATCATCCCCGAGGACATGGCGTACTGAAACGGCAGGCCGACGAAGTACAAGCCCGGCTGCTCCCGGACCACGCCGCAGTCATGACGCGGGTCGTCCGTCGCGTCGAAGATCGGAAAGTCGATCCAGTCGAACCCCGGCTGGAAGCCGCTGCACCAGATGATGTTGCGCACGTCGAGCGCGCGAGCGTCGTCGAGCAACGGCTGGCCATCGCGTACACCGACGACCCGCGGCACGCGGCGCACGCCGGCAGCGACGAGATCGCGGCTCTTCACGCGGATGCGCGGCGCGCCTTTGGCAAGAATCCCCGCGCGGGCCTTCCGGCCGATCGGGGTCTTGACGGTGAGCACATGCCGGAAGACGAACCCAATGAGCAGCGGACCAAGAACGTTTCGGCCCCAGAAGCGATCCGGACGAAACGGCACTTCGCCGACATCGCCTCCCGCGAGCCAGGTCTCGCGGCCGGTGCGGGCGAGTTCCAGCGCGATGTCGGCGCCTGAATTTCCGTCGCCGACGAGCAGCACGCTGCCCGGCTGGAGCTGACCTGGATTGCGATAGTCCATCGAATGCAGCTGAGTGATCTCGCGCGCGAGCGATTCGGCAAACGCGGGGATCTTCGGGTGTTGATACTTCGCCATCGCGACGATCACCTGCGCGGCCTCCAGCTCGACACCCTCGGCTTGCACGACGTAGCGCGTGCCGCGCCGAAACAGCCGTTGCACGTGCACGCCGGTGCGCACGGGCAAACTGAAGTGTTGCGCGTACGCTTCGAGGTAGTCCGCCATTTCATCCTTGGTGGGAAAGTAGTTTCGCGGCGCGGGGAACGGCATGCCGTCGAGACCGCTGAACTTCGCGGGCGTGAACAGCCGCAGCGAGTCCCAGCGCTTGCGCCACGAATCGCCGATGCGCGCGTTAGCTTCCAGAATGACGAAGTGTGCGCCGGTGCGCGCCAGGTGATAGCCGACGGACAGCCCTGCCTGGCCACCGCCGATGACGATCACGTCGAGAGCTGGCTGAGGTTTGCGGCGCGCGAGCTGCATCGACACGGCGCCCTCCTCGATGAAGTGCGTGGCATCGCTATAAAACATGGTCGCTCCGGGCAAGGTGGCTTCGAGGGGAGCAGCCTAGGCGACGGCCGCGAGCGCGACTTCGGGTAAATCACCCACGCCCGCGCGGAACGAATGGGTACTACACGAGCTTGCGCTCGTAGGCGAACGCCGTGGCGGCAGCGCGCGAATTCACGTCCGTTTTCGCGAAGATGTTGCTGACGTGCCGGTCGACGGTCTTTTCGCTCAAGGACAGCTCGCGCGCAATCGCCTTGTTGGTCTTGCCGCTCGCAATGAGTCGCAACACCTGCAGTTCGCGCTCGGTCAGTCCGCAGGCGGTCTTCTGCGCGCCCTTCCCGGAATCGTCCAGACCGGCCATGAGCGATTCGACTGCGGCGATATCGGGTCGCGCACCCAGCCGTTCGAACACTTCGAATGCACACTCGAGCTCGAGCCGCGCTCCCTCGACATCGTCGAGCGCCGCACAGGCGCGTGCCAGCAGAACGCGCAGGCGCGCAGCGAGGTAAGGCGCGCCCAGCTGCTGCCAGAACGCGAACGCTTGGCGCACAGGATCCAGGACCGCTTGCGGGTTGCCCGCGGCCAGGTTCACCGATCCGACAGCGTGAGCGGCGATCGCATGCAGCACGTCCGTGTTGAGAGTCGCTGCGGCCTGTTCGAGCTCACGGCTGGCGGCGCGCGCTTCATCGACATCGCCACTCGCCAGCATGATCTCGACGTGCGCCGGGAGGAACCGAGTGCGCGCCAAATGCTCGCGGGTCGCCGCGATCATCCGACGGCTGCAACTTGAGGCCGCGTCCACGTCGCCTTGTACGAGACGCAGCAGCGCGAGACCTGGCTGCGGCTCGAATCCGCATCGACTCGCTTCGCGATAGGCACCCTCAGCCAGATCGAACTCGCCTCGCACGCGATGAATTTCCGCCTGCAGATAGTGCGCACGGCCCGCGGCGTCGCGTTCGATGTCGCGCACACAGCGTTGCACCGCGCGACGCGCTTCGTCGACAGCTTCGGCCCATGAGCCGGCGAGCTCCATGACTTCGGCTCGATGCACGAGACAATGCCCCGTGAACATGCCGAGCTGCGGATGCGCTTCGCACCAACTCGAAAGTGCAACGGTCCACTCGCGCACGCGTTCGAACGCGAAGACGCGATGACAGCTCGCAATGGAGCTGCAATAGACGATGCCCGTCACGACCGGCGAAAGCTCGCCGCTCGTCACTGCCACCATCGACTCATCCAGCATGGCGAGGCCCTGCTCTACGCGCCCAAGCGCCAGTAGCGCGCGGCCTTGCAGGTTGCGGGCAAACGCGATGAGGTCGCGTTCGGCAAAGCGCTCACCGATTGAGCCTGCACGTTCCGCGCACTGCAACGCCCGTTCCAGCTCTCGGGAATTGAGGTGTCGCTGCGCGGCCGGCAGCAGCAGATACCCTTGCTCGACGCAGTCCTGCGCGTGCACATCGATCAGACGCTGTGCGCGGGTCAGCCAGCCGCTCGCACGAGCCGCTTCGCCGCGGGCGAGCAAGCGAAAGCCGACCCAGAAGCTGGCGCGTGCGGCGGCGAGCGTCTGACCCGATTCGAGATAGTTGTGATACAGCCGCTCCTGCGCCGCCAGCATCTGCTCGTCTCGCGCAGTGAGGCCGGCGGACCAGGAGAGCCGGTGCAAGTCGTCCAGGTCCAGCGGTCGGGATTCATCCTCGAGCGCGAGTGCCTCGAACGCGTCGTTCCATTCGCCGCGCTCGTAGCAGGCGCGGCCGCGCAACAGCCCTGCTGAAGGCACGCTCGAGTCGCTGGCGTTGCGGGTGGGCATTTGGGCGTGAAATATGGCTTATTCTCGGTCACTGGAGGATTAAAGATGAGCAAGCTTGAATATCCGCGTCCGCAAGGACTGCTGCACAATCCTGCGTTTTCTCAAGTTGTTGTCGCATCAGGCGCGCGCATGATTCTCACGGCGGGACAAGTGTCCATTGATGAGCATGGCGCGCTGGTCGGCGCTGGTGACTTCGCCGCGCAGACTGCGCAGTGCATGCGCAATGTCGGTCTCGCGCTCACGGCCGCCGGCGCCAGCCTCGCCGACATCGTGAAGATCACCACCTACGTCGTGGACTACCGGCCCGAACTTCGAGCAGTCATTGGCAAAGCGCGCGCGCCCTTCTTCGCGAACAGGCCGCCGCCGGCGAGCACGCTCGTTGGTGTCACAGCGCTTGCGTTACCGGAGTGGCTCGTCGAGATCGAGGCCGTCGCGGTGATCGATTGATCAGATTCTGCTTCCGCCCCGGAGCCAGCCAGGCAGGGTGCCCGTCATGTCCCTCACGATGTAGATCCAATCCAGGCACATCAGAAGCAGGAGAACGCTGACAGTCAGGCTCGCAACTTTGAGCCACTTGCTCTTGAAGGCCAGCGAGAGCCAGCCCAGCGCAAGAGGGACCATGATGATCAGCAGCGGGCCATGCCACGTGTTCGAAATGATGTCCGCTGGCGGATAGATCCGGCCGATATCCGCCGGAACGTAGGTCGCGAATGCGATGACGACCGCAGCAAGGGTCGCTGCGAGCACGGTTGCCCGCGTGAGTATGGGCAAGTTGCTACTCCTCTGAACGACCGGTCGCTTCGCGATCACGCTCGTAGCGTCGCTTGAGCGGAAACGGCGGCAGCCAGGACTCGCGACGGATGGTCCAAAGCTCGTAGGTCGGCGTCAGCTGGTCCGGCGCATCGAGCGATCCCAGGTTCACATTGATCTCGTCTCCGCTGCGCGAAAAAACGTTGGAGCCGCAGCGTGGACAGAAGACTCGCCCGGCGTAGTCACGTGTTTCGCCGTCGATCGTCACTGCGTCGTGAGGAAAGATCGCGGAGGCGTGAAATAGAGCCCCATGATGCTTGCGGCAGTCGAGACAGTGACAAATGCCGACGCGATATGGGCGCCCGGACGCAACGATGCGGACGTCGCCGCACAGGCAACCACCGGTGAATCGGTCCACAACGTCTCCTCTGCGTGAAAGAGCACCCAGCTAGTTTACCGTCAATGGGTCTACCAGGCTTGGCGCCGCGCTGAGAGTCCACGCGATCGATACGGCACTTCTCCCTTACGCCGCAGCTCCTCGAGCAATGCTCGCTGGGTGGCGGCATGGGTGCGAGCTTCCGCGGCGATCGTCTGGAAGCGCGGATCGGAGCGCATGGAATCCCACAGCGGATCGCGATCGATGGTGTACCACCAGTCCGCGCGTTCGCCGGATCGAAATGCCTCGGCCAGTTCCGCGACCGCGGCGTCGCGATGTCCCTGCAGTAACAGCGCGTCCGCGCGCACACGCCGATGCGGCGAGGCCAGCGCATCGTCCAGCAGTTTTTCAGACTCGGCGCGCTGACCGCTTGCCTGCAGCACCTGAGCGCGCGGCACCGCCGGGGATGCAATGAAGTGAACTGCACGAGGGAAATCGCCCGTATGCAGCGCCAGGTCGCGCACAGCGTTCGCAGCGAGCCAATCGTTGCAGGCACTGCGTAATTGCTCCGGAAGGTTGTAGACAGCTTCGCCGGCCGCGCGCCAATCGCCGAGATACTGAAACACCTGGAACGGCGCATGGCCCGCAGCGCTGGCCGCAGCGACCACGTCGCGCGCGGCTGTCAGATCACCCAGTTCGAGATACCTGTTGCACGCGCTCTGTCGCGATTGCGACCAGGGATTCACAGCGTCAACCGCAATGGCGCGCTCAGCGAGCATCACCCCTTCGGCAAATTCGCCCTGGAACGAGCGCAGCAGCAAGGACAGGGTCGAACCGCTCTGCGGTGGATTCGCTGACGACAGACGCAGCGAATCCTCCTTGACCGCACGCACTTCTGGAATGAGTCTGTAACCGCGGCCGCGCAGTCCGGCAATGTACCGCGGCGCGCGCGGATCGTCGCCGAGGGCATCGCGCAGCAATTTCACGCGCCGACTGACGGTCTCCGGGCTGACGACGAGTCCGGGCCAGACCTGCGCCATCAGTTCATCGTTCGAAAGTACAGCTGGCGCTGCTCGGATCAACACGAGCAACAGATCGAAGGAAAGCTTGGGCAGGGCAATCTCGTGGGCGTTGCGGGTGACACGCTGGCGCGCAAGATCGATCACGAGGTCGGCAACTTCAAACACGCGTAAAGCATAGCCGGCAGGGCCTGAGCGAGAGATTGGCCGCAAGGACGGGGCCCTTTGGAGCATGCCTTCGCGAAATCTTCGGCTGCTCTTCGGCCAGCCTTCATGCAGGGCAAGGCGCCTCGCTGCATCCTGAAAGCGCATTTAGGACGAACCGAGGATAGAAACTTGAAGACCCAATTTCACAGCTCGACTCGTACGAGTCTCTACGTTGCACTCGCAACGGTTGCTTGCGGCTTCGCCTTGACGACGCCTGCCCAGGCGCAAGGCCGGGATGGTGAATCGCTGACGAAAGTCGTGAGCTATGCAGATCTCAACTTGAACGGTGCAGCGGGCGCGCAGACGCTGTACGGCCGCCTGCGAATGGCTGCAACGCAAGTCTGCGCGCCGTTCGAGGGTCGAACGCTCACGGACAAAGCGAGGTGGCACGCATGCTTCGATCCGGCGCTGGCGCGCTCGGTCGCGGAGATCGACGCGCCCATGCTCACTGCGATTCACGTGAGCCGGTCGGGCATGACTGAGCCAGCGACGCGAGTAGCGAAAGATCAGTGAGGCCGGTGGGATCGGCCTCGCCTCCCCCGCGCCGGCAGCTGCGAATGTCGGCGCGGGGCTCTGCGAGCTGCTACGAGCCGTGGGCGCTCGACGGCTTGCGCGGCTCGGCGGCCAGTTTGCTGCGAGCACGTGGTTTATTGGCGCCGCGCTCCATCGCGCGCTGCAAGAGCAGATTCGCCATTTGCTCGCGAGCCTCAGCTTTGCTCGTGCCCGGCGGGAACGTGAACTTCTCGCTCTTGTCGAACGGGTTCGTCAGCACGACTGACTCAGGCGGCGGTGCCTCCGCGACTTGCTCCACTGGCGCGGGTGCCGGAGCGACAACGGCAGCAGGGGCCGGCGGAGGCGCGGCGGCGGCCTGCTGCTCGGGTTTGCGCAGAGCGTTGAAAGCGATCACGCCGGCGAGTCCGACCAAGCAAACAACCACCAGCGATGCACCGAACGTCTTCGCGCGCGAGGTGGACGGCGGCGCTTCATCGTCGTCGTCATCGTCGTCAGCGTCAGACGCCTCAGCCGCGTGCTGGTCGGACGCGGTCAGGTCTGCGGGCTTGCCGAGGAAATCATCGTTCAATCGGCGAAAATCGCGCGCGGCCTCGGCGGCCGGCATCGTATTGAGCCCGCTATACAACTTGTCGAGCAGCACCTTGCCGCTCATTTCACGCTCTGCCATGAGAATCACCTCTCTCAGCACCGACGGTATACGAATGAGCAATCGGCTCAGCGTGCGGCCGTCTCGGTGGGGCGGGCATGCGCCGAAACTGCGGGTGGGGTCACGATTCGGATCTCACATAAGCAAGCCGGCGTGATGGCCTTCACGCTGCAGGGGATGTCCGCTCTCTCTTAGCCACGTCGTAGTTCCTGGTGACGATGTTCGTCAAATCTCACAGGAGCGATTGCGATGGCTCGACTCACCTTGCTGATGGCAGTGCTTGGGGCATCGCTAACGGGATGCTCTGGGGGCGGCAGTTCTGGCGGTGATCCTCCGGGAGCGCCACCGCCGCCACCTCCTGCGACCTTCAGCGTCAGCGGCAACGTCGCGGGCATGACCGGAAGTCTTACGCTGGAAAACAACGGCCGAAACGATCTGACGGTAAACGCCAACGGCCCGTTTGCCTTCGGCGGCCTTGCGGCGGGCACGAGCTTCGCGATTACGGTCGCGACGCAGCCTGCGAACCAGACCTGCACCGTAGCGAACGGCACGGGGACAGTCGGGTCATCGAACATCACTAACGTCAGCGTGACTTGTTCGACGATCAAAACGTCGACCGCTGGCAGTCTCGACGCGACTTTCGGCAGCTCCGGAAAGGCCACGACCGCATTTGGCGGCAAGAACACCGCGATGGCGGTGCAAGCCGACGGCAAGATCGTGATGGCCGGCGGCTCGATCCTCGACTTCCTGCTCGCGCGCTACAACGCCGACGGCAGCCTCGATGCGACCTTCGGCACGGGAGGATTGATCACGACTGACGTCGGCGGCTTCACGCAGGAGGAAGCGCGCGCGGTCGCTGTTCAGGGCGACGGGAAAATCCTCGTCGCCGGCAACGTGCGCGTCAGCGAAGTGCGTGGCGGCACGCTGTTCGACGAATTCACGTTCGCGCTCGTCCGTTACAACACTGATGGGAGCCTCGACACCACCTTCGGCGGGACGGGCAAGGTCAAGAGCACCGTCGTCGGCCGTGCGTTCGCGATCGCGGTGCGCAGCGACGGCAAGATCCTGCTGGCTGGCGACGACACGCTCTCCGCCGCTGAAGACAACTTCAGACTCGCGCGCTTCAACGCCGATGGCAGCCTCGACACGACGTTCGGCAGTGCCGGGTCGGTGGTGACCGACGTCACCGCTGGCATCGATGGCGCAAAGAACATCGTGCTGATGGCGGATGACAGGATCGTCCTCAGCGGCGCGCTCAGCAAAGGGACGGGAACCGGCATCGAGCGCTATACGCCCGACGGCAGACCCGACGGTAGCTTCGGTACATCCGGCAGCGTCGAGATCGCCGGCGCCTTCGACGGCGAAGGCCTGGCGATGCAGAGCGACGGCAAGCTCTTGCTGGTGGGCAGCAAGCAGGTCGGCGTCGGCAACGCCAACGTGACGCAGTTCGAGCTGCGGCGATTGAATGCGGACGGCAGCGTCGATGACAAGTTCGGCAGCGGTGGAACTGTCGACACAGCGTTCGGCACGCTGGACTCCGCGCAGTCGGTCGCTGTGCAGAGAGACGGGAAGATTCTCGTGGGCGGATCGGCCGACGGATTCCAGTTCGGCCTGGCGCGCTACAACGACGCCGGCACGCTCGATGCCGGGTTTGCTGCGAGCGGGAAGTTGAAGGTCGCGTTCTTCGGGCTGGATGCGAGCGCGGAGAGTGTGGCGGTGTTGCCGGATGACAAGATCTTGCTTGGAGGATTTGCTAACGACGGCAGCCGTCCCGGGTACGCGCTCGCGCGAATCAATCCCTAGCTGACGCATTGTGCGGCGCGTTGAGCGGG
>Ga0070664_100001913_pt1 | contig 16717 bp, 13 predicted proteins | sample KBSC73metaG_FD_65863 | JGI IMG/M metagenome (GOLD analysis project Ga0070664, IMG submission 65863) | Corn rhizosphere microbial communities from Kellogg Biological Station, Michigan, USA - KBS C7-3 metaG | ecosystem: Host-associated > Plants > Roots > Rhizosphere > Soil ... | reverse complement strand
GTCGGCGTGCCGATCGGCACGGTGATGAGCCGCATCGCGCGCGGCCGGAAGCTCCTCGCCGGCGCGATCATGGCCGAGCGCGGCGCCGCCGCGTCCGAAGCCCGTAGCGCTGACCGGCGCGCCGCCCAGGGAGGCCCGCGATGAGCGACGATCGTTCGAGCATCGCCCCCGCCAACCGCGTCGCCTCCCCCGAAGAAGCCGCGCGCGAGTCACGGCACGAGGTCCTGCGCGAGCTGCTCGGCGCCTACGCCGACCGCGAGCTCCCTCCCGAGACCGTCGCCCAGATCGACGCCCATCTCGTCGGCTGCGCCGAGTGCCGGCGCGGGCTCGAGGTGCACCATTCACTCCGTGCGCGGCTCGCCGTCGAGCCCCCCGCTGCCGCATCGCCCGCGTTCCGCGCGCGCATCGCCGCCGCGATCGACGCCGCGCCCGTCCCGGCGCCCTCGCGCATCGCCGATGCGCGCGTCCAGTCCGCGCCGCGGATGGTCTGGCTCGTCGCGTCGGGCTGGATCGTCGCGATGATCCTCGCGCTCGCCCTCGCGATGACCTCGGGATCGGCCTCCCGCTTCGCCCCTGCGTCGCGCGCCCTCTCCACGCCCGTGCACGACGTGCCGTTGCTCGGCGCCATGGTGGACGACTACGCGCGCGTCAGCCGCGGCGATCTGCCCGGCCGCGCGCGCGACCTCGACGCCGTGCGCGCTGCGGTCTCCTTCCCCGTGGAGCCGCTGCACGCCCCGAATCTCCGGCTGCTCGCCGCCTGGACCACCGACGTGCATGGTGAGCCGGCCGCGGTGCTCGCGTACCGCCTCGACGACCGGCTGCTCGTGCAGTACCTCGTCGCCGAGGATGTCTTCTTCCAACACCCCGCCATCCGGGCCGCTATAGCAGATCATCACCTGCTTCGGGCGGCCGACGGCGACCGCACCGTCGTGGCGTGGCCAGACTCCACGACGGGCACCGTCCTCGTCGGCAACATCCCCCCGGAGTCGCTCCAGACCATCTGGCGCTCGGAGAGTACGCGCTGAACCTTCGCCTGCCCCGTGTTTCGCAACGTCGTGTCCGACGGCTCCTCGCCGCGATCGCGGTGGCAATGGCAACCCAGCCGGCCGCCGCTTTCGCGCAGACGCCGGCCACGCCCGCCGCGCCGGCCACGCCGGACTCCCTCTCGCCGGACTCCCTAGCGGCCCGGCTCGCGCGCGCCGAAGCGGCCATCGCCGCCCTGCGGCAACAGATGGCGACCGAGTCGCAGACCACCGTGCACACCAGGTCGCGCGTGCAGCTGGATCTGACCGGCATGATCATCACCAACGCTTTCTACACGAGTGGGCGCGCCAACAGCCTGGACGTGCCGCTCGTCGCGTTGGCGCCCAACGACGGCGAGGAGACCAGTGCCTTCGGCGCCACGGTACGCCAGACGCGGCTCGGCGGCGTGGTGACCGTGAACCAGGTCCTCGGTGGAAGCTTCATCGGTGATCTGGAGATCGACTTCTTCGGCGGCGTGTCGAATGGCCCGGGCGATCGGCGCCTCTTCCCCGAGCCGCGCCTCCGCACCACCACGGCGACGCTGCACTGGTCGCGCACCGATCTGATGGTCGGCTCCGACGTGCCGCTCGTCTCTCGCCTCACGCCGATCAGCGTGGCGGCGATCGGCATCCCCGAGTTCTCCGGATCGGGCAATCTCTGGAACTGGCTGCCCACGATCCGTCTCACGCAGTGGGTCGCCACGACGCCGCTGGCACGTACGACGCTGCGCTGGGCCGTGCAAGGCGCCGTCATGAGCCCATTCGCCGGTGCGCAGTATCCCGGCGATCCCGATCTCGCCGACGCGGGTGAGCGGTCCGCTCGTCCCGCGTTCGAGGGCCGCCTCTTCACCCGCTGGGGCGACTCGACGTCGGTCGGCGGCTCCGACGTCACGATCGGCGAGGGAGGCGGCGAGATCGGCATCGGCGTGCACCACGGATGGGTGGCCGTCGGCGATGCACCGCTCCAGAACAGCAACGCCGTGACCGCCGACTGGCGCATCTCGTTCACGCCGCGCGTCGAGCTCCGCGGCGAGTGGTACGCCGGTCGCCTCGTGCGCGGCCTCGGTGGGGGTGGCATCAACCAGGCGTTCGGGAAGCCGATCGCCAACGAGCCTCTCGGTCCGCCGATCAACGACAAGGCGGGCTGGGGTCAGCTCAACGCGCAGTTCCTCTCCACGCTGCTCGGCGGCGCGGGCTGCGGGCTCGACGTGGTCGACCTCGCCGACCGCCCCGTCCGCACGCGCAACACCGTATGCGCGACGTACATGCTCTGGCGCCCGTCGGAGCCCTTCTTCGTCGGTCTCGAGTGGCGTGGCATCGCGACCAGGTACGACACGGGCGCGACGGGGCGCGTCCGTCAGCTCAACCTCGGGCTTGGCTTTGAGCTCTGACGGCCGGACCTGGAGGCGCGCCGCACGGGTCGTGGTGGCATCGGCGGCCGTGGTGTGTCATGCGGCCATCGCGCACGCGCAGGGCGACGTGAGCGGACAGATCTCCCTCATCGAGCGTCAGGGCGCCGACCGGAGCGATCCTGGCACCGCTGTGGTGTATCTCGAGGCGAAGGGGCGCGTCGAGCCGCCGGGGGCGTCGCGTCCCGCGCTTCGCCAGACGACGATCGCGATGACGGGGCGCGAGTTCGTGCCCCACGTGCGCACCATCCTCGCCGGCGGCAGTGTCGCGTTTCCCAATCAGGATCCGTTCAGCCACAACGTCTTCTCCAACGCCGAAGCGGGACCGTTCGATCTCGGGCTGTATCGTCGCGGCGTCAGCATGGCGCGGACCTTCGCGCGCCCGGGGATCTACCCCGTCTATTGCAACATCCACTCGCGCATGGTCAGCTTCGTCATCGCCGTGCCGACGCCATACGTGGCGACGGTCGCGGCGGATGGAAGATTCATGATCCCGGACGTGCCGGCGGGGACGTACGTGCTCCACGCGTGGCACGAGCACGCGGGCGGCGTGGTGACGCGTGACCTCGTGGTGCCTGCGACTGGACTCCCCGGCCAGCACGTCGTGCTGGACGCGCGCTCGTACGTCGCGGGTCCGCACCTGAACAAGTTCGGCCTGCCCTACGCGGCCACCCGAGCGGATCGGTATTGATGCGCCGCTTCGGCCGCCTCTCGCTCCCGCGCTCCGCTGCCCTCCCCCTCCAGGTGTTCGGCATCGGCGCTGCCCTCGTGCTGCTGGTGCTCGCGCTGGTGTTCGTGCTGCTCTCGCGCTGGGTGCAACACAACGCGGACACCGTGGTGCAGCGTGAGCTCGAGCAGTCGGCGGACCTCGTGGCGCAGGTGCTGTCGGGCCGGCAGCGCAGTCTCACCGGCGGGGCGCGCGTCTTCGTGCAGGGACCGAGCTTCCGCTCCTTCATCGCCGACCGGCGATCGCAGCAGCAGCAAACGGCGCGCTTCGCCGACTCGCTGCGCTACGACATCCTCGACCAGACCATCGAGGCGACGTCACAGCTCGAGGCCGACTGGGCCTTCGTCGTCGACGAGCGCGGAACGCTGCTCGCGAAGAGCGACGAGCCCGACGCCTACGGCACGGAGCTGAGTGGCGTCCCGCTCGTCGCCGGCGCGCTCCAGGGGCATGTCACGAGGGGCTTCGGCGTGTCGCGCGACTCGCTCCTCTTCCAGGCGGTCGCCGTCCCCATCGCGGTGCCGGGCAGCGCGCCGAGCGGCGCGCTGATCGTGACGAAGGTCGTCGACTCGCTGCTCGCGCACGACGTGAAAGCCGCGACGTCGGCGGAGATCGTGTTCTTCGTGCGCGACGCCCAGGGCGCGCGCATCGCCGCCACTTCGTTCTCCACACCGCTCGGCAAGCACCTCGCCGCCAACGTCACCGACCAGCCGCGCTCGCACGCCGTCATCGGCGGCACGCGCTACGCCACGCAGGGCGCGGCCGTCACGACGGCAGGGGGCGAAGTGGTCGGCGGCTACGTGGTCATGAGTGCGCACGATGCCGCGAGCGCCGAGCTGGCGCAGGTCCGCCGCGCACTCTTGCTCGGTGCAATGATAGGGCTCGGGTTGAGTGCGCTCGCCGCCTACGGCGCGGCCACGCGCTTCGGCCGCCCCGTGCAGGCGCTCGCGACCCTGGCCGAGCGCGCGACACAGGGAGAGTACGCGAGTGGCGGCACCGCACCGCAGCGTTCCGCACGACCCGGCGCGCTCGGCGCGCTCGACGTCGCGGTGCACGATCTGGCCTCCGAGCTGCGCGACCGCGAGCAGCTCGCGTCGACGGTCGGGGCCACGGCCACGGCGCTCGCGCGCGCGGAAGCCGCGATGGCCGTGGCGCCAAACGTCGCCGTCCACCGTCTCGGCGTCGTCGGCGCACGCTCGGTGAGTGCGCTCACGCGCGCGGCGACGCCGATGTCGCCCGTCTCGTCGGACGAGCTGCACGCCGGCGACGTCGTGGCCGAGCGCTATCGCATCGAGGCGGTGCTCGGCGCCGGCGAGCTCGGAGTCACGTATCGCGCGCGCGACCGCGTCGGCGGCACCACCGTCGCGCTCAAGCGCATGCATCCCGCGCGCGTCGGCGGCGATCCGGCCGCGTTGGTCGCCGCGCTCCGCGGCGAGTTGAGCGCGGTGCGGCGCCTCGTGCACCGCAACGTCGTGCGCGCCTACGACGTCGGCGGGGAAGCAGGGATTCCCTTCGTGACGATGGAGTACGTCGACGGCCTGTCGCTCGCTGCCCTGCTCCGCGACACCGGTCCGCTCCCGGACGACGTCGTGTTCACGATCGCGAAGCAGCTCTGCCGCGCGCTCGCCGCCGCGGAAGCGGAGAACGTCGTCCACGGGCGGTTGACGCCACGCCAGATCCAGCTCGGCTACGACGGCGTGCTGCGCGTCGGCGACTTCGCGCTCGCGACCGTCGAGCACCGGATCCGCGAGCACGCGTCCAGCGCGGAGCCCACCTCCCGCGCGCCGCAGCTCGCGGGTGCGACGGTGGGCGCGCCCGAGTACATGTCCCCCGAGCAGCTCATCGGCGAAGCGCCAAGCGCCAGCGCCGACCTCTACGCGGCGGGCGTCGTCCTCTACGAGTGCGTCACCGGCGCGACGCCCTTCCGCACCGACTCGCCGCTCGCGTTCCTGGCGCAGAAGCTCGGCGGCACGGAGACGGCCGGCGCCGACGTCCTCCAGCCCTCGGGTCCGTCGCGCAGCGTCGTCGCACCGATCCTGCGCGAGCTCATCGCGCGCATGATCGCGCCCGAGGCGGATCGTCGTCCGACGTCGGCCGGCGCGCTGCTCGCCCTGATCGAGCGCGCCGGCTGAGTCGTCCGACTACGGCTGCTGCAGCAGTTGGCCGCGGATCTCGCCGCCGGGATTCGCCGCGGTGTGCAGGTTGACGTAGGCATTCCCCGTTCGCATCAGCACGTCGAGTGAATCGTTCGAGATCGTCGCCGTGTTCGTCGACGTGAACGTGCCGGTAAGCGTGCCGCTCGTCCCGGCGCCGGTCGTGCTGAACGGGACGATGACGTTGGCGTTCGCGCCGACTCCCGCCGGACCGTGGATGTGCGCGCCGGTGAGCGGGCCGGACATGCCGGAGAAGTTGATCGTGAAGGTGTACGTGCCCCCGCTCTTGACGATGGTGGCCGTGCCCGTGCCGGGAACGTCCTTGGCCGGATTCTCGCCGGCGCCGTTGAGCGTCGTGCCGAAGGTGACGCTGGTCGGTACCGTAGTCGTGTTGTCCGAGCCGCACGCGAGTGCGGTCGCGCTGACGACGATCGCCGCCATGAGCGCGGCCGACGCGATGAGCGCGCGTGAAGGTGGCTGGTGAGCTGGCATGATGCGGCCTCGACGAATGTGAGAGAAACCATCACGTCGCGCCGTGCGGCGCGACCGTTCGAGAGCGTGGACGGTGCGATGCACCGGAGTATTCCACTTCGTTTTCTCACTCGTCGCGGCGGGAATAATCGGAACGGGCTGCAGCGTCTTCTACGTGACTCCTCCCAGGACTGATGTCTCTGCGACTGTGGCAGATCGTCCCCGACCTCTCGACGGTGGACGCACTCGCTGAGCCGTGGCAGCAGCTGTACGCGCACTCGACGCTCGTCGCCACGCTCGTGCTCTTCGGCCATCTGGCCGGGCTCCTCGTCGCCGGCGCGCTGACCTTCTCGACGGAGGCGGGCGCGTTGCGGCTCGACCCCGCCGACGACGGCGAGCGTCGGCGCTACCTGCGCGCCGCCTCGCCGTCGCGCATCGCGATCGGCGTCGCGCTCGGCTTCGCGATGATCAACGGCGTGCTGCTCTTCCTCGCCGATCTCGAGGCCTTCGCGGTGTCGCGCATCTTCTGGGCGAAGATGCTCCTCGTCGTCCTGCTGCTCACCAACACCGTCCTCGCCTCACGCCTCGACGCGCGGCTGCGGCGCGAGGACGACGCGTCGACCGGCGTCGACGCGGGACTCTGGCGCCGTCGCCGCGCCAACGCCTGGGTGACGGGCATGCTCTGGTTCGCGCTCGTGCTCTCCGGGAGCGCCCTCGCCAATCACTGAGTCGCGATCGCGCTCGCTACCGTGACAGTGCGGGCTGCAACGCGCGCCACACGTTGTTCGCGACGATCTCCTCTCCCTTGTTGTTCGGGTGGATCCCGTCGTTCTGATTCAGATGCGGCCGCCCCGCCACGCTGTCCAGCAGGAACGGGAGCAGCGTCGCCCCGTGCTCTTGCGCGAGCGTGGAATACATCGCGTGGAACGCTCGCGTGTACTCCGGACCCATGTTCGGCGGCGCTTCCATCTGGACGAGCAGCAGCGTGGCGCCCGGCCGATCGCGCTTGATACGATCCAGCACGTTGCCGATCGTCGCGCTCGTCGCCGTGATCGGGAGTCCGCGAAGCCCGTCGTTCGCTCCCGTCTCCACCACCACGACGTCGGCCGGACGCTTGAGCACCCAGTCGAGCCGGCGGAGCAGCCCCGCCGAGGTCTCACCGCTCACCCCGGCATTCACGACCTGGTATGGGAGCCCGGCCGCGTCGATCCTGCGCTGGATCCGCTGGGGATACGCGCTGTCCGGGTCCAGCCCGAGCCCTGCCGTCAGGGAGGTGCCAAGGAACAGGATGGTGCGTCGCGCTTCCGGCGCGACGCCACCGGCGGCCGCCGCCGCTCCCGAAGCGCTGCGCACGGGATTTTCTTCCGATGTGGCTGGCTTTCTTCCGGACGTCGAATCACGGCTCCCCCCCGCGTCACCGGAGCTCGTGCACGAGATCGCCATCGCGCCGGCCAGCAGCGCGCCCATCACTCTGTGAGACCGCATGCTTGAAGCTCGCCAGTTGACGAAGGAATACCAGTCCGGGGATCACAGGATCGCCGTGCTCCGCGACGTCAGCTTCGCCATCCCCGAGGGCGCGTTCGTCGCGATCGTCGGCCCGTCCGGGAGCGGGAAGACGACCCTGCTCGGCCTCCTGGCCGGCCTCGACCTTCCGACGACCGGTAGTGTCCTCATAGCCGGCGACGATCTCGGAAAGCTGAGCGAGGATCGCCGCGCCCAGCTCCGCGGCGCGAAGGTCGGGTTCGTCTTCCAGAGCTTCCAGCTCATCCCCACCCTCACGGCGCTGGAGAATGTGCAGGTCCCGCTCGAGCTGCGCGGCGACGATGGCGCGCCCGCGCGTGCGCGCGAGCTGCTCGCTCGCGTCGGCCTCGGCGATCGCGCGCACCACTTCCCGAACCAGCTCTCGGGTGGCGAGCAGCAGCGCGTGGCCATCGCGCGCGCGTTCAGCAACTCGCCCCGTCTGCTCTTCGCCGACGAGCCGACGGGCAATCTCGACAGCGAGACCGGGGCGCGCATCGTCGAGCTCCTCGAGACGCTCAACCGGGAGTCCGGCACGACGATCGTCCTCGTCACCCACGATCTCCAGCTCGCCCGCCGCGCGCAACGCATCATCCGGCTCGCCGATGGCGCCGTCGTGAGCGACGCGCCCAGTGCACCTGCGGGCGACCGCGCGAGCGGGCCCGTCGCGACCTCCGCCGCCCTCGAGGGCTGAACCATGGCCGTCCGGACGACCCAGCTGCTGCGTCTCGCCTGGCGCGAGAGCCGCACCGCGCGACGGCGCCTCCTGCTCTACATGTCGTCCATCTCGCTCGGCGTCGGGGCGCTCGTCGCCATCGACTCGTTCGCGAGCAACACCCAGCGCAGCGTCCGCGAGCAGGCCCGCGCCCTCCTCGGCGGCGACATCTCGCTCACCACGCGCCTGCCGAACTACCCGAAGCCCGTCATCTACGCGCTCGATTCGCTGAACCACGAGGGCGTGAAGCTCGCGCAGGTCTCGACCTTCGGCTCGATGGCGCTGGTCGAGCGCACCGGGAACACGCGATTCTCGCAGGTGCGCGCCGTGACGGAGCTCTACCCGCTGTACGGCGAGATCACCACGTCGCCGGCGAACCAGTGGAGTCGCCTGCAGCAGGGTCGGTACGCGCTCGTCGATCCATCGCTGCTCGTCGCGCTGGACGCGCGCGTCGGCGACACGCTGACCCTCGGCTTCGCCCGCTTCATCATCATCGGCACCCTCGTCAACGTGCCCGGCGACGTCGCCGTCACCTCGGCGATCGGTCCGCGCATCTACATCCCCGAGCGCTACCTCGCGGAGACGTCGCTCCTCGCCTTCGGCAGCCGCGTCGAGCACGAGACGGTGCTCAAGCTCACGCCTCAGCTACCGCCGCAGCGCTTCATCTTCCGCTTCAAGAGCCGTCTCGAGGAAGCCCAGGTCCGCTACCGCACCGCGGCGCAGACCGAGTTCAACCTCACCGAGGCGATCGATCAGCTCCGCGATTTCCTCGGCGTGATCGGCCTCGTCGCGCTGCTCCTCGGCGGGATCGGCGTGGCGAGCGGTGTGAATGCCTTCGTCATGCGGAAGATCGATACCGTGGCCATCCTGCGCTGTCTCGGCGCGACCAGCGGCCAGGTGCTCACGATCTATCTCCTCCAGGCCGCCGCGATGGGGCTCATCGGCGCGGCGGCGGGCGCGCTGCTCGGCGTCGTGCTCCAGCTCGCGCTTCCCAACGTGCTCGCCGACTTCCTGCCCGTCGACGTCTCCGTCAGCGTGGAGCCGACTGCCGTCGGGATGGGATTGCTCGTCGGACTCTGGGTCGCGCTCGTGTTCGCGCTCCGTCCGCTCGTGGCGTTGCGCAACGTCAGCCCGCTGCAGACGCTCCGCCGCGAGAGTGACGCCGAGGCGCTTCGCGGCGCGAAGTTCGATCCGGTGCGCGTGCTCATCGCGCTCGGCATCGTCCTGAGCATCGTGGGCCTCGGCGTCGCGCGCGCCGAGAATCCGCGCGAGGGGCTCGGCTTCTCGGTGGCGATCGCGCTGGCGATCGCGCTGCTGTTCGCGGCGGCGTCGGCGATGAGCGCGCTCGCGCGTCGGGTCGTGCGGCCGCGCTGGCCATTCGTGTTGCGCCAGGGCGTCGCGAGCCTGTATCGACCGGGCAACCAGACGCGCGCCGTGGTGCTCGCGCTCGGATTCGGCGTCTTCCTCATGAGCACCGTCTATCAGGTGCAGCGCAATCTGCTGCGCACCGTCTCGGTGAAAGTCGATGCGTCGCGTGCCAACGTCGTGTTCTTCGACGTGCAGGATGATCAGGGCGCGCCGCTCGACTCGCTGATCCGCGCCGAGGGCTACGCCGTCGTGCAGCGCACCCCGCTCGTGCCGATGAAGATCGCTTCGATCAACGGCGTCAGCTCGGCGAACATCGTCGGCGACACCACGCGCGGCCAGCGCCGCCGGGCCGGCTGGGCGATGCGTCGCGAGTTCCGCTCGACCTTTCGGAACGAGATCGTGCCCTCCGAGCGCGTCGTCGCCGGGAAGTTCCACACCGGCGGCACTCCCGCGTCGACGCTGCCGGCGGTCTCCGTCGACAAGGGCGTCGCCGACGATCTGAAGCTCGCCATCGGCGACACGATCGTGTGGGACGTGCAGGGGGTGCGTGTGCCGACGCGCGTCACGAGCTTTCGCGAAGTGAACTGGACGCGCTTCGAGCCCAACTTCTTCGTCGTGTTCGAGCGTCGCGCGATCGAGGACGCGCCGAAGCAGTTCGTACTCCTCGCCGACGTGCGCGGCCCGAATGCCGTGGCGCGATTGCAGCGCGACGTCGTGACACACTTCCCGAACGTGTCGAGCCTCGACCTCACGCTGATCCAGCAGACGGTCAGCCGCGTGCTCGATCGGGTCACCGCCGCCATCCGCTTCCTCGCGGGCCTCAGCCTCGCGCTCGGCGTCCCCGTCCTGTTCAGCGCGGTCAGCGCCACGAGGCGCGAGCGTCTCCGTGAGGGCGTGCTGCTCAAGGTCCTCGGCGCGACGCGCCGTCAGGTCGGCCGCATCATGCTGTCGGAGTACCTCCTGCTCGGCGCGCTCGGCAGCATCGTCGGCATCGTGCTGAGCATCGGCGGCGCGTGGGCCCTGATGCACTTCGTGTTCAAGCAGCCGTTCGTGCCCGCCGTGGTGCCGGCGCTCGGTGTCGCTCTCGCGATGATCGGCGTGTCCGTCTCGATCGGGCTGCTCACCGGGCGGGACGTGTTCCGGGAAACACCGATGGCGGCGCTACGGGAAGCGTAGCGCCGCCATCATCGGTCCGACGGGCGACGATCCTTACTGCTGGATCGCGCTCAGCGGGATCGTGTCTCCCTGCGCGCTGACGTGAGCGGCACAGGCGAGAAACAGTCCTGTCGTGAACGCCAGGATGAGGCGTTGCACGGTGGCGGGGATCTTCTGCATGAGAGGGTGCGGCGGGCGGGAAAAAAATTTTGTGGGCGCCGCCGAGCCGCAACGGCACGACGCCCACCCAGAAGTATAGACGACGATCGACCGCATCGCGTCACCCGGAGCCTCTACACGCGTGAGCGCTTCGGGGTCCACCACGATACGTCGATGCGCGCTCAGTCCGCTTGGACCGCGCGCATCACGCACATCTCGATCGCTTCGATCACGATCGATTCGTGAAGATCGACATCGCAATGTAGTCGATCGATCGTGCGCGGAAAACTTCGAGCACGCACACGCCGCAGCCTGTGTGATCTCGATCACCATCGCGAACAGCGCTCACCGTCGACCAGGGAGAACGGAGCGAGTCGAGGGATCTGCACTTGCCTCGGCGCTCTTCAACGACGGAACGCGGGTCCCCGAATTGGCCGGAACCTGCCGGATCGCTCCGTGTGGCGGAGAGATCTCTCCTGCGGACCACCAAAGCATTTGGAGTTGTGGATGCGAAGGAGTGGCGCACCGGTGCACGGAGCGCGACCCCCGGAGGAGTAGATCCGGCATCTTCCGGTGCATCCGACCCTTTCCGGGGCCCCGCCGTTGAAGAGACCAAGAGAAAGATCTGGCCTTTTCCGCGTGTTCGCCGTTCCGGATCCGCGTCCCGTCGTTCGAAAAGCCGCGGGGAATGCCCCCAAAGGCCCCTCCCGACCTCGCTCGACGCCGCCGCCGGAAATGGCTAGCATTCGGGATGGATCGCCCGAATGCTCCCCCGAAGGAGGATCAGCACCGCACCCGGCGCGACCTTCGCGCGGCATTGATCTTCGGCGTGGTGGCCGCGACGATCGAGCTGGGGTTGCTGCTGTACTTTTTCAGATGAGAGACGCCCCCTCGGTTGACGAGGGGCACTGATCGAGGGTCGATCCACTCCAGGAGGGATCACGTCGATGCACGTCGCGTTTCTGGCATTCGCGTTTCAGCTCCAGATTGCCGCCCTCCCCGCGCCCGCCGCGCAGGGAGCATCCGCGACCCATGCCGCCGACTCGACGCGCGATCTCAAGGCCGCGCGGTCGGCGCAGGCCACCTTCGAGTTCGCCCGGCGCAACAATCTCCCGGAAGGGTTCGGGGGGATGGGCCGCTGCGACGTGCAGCTCGGACGCTACTGCTGGTGGTACGACGAGTTCCCCGTCAAGCTGCCGCCGGAGCCCAACTCCATCGTTCGGCGGCGCCTCGGTCTCATCGCGACGCTCGACTCCCTCGGCGAGCTTCACCCCGGCGACGACTGGATCGTCGCGATGCGCGTTCACTACCGGCTCGACGGCAAGGACACCGCCCTCGCTGCCTCCGCCGATACGGTCGCCCGCGCCTGCCGCGCGACCAGTTGGTGGTGCCTCGCGCTCGTCGGCTACGCGGACCACGCGCTCGGCCACGCCGCGGCCGCCGAATCCGCGTTCACGAGCGCGCTCGAGCAGATGCCCGATGACGAGCGCTGCAAGTGGCAGGACATCTCCGTCCTGCTTCCCTCCAACACGCGGCACTACTACGAGGGACTCTCCTGCCAGGCGCGGCGTGCCGTCGAGGACCGCTACTGGATCCTCGGCCGGCCGCGCTTCGCCGCGGGGGGCAACGAGTGGCGGTCCGAGTTCTACGTGCGAAAGGTGCAGGCGCGCCTCGCGAATCAGTCCGCCACCCCGCAGGCGGGGACATGGGGACGCGACGCCGAGGAGCTCCTGCTCCGATATGGGTGGCCGGTGGGCTGGAGCAAGGTGGAGCGCATGAGCTCCGTCATCCCCGAGCAGAGCGTGATCGGCCACGATCCCTCACCGAGCTTCAACTTCGCGCCGGACGAGGCGCTCTATGACACCTCCGCCGCCGCGCAGAACGACGCGTGGGACATGAAGGTCCGCACCGCCGAATCTCGCTTCGCTCCACGCATGGTGAAGCGGATCGCCCCCGTCGCGATGCAGATCGCGCGCTTCCGCCGCGGCGACTCGATCCTCGTCGTCTCGGCGTTCAAGGCATCGGACGACTCGCTGCTCGCCGCCGGGCCGGCCGTCCTCGGCGTCACTCTCGCGGACGGCACCGTCCGCACCATCGCGGGAAGCGGAACGAGCGGCACGGCGATGCTCACGGTCGAGCGGTCGCCACTCCTTGCCGGCGTCGACGTCACCGACACGACGACCTCCACGCTGGCGCGTGCGCGCGTGCTCATGCGCCCACTCGCTACCGGTGCGCCATTGACCGTGTCGGACCTGCTGCTCTTCCACGCCGAGGACGGCGCGCCCGAGAGTGTCGGCGCCGCGCTCGAGAAGGCGATCCCCGGCGACACGATCTACCGCGAGCGGCCGATCGGCGTGTACTGGGAGACGTACGGCGTGGCCGATCAGGGCGAGGCGCTCGACGTCGCGGTGACCGTCGAGCGCATCGATCGAAGCTGGCTGCGTGGCGTTCGACAGAAGCTCAAGCTCTCCGACCCGGACAGTCCGCTGCGGCTGCACTGGAGCGACGCCCGTCCCACCGAGTCGGGCGAGGCGCTGTCGCGCGCCATCTCGCTGCGGCTCGCGAACCTCGAGCCGGGCAAGTATCGGATCACGATGGCACTGAGTCGCGCCGACCTCGTCGCCGCGACCGCGTCGCGGGAAGTCGAGCTGCGCTGACGGTCACCCGCTCGCGCGGCGGGTCAGCGCGTCGTCTGCGACGTTGGCGAGATCTGGATCGGGAGCTTCGGCACGACGGCGGGAAGCGCGTTCTTGGGCTCGCCGATCCACCGCAGGGAGGCCCGGAGCCCCGAGCCGGCCTCGCGCATGCGCAGCGTCCAGCCGCGCGCCTGCTCGCCCGGGGACGGCGGCGTCGTCCGCCGCTCGTCGACCTCCCGGTTCACTCTGCCGACCAGCAGACGCGCCTGCTCCTCGACCATCCGCCAGGTGCCGGCGTCGGCGCTCACGCGCCGGGCCACGATCAATCCACAGTTCGCCGCGTACGAGAAGAGATCGAAGAAGCTCGGGTGGTGCGGGTCGGGCTGCCACTCTTTTGCCAGCCTGACGAACGATTCCTCCCATTCCGCGCTTCGCTCGCGCCAGCGCACCCCGAACCATATGTCCACCAGGCCACCGTGATCTCGAGAGGGCGTCGTCAGTTGTGGAACGAGCCCGGTGAGGACGACTTCCGACTCGAGAGTGGCATCCTGGGGTGCACGATCGATCATTCCCGATTCTCCACGAACGAAATCCCTGCGCCCGACGGCGTCGCGTCCAGCGAGGCCACGGTCTGGCGCACGGAGAGGCTCCGTCGCCCGACATCGGGCGCGTACCGGAGTGGGCTCGGATGCAAGTCAACGGCCATCACTTCACCGAGCCACCGCCTTCCATAACCGCGCATGACATGCGGAAGTCACATCGCGGCTGGATCGCACGTCACGACGCGGCAAGATAATGACGGGTCACCGCCAATTGGGGCTTTCACTGGCACGCGAATGGCGCTGCCCGTCGCCTCGCACGACCGTCCACCGACGGCTTCGTCGGCGGGCTGGGCATTGAGCCCGACGGGACCGACTGCAAAGGAGTCGTTGATGTACGAGAAGCCTACTGTGCAGCGGTTGGGCAGTCTCCGCGAGCTCACCCTGGGGCTGGGTCCCAACCTGGGGGGAGATCCGGCGAGCGTGTACCATCGCTCGTAACCGCGTCGTCCGGCGAAAGCCGGCGATGTAGACAAGGTCCTTCGCCGCGCGAGCGTCGAAGGACCTTCGTCGTTGCTCAGCGCATGACGTCGACGCGCTGACCTGGAACGGTCTCGTACGTTCGCGCAACTCCGCGGTAGCGCACGCGGAGCGGGCCGCCGAGGCGCGAGAGCACCCGTGCGCGCGTCAACGCGCCGCGCTCCCAGGCGAGCTCGACCTCGAAACCGCCGCGTGCGCGCAAGCCGCTCACCTGCCCACTCGCCCACGGCGTCGGCAGTGCGGGCAGCAGCTCCAGCTCGCCGGCGTGACTCTGCAGCAGCATCTCGATCATCCCGGCCGCCGCGCCGAAGTTGCCGTCGATCTGAAAGGGCGGATGCGCGTCGAACAGGTTCGGGTACACGCCGCCTCCGCGATATGCCGTCTGCGCACTGCCGGTCAGCGTGAGCAGGTTGTCGAGCAGACGCAGCGCGTGATCGCCGTCATGCAGCCGAGCCCAGAAGTTGATCTTCCACGCCATCGACCAGCCCGTGCCGCCGTCACCGCGGTAGAGCAGAGACCGTCGAGCAGCTTCGTACAGCGCGGGCGTCCCATCGCGGGTGATCTCGCGGCCGGGATGCAGTCCCCACAGATGCGAGACGTGTCGGTGCTGGTTGGTCGTGTCGTCCACGTCCTCCAGCCACTCCTGCAGCTGCCCGTATCGGCCGATCCTGTTCGGCGCGATGCGCGCACGTGCCGTAGTGAGCCGCTCGCGCAGCGGTGCGTCGACGCCGAGCACCTCCTCGGCGCGGATCGTGTTCGCGAACAGCTCGCGGATGATCTGGTGATCCATCGTCGGGCCCATGACGAGCCCGCCCTGCTCCGGTGAGTTGGACGGTCCGGAGATCAGGTGGCCCGTACGCGGATCAACCGTGAGCTGATCGAGAAAGAACTCCGACGCACCCTTGAGCAGTGGATACGCCGTGTCCCGCAGGAACGCGCGGTCGCCGCCATACTCGTAGTGCCACGCGAGATGCTGCGTGAGCCACGCGCCACCGCTCGGCCAGATCCCGTGGTTCGCATTGTTGATCGGCGCGGTGCCGCGCCAGAGGTCGGTGTTGTGATGGAGCACCCACCCCGCCGCACCGTAGTGCTCGCGCGCCGTCGCGCGCCCCGTCTGCGCGACGTCGCGGAGCATGTGGAACAGTGGCTCGGTCAGCTCGGCGAGGTTTCCCGGCTCGGCGAGCCAGTAGTTCATCTCCGTGTTGATGTTCACCGTCCACTTGCTGTCCCACGGCGGGGTGTTGCTGTCGTTCCAGAGCCCCTGCAGGGTCGCCGGTTGCCCACCGGCGCGGCTCGACGCGATGAGCAGATACCGCCCGTACTGGAAGAAGAGCGCGGCGAGCCCCGGATCACTCACGCGCTTCGACGCCAGCACTCGCCGGTCCGTCGGCAATGCCGCCCCGCTTCCCGCACCGAGCTCCAATCGCACCCGGCGGAAGAGCGCCCGATGATCGGCGACGTGCGCCGACAGGAGTGACGCGAACGGCTTCGCCCGCACGCGCGCGATCGTCGAATCGTTTCGCGCGATCGGATCGGCCGAGACGTCCGCGTAGCTCACGAAGTTCGTCGCCCCCGCGAGCACGAGCGTCGCCGACGTCGCGCCGCTCACCGTGGCGGACGAGTCGCTGTACGCGACGTGACCCCCTTCGGTCTGGACGAGCAGCCGTGCCTCGAACCCGATCACGCCATCCTCGACCATGCCCTGCATCGACAACGCGTCCGAGCCCGCGCGTTTCCGCAGCGACCACTTGTGCGCGCTCGTCGGCGTCACCACGAACGACAATCGTCCCGGCTGGTCGGCGCTGAGGCGCACGACGATCACCTGGTCGGGATGGCTCGCGAACAGCTGCCGCGTGATGCGCACATCTCCCGCACGAAAGCGCGTCGTCGCGATCGCGCTGTCCAGGTCGAGCTCGCGGCGGTACTCCGAGACCGCGCTCGAGTCGATCCCCGGGATGTCCAGCCGCAGATCGCCGAACGCCTGGTAGGCGCGCTGCTTCAGCGGCGCGCTCATGAAGTGGACCTGCGCCAGCTCCTCCGCTTCCTTCTGCCGATGCGCGTAGAGCAGCTCGCGAATCGCCGTCAGGTAGCGCGACGCGCCCGGTCGCGCGTAATCGTGCGGCCCGCCCGTCCACACCGTCGATTCGTTGAACTGGATGCGGTCGTGCACCGTCCCGCCGAACTCCATCGCACCGAGCCGTCCATTGCCGACCGGTAGCGCCTCGACCCATTGCGTGGCGGGTGCGTCGTACCAGAGGGAAAGCGGCTTCGCCGTCGCCTGCGCCCCGCTCGCTGACGCGGCGAGTGC
>Ga0070664_100001911_pt1 | contig 16734 bp, 15 predicted proteins | sample KBSC73metaG_FD_65863 | JGI IMG/M metagenome (GOLD analysis project Ga0070664, IMG submission 65863) | Corn rhizosphere microbial communities from Kellogg Biological Station, Michigan, USA - KBS C7-3 metaG | ecosystem: Host-associated > Plants > Roots > Rhizosphere > Soil ... | reverse complement strand
GGGGTTAGGGGTTTCAGGATATTATTTGCAATCTATGCTGTCATACACTACAACTTTACTCCAAAGATGTGAGCATTCTTTTACAAAATTCAGGTGAATAGGATCAACCTGGTAACTCTCCTGATCTTCGGCATTATCAAAAAACAAACACCATGATACGGAATAAGAAGTTTCTATTACGTCACGACTTGTATCGGCAGGTTTACCGATATGGTATTGTCGAATTGTTTTTGCATGAGAAAGTTTTTGTAAACCTTCGATCAAAGCATCAAGGTCTTCTTTACTGTTTGGATCTTTTAACCAGAAAAAAACGTGATGAATAAAAATGTTTTGAAGTTGCATAGGAGTTTATTTTGCTGCAAGATATTTTGACTAAGCTACAAAAGCAAAATGAAAGAAAAGGAGTTGTTGTGGAATGCTGATCTTTTATTTAAAGTTCAAGATAAAATTTTTTGATGAGTAAAGTTTCGCCGCCTTCCCTCCCTCATTTTACAAGTTTCTAAGAATGTTGGTCTTTTTCTTTGTCTTAATTTTTGTCAAAAAATAAAGAATCATGAATATTACAAGCACGCTTGTTCCAATAATCGCATATTGCGGAGTTGTAATAGCGATCATCGTTCCTACAAAAGCATAGGTAATAATAAAGATCAGCGGCATAAAAGGGTATAACTTCATTTTATAAATTCCTGTATTGTCAAGATGCTTTGTACGCTTTCGCAGGAAAAAAATTGATGCTGCAGAAGTTGCCATCCCGATAGAGTCAAGAAAAATAGAAAAGCTGAGTATCTGTTCAAACTTATCTGCAAAAAAAAGAACCACTACGCATGTTCCCGCAAATACGCTAAGACTTACAGTGTAAACATCTTTCTTCTCTGCTCTTTTTTTAAATGCCGAAGGTAAAATCCCGTCCACACTCATTGCATACATCACGCGCGGGTTGCTGAGCAGAGATACGTTTACATAAGCAAGCACCGCAAGAAAAAGAAGAATTGAAAAAATGTACTTACCGCTTTCACCAAACATTTTTCCAATAACTATTCCGGCAATGCCTCTTGTGTTTTTTAATTCTGTAAAGCCTATGATTTTATAGTAAGAAAAATTTACGGCGAGATATAAAGTAATGATGACAAGAATGCCGATAAATATTCCACGCGGTAAAGTATGTTTTGAGTTTTGCACCTCCTCTCCAAAATTGATTGTTTGCTGATAACCTCCATATGTAAAAGAAACAGCTTTAAGGGCTAACCCAAAGAGCAATAAATTATTTGTGCCTCCCTGTGCAGAGGGTTGCGGATTTGAATTATATAACTGCGGAAAAAATAATCCGGCGATCAAAATGAGTATCATCGCAAGCTTTATGAGCATTAAAACATTTTGTGTCTTAGCGCTCATACGTAAGCCCATAAGATTAACTCCGTAAAACAAAACGATTGCAATAACTGCAATCATCGCTTGTAAAAAATTGGACGGATTTTTAAAAATAAGCGGAACAATATATTCACTGCCGATCAGTGCTACTCCGGAAATGGAAGCTGCATTTGAAATAAGAATAATACAATTGATACCAAAAGCAAACGAAGGATGATAACATTCTGCAAATATTTTGTAATAACCGCCAGTGACTGGATAACGTGAACCAATTTCGGCGTATGTTAATGCGCCGCATAAGGCAACAATGCCACCCAATATCCAAACGGTAAAATAAAATGCAGGTGTTGGCGATGCAGCAGCGGCGTCTGAAGCAGTTCTGAAAATGCCCATGCCAATCACTAAACCAATAACGATCATTGTGAGATCAAACAGTGAAAGCTTTTCTTTTGTTCCTTGCTGCATGTAAAAAATTTTCTTTGGCGTAATGTAAAAATTATTGTTGATAAACAGATTTGTTTGCAAAACTTATGTGTTTACATTTGCGACGAATTTGGTTTCAATGATGATTGTGCCTGTGAAGCATTAGCTGCATTATGTTATACAGATGAAGTGATTGCGACGCAAGGGACGATGCCATAAAAAACAATTGCCGGTATCTAAAAAATCATCAACGAATTAAAAGGGAAGTCCGGTGAAAATCCGGCGCTATCCCCGTAGCTGTAAGCTGAATCGTGAATCGTCATCGTGAATCGTAAATTTTTCGACTTACGACTTGCGACTCGCGGCAGATGAAAAAAATACCACTGTCCGTCTGAGACGGATGGGAAGGTGTTCATCAAGCCAGCAAGCCAGAAGACCTGCCAAATTATTATCCATTGAGCTTTCGGGCGAAAAGCATGAATGATGTCTTACTGCAGAAGACAAATCATTTCTACTATTCTTTCACGAAAGCTCATCTCTCGAAATTTTTAAACATCTAAATCGAAAGATGAGCATGAAACAAAAAATTTTTTACGCAGCAGTTTCGCTGACATTATCGCAAAATATTTTTGCGCAAAATGATTCACTGAAAACAAATCAACTGAATGAGGTTGTTGTAACAGCGACAAAGTATCCGAAAAAATCTTCAGAGACAGGGAAAGTTATAACAGTGATAACACGTGAGCAACTTGACAGAAGTTCAGGTAAAGACCTTGCACAATTGTTGAATGAACAAGCCGGTATTTCTGTGAACGGCGCCAACAGTAACCTTGCAAAAGACAAGACAATTTATTTGCGCGGAGCAAGTCCGCAATACACTTTGATAACAATTGACGGTGTGCCGGTTTATGATGCAAGCGGCGTGAACAGTAATTTTGATTTTAGACAAATACCTATTGACATTATCGATCGCATTGAAATTTTAAAAGGCAGCCAATCTACATTATATGGTGCTGATGCAATTGCCGGAGTGATCAACATCATTACGAAAAAAAATGGTAACAAAATTTTTTCGCCATTCACCACTTTTACTTACGGCAATTATAACACGGTTAAGTTGAATGCAGGAGTAAACGGTAATAAAGATTTTTTTAATTATAATATCGCTTACACGTACAACAAGTCTGATGGCATTAGTGAAGCAGCCGATAAAACCAGCACAGGAACTTTTGATAAAGACGGCTTTGATCAAAATGCATTTATCGCAAACCTTGGATTTAAAATTTCAAAGAATCTGAAAATAAGTCCTTACCTGCGTTATGGCAAATACAACAGCGATCTTGATGCAGATGCTTTCACTGATGATAAAGATTATACTTCACGTTTAAAAAATCTGCAGGCAGGAGTGAAAAATGAATTTAGTATTGGTAAAGCAAAATTGAGTTTATTGTATAACTATAATCATGTCGTAAGAAATTATTTGAATGATTCGAGTATAAAAGAAACGCCGCTTGATGGTTATATGAAAGGTGATTACACAGGCAATGAACATTTTATTGATGCATATGTTACTTCGCCTGTTACGACATCAATAACTTTTACAGTTGGTGTTGATTATCGCAATTCTAAAACCGATGTAAATACTTTTGGGGTTTATAAATACTTATATGATAATGTTGTTTACAGCGGCACTTATGAAAGCAACATTTCAAAAGATTCTGCCACACAAACGCAAGTCGGCGTTTACGGCGAATTGAACTATGCAGGTAAGGCTGGCTTTAATGCTGCTGTTGGAGGACGATACAATCATCATTCAGTTTACGGAAGTAATGCAGTGTTTAATGTGAATCCTTCTTATCTTATCAATAAGCAATTGAAATTGTTTATAAATATTTCTTCAGGTTATAAAGTGCCAACCTTATATCAATTATATTCTGAGTATCGCAATCCGTTTACTGAATTAAAACCTGAACAGGCACTGACTTATGAAATCGGCGCACAATTCTTTTCTTCAAAAAATTTATTTACTGCAAGAGTTGCAGCATTTAAAAGAGATATAAAAGATGTGATCGCGTTTTATACGGACCCAAACACGTATGCGAGTTATTACATTAACCAGGACAAACAAAAAGATTATGGATTTGAAATTGAACCCACAATTAATCTTAAAAGAGCGCAATTAATTTTGTCATATTCTTTTGTTGATGGAAAAATTACAACTAAAAATTCCGGGAAGGATAGTTCTTACTTCAATCTTTTTCGCAGACCAAAAAATATTGTGAATGCAACATTGAATTACCACATTACTAAAAAGCTTTTCGCAAGTGCAAGTGTAATAAGCACAGGAAAAAGAACCGATATTGATTTCAGCGTATATCCTGCCGAGAATGTTGAACTGTCTGCATATTGGCTTGTAAATTTTTATGCGGAATATAAGTTTTGTAAAAGCTTTAAAGCGTTCATAGATCTAAAAAATCTTACAAACACATCTTACTCTGAATTGTTAGGATATAATACTTTGGGGCGCAATTATACATTAGGTGTTGCGGTCCATTTTTAAAATTATTTTTGAATACTTATTTTGATCGTTGTTAAAAACTTAAAGGCTCGAAACTTTTAAACCTTTTACTTGTCGTTGTACACAATTATTAATTGTTTTTCTATTCATTTTAACTATCAATTCACCTTAGTTAAGCACCTTTTAATGAACATCGCTTTTGTGCACATGTAACTTTATACCCGTTAACTAATACTGTAAAAAGCAAACGATTTTATTATGAATCACCTTGTTGATGAAAACCCTTTCAGTGTGGAGCATTTCAATTTTTCGTGGAGCGATGCCAGAAAATATACAGCTAATCTTATCAATCGTTTTTCTGATAAATATAAGCTTGCTTATTTCAACGATTATCATGAAAGGGTAATCATGCTGATAAATGAAGACAATAATTTTTTCGGGATACAGGAACCTCAGATACTTATTATTTCGAAGATTGATAATGCAAAAGATCAGAGTATGCTTGCATTTGAAGTGAAAGGGTATCGTGGCGACATTGTGACCAAAAAAGATTTTGATAAGGGTTTTACATCGATGCAAAAGGTTACCGGTTACCTCAAACTATTTGGCTCACCCGTAAACAATTAATTTTATAACACGAATTTTTTTGAGGGAGTTGCAATAGCAATTCCCTTTTTTATTTTTCGAAAATGCGCTAAAGCATTTTACGTAGTTTCTGCTGAATAAAGTTCAAAATGTTCAAGAGAGTGACACAACGAAAGTTTAATAGTAGCACTGCAGCAAGGACAATACTTGAAAAAACTATTTTGATTTCTTTGTGATAAAACTTATTCTTCCATTTGTTTCAAGATAAGCCATTTCAATTTCGTCCAGTGAGGTTTGTTGCGTTTCAAGACGAAGGCTTTCCATCAAATCGTTTTTGCTGATCGTCGCCTTTTTCATATTCTCCCATAAAATTTTTCCGTCTTTAAAAAGCAAGATATGGTCTCCTTTCAAAATTATACAGAGCCGATCACTTTTTACCGCTATAAATGCAAGCAGGCGATGTATAAGTATCATTATTGCAGATGCAGCGACGGTAGAAAAAAATGGTGATGCACCTACAATTCCCCTTGCTAACACTGCACCAAGCATTATTACAATCACATTGTCAAATGCAGATTTTTTACTGAATAAGCGCAAGCCACCAAGCCTTATGAAAATAAGAGCGATGATAAACATTACAAATGCTCTTATGCTCATTTGCAAGGCATTTAAGTGTTCACCATCACCCCAAATATTATTTATTATATTTTCCATTTTTATTTTGTTTTAAAAGTTTTGCAGCTTCTTTTGCATTCAGTCTTTCAAGAGGCTGGAATATTTTGCCTTCTATTTCATTATAGTTTTTAAAGAATTGTTCAAGTTCATCCATTATTTGACGAGGCAGATCTTCAATAGAGTTAACCTTCTTGAAAATTTTACCTTGTTCAGGTATTGCAAGAAAACGGTCATTTCTTATTTTCTTTTTCTTTTCTGATTGCTCTGCGGTTATTGCCCCAATTATTCTGCATTCAACAACACAGCCGGGAAAACTGTGAAACTCGGAAAGCACGATAACATCAAGCGGGTCTCCATCCTGGCCTTTTGTATCAGGTATAAAACCAAAATCAAATGGAAAGACCATGCCTGAGGGTAAAATTTTTTTCAACTTGAAGAATTTCGTTTCAGGATCGTAATTATATTTTTCGCTGCTGCCTTTTGGCGTTTCGATGATGGCTGTTATTGTATCCATGAGCTATGTTTGTTCTTTTCTAAAATCAATCATGCAAACTAAATACCAACTCATTGTAAGTAATAATGACTAAATAAAACATGTAAGAGAAAAGAAGAATTGTGGGGAAGTTTCAGCGCAAAGATGAAATAGCAGGAATACAAGGTAATCAAAGCTTGTAAGAGAAGAATAATCACTTCATCAAAAAAGCCTCAATTGTACACCTTTGCTTTTTTGTTTTGGTGGATTTGCATCGCCTCTTTCGGCTTCGCTCAAGACTGTTTTGCCACCATACATCCATGATTCATTACGTTCCTTTTCTATTAATTCGTTGAAGTTATTATTAGGGATAAAATTTTTTTCTGCTGCAGCTGCTATCTCATGCAACTTACGAATCGCTTGTTGTTTATCACTGTTGCCAAGTTTTGCTTTTTCCACTGCCGTTTGTAAAGTATGAATTGTTTCATCATACACTTTTGTTGGCACGGGAAACGGATGACCGTCTTTGCCTCCATGAGCAAACGAAAATCGTGCAGGATCTTTGAATCGTGTAGGAGTTCCATAAATTACTTCGCTTACCAGGGCAAGCGATTGAAGTGTACGCGGACCAAGACCTTCAAGCAATAAAAGCTCTTCAAAGTTTTGTGTTTGTTTTTCATGTGCAAGCCATAATACAGAACCTAATCTTTTCAAATCAACATCTTTGGCTCTCACATCATGATGAGAAGGCATTATTAATTGTTGCACTTCATGTAACAGTTTTGAAGGATGCTCATAAGATATATTCATAATCCCATTTCTTGAAGGAGCAGCTTCTTCAGCGGTCATATTAAGTATTAATCCCTGGTTTTCACCGCAAACTCCTGTGTGTGGTTCATCAATAAAAGATTGTAGAGAAGAATGCCAATGATATCTTCTGGCAGTAGCACTTGCTTCACGCATACCTTGTTGCACTACTGCCCATTCGCCTTCATTGCTCACGATAAAACTATGCAGGTATAATTGAAATCCATCCTGAACAGCAGTGTTATCAACTTTTGCACTTAGCTTGCTGCAACGTACAAGATAATTCGCATCAAGTCCTGTGCGTTCGCCAATCAATAATAATTCCGTAGGAGTTTGTCTCGAATACTTTCCACGGCCACCGCAAACGTAGATACCAAGCTCTTTTGAATGTGGATTGATGGCTCGCTTCAAAGCACCGATCACAGAAGTGGTAATTCCGGAAGAATGCCAATCCATGCCCATTACAGCACCAAGGCTTTGAAACCAGAACGGGTCGCTCAATCTTCTTAGTAATTCGGATTTTCCAAAATCAATTAATATCGCTTCAGTAATAGCAAGTCCAAGGCTTGTCATTCGTTCAGCAAGCCATTTTGGAACTGAACCATTGTGCAAAGGAAGATCTGCAGAACCTGAGCGTTTCATAATCCCAACAAAGTTAGGCTAAATTTTATGCGTGCTTGTAGAGGTTAATGCTTTGAATTAAGGTATAACAGTGTTAAAGAATTGGTAGGAATAGAGATAATTGTTCTATCAAAAATCTCTGTTTGCTTTCACCTGGTTTAAAATATATTCCGCTATTTCACCTGTGCTGGCAGCAGGTGCAAATAATTTTCCAACACCCATTTCATTTAATTTTTTCATATCATCTTCAGGAATGATTCCGCCGCCGGTAAGCAATACATCATCCATTTGTTTTTCTTTCATGAGTTGTAAAATTTTTGGAAACACCGTCATGTGTGCGCCACTTAAAATACTTACTCCAATTGCATCAACATCTTCCTGTAATGCAGCATTCACAACCATTTCAGGTGTTTGACGAAGACCGGTATAAATCACTTCCATTCCTGCATCACGAAGAGCAGTGGCAATTACTTTAGCACCGCGGTCATGACCATCCAATCCCACTTTTGCAACAAGCACACGAATCGGTCTGTTTAATTCTTTACTCATACTTCATTTTGCGAGAACTCAAAAATAAAATATTTGAAGAGTAATAAATCGGCTAATTTATGTTTTGACGTTACAACGATGAATAAGTTATAAACCTTAGTGATAGACAAATCATAATGTACAGCAAAATCTTATTACCTTATTCCAAGGTTTAAAACAGTTCAATGTCTTGATAAGAATAAAGTAATAAGGTTAGATAAGATGAACGAATTATTTTCTACTAAGGTTAATGCAAAATGCTGTGGGACAACATTGAATTTTCATAACATGAAGTAAGTGTAATACGGCAAAGTATTGGATGAATGTTTGAACCTGAAACCAAAGATGCCCAATGATATACAGATGAACGGACTGAGACGCAACACGTGATGCCATGAAAAACAAAGCCGGAGTTATAAAAAATTATTAATGATAAATTGTTTTCAAATTTCAATACTTAAACTGCGCCTTATCTTCTTCAATTTTTTGTTTGAACATCTCGTTGAATTTTTCATTTGCTTCTTTGAAAAGAATGATGAGACTTCCCTTTTCACGTGCATAAGGATTTATAACGCTATCAGTAACTACTGCAGATGCGAAGTCATGTACAAAAGAATGCTGCATTTCATTTTTATCATCGGTGACCAATAAAAGATTATCAATATGAATGTTGTTTGGCAACCAATATAAAAAACTTGCATTATCGCTGTACACTTCAGGCAAGTGATATTTTTTTCCATAAAAATTTACAGCGCCCGCCTCGCCATAATTATCGCAAAACAAGAAGGTGTGTTTTTTTTCGTTGCTGTCAAGTGTATTATAAGCCGCAGCCATTTTTTCTGTCATCTCTTTCCATCCAAGCATATCAGCAAAATCCTGTGGCAAGGGATGATGCTGCAAGTCTTCCCACTTTACAAGATCTGATTTTGAGAGCCCGGTTATGCGATAATAATTGGCAAGCTTTTCAGGTGCAGCAGTGGGTAAAGCAGCAGGCACCAGCGGAAGTCCGATAATAAAAATGATGAGTACAAAAACATAGCGCAAATATTTTCTGCGCTGCAAAGTAAATTGTTCAAGATGAAAAGACCCGAATGCAAACAACACGGGATACACACCGATAGAATAATAATTTTTTCCGTGCAATACAATTAATAATACAATTACAAAAACATAAGCCCACGCAGCAAAACGATACGGCTTTCCTTTTTGTGTGAAGGCAGTAAACCATAAACCGGCAATCCATAAAAAAACACACGGAAGATTCATGAGTAATTGATCAATAAGAAAGCTTGAAGGAGCAACATACTGTAATTGATATTCCTGCAATTCTCTCATGTGAAATATTACAGGCAAATGATTTTGAAATTGCCACAGAATATTTGGCAGAAAAATGATGAAGCCTGCAAGCGCTGCAAACCAAAAATGTTTATTGAATAAAATTTTTCGATGGGGAGTAAACAACAATGCAGCTACAATGCTTACAATAAAAAATGCAACCGAATATTTACTCATCATACCTAAGCCTGCGCTGATGCCGAATACATAGAGCCATTTATTTTTTTCGGTTTGAATATACCGGATGATGCTGCAGGCAAGCATTGTCCAAAAAAATACTTCAAGAAAATTTGGTTGAAAGAGGAAATGTATGCGCAGAAAAACACCGAAAATAAAAGGAAGAAATAAGAGAAACAATGCGTAAGATTTTCCGCCGAGCGACAAAACAATTTTTCCGGTAATGATAAAAGTAAATGCACCAAATAATGATGACCAAAATTTTATCCAGAACATTTCACCGCCAAATAAATTTGTCAGCCATGCGAAAACAGAAAGCAACGGCGGCACTTCCATATAACCCCAAGCCATGTGATGTCCTTCGCTCAAATACAGAAACTCATCGCGGTGTGGCTCGTAATAACTGTTTTGCAACAAAAAAGGAAGAACAAATTTTATCAGCGCAAGAAAATATAAAAGCTTGTTATGCTTTTGCATGTTGGTTTTGTTTGAGGGGAAGTTACAACAGCGATTGAACTAAGCAAGAGAATTATTTACTCAGCCAATTCAAAAGTAAAAATTCAAAATTCAAAAAGGCGCAATCAGTTTTTCTACTTTTTACTTTTGAATGCTGACTTGCTGAGTAAAGTTCAGAACGTTGAAGTGAGTGACACAAGAGACGATGATAGTAGCAATACAGCTAGGTGCAAAATGTTTCTCACTCAACTATAAACTGAAAACTACAAACTTTCACTCCGCCCAACTCATAATATAATTTGGATTCTCAATTTCAAGCGCTTCAACCGTTAATTCCAGAGGATGAAAAGTGTCAACCATCACCGCAAGTTCTTTTGTCTCTTTTGCGCCAATACTTTTTTCAACTGCGCCGGGATGCGGACCATGAGGAATACCTCCCGGATGCAGAGTAATCATACCTCGTGTAACATTTTTGCGGCTCATGAAATCGCCGTCAACATAATAGATAACTTCATCGCTGTCGATGTTACTATGATTATAGGGCGCAGGAATACTTTGCGGATGATAATCGAAAAGTCGCGGCACAAAACTGCATACAACAAAATTGTTTGCCTCAAAAGTTTGATGCACCGGCGGCGGCTGATGCACACGACCGGTGATGGGCTCAAAGTCGTGAATGCTGAACGCGAAAGGATAACAACATCCATCCCATCCAACAACATCAAAAGGATGATGACCATAATGAATGTGATACATGCGACCTTTCTTCTTTGTGCGAATTATGAAATCTCCTTTCTCATCAAACGTTACAAGATTAAACGGCGGACGAATATCGCGTTCGCAATAGGGCGAGTGTTCCATTAACTGACCATACTTGCTCAAATATTTTTTTGGAAAACGAATGGGCGAAAAACTCTCAACTATGAACAAACGATTTTGCAAACCATCGAACTTTATTTGGTAAATCGTTCCACGTGGTATCACAAGATAATCTCCATAACCAAACGGCAACTCACCATACTGCGTTAACAAAGTACCGTTGCCTTCATGCACAAAAATTATTTCGTCTGCATCTGCATTTTTGTAAAAATAATCTTTCATGCTATCCTGCGGTGCTGCAAGCACGATGTGGCAATCATTGTTCACGAGCACAGCTTTGCGGCTTTGCAAAAAATCTTTTTCTGCATTTATTTTAAAACCTTCAAAGCTGCGGTGCTTCAGCATCTTTTCTTCTGCAATGCGCGGCGCAACATCGTAGGGCTCTTCTGTTTTGATGATCATCGTTGGCGGATGCTCGTGATACAACAATGCATAATCGCTGCTGAAACCTTCTGTGCTAAATAATTGTTCTGAATACAATGAACCATCCGGCTTGCGAAACTGCGTATGACGTTTATGCGGAATTGTTCCTAAACGAAAGTAGTGTGGCATAAACCCTCCTAACCTCCCTAAAGGGAGAAATTTTTATGTCGTTAATAATTCTGAAAACGTTTGAAAATGTACGATGCTCAAAGCCTCCTCTTCAGGGAAGGTTGGGTGGGGTTCTTTATCGATCCGGTATGTAAAATCTCTGAAGAATGGCATAATTTCAATCCTTCTTTATCAAATTTATCAAAATCAATTTTGCAACCTTTGGGTCAATGATAATTGTGTCGTGTTCGAAATCGAGCTTGATTCTCCATTTTTGCATGGTTGTCGCCCCGATTACAACATCTTCTGAAAGATTGGGCACAACTAAAAATTCATCGGAAAGACGAATATCATCTTTATAGAAATCGAGACGCACAGTATTATAAATTTCCATGAACACATGTTCACTTGCTGTAGCTAATCGCATAGGCTTATGCAAAGGAGTAAAGATTTCAAGCTCTTCAGCTTTATCTTCATTGATGCACGAATAAGTTGCACCACTGTCAAACAGCGCATACAAATTTTTAGACGACTTCGAACCTTCAAATAATAACGGAATTCGTAAAACCATAGCAATGTAAATTTACAAATAGTGCTCCTAATTTTGTTGCTCAGATTTATTTGTATCAGCATGACGCAAATAGGATTAGTTTCAGACACACACAATCATTTGGAACAGGCAGTATTCAAACATTTTGAACAATGCGATGAGATTTGGCATGCTGGTGATTTTGGTTCTGCTGCAATCGCAGATGCATTAAAATCTTTTAAACCCTTACGTGGCGTTTACGGCAACATCGACGGTTATGATATACGAAGCGAATTTCCCGAAGAACTTATTTTCAATTGTGAAGAAGTAAAAGTTTTTATCAAACATATCGGAGGTTATCCTAACAGATATGCACCGGGAGTAAAAGATAAAATCATTAAAGAAGAAGTAAAGTTATTTATCAGCGGTCACTCTCACATTTTAAAAGTAATGTATGATCCGAAGCTGCAATGCCTGCATATGAATCCCGGAGCGGCAGGAATTCAAGGCTGGCATAAAGTGAAAACTTTAATTCGGTTTGTAATCGATGGTAAAGAAATAAAAAATTGTGAAGTGATTGAATTAGGGAAAAGAAGTTCAACTTCAGCGATTAGATAAAATTTTGACTGTTTTATCATATTAAGGATGATAAAATTTTTTGACTTTATTTAGCACTTAAATTTTCGCACATGAGAGACCTGCTTTCAAAATTTTTATTCGTCATTTCAGTTTTTGGTTTTGTAAATATTACTAATGCGCAGGTAAAAGAATTGACTGCGGATCAAATGCTGCATGGCAAAACAAAAGATATTTTAAAACCACTGCCTAAAGTAGGAGGATGGAAAGATGATACACATTACATTTTATATAAACCAACAGATGCGGGCTATGATACAGTGCTCGTAAGTGTTTCAGACGGAAAAGAAATTTCTTTTAAACCGGATAAAAGACCATCCGTTTATATAAAAGATAAAGACATCTTTTACAAATCTGCATCAGGCGAGGAGAAACAATTAACGCATGATACAATAGAAGAAAAAAATCCAACACTCTCTCCGGATGGAAATAAAGTTGCCTTCACGAGAAACAATGATCTTTTTGTTGTTGATGTTTCAACCGGGAAAGAAGATCGACTAACAAACGATGGCAGCGATGTTGTTTATAATGGTTGGGCATCATGGGTTTACTATGAAGAAATTCTTGGAAGATCAAGTAAATACAGGGCTTTCTGGTGGAGCCCGAACAGCAAGAGTATCGCTTACATGCATTTTAATGATAGTATGGTTCCCATGTTTCCTTTGTTTGGTGCAGAGGGTCAACACGGTTATGTTGAGAAAACAAGATATCCTGAAGCCGGCGATCCAAATCCCGAAGTGAAAATTGGTATTGTAAATATTGAAACGAAACAAACGACATGGAGCGATTTTAATGAACACGATGATCAATATTTCGGCACACCACTATGGACACCTGATGGTTCATCACTTTGGGTACAATGGATGAATCGTCATCAAAATCATTTGATAGTTTATTCAATTGACCCTTCAAACGGAAACAAAAAATCTGTGTATGATGAACAACAAAAAACATGGGTTCGCTGGCTCGACACCATTTACTTTCTTCAAAATAATAATGGATACATCTTTTTAACAGATAAGAGTGGATGGATGCACATTTATCGGTATGACATGAATGGCAATCTTGTAAAACAAATTACAAATGGTGACTGGACGGTAAAAAATATTGAAGAGATCGATGAAAAGAAAGAAGTGATTTATTTTACTGCACGCAAAGAAAATTCTACACGTTACGATTTGTATTCAATAAAAATGAACGGAACGAATTTACAACGTTTAACTTTCGGTGATTACACACATACAGTAAATGTTTCATCAACCTGTGCTTACTTTATCACTGCATACTCAAATGTAAATACACCAACAAAAATTGCATTGGTTGATAACAAAGGAAAAGTGATAAGGGAAATTGCAGACAGCAAAGGCGATGAATTTAACAACTATAAACTCGCAAAAATAGAACTGCTGCGCGTTTCAACACCTGACGGATTTCAACTGCCTGTATTAATTACCTGGCCAATGAATATGGATAGCACAAAAAAATATCCTGTGCTTATCAGTATTTACGGAGGGCCGAATGCAGGAACAGTGTATGACGGATGGAAAGATATAGGCGAGAATCAGTGGTGGGCAAAAGAAGGATTGGTGCAGGTTGCGATCGATCATCGCGGATCGGGACATTTTGGAAAGGTTGGGCAAAACTACTTGTACAAAGATCTCGGCGATTGGGAAATAAAGGATTACAGTGAAGTAGTAAAATGGCTTATGGCAAAATCCTTCATTAATAAAAATAAAATTGGCATCACCGGGTTTAGTTACGGTGGCTATACAACTTGTATGGCACTAACAAGAGGTGCGGAATATTTCACTCATGGTTTTGCCGGTGGCAGTGTTACAGACTGGCATTTGTACGATACACATTACACAGAACGTTTCATGGGTTTGCCTTCAGAAAATATGGCAGGATACAAGAGCAGCGCAGTTACAACTTACGTAAACAATTATAAAGGCAACTTATATATAGTTCATGGAACTATGGATGATAACGTGCACATGCAAAACACAATTCAATTGGTTGGAGCATTGCAAGATGCAGGAAAAGATTTTGAAATGATGCTTTATCCCGGAGGAAGACATGGCTGGTCAAATCTTAAAGAGAGATGGATGCATTTTGAAAATGAAAAAGCGAAATATATTTATCAATATTTGTTGGAGAAACCGGTGTCCGAAGAAATTTTAAAACCTTGAGAAGCTTCGACTGTCCACTAACCTCACAGGTTTGCTAGATGAGTAAAAATTAAATTCACGGAAAAAAGATTGTTATGAAACCGGCAGATACCACATGCACTGCAGTCAAAGTGATTGCGACGCAAGGGACGATGCCATAGAAAAACTATCGCCGGTATCTAAAATATTTTTCTACAATAGCAAAGATTTTTTGTCAGGAAGAAAATGATGTTTATTATGCATCTTCTTTTTTTATTGATATTTACTTTTTAACTTACGATAAACAAATTTTATTCATGCTTTATTCAATGACGGGTTACGGAAGGGCAGAGCAAGCGATCAAAGACAAAGTTTTTCTTGTGGAGTTGCGGTCGTTAAACGGAAAGCAATATGACATCAGACTTACTTTGCCTGCTTTATTAAAGTCCTATGAAATCGACATCAGGAACATGCTGAACGAAGGGTTGCTTCGCGGAAGTATTGAAGGGATGATCACTTTAAAACAAAACGGCTCTGCAAAACCTGTTACCATAAACACAACTTTGTTGAAAGCTTATTATGCGCCTGTAACTGAAGTGGCACAAGAACTTGGCATTGGCACTGAAAATATTTTGAGCACGTTATTGAAGTTGCCGGATGTTGTTACACCGTCAACGGAAATGCTGAGCGAGGAAGAATGGGAAGGTTTTAAAAAAGTATTGCAGCAAGCGATCGATCAGTTGAATGAACACAGAAGAGATGAGGGAATATGCATGGAAGAAGATCTTCGTGAAAGAATAAAAAACATAAAACAGCAACAGGAAATTATTTCAACACTTGAGCCCGCACGCAGAGAAAAAATAAGAGATGGATTGAAAAAGGTTTTGGACGAAAATGTTGGAAAAGATAACTATGATCCCAATCGTCTTGAGCAGGAATTGATCTATTACATTGAAAAAATTGACATTAGTGAAGAGCAGGTTCGGTTGAAAAATCATTGCGATTATTTTGTCGTAACATTGAATGAGCCTGATATAAGCAAAGGAAAAAAACTTGCTTTTATTTTGCAGGAGATCGGTCGCGAAATAAACACAACCGGCTCGAAAGCATATGATGCCGATGTGCAAAAATGCGTGGTACTTATGAAAGATGAACTTGAAAAAGCAAAAGAACAGGTATTGAACATTCTTTAAAATTCAATCGCAACTTGAAGAAGTTTTTATTTTTTATACTCACAATTTTTTTGTTACCTGCATGTCACCCGCTTGATGTTTATGAAAAAACGGAACCATTTCCCAATCATGCATGGAGCAGCAATAACAGGCTCACGTTTGAATTCACTATCACAGATACAGCCGCACGTTATAATCTTTTTGCGGTGATTCGTCATCTCGATGCATATCATTGGAACAACATCTGGCTCAATGTTACAACCATTGCTCCCGGCGATACTGCGGTTACACAGCAAGTGAATTTGAAACTTGGTGATAATACCAAAGGCTGGCTCGGCGCGGAGATGGATGATATTATCGAGCACCGTGTTTTATTAAATGCCACACCTGTTAAATTAAAACAGGGCAACTACACTTTTATTCTGCAACAGGTCATGCGTGAAGATCCTTTGCAATTTGTAATGAATGCAGGAATACGCGTTGAGAAAGTTGTGCAGTGAAATTTTTATGTAGCAGGCGGAAGAATTTCTATTGAGCTTTGGTTGTGTCACTCACTTATACGTTCAGAACTTTATTGAGCAAATCAAAAATTCTGTTTAAAAATAATTTTATGGTAGCTATACAAAAAGTGTCGGTTGAGAAATCCCTGTTGTTCCTTTTAATTTGTAAAGGCTTATATTCTTCTTCTTAACAATTTCTATAAACTTCAATTTTAACATCCTGAAAAACTACAACTACCTCAACATAGTGTTTTAAACATAGACGAATTTGTGGCAATATTAGAATGGATATGTGAATCATCAACTTTAAGTGTGGTACTAAAGATTTGCAATTAATTATTCCTCCGATAAGCTCTGCTATTTCTTTTGTCTTTG
>Ga0070664_100001910_pt1 | contig 16738 bp, 13 predicted proteins | sample KBSC73metaG_FD_65863 | JGI IMG/M metagenome (GOLD analysis project Ga0070664, IMG submission 65863) | Corn rhizosphere microbial communities from Kellogg Biological Station, Michigan, USA - KBS C7-3 metaG | ecosystem: Host-associated > Plants > Roots > Rhizosphere > Soil ... | reverse complement strand
CGTGGCGACCGCGTTCCGTCGGCAACTCGGCGACGATACCCGCATCGTCGTCGACTGCAACGGCTTCCGCCGCGAAAAGGACGCCGAGCTCAAACAGATGGCGGTGTTCGTCGCCGAGAAGGCCCGGACGAGCGGCGCCCCGCAGGAGCTCGGACCGCTCAACCCGTACGAACGGCGCATCGTGCACATGGTGATTGCCGAAGATCCCACCGTAACGTCCGAGAGCATCGGCGATGCCTTCATGAAGACGGTGATCATCGCGCGTAGGTAGTCACGAAGAAACGTGCTCGAGGTGATGTGTTCGCTCCGGACGACACCATCGTCGCGGTGGCGACGCCGCCAGGCCGCGGCGCGATCGGCGTCGTTCGCCTGAGCGGCCCCCGCACACAGCACATCCTTGGTCATCTCGTGACCGGCGCCGCCCCGGTGCCGCGCGTCGCGCGTGTCGCGCGCGTGCTGGTGCTGGACGCCGGCGGTCGCGAATCGTTCGACGACGCGGTTGCGCTGTTCTTCGCGGCGCCACAGTCCTATACCGGCGAAGACGTCGCCGAGATCAGCGCGCACGGGAATCCGCTGCTGCTCGAGGGGATCGTTCGGGCGGCCATGCGCGCCGGCGCCAGGCTCGCCCAGCCTGGCGAGTTCACCCTTCGCGCGTTTGTGAACGGCAAGCGCGATCTGCCGCAAGCCGAGGCCGTGGCCGATCTGATCGACGCGGCCACACCGGCGCAGGCCCGTGCCGCGGCGGATCAGCTCCACGGAACCTTGACAGTGCGCATCGGCGCAATCGACGCCGAGCTTTTCGATCTGCTGGCGCGTCTCGAAGCGTCGCTCGATTTTCCAGACGAGGGCTACCACTTCATCGAGCCGGCCGCGATTGCCGGTGCGCTCGCCGTCATCATCGGCCGCATCGACACGCTGCTGGCCGACGCGGCGCGCGGCCGCATGCTGCGCGAGGGCGCCACGGTGGTGATGGCCGGCCGTCCCAACGTGGGTAAGTCGAGTCTTTTCAATCTGCTCCTCGGGGCCGACCGCGCGATCGTCACCGACGTGCCCGGCACGACCCGCGATCTTGTCGCCGAACGCGTGGACATCGAGGGACTGGCGGTGACGCTCGTGGACACCGCCGGCGCCCGGCCGACGGTCGATCCCATCGAGCGCGAGGGCGTCGCACGCAGCGCGCAGGCTCGCGCGGCGTCGTCGCTCGTGCTCGTGGTGCTCGATCAAGGCGAGCCGATGACGGACGACGACCGGCGAGTGCTCGATGCGACACGTGAGCGTCCGCGGGTGATCGTGAAGAACAAGTCGGATCGGCCGGACTGTTGTGACGTCTCCGATCTCGCGGCTCCTGTCGTTGCCGTGTCGGCACGGAGCGGCGCCGGAGTCGCGGCGCTCCGCGAGGCGATCGTCCGGGCGCTCACTGCGTCCGACCCGTTGCGCGATACGCCCGCGATCACGAACGTCCGGCACGTTGCTTTGCTCGACGAGGCACGCGCGGCGATCGCCAGGGCCCGGATGGCAGCGGAAGCGGCGGCGCCGGAAGAGTTCATCGCCGCCGATCTGCAGCAGGCTCGTGAGCGGCTCGACGAGATCGTCGGCAAGAGAACAAGCGAGGACGTCCTGCGGCATATTTTCGAGCGCTTCTGTATCGGAAAATGACCTCGCTATCATTCGACGTCGCCGTCGTCGGCGCCGGGCATGCCGGTGCCGAGGCCGCGCGCGCCGCAGCCCGCCTGGGTTGTCACGTTGCGCTCGTCACGTTGTCGCGCGCCACTGCAGGGCATATGCCCTGCAATCCAGCGATCGGAGGGACCGCCAAAGGGCACCTCGTGCGCGAAATCGACGCGCTGGGCGGATTGATGGGCGAGGCGATCGACGCCACCGGGATTCAGTTCAAGCTGCTCAACCGCAGCCGAGGTCCCGCCGTCTGGTCTCCGCGGGCCCAAGCTGACAAGCATGCCTATTCAGCGTGGGTCGCCGACGCATTGGTCACGACCCCCAACATTGAAGTTGTCGAAGCGAAGGCTGGCCGCATTCTGACCAACGGCGGGCAAGTCGTTGGGCTCGAGCTCGAAGACGGCGAACGTCTGTCGTGTCGGGCTCTGATCATCACGACAGGGACGTTTCTGAACGGATTGATCCACGTCGGCCGCGACCAGCGGCCAGCAGGACGGCACGGTGAGCCACCATCTCGCGCGCTGGCGGAGTCGATCCGGAACCTCGGGTTCGCGATGGGACGCCTGAAGACGGGAACCCCGCCACGTCTGCATCGCCGAAGTATCGACTTCACAGCCTGTGTCGACCGCGGTGTGTTCCTGGAGGAGAAAGGGGACGCCGCGCCAGTCGCCTTCTCCTTCGAGTCGAGCAGTCCCCTCCAGAATCGCGTCAGCTGCTGGCTGCTCCACACGACCGATCGCGTGCACGCGCTGGTTCGTGACCACGTCGGCGAGAGCCCGCTCTTCAACGGGCAGATTCGTGGCATCGGTCCCCGCTATTGCCCCTCGCTTGAAGATAAGGTGATGCGCTTTCCCGATCGCGAGCGCCACCAGATTTACCTCGAGCCGGAGGGGCTCGACGCGGACGAGATCTACGTCAACGGGTTCTCGATGTCGCTGCCAGCTGAAGTTCAGGAGCGCATCGTCCACGCGCTGCCGGGTCTTGCCGACGCTCAGATGATCCGGCCGGGATACGCCGTGGAATACGACTTCGTTCAGCCCACCGAGCTGCGGCACACGCTCGAAGCCAAATGTCTGGCCGGTCTATTTCTCGCCGGTCAGATCAACGGGACGTCTGGCTACGAGGAAGCCGCTGCGCAGGGTCTCGTGGCCGGAATCAACGCGGCTATGAGTGCCCAGGGCAAGCCGGCCTTCGTGCTCGACAGGGATGAGTCGTACATCGGTGTACTGGTGGACGATCTCGTGACGCGAGGGTGTCTTGAGCCGTACCGCATGTTCACCTCCCGCGCGGAGCACCGGCTGCTCCTGAGAATCGACAATGCGGACCTGCGCCTAACGCCGCGGGGCCGCGACGTTGGGCTCGTCTCGGATACCCGATGGGACAGTTTCGAACAGCGGCGCAGCAGATACCAGCGCAACCTCGGAAAACTGGAGACGATGATCGAACCTGAGCCAGGTCTTCGAATGGCCGCGTCTCAGGCGCTTCGCCGTCCTGAGGTCAAACTCGCGGACCTCGTGTCGACGGGCCTGCCCCTGGAGGTCGTCAACGATCTCGATCTGCTCAGTCTGGAGACGGCAGTCAAATACGAGGGGTACCTGAAACAGGAGGCGTCGCGAGCGGCCAGGCTCCGGAAGGCCGAGCGACGGATGATCCCGGCCCTGTTCCCATTCGATCGCGTCCCAGGCCTCTCGCGCGAGGTTGTCCAGCGCTTGAGCCAGGTGAGCCCAGAGACGCTGGGGCAGGCGTCGCGCATCCCTGGGATGACGCCGGCCGCCGTTGCCGTACTAGACGCCTTTCTCTCGCGGTTATCCTGAGCCATGACCGCCCGCGAATTCAAAGAGCGGCTTTCGAGGCGCACCAAGAAAGCTGGGCTCGTCGTCGGCTTTCCGCTGGTCGATCGACTCTGCGTTTACTTTCAGCTGCTGTCGAAGTGGAACTCAAAAATCAATCTGACCGGACTGGATCTCGATGACCCGACGCCTGAAGGGATTGACCGGCTGCTAATAGAACCGCTACTGGCGGCCTCTCACGTCGAAGGAGCGACGTCGTTGATCGACATCGGCTCAGGCGGTGGCTCGCCGGCTTTGCCGCTGGCGCTCGCGCTACCAGGCGTACGATTGGCCATGGTGGAGGTGAAGACGCGGAAGTCCGTTTTTCTGCGAGAGGCGGCCCGAGAGCTCGGATTGGACAATGCGACGGTCGTGACGGCCAGGCACGAAGCGCTCTTGTCTGAGCCCTCCTTCCACGACGCCTTCGATCTCCTGTCTATCCGAGCCGTCAGAGTTGAAGCAAGGGTATTCGCCGCGTTACAGGCATTTGTTCGCCCTGGCGGCCACCTGCTCCACTTCCGCACCGTCACCGAGACCGCGCCCTTGCTGCCACCACCCCTCCAACTCGTCGGAGCGCATCCACTAGGCGAGGCATCGCGCGGCCAGCTCCTTGTCATCATGAAAGCGGCGCGTGATGTTCCACGTGGAACAACTCTGAATCTCGATTGACGCCCGGGACGTGCCGGGGTAGATTCTGAGCCCTCACGCACGAGTGGCCAATCGCTATTAGCCTGTATGACCGAAATAGTTAAAGCGGCGAAGGGCTGCAGAGTTGTCGCCGTCGCCAACCAGAAGGGTGGCGTCGGCAAGACCACGACCGCCATCAATCTGGCTACTTCGATCGCCCGCGCCGGCCGCCGCGTGCTCCTCGTCGACATGGACCCTCAGGGCAACCTGACGAGCGGCATCGGTCTGCGCGGGCAACGCGCTCCCGGCGGGACGGTCTACGAAGCGCTCCTGTCCGACGGCGACCCCGAAGGGTTTCTCGCGCCCACCACAGTGCCCTCGATGTTCCTCATTCCGACCGACCGCAATCTCACGGGCGCGGAGATCGAGCTCGTCCCGATGCCGGAGCGTGAGCGGCGTTTGAAGCGGGTGGTCGACGCGCTGCGGCCGGCGTTCGACTTCGCTTTCATCGACTGCCCCCCGTCGCTCGGACTGCTGACGCTCAATGCGCTCGTGGCTGCGGACGCGGTGTTGATTCCGCTGCACTGCGAGTACTTCGCGCTCGAGGGGCTCGCGGATCTCGTCGGCACCATGAGACGTGTGCGCGCCTCGTTCAACCCATCGCTCGACATCGAAGGCGTGCTGCTCACGATGTACGACGAGCGCACGAATCTGGGCCAGCTCGTGGCGCGAGACGTCCGCGAGTTCTTCCGCGAGAAGGTGTTCAACACGATCATCCCCCGCAACGTGAAGCTGGGCGAGGCGCCCAGCCACGGCATTCCGGGGGTCCTGTACGACGCGAAGTCGCGCGGGGCCGCCGCATACAACGCGCTGGCGCAGGAGCTGTTGGCGCGCAACGCCGCCTAGGACGGTTTTCCGAGGGTATTTCCGTGGACAAACGCCCCGCACTTGGCAAGGGCCTCAGCGCGCTGATTCCCGACGCGCCCCCAGCAGCCGCGAGCGGTCCGCTCGAAGTGGACATCGATCGCCTGTCGCCGAACGAGCTGCAGCCGCGGATGCAGTTCGACGACGCAAGGCTGGAGGAGCTCGCACAATCGATCAAGGACAAGGGGATCATCCAGCCGATCCTCGTACGACCGCTGGGGGGCGGCGCCTATCGCATCATCGCCGGCGAACGAAGGTGGCGCGCGGCGCAACGCGCGGGGCTGCTCAAGGTCCCGGTGGTCGTTCGCGAGGTTGCCGACGGATCCGATCAACAGCAGCTCGAGCTCGCGCTCATCGAAAACATCCAGCGCGAGAACCTCAATCCGGTGGACGAAGCGGTCGCCTATCAGCGCCTGTCCGATCAGTTCTCGCTCACCCAGGAGCAGATCGCGGCGGCGGTGGGAAAAGATCGGAGCTCGGTCGCCAATTTCATGCGGCTGCTCAAGCTGCCCGACGAAGTGCGGGCCGATCTCGCCGCCGGCTCCATCACCATGGGGCACGCGCGCACGCTGTTGTCGCTTCCTGACGCCGCGGCGCAGCGTCATGCCGCGCGAGAAGTGATCTCGCGGTCCCTCTCGGTCCGCGACACCGAGGCGCTGGTCAAGCGACTCGCCGAGCCCTCGGCGCCCAAGGCCGCCCCAGCGCCGGCGACGCCAGCCGACGTGCACACCCGGGCCGCGGAGGATCGCATACGCTTCGCCTTGGGGGCGAAAGTGAGGATCGTGCGGCGCGGGGCCGGTGGAACCATCGAGATCGCTTTCGATAGCGAGACGGAACTGAATCGGTTGTACGAGCACCTGACCGCCAAGAACTGACAATAGGGCTCTTTTCCGTGGTATAAAGAGACGTTTGTGCCTTTGAGGTACAAGCTCGCATGCGGTCGGCAGGCCGGATGAAGAGCCCGTGCGCGAGCCGGACGACCCGAAGAAAAACACCGGGAGGCGACCACGTTGTTTGACTTCGCAACGGTCACCCGCTTGGATTCCATGAGGACCCGATGAGCAGCGCATCCGCTGTCCGATATGCCCGCGCGCTTTTCGACGTCGCGTTGAAGGAATCGGACCCGAGCCGGATCGAGCAGGAACTCTCTTCCATCGTCGCGCTCGTCACCGGACACGCTGAACTGCGGAACGCACTTGAAAGTCCGGGTGTGCCGCCCGTGGCGAAGAAGTCGGTGGTGGAAGCGCTCGTCTCGCGCGGTCAGTTCACGCCGCCGGTCGGCAAACTGCTGGTGATGCTCGCCGAGCGCGATCGCCTCACCCTGCTCGAGCCCGTGCTCGAGGCCTTTCGCACGCGCCTGCGTGAGCTGCACCGCGTGCTCGAAGCCGAAGTCACGACGGCCATCCCGCTCGAGCCCGAGCAGCAGGCCGCCCTGCAGCAGCGGCTTGGAGCCGCCACTACGCGCCAGGTGACCCTGACAACCAAAGTGGATCCGTCGCTCATCGGCGGCATCGTCGCGCGCATCGGCAGCACGGTGTACGACGGCAGCTTGGCGACACAGCTCGCGAAATTGAAGGGGCGGCTCGCGGAGAACCGCTGAGCGCCGGACGCGCGCCAACGCACGACGAAGAAGGACCGACATGGACATCAGAGCGGACGAAATCTCCAAGATCATTCGCGACCAGCTGGGCAGCCACGCCGTCGAGATCGATGTCGCCGAGGTTGGCAGCGTCATCTCGGTCGGCGACGGCATCGCCCGCGTCCACGGCGTCGAGCGCGCCATGGCGGGCGAGATGCTCGAGTTCGGGCAGGGCGTGTTTGGTATCGCCCTCAACCTCGAAGAGGAGAGCGTCGGCGCGGTGCTGCTCGGCGGCGCCAAGGAGATCAGCGAAGGAGATCCGGTGAAGCGCACCGGCCGCATCATCTCGGTGCCGGTCGGTGAAGCGATGCTCGGCCGGGTCGTGAACGCGCGCGGCCAGCCGATCGACGGCAAGGGCCCGATCGCGACCACCGAGTTCCTTCCGATCGAACGCATCGCTCCCGGCGTGGTGGATCGGCAGCCGGTCAAGGAGCCGCTCCAGACCGGCCTGAAGGCGATCGACGGCATGGTGCCGGTTGGCCGCGGGCAGCGCGAGCTGATCATCGGCGACCGCCAGACCGGCAAGACCGCGGTGGCCGTGGACACCATCATCAACCAGCGCGGCAAGGGCGTCATCTGCATCTACAACGCGATCGGACAGAAGCAGTCCACCGTGGCACAGGTGGTGCGGACGCTCGAAGAGTACGACGCGATGAGCTATACCATCGTGGTGGCAGCGACCGCGTCCGATCCGGCGCCGATGCTCTATATCGCGCCCTACTCGGCGTGTGCGCTTGGTGAGTTCTTCCGCGACTCGGGACGGCATGCGCTGGTCGTCTACGACGATCTCTCGAAGCACGCCCAGTCGTATCGCGAGATCTCGCTGCTGCTGCGCCGGCCGCCGGGCCGCGAGGCGTATCCCGGCGACGTTTTCTATCTGCACTCCCGCCTGCTGGAGCGCGCGGCGAAGTTGAACACCGCCAAGGGTGGCGGCTCGCTGACGGCGCTGCCCATCATCGAGACACAGGCCGGCGACCTCTCGGCGTACATCCCGACCAACGTGATTTCGATCACGGATGGGCAGATCTTCCTGGAGAGCGACCTCTTCCACCAGGGCGTCCGCCCCGCCATCAACGTCGGCAACTCGGTGTCTCGCGTCGGCGGCTCGGCCCAGATTCGCGCCATGCGCTCGGTGGCCGGCACGCTCCGCCTCGACCTCGCGCAGTACCGCGAGCTCGCGGCGTTCGCCCAGTTCGGCAGCGATCTCGACAAGGCCACGCAGGCGCAGCTCAATCGCGGCCGGCGGCTGGTAGAGATTCTGAAGCAGCCGCAGTACCAGCCGCTCGCGGTCGAAAAACAGGTGATGATCGTCTACGCCGCCACCAAGGGCTTCCTTGACAGCGTGGCCATCGAAGACGTCCGCCGCTACGAGGAAGAGCTCTACCGGTTCCTCGAGACGCGGCACGCCGCGGTGCTGAGCGGCATTTCAGAAAAGAAGATCATCGACGACGAGCTGAAGGCCGCCATCGAAGCCGCGCTCAAGGACTTCGGCCAGCAGTTCGCCGCGGTGCGGGGCACCGCCGTTGTCGCCTAGGAACGATTCGAGACTGTCATGCCGTCTCTGATTGACCTCCGTCGCCGGATCCGCGCGGTCAAGTCGACGCAGCAGATCACCAAGGCGATGAAGATGATCGCGGCCTCGCGCTTGAAGCGTGCGCAGGACCGCGTGGTGGCGGCGCGACCGTTCGCGCAGCGGATGCTGGGCGTGCTCAACAGCCTGGTCTCGCGCGTTGACCCCGACGTGCACCCGCTGCTGAAGATGCCCGACCAGACGGGCGCCCCGGCACTTCTCATCGTCATCACCGCCGACCGCGGCCTTTGCGGCAGTTTCAACTCCAATGTGATCAAGGCCGCGGGGCAGTTCATCACCAGCGAAGGGCAGGGCCGCGAAGTCGTACTCGGCCTGATCGGGCGCAAGGGGCGCGACTTCTTCCGGCGCCGCGGCTTCGACGTGCGGCATGAAGTCGTCGGCATCTTCCAGCGGCTCTCGTTCGAGCATGCGGTCGGCGTGGCCAATTCCGCGATCGAGGAATTCACCTCGGGGCGTGTCGGCAGCGTCTACCTGGTCTACAACGAGTTCAAGTCGGTGATGACGCAGAAGCTCGTGGTCGAGCGCCTGCTGCCGATTCCGCGGCTCGATTTCGAGGCCGGCAGCGCCGCTGGCCCGACCCTGGACTACATCTTCGAACCAGCTCCCGAGCTGATCTTTGCCGAACTGCTGCCGCGGCACGTGCAGGTGCAGGTCTATCGCGCGCTGCTCGAGTCGAACGCGGCGTTCTTCGCCGCGCAGATGACGGCGATGGATGCGGCGACCCGCAACTCCGCCGAGATGATCGAGAACCTCACGCTCTACATGAACAAGGTGCGGCAGGCGGCCATCACACGCGAGATCATCGAAGTCGTGTCGGGCGCCTCGGCGACCTAACCAGCGTCAGCGAGAGAAGGAACAGAGCGAATGGCACGCATAGGAAAAGTCGTCCAGGTCATCGGGCCGGTCATCGACGTCGAGTTCACGGGCGGACTCCCGGCGATCTACAACGCGGTGCGCATCGTGTCCGAGGCCAAGCCCGGCGTCGAGGCAATCGACGTCGTCGCCGAGGTCGAGCAGCACCTCGGTGAGAACCGCGTGCGCACCGTGGCCATGAAGCCCACGGACGGAATGACCCGCGGCATGGAAGTCATCGACACCGGCGCGCCGATCAAGGTGCCGGTCGGCCCCGAGACGCTGGGCCGCGTGCTCAACGTCCTCGGCGAGCCGGTCGACTTCCCGGATCGGCCGGTGCAGTCGAAGGAGCACTGGCCCATCCACCGCGACGCGCCGACGCTCGAGCAGCAGTCGACCGAGCTGCGCATGTTCGAGACCGGCATCAAGGTGATCGACCTGCTCGAGCCGTACCTCCAGGGCGGCAAGATTGGCCTGTTCGGCGGCGCCGGCGTCGGCAAGACCGTCATCATCATGGAGCTGATCAACAACATCGCCATGAAACACGGCGGTGTGTCGGTGTTCGGCGGCGTGGGCGAACGCACCCGCGAGGGCAACGACCTCTGGCTCGAGTTCCAGGAATCTGGCGTGATCGACACGAAGGACTTGTCGAAGTCGCGCGCCGCGCTGGTCTACGGCCAGATGACGGAGCCGCCAGGCGCCCGCCTGCGCGTCGGTCTCTCAGCCCTGACGGTCGCCGAGTACTTCCGCGACGCCGAGAACAAGGACGTGCTCCTGTTCATCGACAACGTGTTCCGCTTCACCCAGGCGGGCTCGGAAGTGTCGGCCCTGCTCGGCCGCATGCCATCGGCCGTCGGCTACCAGCCGACCCTGCTCTCGGAAATGGGCCAGATGCAGGAACGCATCACGTCCACCAAGAAGGGCTCGATCACGTCGGTTCAGGCGATCTACGTGCCTGCCGACGACTACACGGATCCGGCCCCGGCCACGACCTTCGCCCACCTCGACGCCACCACCAACCTGTCGCGGCAGATCGCCGAGCTCGGCATCTACCCGGCGGTGGATCCGCTGGCATCGACGTCGCGGATTCTCGACCCGCGCGTCATCGGCGAGGAGCACTACGCGGTGGCGCGCTCGGTGAAGCAGGTGCTGCAGCGCTACAAGGACCTGCAGGACATCATTGCGATTCTCGGCATCGACGAGCTGTCGGAAGACGACAAGCTGACCGTGACGCGCGCGCGCAAGATCCAGAAGTTCCTGTCGCAGCCCTTTTTCGTCGGCGAGCAGTTCACCGGTCTCAAGGGCAAGTACGTGAGTGTCGCCGACACGGTGCGCGGCTTCAAGGAGATCGTCGAGGGCAAGCACGACGCGCTGCCCGAGCAGGCCTTCTTCATGGTCGGCACCATCGAAGAGGCGGTCGAGAAAGCCGCGAAGCAGGCCGCCTAGGAGCGGACATGGCAACCCCCGCGCTTCCGACCTCGTTGAAGCTGGAAATCGTCACCCCCGACCGGATCCTGGTCACCGAACAGGTGGACGAGGTGCAGGTACCCGGTGCGGAGGGCTACTTCGGCGTGCTGCCGGGCCATGCGCCGCTGCTTGCCTCGCTGCATGTCGGCGAACTGTGGTACCGCATCGGCCAGGAGAAGCACTACCTGGCGGTGGCGTTCGGTTTCGTCGAAGTGCTGCCCGACAAAGTCACGATACTGGCGCGCATCGCCGAGCGCGAGGGGGATATCGACATGGCCAGGGCCGAAGCGGCCATGAAGCGGGCTGAACAACGCATCGGCGAGCCGCGCAATGACATCGACTTCGAACGCGCCCGGATCGCGATGATGAAATCGTTGATCCGGCTGCAGGTGGCGTCGCGGGCGCGGACGCGAGTCTGAGAGCGCTTACCGGTATAAACTGCCGCGCAGGCAGTGCTCGCTAACCTCCGACAGGTTTTCCGCTACCGGGCGCTCATCTCCAGCCTCGTCGCCCGTGAACTGAAGGCACGCTACCGCGGGTCGGTGCTCGGGTTCCTCTGGACCTTCGCCAACCCGCTCCTGCTCCTCGGCATCTACACCTTCGTCTTCACCGTCGTGATGCCGGGGTCTCGCGGCGGCACGCGGCTCGAGCCGTATGCCCTGTTTCTCCTGTGCGGCATTCTGCCGTGGACCTGGTTCCAGAGCTCGCTCGTCGAGAGCTGCAGCGTGCTCGTGGCCGGCGGAAACCTCATTCGCAAGGTGCTGTTTCCGGCCGAAGTCCTGCCGATCGTCACCGTCCTCACCGGTCTCGTGAACTTCGCACTGAGCCTGCTCATTCTGGCCGCGTTCCTGGCCTACTACGCGCGGCCGGTCAGCGCCGCCGAACTGGCGTGGCTGCCGGTGATCGTGCTCGTGCAGCTGACATTCACGTTGGGGCTGTCGCTCCTCGTCTCGAGCCTCACCGTGCACTTCCGCGATTTGCGCGACCTGGTGGCCAACCTGCTCACCCTCTGGTTCTGGGGCACGCCAATCATCTACTCGATGTCGCAGGCGCCGGAGCGGTTTCACCGTCTGCTCGGCTTGAACCCGCTGACACACCTGATGGTCGCCTATCAGAGCGTGCTGTTCCTCGATGGTCCATTTGACGACTGGCCGGCGCTCCTCTGGCTCGGCCTGCTGTCGCTGGCGCTGCTCGCGGTGGCGTACTTCGTGTTCGACCGCCTCCGCGATACGCTGGCCGAGGAAGTGTGATGCACGCCGTCGAGGTTCGGGACGTCCGCAAGATCTACCGCCGCTACGGGCGGCGCAAGAGCTTCGGTACGCTGAAGAGCGCGCTGCTGAGTGGCGGCCTGTTGCGCCACCTCCGGCCCGACACCACGTTTCTCGCGCTCGACGGCGTGACGTTGGACATCGACGCCGGGCGTACCGTGGGCATCATCGGCCGCAACGGCTCCGGCAAGAGCTCGCTGCTCAAGCTCATCGCCGGCATCGGCAAACCCACGTCGGGCACGCTCCGTGTATCCGGACGGGTGTCGGCGCTCATCGAGCTCGGGGCAGGATTTCATCCCGAGATCTCGGGGCGCGAGAACGTGTTCATCAACGGCATGATGCTCGGGTTGTCGAAAGCGGAGATTGCCCGCCGTTTCGATGACATCGTGTCCTTCGCCGAGCTCGGCGAATTCATCGACGAGCCGGTGAAGACCTACTCGTCCGGCATGTACATGCGGCTGGGATTCGCGGTGGCGATCAACGTCGATCCCGACGTGCTGCTCGTGGACGAAGTGCTGGCGGTCGGCGACGAGGCCTTCACCCATAAGTGCCTCGAGAAGTTCGCCGACTTCAAGCGCCGGCGCAAGACGATTGTGCTGGTGACTCACACGCTCGATCTGGTGACGCGGCTCTGCGACGAAGCGGTATGGCTCGACGGCGGCAAGGTGCGCGCGTCCGGCGATCCCAAGCGCGTGGTGGATGCCTACCTGCTCGAGGTGGCGAGCGCCGAGAATCGTCCGCGCACCGAGGCGGTGCCCGATGCAGCGGCCGCGCCGGATTCGAACGGGGCCGGACGGTGGGGTTCGCGAGAGGCCGAGATCGAACAGGTCGAGCTGCTGCGCGCCGACGGTCAGCCCGCTCATGTCTTCGAGTCGGGTCAGCCGATGCGGATCCGCGCCCGTGTGCGGGCGCCGCGCCCGCTGCAGGACTTCGTGTTCGGCATCGGCCTTTTCACCGCCGACGGCGTCTGCTGTTTCGGCACCAACACCGACATCGAAGGGGGCGTACCTCGCGAGCTGTCGGGAAGCGGTGAGTTCACGGTCGACATCGACCGGCTCGATCTCGTCGCCGGCGCCTACAAGCTCGACGTCGCCGTGCACCGTCAGGACGGCGTTCCCTACGACTATCACCGGCTTCTCTATTCGTTCCGCGTGGCCTCGCCGGTGAAGGACACCGGCATCTACCGGCCGCGCCATCGGTGGACCTTCGGCGGCGGCATCAGCATCGCGGAACCGGGCGGGCAGCCATGAGGAGCAGACCGGCGCCGGCGGGTTCGGTGGCCGCCGCGACGGCGCTCGCCACGCGGGTGCAGACCGCGGGAGGGCTGGTCGTCTTCACCAACGGCGTGTTCGATCTACTGCACCCCGGACACGTGCGCTACTTGCAGGACGCGCGCCGGCTCGGAAACACGCTGATCGTCGGGGTGAACTCCGATCGATCCGTACGCGCCAACAAAGGTCCGGAGCGGCCGATCAACCCCGAGCATGAGCGTGCCGAAGTGCTGGGCGCGCTGGCCTGCGTCGACCTCGCGGTCGTCTTCGACGAAGACACACCGCACGCGCTCATCATGCAGGTGCAGCCTGACGTTCTCGTAAAGGGCGCCGACTGGGGGGAGCACAACATCGTCGGACGCGATATCGTCGAGGCGCGCGGCGGACGCGTGGTCCGCGTGGAGCTGTCGAAGGGGTTTTCGACCACCGGCCTGATCGAGCGCACCCGCACCCGAGGACCGGCGAGCCCGTAACCTTTCCCTCATGTCGGTGTCCACCCCATCCCTCGTGCTGCGTGCGCTGTTTGCGCGCACAGCCTCGCGGCTCGAACTCGATCGCCTCGCAGGCACCATCGCCGGTCTGAGCCCGGCGGTCAAAGCGCTGGCCGCCGTGGCGGCCGCGCGCGCGCGTCCGGGGCCGACGCTGCTGGTGGCGCCCACCGATCGAGACGTCGAACAGCTGGTCGCCGACGCCCGTTACTTCTTTGCCGCGCTCGAAGGCGCCGCCGGCGCGGCGGCCGAAACGGCGGTCACACCGTTTCCGTCGCTGCAAGTCGATCCCTACCGGGGCATGGCGCCGCACTTCAAAGTGTCCGCGGCCCGCGCCCGGGCCCTCTATCTGACGGCCACCGGCCAGGCGCGCCTGATCGTCGCCTCGGCGGCGGCACTTCTACCGCGGGTGAGCGTGCCGGAGCGCTTGCTGAAAGCGTCGATCGAAATCCGGTCGGGCACCGAGATCGCACCGCACGACCTGGCCGATCTGCTTGCCGACGCCGGCTTTGCCCGCGAGGATCCGGTGGATGAGCACGGCTCGTTTGCCGTCCGTGGCGGGATTGTGGACATCTTTCCGGCCGACCACGAGGAACCGGTTCGCCTGGAATTCGTCGGCGACATGGTGGAGACGCTGCGCCGGTTCGACCCGGCGACGCAGCGTTCCGCCGCAGAAGTGGATCACGTGACCGTCGTGCCCGTGCGGGAAACGTTCGGCGGCTCCGGCGACGACGAGGAGCCCGCGGCTCCCACCACGCCGGCGCTCGATTTCTTCTCCGTCAAGGGGGTGCGGCTGCTTGTCTCCGAGCATGAGCAGGTGGCCGAGCAAGCAGTGCGCGTGCGCGACCAGCTCGAGGCCAGCTTCGGCGACGGAGGCGGCCGCGCCCGCTCGTATCTGCCGCCGCCCTCCGAGGCATTCGTCACCTGGGATGACCTGGCCGATCGGCTCGGCGCCGCGCCCATGCTCGAGGAGCTGGCAGTCGGCGAATCCGGTCCCGCACTGCGCGAAGTGCGCTGCCAGCCGGCGATGGAGTTCCACGGCCGCGTCGGCGACTGGATCGCCGATCTGCGCCAGGCGCGCGAGCGCGGCGACACCGTGCTGTTCGTGGCCGACAGTGCCGGGCGTGCCGAGCGTGCCGTCGAAATCCTCCGCGACTACGACGTGGTGGCGGTGCCGGTGGAGCGTGCGGAGGAGGCCCACGCCGCGGCGGTGCTGGTGGCCGTTGGTGCGCTGTCCCGGGGATTCCGGCTGGCGGATGCCGCGCTCCAGCTCTACGTCGAGCGCGACGTCTTCGACGAGGAGCGACGGGCGGCCGACAAGCGGCCGGGCATCGCCAAGGCGTTTCTCTCCGATCTGCGGGATCTCAAGGTGGGTGATCTGGTCGTCCACGTCGATCACGGCATCGGCGAGTTCGTCGGGCTGAAGCAGCTCGGCGTCAGCGGCAGCGATCGCCCGCAGGAGTTCCTGGAGCTGCGCTACCAGGACGACGCCAAGCTGTTCGTTCCCGTCGAGCGCCTCGATCTGATCCAGAAGTACACCGGCGGCACGCGGCCGGCACTGGATCGGCTGGGCGGTACCACGTGGGAGAAGGCCAAGACGCGCGTCAAGAAGGCGATGCGCGACATGGCCGAGGAGCTGTTGCGGCTCTACGCGCAACGCAAGGCGGTGGCGGGCTTTGCCTTCTCACCCGACACGCACTGGCAGGAAGAGTTCGAAGGCGCGTTTCCCTACGAACTGACGCCGGATCAGGTCACGTCGATCACGGACATCAAGCGGGACATGGAAGCGACGACGCCGATGGATCGCCTGCTCTGCGGCGACGTCGGCTACGGCAAGACCGAGGTAGCCATGCGCGCCGCGTTCAAGGCGGTCATGGACGGCAAGCAGGTGGCGGTACTCGCGCCGACGACGGTGCTGGCGTTCCAGCACCAGAAGACGCTCGTCGAACGCTTTTCCGGGTTTCCGGTCACGATCGACATGGTCAGCCGCTTCCGGACGCGGCAGGAGATCAAAGAGGCGCTCGACAAGGCGGCGGAAGGCAAAATCGACATCCTGGTCGGGACCCACCGACTGCTGTCGAAGGACGTGACGTTCAAGGATCTGGGGCTGCTCATCGTCGACGAGGAGCAGCGCTTCGGCGTGGCGCACAAAGAGCGCATCAAGCAGATGCGCAAGAAAGTGGACGTGCTGACGCTGACGGCCACGCCCATCCCGCGTACGCTCAACATGTCGCTGGTCGGCATCCGCGACATGTCGGTCATCGAGACGCCGCCGAAGGATCGGCTGTCGATCCAGACCAACGTCGTCAAGTTCGATGCCCCCGTCATCGAGCGTGCCGTCCGCAACGAGCTGGCGCGCGGCGGCCAGGTGTACTTCGTCCACAACCGCGTCGAATCCATCTTCTCGATCGGCGGGCTGCTCCAGCGGCTGGTGCCCGAGGCCAAGATCGGCATCGGCCACGGCCAGATGGGCGAGGACGAACTCGAACGCGCGATGCTCGGCTTCGTCGAACGCAAATTCGACGTGCTGCTGGCGACAACCATCGTCGAGAACGGGCTCGACATCCCGAACGCCAACACCATCATCATCAACCGCGCGGACCGCTACGGGCTCTCGCAGCTCTATCAGCTGCGCGGACGCGTCGGCCGCTCGGACCGGCCCGCATACGCGTACCTGCTCACGCCGCCGCAGGAAGCGCTCTCGCCGGTGGCGCGCAAGCGGCTGGCCGCCATCAAGGAGTTCAGCGACCTCGGCAGCGGATTCCGCGTAGCCGCCCTCGACCTCGAGATCCGCGGGGCCGGGAACCTCCTGGGCGGCGAGCAGAGCGGCCATATCGACGCGGTGGGCTTCGACATGTACATGAAGCTGCTCGAAGAGTCGGTGCGCGAGCTGAAGGGCGAGGACCTCCAGGACGACCTGCGCGCCATGGTCAATCTGCGGGTAGACCTGAAGATCGAGGAGCAGTACGTCCCCGACATGAACCAGCGGCTGATGGTCTACCGCAAGGTGGCTTCCGCCCGGACGGAACCCGAGCTGAACCGGGTGGTTGACGAGATCCGGGACCGCTACGGGGCCCTGCCATCATCGGTGCTGAATCTGGTCGAGTA
>Ga0070664_100001907_pt1 | contig 16750 bp, 16 predicted proteins | sample KBSC73metaG_FD_65863 | JGI IMG/M metagenome (GOLD analysis project Ga0070664, IMG submission 65863) | Corn rhizosphere microbial communities from Kellogg Biological Station, Michigan, USA - KBS C7-3 metaG | ecosystem: Host-associated > Plants > Roots > Rhizosphere > Soil ... | reverse complement strand
CGGACAAGTCGTGTATGAGATCCTTCCGACGAATCCGACCGTGGTGTACGTGCCGGTCTACGATCCCTATTGGATCTGGGGAGCTCCGATTTACTACCCATACGCGCGATGGTACTACCCACCGCACGCGCCTTATCTTTACTTTGGCAGCGCTGTTTACCTCGACGCGTACTTTGGTACGAGGTGGTACGGCTCACCATGGAACGGCCCGGGATACCAGGCGTGGAACAACTGGGGGTGGCGTCCGGCCTGGAACAGTCGCAACGTCATCGTCAATAACGTTTTCATTAATAACCATCATTTCAATTCCGCTCGGACTTACAGCAGCACCGGGACGATTGCCTGGTCGCATGACGTCTCGCACCGCAGAGGCGTCGTCTATCCGACAACCGCTTCCTTCGATCGTTACCGAAGAGATCCCCGCGATGTCGCAAGACCCCAGCAGGCAGTCAGTCAGGGACGAAGCGCTCCGGTGCAATCCGTTTCGCGCAGTGCCGGAACAATAAATACGTCCAATACGTCGAGGCCAGCGGAACGATCCGGTTATCGTCCGGAAGTACGACAGGATGCGCACGTCGAAACACGACAGGATTCCAGACCGCCGGTTGCAAGATCGGATACACGGCAGGACACCCGGGTCGCCGGGCGCGGTTCGACGCCAAACATTCCGAATCAGGACAACCGCGTCGCCTCCGATTTCCGAAATAGTCCGTATCCTGGTGGCACGAGCCGAACCTTAACGACCCCGGTGCCGACGCCATCTCGTTCGCCACAAGCCGGACTTGCCCGGCCGTCCATGCCCGCGCCCGCAACGGCGTCATCACAGAATTCGTCGATAAGTGGCAGCCGGTACCCGGCGTCGACACGCGATAATCAGCCTGGACGAGGCGTAAGCACGTCGTCAACGCGGTCCGCAGCCTCGCCTTCTTATCGACAGAACCCGTCGTCTCGCGCACCTCAGGAGTATGCGACAGTGCGGCAGGCCGGTCCCGCGGCTTCGGCTTCACCGTACCAGGCCGCTCTCCCGCGTCAATCGGCATCCATAACTCCATCCGCTCCGGGAGTCCAAACTGCTCCTTTGCAGCGGACCGCCCCGCCGTCCAATGTGCAGGGATCGCCACGTCAGTCCGCTCCTTCGAGTGGGGCTGCTTCGGCAGTAAGATCGACCCCAGCGCAGCATGGCGCGGCTCCTTCTTCCAGTGCGGCTGGAGGCGGGCAGGGCTCCAATGGAGGTTCCAACGGTGGAGGGAATTCCCGCGGCAGGCGATAATTAGCACGCGGTCAATCTGAAATGTGATGCCTTCCTGTGATTTAATACCTCGGACAATTTAGTTGGCTGGAGGAAAGTATGGCGGAAGGCATGGCGGAAGGAACGCCGCGGCGAAAATCGAAGGGTAAGTTCGTAATCATCGCTTTGGTATTGCTTGCGACGATTTCAGGATTGACGTATTGGGCGCTAGGCCGGAACAAACCCTCCCAGAGCACACTCATCAAGGGCAAAATCGAACGTGGCTCGATTCGCATCACCGTCAATGCCACGGGCACATTAGAGGCCGTGCGTACCGTACAGGTTGGCAGCCAGGTTTCCGGCCAGATCTCGAAGCTTTACGCCGACTACAACTCGACGGTAAAGCAGGGGCAGTTGCTGGCAGAGATCGATCCGAGAACATTCCAGTCCCAGGTACTTACCGAACAGTCGTCACTGGCGTCTTCCCAGGCCCGTCTGCAGTCCGCTCAGGCGGATCTTATCAATCAGGAAGCGAATTTACTGCAGGTTCAGGCGAGCCTGAAAGTGGCGGAGGTGGCCAATGAAAACGCTCAGCTGCTTTACAAGAGATCGCAGGAATTGCTGGCAAAAGGTCTGTCTTCCACCAACGACGATGATGTCGCCCGATCCAATGCGCAGTCGGCTTCCGCAAAGGTCGCGCAGGCCCAGGCGGCCGTGAAGCAGGCGGAAGCGCAAATTCGTTCCCGCCAGGCGGCAATGGAATCGGCCCAGTCGGATATCGTCGGAGCGAAGGCGCAGCTCGAACGCGCCCAGATCAATCTCGAGCTGACCAAAATATATTCTCCCGTGGACGGCGTGGTGATATCCCGAAGTGTCGACATCGGCCAGACCGTCGCAGCGAGCTTGTCGGCGCCGACATTGTTCCTGATCGCCAACGATCTGGCTCGAATGCAGGTGAAGGCCAACATCGACGAAGCCGATATCGGAAAGATCAGCGATGAAGTCCAGGTGACCTTTACGGTCGACGCATATCGAAACGATGTATTCACCGGAAAGATTTCCGAAGTTCGACTCGAGCCGCAGACCGTTCAGAACGTCGTGACCTACGGCGTCATCGTAGGCGTGGAAAACCCCCAGCTGAAACTTAAACCGGGCATGACCGCCAATCTGACGATGGTTGTCGATGAACACGACAACGTGTTGACGGTGCCAAACGCGGCCCTCCGTTTTACTCCCGCTGGAATGACACCTGAAAAGATCGCAGAAATCCTGAAGAACGCTCCTGCGCCACCAGCCCCTCCGGAATTGCCAGTAGCTGAAGGTTCAGCCACGGCGGTGCCCCCTGCCGCCGTCAATGCTCCGGCTGCCGGAGGATCAGAAGCGAGTCCGGGTGCGACTCGTGGAGGCCGCGGCGGAGGCGGTGGAGGTAGAGGAGGCGCTGGAAGAGGCGGTAATCGCGGCGGAAACGGCGGAGGCAATGCAGGGGTCACTGCAGGTGGAGCGGGAGGAGCCGGCGGCGCCAGAAGTGGTGGCGGCGGTAATGCGTCCAGGGGCGGGGGTGGAGGCCGAGGTGGCGGCCAGGGCCGATCCCAGCGGACCGTCTTATGGATCGAAGGGGATATGCCCGGGGAGTTCAAACCGATACCGGTCCGAACCGGTTTGAACGACGGGACCCGTACGGAAGTCATCGGACAGAACCTTATGGAAGGAATGGAGATCGTGATCAGCGATCTGAGCCAGACCCCCACGACGCCGGCGGCTCGCCCGGCAAACTCGAATCTTCCGTTCGCAGTTCCCAACGTCGGTGGTGGGGGCGGCCGAGGTCGAGGGTTCTGATGAGCAAAGCGCCTGCATCTGTCGTCACACTCAAGGACGTGCACAAGATCTATCGAACAGGAGAAGTCGAAGTGCACGCGCTGCACGGTGTGTCACTCGAGATCAAGCGCGGCGAGTTTGTGGCGGTGATGGGTCCGTCGGGTTCTGGGAAATCCACGATGATGAATATCATCGGCTGTCTGGACCGGTTGACCAGCGGCTCCTATATTCTCGACGGCATCGATGTTTCCACGATGTCCAAGAATGATCTTGCCGACACACGCAACAGAAAGATCGGATTCGTATTCCAGTCGTTCAATCTGATCCCCCGGACGACGGCCCTCTCGAACGTGGAACTTCCAATGGTCTATGCCGGTCTGTCTCCTTCGGTCCGGAGAGAGCGGGCGCGCCAGGCTTTGGCCAGCGTGGGACTGTCGGCGAAAGAAGGCAGCCTTCCGAACCAGCTTTCCGGAGGTCAACAGCAGCGTGTGGCTCTTGCACGTGCGATCGCCAGCGAACCGGCCCTGATTCTTGCAGACGAGCCAACAGGAGCACTGGACACAAAGACTGCGGAAGAAATCATGAAAATCTTTCAGCAGCTGAATCGAGAGCGGGGAATTACGATTGTGATTGTCACACACGAAGCCGATATTGCGCTTCATGCGCTCCGCATCGTGCGATTCCGCGACGGGCTGATACAGGAAGACCGGCTGATCCAGCCGGATGATGACATTCTTTCGCTGCAACATCCATTGGAGGCCGCACACTCATGAGACTTATTGATATACAAAAGATGGCCATTCATGCGCTTGGAAAGAACAAGATTCAAACCGCGCTGACCATGCTGGGCATCGTCATCGGTGTGTCGGCTGTAATCGCAATGGTGTCGCTCGGACAAGGCGCGCAGAAGCTGGTACAAGACCAGGTCGCCGGGATGGGTACCAATGTTCTCCAGATCCAGGGCGGCAACGGAAATTTTGCCGGTGGCGCACGACAGGGAGCGGATCAGGGCCAGTCCCTGACTGAAGGTGACGTGGAGGCCATCAAACAGCTTCCCACCGTCCGGCTCGTCACACCCATAGCGCAGGCCCAGGGACAGTTTGTTTTCGGAAACCAGAACTGGCAGACGCGTGTGGAAGGTTCCAACGAGAACAATCTCGAGATTCGAGGCTGGAGACTGGATTCCGGGGACTTCTTCTCCGAAAACGACGTGCGCACGGCTGCCCGGGTTGTCGTGCTGGGGAAGACCGTGGCGAATACGTTATTTCCGGGCAGTGATCCCATCGGTCAGACCATCCGGATTCGCAATCTTCCGTATCGAGTCGTCGGCGTTCTTGCCGCGAAGGGACAATCCGCTCAGGGCCAGGACCAGGACGACACGGCGATGATGCCCTACACCACGGTTCAGAAGAAAATGCTGGGAGCCGCACTGCCTCGCATCAATCGAATCGCGGTCTCCGCCGTGAGCGCTCAGGCCACGTCTGCAGCCAAGGATCAGATCACGAATCTCCTTCACGAACGTCATGGCATTCGCGCAAATCAGCAGGACGATTTTCGCGTGAACAACCTCACAGAGGTCGCCGAGGCGGCCGAGCAGACTACCGCTGTGATGACGTTGCTGCTGGGCAGTATCGCTGCCGTGTCTCTTCTGGTTGGCGGAATCGGAATCATGAACATCATGCTCGTTTCCGTAACGGAACGAACACGTGAGATCGGGATTCGCATGGCGATCGGTTCACGCGGCAGCTACATTCGGATGCAGTTTCTCGCGGAGTCCATTATTTTGTGCATGCTTGGTGGACTCATTGGAGTGGTTTTCGGAATGGGCCTTTCGATCGGAATTGCGCGCTTCATGGGCTGGCCCAGTTACATTGATCCCAGGGCTGCGACCATCGCGTTCCTGTTCTCTGCGGTAACCGGAGTTTTCTTCGGCTATTATCCCGCGCACAAAGCCGCGTCCCTCGATCCCATTGAAGCCCTGAGGTACGAATAAGGCGGCCGCTCGCGGTAAACAAACTGAGCTGCGCAGCGGGGAGGATTTTTCAATTTGTACCCCTCACCCGCCGCCCATCTGGAGATGGACGGCACCCTCTCCCCTTCAGGAGAAGGCTTTGTCGAAACGGGATTCCATTTTGAATAAAGGTCCGATAGTCTCCCCTGCGAATGAAGCGTGCTGCAAATGGAGTTCTATTTTTAGTCGTTGTTCTGTTAAGCATGCGGACTCCGGCAACAGCGCATCCAGTGCCGTTCAGTTTTCTCGATCTTCAACTTTCGGCGCATGGCATGGATGTTTCGTTGGTGATCCACGATTTCGACCTTGCCCATGAACTGAACGTTCCGGAAGCGAATCGATTCCTCAATCCTGCATTCCTTGCTGAACACGCCGAAGCGCTTCGCAAACTCCTGTCGACCCGTCTGCAGCTTTCCGCCGACGGCTCCATGTCAGAACCCGACTGGGAGGTCCCGGAAGTCCTGCACGACCGGGAATCGGTGCGGTTTCTCATTCGGTATCCTTCGGTTCGATCCAGGCCGGCGTACATTACGATCCACGCAGCACTCTTCCCCTACGACCCACTTCACCAGACATTCGTCAACATCTATGAAGACGGGGAACTGACGCGTCAGTTGATCCTGGATCAATCGATGAATCGGGCGGAGCACTATTCCGGCTCGAGTGCATCTGCCAATGCAGTAATTCGCAGATTCATTCCCGAAGGAATACATCACATCCTGATCGGGCCCGACCACATCCTGTTCCTGGTGGGTCTGCTGCTGCTCGGAGGCAGCCCACGACGATTACTCATGGTGGTGACTTCGTTCACCGTGGCTCACAGCTTCACACTCTCGCTCGCCGCAATGAGCGTTATCAATCCGTCGCCTCGCATCATCGAACCGGCGATCGCGCTCAGCATCGCTTACGTGGGCCTCGATAATCTTCTTGTGAAGAAAGGTCGCGACGTTCGGGCATGGATCGCATTTTGCTTTGGCTTCATCCACGGGTTTGGATTTGCCAATGTCCTGCGAGAAATGAATCTGCCGCGCCGAGCGCTGGGCTGGTCGCTGTTTTCATTCAACTTCGGCGTTGAAATCGGTCAGTTGATCGTGGTGCTGGCCATCGCATCACTTCTTGCAGCGATCCGCTCGCGCAGTGAGACAGCAGGGCGATACGTGACAGTCGCCGGCTCGCTCGTCGTGATCGCTGCGGGCGCATTCTGGTTCACCCAAAGGGTTTTCTTTTAGTCACGGTTCCTGATCCTACCAGGCCGGGTTTTTCCCTCCTTTGTATGCCCACTCATCCCGTCCTTCATTGAAGATCGTTCGCTTCGTGAAGAGCCACTTGCCGTCGACCTTGACCAGTTCGTCTTCGTAATGTCCGAACCCGTCGAAAACACCTCTGCGGTCCGGATTATCATTGGAGTAATGAAACCAGTACGAGCGTCCTGTCGCCTTGTTGCCATCGACCTTGATCACGATATTCGAAATATTGTGTCGTGCTGCACCGGGACGTTTTCCTGCAACAGCGGCGGGGCTCGGCATCATTGCAATCACGTCCTTGATGGCCTTGCGGCCTTTGACGTCTCCGCTACCGTAGTCGAGCACGCCGTCCTCCGTGAAAGTCGACACATAGAGATCGGGATCGTGGAAGTCGAGTGCGAAAAGATATCTTGCCTGCAGGTCCTCGATCGCGGCACGATCTTCGGCGTAGATGCCGGCTGTGCGATTCTGTGCATTGAAGCTGGCCGGGTTGAATACGGTCGACATCAGGACTGCAGTGATGAGCGCTGCGGCGGCCGCATATGCCAGTGGAACTGTCAGTTTTCTCATAGTGGCCTTCCTTTCATGGTTCAGTCGGCAGGAGTATAAGAGATTTGTCCGGATTTGCGGATTTCCGCTTCAACGTCCCCTGATATTCTCATGACATCGTGATGAATCCGATATCGGCGATTGGCGTCGTATGGACCGCTTGGTTTGTGTCGTGGTGGCTGGCAGCGGCCTGGAGCAATCCCACTGTGAAGCAGCCGCAGGCCGGCCGTGAAATTCCATATCGGCTCGTGGTGATTGCGGGAATCATTCTTCTTGCCGGATTGTACCCGCACCGGTTTTCTTCAGAGCTTGTTCTGTGGCGAATCCGCATCACTCTCGGATGGGCGATGGTGGCGCTGGCGGTGGCGGGATTCCTGTTCATGTGGTGGGCGCGGATCCATCTTGGGAAATTATGGTCGGCGAGTGTCCGGCTGAAATCCGACCATCGCATCGTCGACACCGGACCGTATGCTTTCGTTCGACATCCAATCTATACGGGAATTATTCTTGCGGGTTTTGCGTCGGCAATACTGCGTGGGACTGCGGCAGGATTTCTTGGAGCAATCTTGATGACGGTCAGCTGGTACATCAAGGCCAGGATGGAAGAGCAATTCCTGCGCGAACAACTGGGCACCGAAAACTACGATGCTTACGCGAGGCGCGTGCCAATGCTGGTGCCGTTTCTGAAGTGGAAAAAAAGTTAATCGGTATGCCGAATGGTTTTCAAGCTGTCTTGACATGGCACGCGTTCAGAGCAAGTATCGATCAGCATTTCACCATATAGAGTTGAATGGAGGCGAGCATGTTGTGTCCTCAATGTGGATCCGGATACCGGGAAGGTTTCACACGATGCAGTGAGTGCGATGTGGATCTCGTCGCGACTCTGCCGCCGGAGCCGGATCACACTGCCGAGTATGTTCCCATCACGACGGTTCAGGGGCAGCTTCAGGTCAATCAGATCCGGTCGTTTCTCGCATCCAACGGTATTCCGTCCGAAGTGCAGGGAGAGTCGACGCGCAACATCTATGGTTTCACGGTCGATGGCCTGGCCGCTGCCCAGGTGCTGGTCCCGAAGGAGCAGTCTGCCGCTGCGATAGAGCTGCTGCGCGAAGCGGACCATGGAGATCTCGTCATCGGCGCCGAAGAATCCGAATAAGGTACGAATCGAACTTCCAAAGATCTACGAGATCATCACCTTCCGAGGTTGCTGCGAATTGTCTTCGAGGAACGACTTCTTATTTTCAAGATCCTTCTCGGTGGGCTGAACGACTCCATTCACATCCGTTACTCGTGACACCAACGTATGTTCACCAGGTGTCGCGCCATTCCAGGTGTAATTGAACAGTTTCCACGAATACTTCGCCGTCGTGGACTTATCCATCGTGGCGGGTTGCCAGGGCCCATCGTCCACTTTGACTTCAACGGTTTTCAGCGGCGTGCCGTCATTGAGCACCACGCCAAGGACATTGTATCGGCTGCCGTCACGGCTGACGCGCGCGATGAACGACTTCAACTGCATGTGGGTGACAGCCGTTTCGTTCCATCTCATCTCGCCATCGATCATCTCGCCTCGCACCGTGCGGTACCAGCGAGCTTGATACTTGCCCAGATACTGTTCTTCCTGTGCGTGGATTTGAGACAACCACTTTACATTCGCGACTCCGTACCATCCTGGAACGATCAGGCGCAATGGCGCACCCTGGTGTTTCGTCAGCGGCTCGCCGTTCAGCGCATAGGCGAGAAACGGATCTGCCGACATTGCTTTTTCGCGTGGAAGGCTCCTGCCGAACTGATATTCCACGCTGTATTTTTGTGTTCGAAACTCGACATCCTCCGGACCGTGATCGGCTCCGTAGAAAACAAATTCGCGCGCCGATGCCTTGACTCCAGTGGAATCCAGAACCGTCTTTAACGGGACGCCTGTCCAGCGGCCGTTTCCAGAGAGGCCCTGCAGCGGCCGCCGATTTCCGGAACACTCGAACCCGGCAATGAGTTCGGTGTTGCCCAGCTTCCGAAGGTCATCGAGCGAGAGCGCCTTCGGCCGGTCAATCAGTCCGGAAATTTTCAAACGGAAGCTGGCCGGGTCCACTTCGGGATGGCCGTAATGCTGCGTGGTGAAGAATTGATCTTTAGGTGTGAACGGCCCGTCAATCTTCCGAATATCGAGAGTTCGCCGGTCGACTGCGGCGGCGAAGTTCGTGTTCGCGGGTATATCCGTGAAGGGGACAACCGTCTCTCCCTGGGCCAGAGCGGGCATTGCCCATTCTGGAAAAGTGAACGCCGTCAGTCCAGCCAGGGCCAGACCTTTCTTGAGGATTTCTCGACGGGTGTTCTGCTGCGACATGTTCAACTCCTCTCTCGAAGTGACCGATGGACCGTTGGGCCCGCATTATATACAGGGAATCCCGGCGGCTCCAGAGATGTTCTCGCAGCCACGATCGAGAGAGGCGCACTCAGGGGGAAGCGAGCGTTAATCGACGTGGACGCCGGTGGAGTGAAACGTGAGAAGTTTCTGGAAGAGAATCAGATCGAGGGGAACCTGATATTCGACGCTCACGCGAAGCTCGGGTCCATTGGTCGTAAAGTTGATGTTCTGGTCCGTGATGGGAAGCCTTTCCTGTTCTGCCTTCACGAGAAGGACTTCTTTCAGGTAACGCTTCGAATTCATCAGGGAAACTTCTTCCTGAACATAGTGGTTGAAATCCGTTGCCCGATGGTAAACATCGGCATAACGCACGATGACGAATAACAACAAGACCAGCAAACCAACTTTTGCTTTCTGCACAAAAATGAGCCTCCTGCTCTGCGTTCGGACTCCGCCGATTCGCGATGCTTTGTCTGAAGCAAACCGGAGACCATCCCATAGGTTATTCAGAATGAAGGATCAGGAATAAAAAGGAGCTTCTGGCGGATCCCTAAAGTGACAAAACCTGTCACTGGGAGTGACGCGACGCGTCAGGTGCTCGACTTTCGGGATCTCGCGGCCTTCGTGATCTTTTCTCCAATCAGAGCAATTTTATTGTCGCGAAGTCGCTTCTCACTCAGCCAGTAGGGGCTCGTGATTTCCTTGAACGCATGAATAGCCGCCTGTATTCCTTCAGCCCATGCGACCGTGATTAATTTGATATCTCCGTGCACGTCACCCACAGCAAAGATGCCTTCGCGGCTGGTTTCGAAATAGGGATCGATGGCAATGCTGCCATCCTCGTTGAGCTTCAGTTTCAGTCGTTCGAACGTCTCCTTCGCCGAAAGGAATCCGATCTGAACGATAGCCAGCGAGCACCGCACTTTCTGACCGTCGTTCAATGTGAGTTGAATTTGCTCGCCGGCCAGTTCGACGTTTACGATCTCGACGGAAACGCGAATCGTGGCGCCCGCGTTGCGGATGCGGGCAAGCGTGTCGGGTTTTCCGACCGGCACGGCCTCGCGGACAATGAGATCCACAGCGCCGCGCCGTCCGAGAACCATCATCGCCGCGTCCAGCGCGGAATCGCCGCCGCCGATGACAGCCACCCGCTTCCCCTCGTAGTCGCCGATCTTGGGATTCTTGTAATAAACGTTTTCGGACTGAAGGCGATCCAGGATTCCGAGGCGCCGTGGATAGTGAAGCAATCCGAAAGCGACGATCACTTTGCGACACAGATAGGAATTTGTACTGGTCACGACACGTTTCATCGTCTCGCCGTCGTGGACTTCCTCTGTGTCTTCGATGCCGAGTAATTCTTCATTGAATCGAAATTGGACCAGCGCATTCACCGCCTGCCGGTAAGTCCGTTCGGAAAGTTCCTCTCCCGTGATGCCGTCGGGAAATCCGGGGATATCCACGATGCGCTTGTCCGCGTAGAGAAAATGCGGCTGACCGCCGGGACTGGCCTTAGCTTCGATGATGAGTGTTGTCAGCGCGCGGTGAGCCGTGGTCAGACCAGCGGCAAGTCCCGCTGGTCCTGCTCCAATAATGACGACGTCCCAGAATGCGAGGTGTGCGAAATCCAGATCTGCTTCGAGCGTCTTTACATTGAAATCGGCCATGGTGTCCTCTGTTCCCGGATCGAGCCGTGCACTGAATCGTAGCGCACTTTGAAAGCGGGGGAGATTCCGCAATTCGATCGATGCTCGATGGTATCGGACTTGCGATATCCTTGCGATGAAGTCTGTCATATGAAGATAACTGCCATCGATCATGTTCAACTTGCCATGCCGGTCGGCGGGGAAGACCGCGCACGCGCTTTCTATTCGGGTTTGCTGGGACTGGGGGAAAAGCCAAAGCCTCCCGAACTTGCCGTGCGAGGGGGGGCCTGGTTCGAAAACGATTCGGTGAAAATTCATCTCGGAATCGAATCGGATTTTCGTTCTGCGCGCAAGGCTCATCCCGCGCTATTGGTGCGAGACCTGCCGATCCTCATTGAAAGGTTGCGTGCCGCCGGTGTTGACGTCCTCGATCACGAACTCGCCCAATATCACCGCGTCTACGTGTCGGATCCGTTCAACAACCGAATTGAATTGATTGCCGAGGAACTCTAATCGGCGGATAGAGGGGACAGTCCCTCATCCCTCATTTGGTCTGGGGTTGCAGACTCAAGGTAAGTAGCCTGAGCGGCCCATGAGGTCGCGGCAGCCGAGATCCACTGGTCGTGCCCAAAGGGGAAGCCGCTTTCGTTGAGTGGATCGTTGATATGCGTCATCGCTGACTTGGATTGTCCCGGGATTCCATCGCTCGGCATATACGGAGGGCAGCGTGATTGCGAAGCAATCACGCGAGGGGTGGTTCCAAAGCCGCAATCCATCAGGGTTTCGCTTTGGAACCACCCCGGCGCTTCGCGCCACCCCTCCTGACTCAGGAGGGGAGTTTATTCATACCAATGTTGTTGCCCCAGCCTTCACCACCACCTCAACCCAGATAGTCGCATGCAGTCAGCAGGCCTCCGCTCGAGCTGCACGTTTTGAGCGGCGGCCGCAACTAAGCAACGCGAAGGATACAGCGACGGCGACTGAAAGCAGAAGCGTGTGAGACAACGGGTGGCGCATTCGATCCTCCCACGAAAATGACGAGCAGGAATTCTGTGCCGCCCTCGCGAAACTATCGGATCGGACGAACGACCTCAACGGCGCATTCCGCATGCGTGACGATAGCCGTGGACACGCTGCCAAGAAGAAGCCTGTCGAGGACTCCCAGCCCGCGTGCGCCGATAAAAATGGTTTCGGCGTTCCAGGATTTGGCTTCGGAGAGGATTGTGGATCGCGGATTGCCTTCCATCACTTTGGCATTCACGATCAATCCGGCTGTTTCCAGCACCTTTTTCGCATCTTCGACAACGCCACTCAATTGAACACGGTGGCGTTCGTCTGCTTCTCGAATCACTCGAAACGCAGGTTCCGTTCTGAAGGTTTCTGCTTCAAGAGAGGGAACAGTCGGAGGCGGGACCATCGATTCCATGATTGCCAGGACGTGTACCTCCGTGCCACCGGGCCACGCCCGTTGTGAGACGGATTGGACCACGTTGCCGGCGGATGCGGACCCATCGGTGGCGACCAGAATCCGTATGGGGCCTGTTGGCTGAGGTCCACGCCGGTGTTCGACTCGCACCGGCCATTTGGAATGATGCAGTACACCGAGAGAAACACTTCCAAGCAATAGACGGGTCGCGGCCGATCTTCCGTGAGATCCCACAACCATCAGATCCGGCTCGAACATGTCTGCCGCTTTCAGAATGGCCTTTCCGGGTGTTCCCCAGAGGGCTTCCGTCGTCACCGTCCACGCCGGAAAGCAGGATTGGAATCGTTCGCTCGCTTTTTCGGCAAATTTCTCCGCCTCGTGCAATCCAGCCTTCCAGGAATTAACAAAGCCCTCCACCTCTTCGGCCGCCGCTTCGGTTGTCGGAGGCCATCCTTCGCCGGCGACACAGACGAAAAGAGCTTCTCCATCCCGAGGAAGTCCGGCCCGGCTTAACCCATCGATTGCAGCGTCCGCGCTCGTTGATCCGTCGTAAGATACAAGAATCTTCATGTTTCAATTTTCTCCACTGAGCATTGTACGTAATGTCCAACCAAATCCGACTCGGACTCCAACTTTGAAAAACGTGGCGGTACGTGGTGATGCCGGACTATACTCCCCTTAGTTTGTTGCCTTTCCAGAACCTGAGTTGGAGGACTTCCTTTGGTTTCCAAAACCTTGATCGTATTTACCGGTATGGCTCTGGCCGCACTCGTCCTGCAATCTGCCGCGGCGCCTCAGAAGGTCGACGATCCGGCCATCGTCCTCAATAAGTATTGTGTTACCTGCCATAGTGATAAGGCCAAGACAGGCGGCCTTTCCCTGGAGCATGTCAATTTGACGGACATCCCAAAAGGTGCGGATACATGGGAAAAGGTCATACGCAAAGTTCGTGCAGGCATGATGCCCCCACCCGGAATGCCGCGTCCGGATAAGCCGGCACTGGACAGTTTCGTCGGATACTTTGAAACATCACTCGATCGCGCCGCCGCCGCAAAGCCCAACCCGGGTCGCCTTGCCATGCATCGACTGAACCGTGCGGAATACGCCAACGCGATTCGTGATCTTCTTGCCCTCGACGTGGATTCGGCAGCGCTGCTGCCCCCTGACGATGAAAGCAGCGGCTTTGATAACATCGCCGACGTTCTAAAGATGTCGCCGTCGTTAATGGAGCGATATCTTTCGGCGTCATGGAATATCAGCCGAATGGCGGTAGGAAATACGGAGATTGGTCCCAGCACACAGGTCTATCGTGTTCGCCCCGATCTTTCCCAGGATCAGCATATTGACGGACTCCCGCTCGGCACCCGCGGTGGAATACTCGTGAAGCACAACTTCCCGCTTGACGGCGAGTACGCCATCAAGGTGCGCCTGTGGCGAAATACGTTCGATCTCATGAGAGGCATGGAGGACCCGCACGACATTGAAATCGCCATTGACGGCTCGCGATTGCAGGTCGTCACGGTCGGAGGCAAAGACGATTTCAACCGCATGGCCGAAAATCCGGGCACCTTCGGTACCGATCTCGATGCGCGTTTGACCGTGCGGATCCCGGTGAAGGCGGGCGTGCACACACTGACGGCGGCAACTATTCTGAAAAGCCATGCGACACGCGATGATTTGATCAAGCCGTTCATGAGAACGACTATCGATGGCCTCGACATCATGGGCGACCCCTCGGTCGATCGCATGACCATTGAAGGTCCATTAGTGCAAACCGGTTCGGGCGAAACGCCATCTCGCCGCAAAATCTTCATCTGCAAACCGGCTACGGCTGCCGACGAACAGGCGTGCGCAACAAAGATTCTGTCGTCCCTGGCTCGGATGGCGTATCGACGGCCGGCAGACGCCGCGACGATGACTACCCTGATGGACTTCTACAAACGCGGGCGCGCAAAGGGCAACTTCGAAAGCGGAGTTGAATCGGCCCTGCAATTTGTTCTGGCAAGTCCGGCGTTTCTGTTTCGTATCGAACCCGATCCGGCCGGAATTGCGCCCAACACCGTATATCGTGTGGACGATTACGCTCTCGCCTCGCGTTTGTCGTTTTTTCTGTGGAGCACGATTCCCGATGATCCGTTGCTGACATTGGCTGGCCAGGGCAAATTGAAAGATCCTGTCGTGCTCGAGCAGCAGGTGAAGCGCATGCTTGCAGACAAACGGTCCAACGCGATGATTTCCAACTTTGCAGAGCAGTGGTTGTACCTGCGAAACTTGAAGACTTCGTCGCCGGATCTGCAGGAGTTTCCGGATTTCGACGACAATCTCCGCAGCGCCATGAAGCAGGAGACGACGCTCTTCTTCGATAGCATCATGCGCGAGGACCGGAGCGTTTTGGATCTGCTCAACGCGGACTACACCTTCGTGAATGAACGCCTGGCACGCCACTACGGCATTCCCGGAATTTACGGAAGCCAGTTCCGAAGAGTGAAGGTTTCCAGTGAAGCCCGCCGGGGAATCCTGGGTCAGGCGAGCATCCTGACCGTAACGTCTTATCCCAACCGCACGTCGCCCGTCGAACGCGGAAAATGGATTCTGACGAACCTTCTGGGAGTTCCTCCGGCGCCACCCCCGCCCGGTGTTCCTCCGCTGAAGGAGAGCTACACGGACAAGCCACAAACATTGCGTGAGCGCATGGAACAACACCGCAAGGATCCGGTGTGCGCGGGGTGTCACAAGGTGATGGACCCGATTGGATTCTCGCTCGAGAACTTCGATGCGACCGGTCATTGGCGAACGAACGACGAGGGAGCAAAGATCGATCCGACAGGCACGCTTTTCAACGGGGCGGCCCTGGACGGCGTCAATGGACTTCGCCGGGAGCTCGTGAGCCGGCCCGATGTATTTGTGGGAGTGATGACGGAGAAGATGATGACTTACGCCCTCGGGCGCGGTGTGGAGTATTACGACATGCCTTCCGTGCGGAAAGTGGTTCAGGATGCGGGAAAGAACAACTTCAGGTTCTCATCCATCGTCCTCGGAGTTGTGAAGAGTGCGCCGTTTCAAATGAAGGAGGCCCGGTGAGTTTTATAACGAAGAAGCACCTTTCGCGTCGGACGTTCATTCGCGGAATGGGCGTAACGATGTCGTTGCCGTTTCTGGAATCCATGGTGCCGGCACAGACACCATTGGCAAAGACCGCCGCGAATCCTCAGATCCGCCTCGGCCTCTGCTTCATGCCTCATGGGGCAGTGATGGCGAACTGGACACCGGCTGAGGAAGGTCCGCTGAAACTTTCTCCGATTCTGGCACCGCTGGAAGACTACAAAAACCAGGTGGTCGTTGTCAGCAATCTCTCTCACGCAATGGCCGGACCTCAGGGACCTGGCGATAACGGCGGCGATCACACCCGCTGTCCTGCAGTATTCCTGAACGGTGTTCATCCCAAGCGAACCGACGGCGCGGATATCCTTGCGGGAGTGACCATCGATCAGATTGCTGCCGGCAAGATTGGACAGGACACGCTGCTGCCATCGCTGGAACTGGCAATCGAGGATTACAGCGGACTCGTCGGATCATGCGACGTCGGCTTCAGCTGCACCTACATGAACACGATTTCCTGGCGGACTCCCACGACACCAATGCCGATGGAGATCAATCCTCGCGTCGTGTTTGACCGGATGTTTGGTGACGGCGCGACGCCCGAACAACGGCTGCAGCGCATTGAAAGCCAGCGCAGCATTCTGGATGCTGTCAACGATCAGATTCGCCGTTTACAGGGAGGCCTCGGTTCAACGGATCGCAACCGTGTCGTGGAATATATGGATACGGTTCGCGAAATCGAACGCCGCATTCAAATCTCGGAAAAGCAGAACAGCAACTCGAGCCTCGATGTGCCAAAGACCCCGGCGGGAATTCCGGACGACTACATTGAACACACGAAGTTGATGTTCGATCTGATGGCGCTTTCCTTTCAGGCGGACATCACTCGAATCTCCACGTTCATGATGGCGCGTGAAGTCAGCTATCGCACGTTCCCAAAACTTGGAATTTCGGAAAGCTTCCATCCGGCATCGCATCATCAGAACCTTCCGGCGAGGCTTGAAGCGCTGACGAGAATCAATGCACACCATGTTCAGCTTTTCTCTCACGTGCTGGAGAGATTGAAGGCCACGCCGGATGGCGACGGCAACCTGCTCGATCATTCACTGCTGCTTTACGGAAGCGCCATGAGCAACAGCAATGTTCACAATCATGGTCCACTGCCCGTTCTTATTGCCGGCGGGGCTGCCGGCAAACTGAAGGGCGGTCGTCACATCAAATATCCGGAGAACACTCCAATGTCGAATCTGTTGATGACGATATTGGATAAGGCCGGGATACCGCAGGAAAGCGTCGGCGACAGCACCGGCTTCCTGTCCGAAGTGTAGGGAGTGAATTCATGAAGATTCGAAAATGGCATGGCGTAAGGT
>Ga0070664_100001897_pt1 | contig 16791 bp, 17 predicted proteins | sample KBSC73metaG_FD_65863 | JGI IMG/M metagenome (GOLD analysis project Ga0070664, IMG submission 65863) | Corn rhizosphere microbial communities from Kellogg Biological Station, Michigan, USA - KBS C7-3 metaG | ecosystem: Host-associated > Plants > Roots > Rhizosphere > Soil ... | reverse complement strand
CGGCGGAGCGGGCGCGGGGACCGGCGCCGACGCCGCGTCCGAGTCCGAGGCCGGCTCCTCCTCGGGAGGAGGCTCGGCGGACAGGTCGACGACGGTGAGGTTCTTCAACGGCCGGACCTTCTCCGGCGCGAGCGCGGGTTGCCTCGGGTCGGGCGGAACGATGTCGACGGCGGCGGAGTTGACGAAGGCGACGCCCTGCGTCTTGTCGCGGAACGCGAAGTAGCCGTGATCGACGGAGTGGATCTCGATGACCGTCCCGCGCGTCAGTCTGCCGGTGCGCGCGGCGAGCGGGTACGGCGCCAGGGTGATGTCGGCGTCCTCGGCGACGACGCCGTAGACGGCGGGCAGCGCGAGCAGCGCCTTCGCGCGGCGCTCGCGCGCCTCGCGGTCCGCGTCGCGTTCGACGGCGTCCGCGGGCAGGTACCCCGTCTTGCCGTCGGCCTCGACGCGGACCCAGCGGCCCCGGTCCGGTCCGGTGCTCACGCGCGTTCCCGCCGCGAGCGTCGCGATCGACGCCGCCTCGAGCGACGGCTCGCGGCGCAGCGCGATTCGGTCCAGCGTCACGACCGCGGCAGCGCCCTCCTCGAGCGCCGCGGGAACGGCGGGACGGCGCGGATGGAGCATCGACCAGACGAAGAGCAACGTCGCGGCGACCGCCGCCGCGGCGGCCCAGAACGGCCACGAGGTCGCCCTCGCGCGGCGCCGCCGCCGTCGAGGCGCGGCCGCCTCGCTCATCGCGGGTTGCGGATGAAGGTGCCCGTGCGGCCCTCGAGCGCCTCGGACAGCGACTCGGCGCGCGTGATGAGGACCTCGTGCCCGCCCGCCTCGACGAACCGGATCGACGCGTCGATCTTGGGTCCCATGCTGCCGGCCGGGAACTGGCCCTCCGCGAGCAGCCGCTTCGCCGTCTCGACGTCGATCGAGGCGAGCTCCTGCTGCGTGGGCTTGCCGAAGTCCTTCGAGACGCGGTCGACGCCCGTCAGCACGATGAACAGGTTGGCCGAGAGCGACGCTGCGAGCATCGACGCGGCGTAGTCCTTGTCGATGACCGCCTCGACGCCCCGCACCTCGCCTTCGTCGCTGACGACCACCGGGATCCCTCCGCCGCCGGCCGCGATCACGATGTGGCCGCGGTTGATCAGCGCGGCCGCGATCTCGACGCCCCGCACGGCGCGCGGCTTCGGCGACGCGACGACCTTGCGCCAGCCGCGTCCCGCGTCCTCGACCATCGTCCAGCCGGCCGTCTTCTGGAGCACCTCCGCGCGCTCCCGCGAGAAGAACGGCCCGACCGGCTTCGACGGCTTGAGGAACGCGGGGTCGGCCGCGTCGACCTCGACCTGCGTCATGATCGTGACGACCTGCTTGCGGAAGCCCGCGCGCGGCAGCTCGTTGTCGAACGCCAGCTCGAGCAGGAAGCCCATCGATCCCTCGGTCTGCGCGACGCAGAAGTCGAGCGACTGCGGCTGCACCTTGTCCGCCGCCTCCTCCGCCTGGATGAGGATGTTGCCCACCTGGGGCCCGTTGCCGTGAACGACGATGAGCTCGTAGCCTTTGCCGAGGATCGGGATGAGCTTGCGCACGGCCTCGCGCGCGCGCTCGAGCTGCAGCGCCGTCGAGCCGTCGTCCTCCGGCCGCAGGAGCGCGTTGCCGCCGAAGGCCACGACCGCCAGCGGGCGGACGAAGGAGAAGAAGGGAGTCGGGTTCATCGCGTCGGCGGACGAGAAACGGAAGGCGGACGAAGGTGGAGCTTCAACGTCTTACCGTCTACGGTTTGCCGTCTGCCGTTTTCCGGCCGGTCACGGCTTGACGTCTTCCCGCACCAGCGGCATCGCCATGCAACGCGGGCCGCCGCGGGCGCGGGAGAGCTCGTGCGCGGCGAGGAGGATCACGTACTTCTTGCCGGGCTTCCAGAGCTCCAGCTCCTCGCGGCCGAGAAGGAGGTCCGCCTCGTCGACGACCGCGTAGCCCGCCCGTCCGAGCTCCGCGGCGGTCGCCTCGTTGCGGTCGTACATCAGCACGACCCCCGGAGCCAGCGCGAACGCGTTCGCGCCGTCGGTCCACTGTTCGCGCCGCTCCGCGATCGGGTCGTCGCCGCCGCAGCGCAGCGGCTTCAGGTCGAGCTTCTGCGCCTTGAGCGCCGAGAGCAGGTCCTTCTCCGTCGTCCAGGTGGCCTCCCGCTTCGTGAGGTCGCACTCGTAGACGTCCGCCTCCTCCGCGCCGTCGGGCAGGATCATCGGTCCGTACACGAGGCACTCGTTCTCCGAGATCATCGTGAAGACCGTGTCGAGGTGCATGTACGAGCGCGCCGGCGGGATCGCGACCACGAGGAGGCGCTTGATCGGCGACTTCAGCTTCTTGAAGGCCTCCGCGAGCCGCTCGATCGTCGTCTTCTCCGTGCGCTCCGAGTAGCCGATCGCAAGGAGGTCCTCGCGCAGAACGAGGATGTCGCCGCCTTCGAGCGTCGGACGCATCCTCGCGTAGGAGGCGGGCTTGCCGTAGTCCGACGAGAACTCCTGGAACCAGAACTTGCCGCCCTCCGCGCTCGCGAAGCGCGGGTGGAGCGACAGCACGTAGCCGTTGAGGAGTGGCTCGCGCTGGCGCGCCGAGGTCGCCATCGAGCACCGGATCGCGCGCTCGCCGACGACCACCAGGGGGTCGCGCTGGAAGAAATAGTTCGGGATCGGGGGGATCGCGTAGAGGTCCGGCGCCGGCGCCGCGATCTCCGTCAGCGGGAGCTCGATGCCGGTGATCAGGGCGGAGGCGAGCTGCTCGGGGTTCAGGTCGCGAAGGCGGTCGTGGATCTGGGGGGCCCAGCCGAGCGTTCGGCCGAGGTCGTCCAGGATCGCGCCGCGCTGCTCCGGAACCTGGAGGACCTCCTCGAGCAGGTCCTGGACCTCGAGGACTTCGTCCGCGACGAACCCGAGGACCTGCTGGAACCGCCGGTGCTCCTCCCGGGCGCGGTTGCCGTAGAGGATGTCGTCGAAGAGGAGCTCTTCCATCATGGACGGCACCATGCGGTCGATCTCCGGTCCGGGCAGGTGGACCAGAACCGACTTGAGCTTTCCGATCTCCGAGGTGACTCTCAGGCTCATTGCGGGCCGCCAGAAGAAAACGCGGATACTACAGGAGCGGCGCGGCGCCCCGAAACCCGAGCCGGGAGCCGGCATGCGCAAGTGCTTGCGCCGGCGAGATCAGCCGCGTGACGGTCGCCGTGCCCGTCGCGTCCGGAACGCGGGCGCGGCGCGCCCGCCGGCGGGCGGATCTACCGCGGGGCTCTCACCGCCTCAGGCCGGCGGGAGCGCGAACCGATCGGCCGGGTCCCCCGACTCGATCTTCTCTTCCGCCCGTTCCGTGATCGTCTCGAGACGGCTCGAGAAGCGGTCGAACGCCCTGGCGGCTTCCTCGTACTGCTTGTGCGCGTTCGTGAGGTGGACGCCCAGCTTCTCGAGGGGCAGGTCGACCCGCTCGCACAGGCGCGCCAGGTCCGCGAGGTTCTGGTGCACCTCCCGGGCGTTCTCCTGGAGCTCGAGGCCGCGCAGGCCGAGGGCGACCGTCGAGAGATACGCGTAGAGCAGCCGCGGCGAAACCGGGATCACGCGGCGGGACGAGGCGTAGTCCGCGACGGCGCCCTCCTCGCCGTCCGCGACGATGTCCGCGTAGACCGCCTCCGCGGGCACGTACATGAAGGCGAAGTCGCACGTGCCGCTGGCCGGCCGGATGTACTTCTCCGCGATCGAGTCGACGTGCTTCTTCACGTCTCGGACGAACTGCGCGTGCGCGCGCCGCCGGTCGCCGTCGTCCTCGAGCTCCCGCGCACGCCGGAAGTTCTCGAGCGGGAACTTGCTGTCGATCGCGACCACGCGCTCCTGGATGAACACGACCGCGTCGACGATCGCGCCCTCGCCCAGCGGATACTGGGTCGCGAACGCGCCGGGCGGCAGCGCCTGACCCAGCGCCTGCTCCAGGAACATCTCGCCGAGGGTCCCGCGAAGCTTCGGCGGCTTGAGCAGGTCCTCGAGGCGCGTGACCTCCCCCGCGAGCTTCTCGATCTTCTGGGACGCCTCGTGGAGCCTGCCGAGCCGCTCCCCGATCTCGCGCATCACCTGCCCGGACTGGCCGAGGTGCTCCGCCACGCTCTGCTGTCCGGCCGAGAGGCGCTCCTCGACGGACCCGACGCGCGCCTCCACCGCGCGCCGCAGCTCGTCGAAGCGGCGGTCGACGGACTGGGACGCCTCGCGCGCCCGCGCGGCCTCCGCGAGGAGGACGTCGAGCCGCCCGGACGCCTCGCGGCCGGCCCGGTCGCGGGCGGCGCTCACGAAAAACGCGGCGACGCCGATCGCGATGAGGAACAAGGCCGAGAGGACGAGGACGGATGTGCTCATGAGGCCAGTGTACGGACGCGAGGGACAAATGATGTCCGAGCGGACACGCCGGACAGCGGGGGTCGGAAGGCCGGGACCGGGAGTCGGGAAATATTAGCCGTAGCTAATATATTAGCGCACGCCGCTCGCGCCGTCATCCGGAAGCGAAGGATCCCGCCTCGAACGGGAACCGGCTTCGATCGATCCGGGGGATCCTCCGGCGCGAAGCGCCTCGGGATGACGGCGTCTCGCGCGCGGGACGGCGGCGGGGCCGTCGGACCGAGGCCCTACTCCCGCCGTCCCCCCGACAGCAGGACCACCACCGCGACGAACAGCGTCGCGCCGATGACGGCCCAGAGGAACGGAAACGGCGGCCCGTCGCCGAGGCGGATGACGAACACCTCCGGCAGCTTCAGCTCGCGGGCCAGCCACGAGCCGAGCATCGATCCGATGAATCCGAGCACGATCGAGACGATGCAGCCGCCGCGTGTCCCGCCGGCGATCGCGCGGCCGATGCCGCCCGCGATCGCGGCGATGAGGAGATAGAGCAGCAAGTCGAGCCAGGTCATCGTGGGGAAGCATAGACCGGCCTCCGACACCGTCACCCGCTGTGCGACAATCCCGGCCATGGCCGAATCCAAAGGCCCCCCCAGAAAGCCCGCCCCGGAAGACCGCGAGATCGACTACCTGATGTGCGGGCAGTGCGGCACGCCGTGCTACGTCTTCGAGATGGAAGGGTCGACGATCACCGAGGCGCTCTGCCTCGTCTGCGGCAACGACGAAGTGCGCATGTTCAACATCGGAGAGGAAGCCGGCGCCGACGATGAATGAGGGCTACGTCAACCCTCTGACCGAGCGCTACGCCTCGGCCGAGATGTCCCGGATCTTCTCCCCCCGGTACAAGTTCGAGACCTGGCGCCGGCTCTGGCTGTGGCTCGCGCAGGAGGAGCGGCGGCTCGGGCTGCCCATCTCCGACGACGCGATCTCGCAGATGGAGGCGAGCCTCGCCGACATCGACTTCGAGGCCGCGCGAGCCGAGGAGGCGAAGACCCGCCATGACGTCATGGCGCACGTGCGCGTCTTCGGCGCCGCCGCTCCCGCGGCGAAGGGGATCATCCACTGGGGCGCGACGTCCGCGTACGTCACCGACAACGCGGACCTGATCCAGATGCGCGAGGGCCTCGCCCTCGTCGAGCGCAGACTCGTCGCCGTGCTGCGCGGGCTCCGCGACTTCGCGCTCGCGCACCGGGACCTGCCGGCGCTCGCGTACACGCACTTCCAGCCCGCGCAGCCGACCACGGTCGGCAAGCGCGCGGCCCTGTGGGCGTCGGACCTCCTCATGGACCTCGGCGCGGCGCGCGCCGCGCGCGAGGGGCTCCGCTTCCTCGGCGCGAAGGGCGCGACCGGCACCCAGGCGTCGTTCCTGCGCCTCTTCGACGGCGACTCCGCGAAGGTGGAGGCGCTCGACCGCGCGCTCGCCGACCGCGCCGGCTTCGTGCGCCGCCAGATGGTCTCGGGCCAGACGTACTCGCGCAAGCAGGACGATCACGTCGTGCACGCGCTCTCCTCGCTCGCGCAGTCGGCGCACAAGATCGGCAGCGACCTGCGCCTCCTCCAGCACGAGGGCGAGCTCGAGGAGCCGTTCGAGTCGCACCAGATCGGCTCCTCCGCGATGCCGTACAAGCGCAACCCGATGCGCGCCGAGCGCGTCTGCTCGCTCGCGAGGCACGTCATCGCGCTCTCGCTCGACACCGCGATGACCGCCGCGACGCAGTGGCTCGAGCGGACGCTCGACGACTCGGCCAACAAGCGCATCGCCGTTCCGGAGGCGTTCCTCTGCTCCGACGCGATCCTGATCCTCCTCGACAACGTGCTGGGCGGCCTCGTCGTCCACCCGGAGGTCGCGCGCCGGCGGCTCGAGGCGGAGATCCCCTTCCTCGCGACCGAGGACCTGATGATGGAGGCGGTGCGCCGCGGCGGCGACCGCCAGGAGCTCCACGAGCGGCTGCGCGTCCACGCGCGGGCGTCGGCCGACGCGCGCGCGGCGACGGGCGCGCCCGCCGACCTCCTCGACCGGATCGCCGGCGACGCGGCGTTCGGGATGGGCCGGGACGCCCTCGCTCGCATCGCGACGCCGGAACGCCTGACGGGCCGCAGCGCGGAGCAGGTCGAGGCGTTCGTCCGCGAGGAGCTCGATCCGGCGCTCGAGGGCGCCGAGTCGGCGGCCGCGGCTCCGGTCCGGGTGTGAGCCGCCGGCTCCTCGCGACCGCGGCGCTGCTCTCGTCGCTGGCGGTCGCCGCCGCGTGCGCCTCCCGCGCGCCCCGTCCCGTCTCGCAGCCGGTTCCCCCCGAGGAGGCGGCTTCCGCGTGGAGTGAGGAGGGCCTGGCGTCGTGGTACGGCGGCGGAGACGGCTTCGACGGGAAGCCCACGGCGTCGGGCGAGATCTTCGACACCTCGCAGCTGACGGCCGCGCACCGCGACCTGCCGCTCGGCACGGTCGTGGACGTGACCAACGTCGAGACGGGCGCGTCCGTGCGCGTGCGCATCAACGACCGCGGCCCGTTCGTGCGCGGGCGAATCATCGACCTCTCCCGCTCGGCCGCGCAGCGCGTGGGCGTCATCGGGCCCGGCGTCGCGAAGGTGCGCCTGACGATCGCGGAGACCGCGCCGGCCCCCGCGCTCTCCGCCGCCGCCGTCTCGCCGACCGGAGGCTGGGCGGTGCAGGTCGGCTCGTTCGCGGAGCGCGAACGGGCGGACCGTCACGCCGAGCGGGTGCGCGGCGCGGGCTTCGACGTCTACCTGGAGGCGTACCAGGGCCTGACGCGCGTCAAGGTCGGGCCTGTCGACACGCGCGCCGACGCGGAGGAGAAGCTCGCGCAGGTCGAGGCCGCGGGTTTCGAGGGAGTCGTCATGCCGCGGTGACTCTGCGGCGCCGCCGCTCGCCGATTCCATAGCCCGCCCGCGGGTCTCGCGTTCACGGAATTCCCGCTCCCGTCCCATACAATCCGCGCTCCATGTCCCGCTCCACTGCACCGCTCGCGGTCTCGTGCCGCGGCCTGAAGAAGCACTTCGGCGACGTGCGCGCCGTCGACGGGCTCGACCTCGAGATCCGTCCCGGCGAGTGCTTCGGGCTGCTCGGACCGAACGGCGCGGGAAAGACGACGACGATCGAGATCCTCGAGGGCCTCACGCCGCCGGATTCCGGCGACGTCGAGATCCTCGGTCGCCGCTGGGGACGGAACGACCGCGAGCTGCGCGGCCGGCTCGGGATCAGCCTCCAGGAGAGCCGGTTGACCGAGAAGCTCACCGTCTACGAGACGCTCTCGCTGTTCCGCTCCTTCTACGCGCGCGGTCGCTCGCCCGAGCGGCTCATGGCCGACTTGTCCCTCGAGGAGAAGCGCGACGCCCGCGTCGGCAAGCTCTCGGGAGGCCAGCGCCAGCGCCTCGCGGTCGCGTGCGCGCTCGCGGGCGATCCCGAGCTCCTCTTCCTCGACGAGCCGACGACCGGCCTCGACCCGCAGAGCCGCCTCCAGCTCTGGGATCGCATCGCCGCGTACAAGGCCGACGGGCGGACCGTCCTCCTCACGACGCACTACATGGAGGAGGCCGAGCGGCTCTGCGACCGCGTCGCGGTCGTCGACCACGGCCGGATCATCGCGCTCGGCACGCCCGCCGAGCTCGTCGCCGGGCTCCACGCGCCGCACATCGTCGAGTTCTCGACCGAGCCGGACGTGTCCGAGGAGATCCTGGCCGCGGTGCCCGGGCTCGGCGACCGGCGGCGGCGCGACGGGCGGTGGCTCGTCGGCGCGGCCTCGCTCGCGGAGGCGCTGCCCGCGCTGATGGCGGCGCTGGATCGCGCGGGCGCCCGGACCGTCTCGCTCTCGACGCACCGTTCGACGCTCGAGGACGTCTTCATCTCGCTCACCGGCCGCGAGCTGCGCGATGCCTGAGACGAACCCCGACGCGAGGCGCGCGCTCGCCGACGCGGCGCCGCAGCATCCGCTCGTCGCGCTGACGAAGGCGCGGCTCCTGGAGTTCCTCCGCGAGCCGGAGGCGCTCTTCTGGGTGTTCGCCTTCCCGATCATCATGGCCGTCATCCTCGGCTTCGCGTTCCGGGACCGGCCGCCCGACCCCTCGCCGGTCGGCGTCGTCGCGGGCCCCTCGGCCGCGGAGCTCTCCGCGGCGCTCTCGAAGAGCGGCGGAGCGGTGCGGCCGCGCGCCTTCGCGTCCGTCGACGCCGGCCGCGACGCGCTGCGCACCGGCAAGATCGCGCTCCTGGTCGAAGACGCGCCCGGCCGCGGCCTCGTCTACCTCTTCGACCCGACGCGGCCGGACGCGCGTCTCGCCCGCCTCGAGGTGGACGCCGCGATCCAGACGGCCCGCGGCCGACGGGACCCGACGCCCGCGACCGACGAGCGGATCCACGAGAAGGGCTCGCGCTACATCGACTTCCTGCTGCCCGGCATCCTCGGCTTGAACCTGATGGGCACGGGCATCTGGGGCATCGGCTTCTCGATCGTCAACGCGCGGCTCAAGAAGACGCTCAAGCTGATGGTGGCGACCCCGATGAGGCGCTCCGACTACCTGCTCTCGCAGATGCTGTCGCGCTTCGTCTTCCTGATCGTCGAGGTCGGCCTGATCCTCGCGTTCGGCGTCGCGGCCTTCCAGGTGCCCATCCGCGGCTCGCTCGGGGCGCTCGCGACCGTGACCGTGCTGGGCGCGCTCTGCTTCGCCGGCATCGGGCTGCTCGTCGTGTCCCGCGCGAAGACGCTCGAGGCCGCGAGCGGCCTGATGAACCTGGTCATGGTGCCGATGTGGCTGCTCTCCGGAGTCTTCTTCTCGTCCGAGCGCTTCCCGTCCGCCGTGCGCCCGCTGATCCGGGCGCTGCCTTTGACCGCCGTCAACGACGGGCTGCGCGCGATCATGCTCGAGGGGAGGTCCCTCGCCGCGCTCCCCGTCGAGCTCGCGGTGATCGTGGCGTGGGGCCTGGTCTCGTTCGGAGTCGCGCTGAAGATCTTCCGATGGCAGTGACGCCCGCCATATGATGTCGGCGTCCGGGCGCGCCGCACGGCGGCCCGGGGCGCCGAGTCCCCACGCTTCGCGACAGATCATGCTCCCGTGTCCAGGCGAATTCCGGTTTCGTTCGTAGGGGAGGTCCCGTGCTCGAGGTGTTGATCGTCAATCAGTCGGAGGTGCCTCGCCTCCTGCCCGTGCGCGAGTGCATCGACGTGATGGCGCGCGCCTTCGCGGGGCTCGCGCGGGGAGAGGCCACGCTGCCGCTCCGGCAGATCCTCTGGCTGTCGGAGAAGTCCGGAGCCCTCGGCCTGATGCCCGCGCACCTGTCCGGGCTCGGCGCGGTCGGGCTCAAGGCGGTGACCTTCTTTCCCCGCAACGAGGGGACGGACATCGACTCGCACCAGGGCGCGGTGCTGCTCTTCGAGACCGGGCGCGGGCGGCTCCTCGCCGTGCTCGACGCGACTTCCCTGACGGCGGTGCGCACGGCGGCCGTCAGCGGGCTGGCGACGCGGATCCTGGCGAAAGAGGACGCGGGCGACCTCGCGATGATCGGCTCCGGCGTCGAGGCGCGGACCCACCTCGAAGCGATGATCGCCGTCCGGAAGCTGCGGCGGGTCCGCGTCGCGAGCCTGTCGCTCGCGCGCGCCCGCGCGTTCGCGGAGCGCGAGGGCAAACGACACGGGCTGTCGATCGAGCCCTGCGCGAGCGTCGAGGACGCGGTGCGCGGCGCGGACCTCGTCTGCACGGTCACCTCCTCGCGCGAGCCGGTCGTCCGGAGCGAGTGGCTCTCTCCCGGCGTCCACGTCAACGCCGTCGGATCGAGCGTCCCCACGGCGCGCGAGCTCGACTCGGCGACGGTCGCGCGGTCGCGCTTCTTCGTGGACCATGCACCGGCGGCGCTCGCCGAGGCGGGCGACTTCCTCATCCCGCTCTCGAACGGCGAGATCGAGCAGTCCCACCTGCGGGGCGACCTCGGCGCGCTCGTCGTCGGCGACGTCCCGGGGCGCACGTCGCCGGCGGACGTGACCGTGTTCAAGTCGGTCGGCCTCGCGATCGAGGACGTCGCGAGCGCGCACCACATCTACACGAGGGCGCGCGCCCTGAACGTCGGACAGTGGATCGGGTTCGGAGGAGGCCGGGACGAGGAGCCCTGAGCCTCCGGGGCTCGACGAGATCCGCGAGGCGCGCCGGCGCATCGCCGGGACCGCGCTTCGCACGCCGCTGGTCCGCCTCCCCGACGAGCGCGGGCGCGAGATCCACCTCAAGCTCGAGTGCCTCCAGCCGGTCGGCTCGTTCAAGATCCGCGGCGCGGCCAACGCCATCGGGCGACTCCCGCCCGAGCGCGTCGCGGACGGCGTGTGGACGGCGAGCGCCGGCAACATGGCGCAAGGCGTCGCGTGGTGCGCGAGGCGGCTCGGCGTGCCGTGCGCGGTCGTCGTCCCCGATGGCGCGCCGCGGGCCAAGCTCGACGCCGTCGAGGCGCTGGGCGCGCGAACCATCCCCGTGCCGTTCGACCGGTGGTGGCGCGTTCTCTCGGAGGGCAGCTACCCCGGCCTCGAGGGCCGCTTCGTGCATCCGTTCGCCGATCCCGACGTGATCGCCGGCAACGCGACGGCGGGGCTCGAGATCCTCGAGGACGCGCCCGACTGCGATTCGATCCTCGTGCCGTGGGGCGGAGGCGGGCTCTCGTGCGGGATCGCCTCCGCCGCGCGCGAGATCTCTCCCCGCACGCGCGTCTTCGCCGCGGAGGCGGACACCGCCGCGCCGCTCTACGCCGCCTTCGCGGCCGGCGCGCCCGTGCGCGTCGAGCGACGGCCGAGCTTCGTGGACGGGATCGGTTCGTCGGCCGTCATGGAGGAGATGTGGCCGCTCGCGAGCCGGCTGCTCGCGGGCAGCGTCACGGTGTCGCTCGGGGAGATCGCGGACGCGATCCGCCGGCTGGCGGCGTCCGCGCGCGTGATCGCAGAGGGAGCGGGAGCGGCGCCGGTCGCCGCGGCGCTCGGTGAGAACGCGCCGGCGGGGAAGATCGTGTGCGTCGTCTCGGGAGGAGTGATCGACGCGGCCGCGCTCGCCGAGATCCTGCGCGGAGCCACCCCGGGTCCTTAGGCGACGACCGGGGTCGCCGGAGCCTCCACCCTCCGCTGACCACCATGGTTCAGCCCCGGACCCCCGGGTTCAGGTGGACGCCGAGACCGTGGCCCAGATCGAGGCCGAGCTCGGGAGGCCGTCCCGGAATCGGGCCCTCCCAGGCCCGCGCGAGCGCGGGCGCGAGTCCCATGGCCGCGATCACGAGGAAGAAGAACGAGCCCCGCACGGCGTCGCCTATTGGAGCCGCCAGCCGCCGACGAGGGCGATCGAGTTCAGACTGTAGTTGGGCAGGACCGTGTTGGCGTTCGAGTAGTGCACCAGGCGGATCTCGAGCGAGAGCGGGCCCATCTCGCCCTGCGGGCGCGCGCCGAGCGCGCCGGTCACGATGAAGTTGAAGCGGCGGTCGATCTCGACGACGTCCAGGTTCGTCCACCCGAACCCGCCGCCGAACTGGAGGTACGGCCGCCACTCCGAGTCGGGGACCTGGAACCGGAGGCCGATCGGCACGACGCCGGCGAACCAGCCGTCGGCATTCCCGACGTAGCCCGCGAGGTGGCCCTCCGCGACGGCCTCGACGACGCGGCTCACGCGATAGCTCCACTGCGGCGCGGCGAGCAGCAGGAACGCCTTCGTCTCGTCGGAGGTCACGAACTGCGCCGTGTGGCCGAGGCCGCCGAGAATCGCCCAGTGAGAGCGCGGATCGGCGGCCGGCGGCGCCGCCTCCGCGGAGTCCTGCGCGCGCGCGGCCGAGACGGCGAGCGTCGCCGCGGCGACCGCGGCGCCGAGGAAGCGCCTCACGGATTCACTGGCGCCGGCGCTCCTCGAGCTCCTCGAGGGTCTTCGGCCAGTCGCCGCGGAGCAGCCGCGACATCGCGCGATCGGCGAGGAGGCGTCCCTCCGTCTGGCACACGGCGCAGTAGTTCGACTCGTTCTCGGCGTACACGATGCGCTGGACCGGCGCGCCGCAGTCGGGGCACGGCTTCCCGTACCGGCCGTGCACGGCCATCCCCTCGCGGAACGCCGTCACCTTCTCGGGAAACGCGGCGCGGGCCGAGCCGCCGAGGCGCGCGTTCCACTCCTCGAGCACCGCGCGCGTGGCGGCGTAGAGGCGCGACGCCTCCTCGTCCGACAGCCGCTGCGTCCACTTCGCCGGCGACAGCCGCGCCCGGTGGAGGATCTCGTCGGAGTACGCGTTGCCGATCCCGGAGAAGAGCCGCGGGTCCGTCAGCGCGCGCTTGAGCGTGTGGTTCTCGCGGGCGAGCGCCTCGCGAAACGCGGCCTCGCCCGTCTCGAGCGGCTCGATGCCGCCCCGGTCGAACGCCGCGAGCGCCTCCCGCCCCGACACGAGGTGCAGCGACGCGCGCTTCTTCGTGCTCGCCTCGGAGAGCACGAGCGAGCCGTCCTCGAAGTCGAGCGCCGCCAGCGCGCCGCGTCCGCCGACGCGCGCCCCCGTCTTGCGCCAGTGCAGCCGCCCGGCGACCATGAGGTGGAGCACCAGGAACAGGTCGCCCTCGAGCGCGAAGACGATCCGCTTCCCGATCCGCTCGAGTCCCACCACGCGCCGGCCCTCCGCCGCGGAGAGCGGCGGCGCGACGCTGCGCAGGAGAAACGGGCTGCCGAGGCGGACCGATTCGAGCTTGCGGCCGACGACGCGCGGCTCGAGCGCCGTGAGGTAGGCGAGGATGTCGGGAAGCTCCGGCACGGCGGAGAGGAATATTAGCGGGGCCTTTGCGCCCGCGACACGCCGAGCCGCCGGACGTAGGATGGGCGGCCGAAGGAGCACTCATGCGACGAGTTCGTGTCTCTCTCCTGGCCGTTTTGTGTCTCGGTCTCGCGTTCACGTCCTTCGCCCAGTCCAAGCACGTCATCCAGAACGCCAAGGACGCGAAGTGGGGCCCGGCCCCGCCGATGCTTCCGCCGGGCGCCCAGGTCGACGTGCTCTCGGGCAACCCGGGCGGCTCGGGGCTCGTCAGCCTGCGCATCAAGTTCCCCGCCGGCTACAAGATCCCGGCGCACTCGCACCCCACGGACGAGAACGTCGTCATCGAGTCCGGCGAGGTGACGTTCGGGATGGGCGACAAGCTCGACGAGAAGAGCGGCACCACTCTCACACCCGGCGGCTTCGCGAAGATGCCCGCTAACATGAACCACTACGCGTTCACGAAGGGCGGCGCGACCGTCGTGCTCTATGCCGAGGGTCCGATCGAGTTCAAGTACGTCAACCCGGCGGACGACCCGCGCAACCAGAAGAAGTAGACGGCGCGTGGACCGCTGAAGCCGCGGTGATCCTCGCGTTGCTCGTCGCGGCGCTTCTCGGCGCCGCGACGAAGCGCACCCCCGCTCCGGCGCCGGCGCCGACGGCGGCGCCGGGTGTCGCGCGAAGGGTCGCCGTGACCTTCGACGACCTGCCCGGCGTCTCCGTCGCCGGCGACGGCACGGCGAAGCCGCTCGACGCGATGAGCGCGAAGCTCGTCGGCGCGATCGCCGGCAGCGGCGCCCCCGTCGTCGGCTTCGTCAACGAGGGCAAGCTCTACGCCGACGACCGGCTCGAGGAGGCGCGCGTCGCGGCGCTCCGGCGCTGGACCGACGCGGGGTTCGAGCTCGGCAACCACACGCGCGACCACGTCGACCTGAACGCGGTCGGCCCCTATGCGTTCGAGGAGCAGATCGTGCGCGGCGAGCCCGTGGTCAAGGAGCTCCTCGCCGAGCGCGGCAGGCGGCTGCGGTACTTCCGCCACCCGTACCTGCACACCGGCAGGGAGCTCTCCGTCCGCGACCAGGTCGCGACGTTCCTCGCGGGCCGCGGCTACACGATCGCGCCGGTGACGCACGACAACTCGGAGTGGATCTTCGCCCGCGCTTACGCCAACGCTCTCGTGCGCAACGACCGGGAGCTGGGCGAGCGGATCGCCGCCGCGTACGTCCCGTACATGGACGCGAAGTTCGACTACTTCGAGCGGCAGTCGAAGGCCCTCTTCGGCCGCGAGATCGCGCAGGTCCTGCTGGTGCACGCCAACTCGCTCAACGCCGACCACTTCCCCGCGCTCGCGAAGATGATGAAGGCGAGAGGCTACGGGTTCGTCCCCCTCGAGGACGCGCTGCGCGACGACGCGTACCGCTCCGCGGACACCTGGGCCGGAACGGCCGGCATCACGTGGCTGCACCGGTGGGCGCTGACGCGCGACCGGTCCCTCGTTCTTCCGGACGAGCCGAAGACGCCGGCGTGGATCCTCGAGACGGCGAGGGTGGAGAGCGAATGACGTATTAGCCGCGGCTAATAAGTCCGCGCGGCGTGGCGAGCCGCGAGCCGCTACGCGCCTCGGGACGACCCGCGAACGCTCCGCCGGCCCTCCGCGTCACAGGCTGTCGTCGTAGTCCTGCCGGTAGAGCAGATTCCAGTTCCCGCGCATCCTCTCGACCTGGATCCGGTGCGGCCCCTTCGGCAGGTCGGGCTTGCGAAACACCAGGACGTAGTGGCCCTTGATGGCCTCCGCGACCTGCCGCATCGCGGCCTGCGGGAAGGTGTACGTCGGAAGGTAGAAGCCGCCGGTCTCGAACGACAGGGCGTTCAGTCCCTCCTGGAGCTGGTGCGGGCCGCCGCTGACGTCGAGCGTGAAGACCGGCGCCTGCGCCTCGGACAGGGCGCGCCGCGCGGCCTCGTAGTCCTTCGAATAGTCGATGCGGCCCATGTGGTACTCGCCGACGGGCGCGAGCGCGTTCCACTTCCCGACCGCCCACCCGAAGAAGAGCACGGCCTTCGAGCCCGGCAGCGGCCGCAGCGCGCGCCCGAGCGCCGCGAGCGCCTTCTCGGGCGACGTCGCGGCCTCCACCGTCTCGAGCGGCAGGCTCGCGACGAGCGACGGCTCGCCCGGAGCGCCGTGCGACTCGGTCACGTCCTCCCGCCTGGGCACGCGCGAGATCGCGGCGCGGATCGCCTTGCGATCGGACGTGAAGTCCTGCGTCAGCCAGAGGCGCGAGCCCGCGAGGAGCACCGCGGCGCGGTCGCCCGGGGACAGCGTGTCGGCGAAGTCGAGCGCGAGGCGCTTGCAGCGCATGAGTCCCTCGTCCTTCAGCCCCTCGATCTGGCTCTGGAACAGGAAGACGATGAGCCGCCCGGTGTCGGACGAGTACGCCGCCGGAGCGGGCGCGGCCGCCGCCGCGGACTCCGGGTGCGGCGCCGGCGCCTCGCCGGACGCGTCCGGGGCGCCGGCCCACTCGACGCTCTCGATCGGAACCGGCTGGTCGTCCACGAAGAGGCGGAAGTCTTCCTTCTTCAACCCGGGGATGACGCGCCCGAGCTTGTCCGTGGCGTGGAGCGTCACCTCGACGCGCGTGACGGTCACGAACTCCGAGACCGGAGTCGGCGACGGCTGCTGGGCATGCGCGATGCCTGACGCCGCGAGCCACGCCGCGCCGATCCAGCGCGCCGCGCGAAGCCTTCTCGACATCCGGCCAAGGTATCCCCGATCCCCTCCGGATGCGGAGTGGACGAGGACGAAAGCCGTTTTTCTCATGCCAGTTCGGCGGGAGGCTCGGTCAGGAGGCGCGCCCGGCGGTCGCGCCGCTCGAGCGCGAGCCGGATCAGCTCGTCGAGCAGCGCCGGCAGAGGGACACCTGTCGCCTCCCACAGCTTGGGGTACATCGAGATCGCCGTGAAGCCGGGCAGCGTGTTGATCTCGTTGACCAGCACGCGGTCCGTGCCTCTCTCGAGGAAGAAGTCGACGCGCGCCATGCCCGAGACGCCGCAGAGGCGGAAGACGTCCACGGACAGGCGCCGGACCTCCGCCGAGACCACATCCGAAACCGCCGCCGGGATGACGAGCTTCGCCTTGTCGTCGCGGTACTTGTCGTCGTAGTCGTAGAACTCGTGGCCCGGCACGATCTCGCCGACGATCGAGGCCTTCGGCGCCTCGTTGCCCAGCACGGCGCACTCGAGCTCGCGCGCGTCGATCGCCTCCTCGACGAGGGCCCGCTCGTCGTAGCGCAGCGCGTTCTCGACCGCGGCGCGGTAGTCCTCCGGACGCTTCACCTTCGCGACGCCGACGGACGAGCCGCCGTTGGCGGGCTTGACGAAGAAGGGCGGCGCGAACGGCGGCCTCGCGCCGTCCGCCGGCGGCGCGGCCAGCGCGACGGAGCGCGGAGTCGGGATTCCGGCGTCGCGGAGAAGGGCCTTGAACACGGCCTTGTCCATGCCGATCGCAGACGCGGCGACGCCCGCCCCGACGTACGGGAGGCCGAGCGTCTCCAAGAAGCCCTGCAGCACGCCGTCCTCGCCGGTGGTGCCGTGGATGATCGGGAAGACGACGTCGGCGCGGCCGGGCGCGAT
>Ga0070664_100001894_pt1 | contig 16797 bp, 15 predicted proteins | sample KBSC73metaG_FD_65863 | JGI IMG/M metagenome (GOLD analysis project Ga0070664, IMG submission 65863) | Corn rhizosphere microbial communities from Kellogg Biological Station, Michigan, USA - KBS C7-3 metaG | ecosystem: Host-associated > Plants > Roots > Rhizosphere > Soil ... | reverse complement strand
TTCATCGAAGTGTTCGTCGACACGCCGCTGGCCGAAGCCGAGAAGCGCGACGTCAAGGGGCTTTACGCGAAAGCCCGCGCGGGTGAACTCAAGAACTTCACCGGCATCGACAGTCCGTATGAGTCGCCGGAGAACGCAGAGATCCACATCGACACGACGGCCCTAACGGCCGACCAGGCGGCAGAACTGATCGTTGAGCGGTTATTGAACCGACGCAGTTAAGTCGCAGGCGAGGCCCGCCGGCCTACTGAGCAGCGACCTGGGCAGGCGCGCTCGTCTGATCGCCGTCTTCGTTTCGGGAATGGAAGAGATCGCGGGCCCATTGGCGCATGCGTTCCGGCGCTCCGCTCCATTCCCATAGCCCGTCCGGCCCAACTCGAATGTGTGCGTCGGGATCGAAGCCGAAGCTCATGAATTGCTTGTTCATAAGTGCGTACCGACGATCGCCCAAGTCCCCGTGCCATAGGTGGAGGATCCGCCCGGGGACCACGCCGAGCTTGCCGCCGACGGCATCTCGCGCCTTTATTGCCCACTGAACAAAGTGACGGCCATAAGCGGGCGACGGTCCGATCATGTGCGGAATGCAGGGCGACTTGGCCACCGCGGCCGCAAAAGCATGAGCCATCAGATGATCGCCGCTGCCGGTCAGACAAGCATCGTAGAGGCCACTATGAGCGAGGAAATCGCGCCGAGCGGCCCAAGCGAATCCGGTGTGTCCATGAAGATTGAAGAGACGGGTTCTCGAGAGGCTCGGGTCCCGCACGAAAACCGAAGCGAAGGACTCATAGAGCAGCCCAGTCCCATCGTCTTGGTTCCCGCGATCCATCCGCACGGCGTGGCTGAAGGGCTGCACCACGACCGACTGCTCAAGTGCCTCGGAGGTGCGTTCGAGCCAATCGGGCTCCTTGAAGATCAGGTCTGCGTCGAACCATCCCACTTTCGTGATTCCGGGAGGCAGTTGGGAGACGGCCACGTTGAGCAGCCGCTCTTTCTGCCACATGATGTCCTTCCCTCTGAATTGGAGGACGTTCTCCGCCGTCTTCAACTCGAAGTCGTCATCGCCAAAGGCGAGTTCGATCACTCGAACCTGGGCATTGAGCTTCGCCATGCCCTCCATGAAGACGTCAAAATTCTGACGCTTGGTCCTGTAGCGCGCCGGGTTGAAGTAGGACGTGATGACGCAGAAATCGGAACTCACGCGATCTCCGTTACTTAGCTGATGGAGGAGGCCGGCACAGTGGCCGCGCCGACGATTATGTCAAGACAGGTAGGCCTGCTGCCACGGCTCAGCCGATGGTATCAGGCGCGGTCCGATCGCGGCTGGTGGCGCTCCGCGCGCGATTACGATACGGTCTTGCAACCAACGTTCTGCACGGCGGTTAGGGGCAACCATGAAGCACATCCTGATTGCAGCGGTGGTGATTCTTCCGGCCTGGAACGCCGCTTCCGCCCAAGAAAGCGAAGACACTCGTGTGCGCGTCGGACTTGGCGCACAATTGCGTCCCGATTTTATCGGATCGGACAGCACCGAAGTCGCACCGCTGATTGACGTGGACATTGCGCACGGCAGCGACCCGTTCAAATTTGGAGGTCCAGGCTACAGCTTCGGAATCCCCCTCGTTTCCAGCGGCGGGTTCGCTTTCGGTCCTGCCGCCAACATTGCCAGCGGCCGGAAGAATTCCGACGTGGATGCCCCGATTGGGAAAGTGAAGACGACGATCGAGGCAGGCGGCTTCGCGACCTATGATGTCAGTGACTCGTTTCACCTTCGTGCCGAGGTCCTCAAGGGTCTCGGCGGTCATAATGGCGTCGTCGGCACCGTCGGCGCGGATCAGGTTTGGCGCGACGGCGATCGTTACGTCTTCTCGATCGGTCCGCGGGTACTCTTCTCAGACGCGCGCTATCAGCGGGCCTATTTCGGGGTTACCCCGGCCGCAGCGCTCGCCTCAGGCCTGCCGGCCTACCGGCCCGGCGGCGGCATTCATGCGGTCGGCGCTGCAAGCGGAATGTCGTATCAGTTCAATCCGCGCTGGGGCATATTCGGCTTCGGCCGCTACGATCGGCTGGTCGGTGACGCAGCGAAGTCTCCGATCATCCGGGAGTTCGGCTCGCGCAATCAACTGTCGGGCGGCCTGGGGCTGAACTACACGTTCATCATGAAACACTGAGGCGGCGCGGCTCGCGCTCGCCGGCTCAGTCTCCCGATCCGCCGTCGGGGGTGAAGTACTTGTCGAACTTGCCGTCTTCCCCCTTGTGGTCGTCCGCGTCGGCCGGGCTGTCCTTTTTGCGGGTGATGTTCGGCCATTCCGTCGAGAAACTCGAATTGAGCTCGAGCCATTTCTCCAGCCCGCTTTCGGTGTCCGGAAGGATCGCTTCGGCGGGGCATTCGGGCTCGCAGACGCCGCAGTCGATACATTCGTTGGGGTTGATGACCAGCATCACCTCACCCTCGTAGAAGCAATCGACCGGGCAGACCTCGACGCAATCCATATATTTGCATTTGATGCAGGCGTCGGTGACGACATAGGTCATGGATCGGCGGCTCCCTTTACGGACAAGTCGCTAAGAGCGAGTGCCGCCGCCGTCAATTCCCAGCTCTTCATAGCAGGCGCGGGCTTCCGACGGCGGCCCGCGACGGTCCGGCAAAGCCAGCACCTTGAGCACCCGGACCCGGTCCCTGAGAGGGAGGGCGATGACGCTGCCGATCCTCACGTCCTCGGACGATTTCTCGACGCGTTTGCCGTCGATGCGCACATGCCCGGTTTCGATGACGTTCTGAGCAAGCGTGCGGCTCTTCACCAGCCGAATGCAATGGAGGAAGCGGTCGATCCTCACCGATCTGCACCTACTTCCTTAGCTTGGCGAGCTCTGCGAAAGCGTGAGAGCCGGATCCGCCACGGTCGCTGCGCGATGGCCGACGGCCGCGCCATTTCCAGGCTTCGCCGCTCTTGGTGAAGCCGATTTCGGCCATGAGCCTGGCAATCGCCTCCTCGCTCAGGCCGAGCGAAGTGGCCAATCCGGCGTCCAGCGGGTCCGCGCCACCCGCGGAGCGGACCTTGCGGGCATGGCTTGCAAGCCGATCTGCAAGGTCGATGCGCAGCCATTCCCGGCCCAGCCGGCGGTAGGCGAGTGCCGCCCCCCGTGGGTCTGCATCGGGTCCGAACGTCGACGCTCCCGCCGGCGGAAGCGTAGGCATCGGCGTGCCCGTGCGAACTGCCAGCAGAGCGGCGCGCCAATATTGTGCGACGGGCTTGAGCAGAGGGACGAGGTAGACGTCCAGCGGTCCTAAGCGGACCTTCAGCCTATGCATCGCCTGGCGGTCGGCTTGCTCTAGATGCGAGATTGCTCCGAGCACGGCCTTACGCGGAAGCAATCCTCCGGCGTCGGTGAGCATTGCCGCTAGCGCGCGCACTCCTGAGGAGCTGGCGGGATCGGTCGCGGCCGAGGACAAACGAACCAGTGACCGCAGGTGATGTCCGATCTGCACTTCGAGCCACTGCTCGAGGCGCCCGCGGAGCGCTGCCCGGCTTTGCGCCGACAAGCGGTCGAGGGCGCGCGCGGTGCGCAGCGCGGGTTCGAGCAGTGATCGGCCGGGGGCAAGACGCGCGAGCACCTGGCCCTCCCACGCAACCGCCAACGCGCCGTTCTCGTCGGTCGTCAGCGTGAAGGCTTCATCGCCCGCGTCGACCAGGGATTTCGCGCGGCGGTCGAGTTCTTCGCCGAGACGCCTCTCAGCCGCTGCCAGCAGCAAGCGCTTGTCGGCAAGGCGTGCTGAAGGGTCGACGCGAAAGTGGAAGCCGGAGAGGTGACCGATCGGTTCCGGACCGACACTGACTTCGCCGTCGGCAGCCACCGTAACCGGCAGCGCGTCCGATCCGCGGGCGCCGATGTCGCGTACAAGGACCGCCGTGCGGCGATCGACGAAGCGCTGGGTGAGGCGCTCGTGTAGTGCGTCGCTGAGGCGGCTTTCGACCTGCTGTGTTCGTTCCGCCCATTTGAGAGGATCTTTGAGCCAGTCCGACCGGTGGGCGATATAGGCCCAGCTCCTGATGCCGGCGAGCCTGTCAGCCAGCGCCTCGATGTCGCCGCTCATATTGTCGAGCCGCGCGACTTCGGCAGCGAACCATTCGTGCGGGATATGTCCGCCCTCACCGATATAGCTGAACAGGCGCCGGACCATGCGCGCGTGATGCATCGGGCCGATCTTGCGGAAGTCGGGTAGGCCGCAGACCGCCCACAGCCGTTTGGCAACCGTGCCGCGTCGCACCGCAACTGCCGGATCCTCGGCGATATGCTTAAGCACGGCCAGATCGATGGCTTCCGGCGCAGGACGGAGCAGCGGATCATCGCTCTTCGCTTCGAGGCTGGCGATCAGCGTGCGGACATCCGTAAAATCCAGCTCGGAGTTACGCCAGTAGACGGAATCGAGTGGGCGGAAGCGGTGTTCCTCGATCGCCGCGATCTCCTCGTCGCCGAGCGCCGCGCTGTCGCCCGCGCCGAGACCCAAAGTGCCGAAGCTGCCGTCCTTCTGGTGCCGTCCGGCTCGGCCGGCGATCTGCGCCATTTCCGCGATCGTCAGGCGGCGGTCGCGGCGTCCATCGAATTTCTCGAGGCCCGCAAACGCGACATGGGCAACGTCCATGTTGAGGCCCATGCCGATCGCGTCGGTGGCGACGAGATAATCGACCTCGCCGCGCTGGAACATCGCGACCTGGGCATTACGCGTTGCGGGGGACAGCGCACCCATGACCACCGCCGCGCCGCCCCGGAACCGGCGCAGCATCTCCGCAACCGCGTAGACTTGTTCGGCGGAGAAGGCGACAACTGCCGATCGAGGCGGCAAACGCGACAGCTTGACGCTACCCGCGTAGCGCAGCGTCGAGAAGCGCGGCCGGCTCACGATTTCGGCTTCGGGCAGTAGTTCGCGAATGATCGGCTTGAGCGTGCTGGAACCAAGGATCAGCGTCTCCTCGCGCCCGCGAGCGCGCAGCATCCGATCGGTGAAGACATGGCCGCGCTCCGGATCGATGCCCAGCTGCGCCTCGTCGATCGCCGCGAACGCGAAGTCGCGCTGGAGGTCGCCATCGTGATGGCTGTCTCCGCCTTGGACGGGCATGCTTTCGGCGGTGCAAAGGAAATAGCGCGCTTGCGGCGGGACGATCCGCTCTTCACCGGTCAGCAGTGCGACATGGCTTTCACCCTTGATGCCGACGACCCTGTCGTAGACCTCGCGCGCGAGGAGCCGCAACGGGAAGCCGATCACACCCGAGGAATGGCCGCACATCCGCTCGATCGCGAGATGGGTCTTGCCCGTATTGGTCGGCCCTAGGATGGCCCGAACCGGAGCGTCTGAACGCGGCGCCATGTCTTCTCGAATGTGGCAGCGCTTTCGGCGCGCGCAAGGTTCCAATTTGCTTGAACGTCGCCCCGACGTCGTCGGGCCGGCCGTGATGCCCATCGCGCTCCACGGTCCCGCGCCCGACTTGCAAGACTCGCTTTATAGCTGCCAAAGGAGAATCGCCGCAGGATCCACGGAACAACGAATTGGATCGGCCGCCGATACCAAAAGGGAAGAGCATGTCTCGAGTTTATGGTGCTACAACGCGCGTCCTGGTCACCGGGGGTGCTGGCTTTCTCGGATCGCATCTTTGCGATCGGCTGATAAACGAAGGCCACGAAGTTCTCTGCGTCGACAATCTGTTCACCGGTACGCGTGCGAACATCGCTCACCTTCTGAACCATCCGAGATTCGAGTTTCAGCGGCACGACGTGACGTTTCCGCTCTATGTGGAAGTCGATCAGATCTACAATCTGGCGTGTCCGGCCTCGCCGATCCATTACCAGCACGATCCGGTTCAAACGACCAAGACCAGCGTCCACGGCGCCATCAACATGCTGGGCCTCGCAAAGCGGACCGGCGCAAAGATCCTTCAGGCGTCGACAAGTGAGGTCTATGGCGATCCTGAAGTGCACCCGCAAACCGAGGAATATTGGGGTCGGGTGAATCCTATCGGCACTCGCTCCTGCTACGACGAAGGCAAGCGCTGCGCGGAAACCCTGTTTTTCGACTATCACCGGCAGCTTGGGGTCAGAATCAAGGTTGCACGGATTTTCAATACCTACGGTCCGCGCATGCACCCGCATGACGGACGGGTGGTCTCGAACTTCGTTGTCCAGGCCATCCAGGGCAAGTCGCTGACCGTCTACGGCGATGGCAGCCAGACGCGCAGCTTCTGTTATGTCGATGACCTCGTCGACGGGCTTGTGCGGCTGATGAGCAGCGATGACTCGGTGACGGGTCCCATCAACCTCGGAAATCCCGTCGAGTTTTCAGTTCGGGAGCTAGCGGACCAAGTGTTGAGTAAGGTTCGAAGCAACGCAGGGATTATCTCCGAGCCACTTCCATCGGATGATCCGCGCCAGCGCAAGCCCGACATCACGAAGGCGCAGCAGGTTCTCGGCTGGGAGCCGAAGGTGCTCCTGAGCGACGGTCTTGATCATACCATCGCTTACTTCAAGGAGCTGCTCGACGAAGCTGCCGGACGTGCCGCTAGCGCGAACTGACGTGACGGAAGTGCTTTCGTACTCGCGATCGACCTCATCAGTGATGTGGAGAGGCTCTCGTGCTCAGGAAGTGAACTTCCATCCGGGGAAGAGCTGGCTCGAAACTTGAAGGCGCTGGGGGAGAGAGTTCTTCGCGCTTCCCGAGCGGAATTTGCCTTTTGATCCGCGCACTTGGGCGATAGGGAATGGCTGGGGAAAGCGAGTGTGCCAATCGTGCGGTTTCTGTGTCCGGGAGCTCGGCCCGAGACGTGGTTCGGAAAGCTTTCGAGATGAATTCTGACTTCTGGGTCATTGCTTGTTACTTCAACCCCGCGCGCTTCAAGACCAAGCGCCTCAACTTCGACGCCTTCATGGGCGGAATGCGCGACGTGGGCGCGAACGTCCTAGTCGTCGAGTCCGCCTTTGGGGATGATCCGTTCGAGCTGGAGTCGGGTGAAAATGTCCTCCAATTGAGAGGCACTGGCGTGATGTGGCAGAAGGAGCGTCTGCTTAACATTGCTGCCGCAAAACTGCCGGCCTCGGCCCGAAAGATCGGCTGGTTCGATGCTGACATCATCTTCAAGGAACCGGATTGGCTGGAGCGAACCTCGCAAGCGCTCGACAAGTACGTCGTCGTCCAGCCGTTCAGCCATGCGGTTCGCCTCCACCGCGACAATCGCGACGATGGTAGTGGGATCCTCGACAGGTCCTTCGCGTCAATGTTCGTGGAAAATCCTCGGCCAGCCCGCATGGGTCGTTATCAGGTTCATGGGCATACCGGATATGCGTGGGCAGCGCGCCGCGAGCTTTTCGAGAAGTGCGGCTTATACGACGCTTGCCTCACCGGCAGCGGGGATCACATCATGGCCCACGCCTTTGCCGCGGGCATGAAGCAGTCGCCTTGTTTGGTCCATACGTTCGGTCAGTCCCGGGCCTACGCCGACCATTTTTTGCGCTGGGCAATGCCCACTCGCGATCTTGTCGGTGCCAGACTGGGCGTTGTCCCCGGGCGCATCCTGCATCTCTGGCACGGCGACCTCGAAGATCGCCGCTATCGCGATCGCGAGGTGCAGTTCAGGCGCTTGGGCTTCGACCCCCGCGTCCACCTTCGGCTTGACGACAACGGCCTGTGGGAATGGTCGGACGAGGCACCCGACACCCTGAAGGCGTGGGCGGACAATTCCTTTCACCGGAACGAAGATGGCGACAAGGCTCGGGCAGCGCAGGAACACACCGCAAGCCGCCGGCAGGCTGCTGGGTAGAAGGGTTGCGGACGCAAGCCGACCGGCTCGCTGTCTTAAGTGGGTTTTAACCTCGATCGGCCAGATCGAGAGCTGTGTTGACGTCACTCAAGCAACCGCGGCGCTTCGGCAGGCGAACGCACGCTCACGGCCTGTCCCTCAACGCCGTTTCAGGCGCCGGGTGGCCGGGCGCGGGCATCGCGGCGCTGCTTTGCAGCGGCGTGGCCTGGGCATCCCTGCCGAGCGCGCCTCTTTTTGCGGATGACGAGCCCGAATGGTCTGCGCTCGCCATTTCGCCTTTGTCGAACGGCGGTGCAACCGGCATGCGCATGGTCGCCACGGACGCCGTCGAGCCGGTGGAGGTAGTGCCGCAACGCAAGACCCCCTTCGCAGTCGTGACGCCGAAGCGGGCGGTCACAATTGTCGCGGGACCGATCCGCGTCCGCGGCCGAGTCGGGGACGGGCTTTACTGGTCGCTGCGCGCGGCAGGAGCGAGCCCCGACGTCGCGGCTCAATATCTCGCGGCGCTGGCGACCGAGATCGACGTCGGCGCCGACATCTCGCCCTACGACGGCTTCGACCTGGTGCTGGGCCGTAATCGCGAGCTTCTCTATGCCGGGCTGGATCGCGCTGCGGATAGCGATCTTCAGCTGGTGCGGTGGACCGCGAACGGCCGCAGCGAATGGATCGACGCCGCAACCGCCGGTCGCCCGACGACGACGACGAGCGCGGGCGGCCTTCCGGTTGCCGGGCACATCACCTCCTATTTCGGCTACCGCTACCACCCGATCCTCCACTTCTCCCGCTTTCATGCCGGCCTCGACATCGGCGCCAGCTGGGGAAGCCCTATCGTCGCTTCGGCCGATGGCCAGGTCCTGCGCGCCGGCTGGTCTGGAGGCTATGGGCGCCAGGTCCAGCTGGCTCACGGCCGAGGCATTGTGAGCAGCTATTCGCATATGAGCGAGATCGTCGCTCAGGCCGGAAGCTTCGTTCGTCAGGGCCAGGTGATAGGCTATGTCGGCTCTTCCGGTCTCTCAACCGGGCCGCATCTTCATTACGAAGTCCGCCGCCAGGGCGTCGCGGTGAATCCGCTGTCTGTGCGCTTCACCAACGTACAGGTTGCCGACACCGGCCTTGCTGACGCGGTCAAGGTTCGACTGAAGGCCCTGCTCAGCGTTGGAGTGAAGAAGGCCTAAGCGGCCGACGCAGCGACGGCCGGGCTCGTTTCGGATTGCCTTGGCGCCGTCGCAGCACCAATTCGCTCAGCCATTCGCGGCGAAATCGATTCCAACGTCGCCTTGAAGCGCTCGTGCCTCAAACCGGAGCCGAGGTAGGTCCAGCGCGCGGCGCGATACTGCTGCACGACCAGGGCATTACGCTCTGGGATTTTGCGTCCGAGCCCTCGCTCGAGCGAGTCGACGTTGAATTGAGCCTGAAACTGCATGGATTTGTCGAGGAAGCTCGCGATCTGAAAAAATTCGTTCGTGACCTGTGTTAGTTCCGGCTCTCCTCGGCCTTCAGCGAGCGCGTCGACGATCAGAGTGTCGAGCTTGGCGTGTTGGGCCTCTTCCATCCAGTGATGCTTGAACAGGCTCTTGAACAAGGGATCGATATTGCCGTCATCGCGTATCGAGCCGACGTAGTGGGCCTGTGTCATCCACTCGATCATCAGGATAATAAGGCCAACCGCGAGCGGGTGATGGCTGAGCACCCGACGCCCGAGCTCCTCGCGCGGGCCTAGCATCTGGCAACGCACGGGGAACCCGCGCTCAAATGCATCGCGATAGCGATTGAACAGATGGATGTGTTTGGCTTCCTCGGTTGCAAAATTGAGGAGAGCCCGCACCCGGTAGTCGTCCTCGCGCAACATTGGCCGCGCATGATCCATCAGGAACGGGAGGATGAATTCTTCGACCGATCCGAAATAGCAGAGGTACTGGAACGCCGCGATGTGGTTGAGCATGCGCCGCTCGTCTTCATTCTCAAGGCCCGGTGCCGCAGCGCTCCGCGCAAGGCTTTCCGGCATGAAGTTCGTAGAAAAGTCGAGCTCCTGCTCGGGGCCGAGGATCTCGTCCAGCTCCCATTGCGCGCGCAGCGACGAGGCGAGAACCGCCTTATAGGTGTAATCGTGATACATGCCCTCGCGGGGCTTATATCAACGACGGAGCCTCAATCCACGAGAAATCGCTCTGAAACTAGCCGTTTACAGGGAATTTACCTGCCGTGACCCCGCCAGCGCTTCACGGTCCGCTGGATGATCCCTTCCTCATCGCCGGTCTCGCGCCAGAGCCGCGCGAAGCTCGGGTCGGACGATGCCGGGCGCTTCTCCGGTTCGAGGTCGTCGAAACGGACGCGGAGGGGAATGGCGACGCCTTCGCCGCAAACGATGCATTCGCGATTGCGTAGCGCCGGGATCGCGTCGAGGAAGCCGCGCGCACCTTCGGGCATGGCTGCGCGAACACAGGCCTGGTCGCGCTCGTTGTTCAAACGCATCGCGACGATCGTGCCGCACTGAGACAGCACGCCTTCGGCAAGATCGGATGGACGCTGGGTGATCAGGCCCAGGCTGACGCCATACTTACGTCCCTCCTTGGCGATCCGCTCTAAAATCCGGCGAACGGCCTGGCCGTTCTCCTGCGTTTCGTCCTTCGGCACGTAGCGGTGGGCCTCTTCGCAGACGAGAAGCAGCGGACGCTGCGCCTCGGTGCGAGACCAGATCGCATAATCGAACACCATGCGGGCGAGGACCGACACGACGACAGAGGTGATTTCAGAAGGCACGCCGGAAACGTCGACGATCGAGATCGGCTTGCCGTGGCTCGGCAACCGGAAGAGCTTTGCAAGCAGGCTCGGCATCGAGTCCGAAACGAGCATGCCCGAGAACATGAAGGTGTAGCGAGGATCAGCGCGGAGCTCGTCGAGCTTGGTCTTAAGACGCTGGTAGGGCAGCGTGTCGCCTGCCCGCTCGAGCTTGCCCATCTCATTCACGAGGATCGTATTGAGGTCAGCGAGCAGGTAAGGAATCGGGCTGTCGACCGTGACCTTGCCGTATTGGCTCATGTCCTTGCCCTTCGTGCGCGCCGCGAGCAGGCACTTGGCCAAGATGTCCGCGTCGCGCTGCCGCTCGGAGCCGTGCGTCGTGAGCATGACTTCGCAATGCTCGTCGAAGTTCATCAGCCAATAGGGCAGCTGAAGATTGTCGACGTTGAACAGCTCACCGCAACCCTTGAACGCTGCGGAATATTCGCCGTGTGGATCGATCATCACGATATGACCCTCGGGGCTCAGCTGCGAGATCCGATGCAAGATGAGCGCGACGGAGGTCGATTTGCCGGTACCGGTCGAGCCCAGGACCGCGAAATGCTTTGAGAGCATCGGATCGACGTACAGGGCGCCCCGAATGTCGTCGGTCGGGTAGACGGTCCCGATCTCGATGTTCGCTTCCTCGCTGGCGGCAAAGACCGCGCGAAGGTCGTTGGTGGTGACCGGGTGGACCCTGGCGCCCGGAACCGGGTAGCGGGTAACGCCGCGGCGGAAGCTGCTGAGCTTGCCAGCGGAATCGCGGGTGCCCTCACCGAGGAAATCGACGTGGGCGAGGATCTCGCCGTTGCCCCCGGCGCGCATCGTGCGGACGTTCGCGATAAGCCAGTTCTGACCGACCGTCACTTTGACTTGCGAGCCGACCTGGCCGGACATGGCGACAGACGGATCCTTGTGTTTGTCCAGCGCCGTTAGTGCGGAGCCGTCGATGCGGATCTGAGACCCCGATCCGGCGATCTCCAGCACTTCGCCGATGGCACCAAGCGTTTCCGCCTTGCCGGCGGTCGGCTTTGCGTCCGTTTCCTCTGAGAAGCTGCTGACTTCATTGAGGAATTCGCGCAGGTTCGGTTGCTCGTCCATAAGTACTCACGACTGGGGTTGTTCGTGGCACAGGAACTAGCGGAGAGCGGTTAAAATTAACTTAGGGACGCATCTTCTCAGATGCGGCGACGAAATGCGGCCGCTGCGGCCCAGCCAAGCGCGAGCGACAGTGCCACCGAGGTCGCACCGTAGATGAAGCTGTGACGCCGCGCCGCAAGCGCCACGAAGCGCTCGAATCCCGACTTGTCGATCTGGATGTCGCGCGTCGCCGCGGCGAGGACTCGTCCCTGGTCGATCAGGAAGGTTTCGGCAGTATATGTTCCCACCGGAACTTGGCTGGGGATGGTGAGAGTTGCGCGATAAAGCACCCCTCCGTTGATCTCCACGCCCCGCGGGTCTTCGTAATACAATCCCTGCCGCCGCCGGAGATCAAGCAGGCCAGCTTCGAAACGCCGCTCCTTCTCGGGCAGGGCCCCGCCGCCTGGCGATAGCTGAAGGTCGTGCAGGCCAAGTTCGTAGATCGCGGCGGTACGTTCATTGACCAGCTGGTCGATCGGACGGGTCGACGCCACTGCGTAAAATGACGGTGCAGAGCGGAAACGGTTCGAATCCGCGTTCATCCAGATGCCCGCGATCTTTTGCTTTTCCCGCACTAAAATCGGTTGAACGGGGCCACGGAGGACAACAGCGATATCCGGAGGCCGGTCCGGTGGACGGCCACCCGGATAGACCACCGCGCCGAAAAGAAGGAGTTGAGCGCCTGTGAAACTGTAGCGGATCTGGACCTGCCGCGCGGAAATGTCCGGTACGAGCACCGGCTTGTCGGCCGCCAGCAGTAAAGGGGCGACAAAACCTAGAAGGGTCGAAGTGCACCGTCCGCTCACAGATATTCCACCGAAAAGATTTCGTCGGGATGCCAGGCGAGGCCGAGCGCCATCCGCAGCGCCACCAGAAGAATGATGACCGACAGTGCCAGCCGCAGCATGTCGGGCTTGATGCGAAGCGTCAGCAACGCGCCATATTGTGCGCCGACCACACCGCCGATCAGCAGCAGCGTCGCCAGGACGATGTCTACCGCGCGCGTGGTCAGTGCGTGGACCATCGTAGTGGCGGCGCTGACCGTGAGGATCATCACAAGGCTGGTCCCGATGACGATGCGGGCCGGCATCCCCAGCAGATAGATCATTGCCGGAATCAGGATGAAGCCGCCGCCGATTCCGAGAAAGACGGTCAGGACCCCGGCGAGGAAGCCGAGGGCGAGCGGGGCGACCGGAGATATGTACAAGCCCGAGCTGTAGAACCGCCAGCGTAGCGGCAGCGAGGCGACCCAGCGATTATGGCGCGGCGTCGCTTTCGGCGGCGCTGCGCGGACATAGCCAAGCGCAACCAGGGCATCCTTGAGCATCAGGCTTCCGATGGACGCAAGGATCAGCACGTAGAGCGAACCGACCACCACATCGATCTGTCCGCTAGATTGCAAGACACGAAACAGTGCCGCGCCGACGACCGAGCCAAGTAGGCCCCCGAATGTCATCACGGCGCCCATTTTGATGTCGACGCCGCCTCGTCGCATGTGGACCATGACGCCCGAGACGCTCGCTCCCGTAATCTGAGTGGAGGCCGATGCCACCGCGACGGTGGGAGGAATTCCGTAGAAGATCAGCAGCGGCGTAGTCAGGAAGCCGCCGCCGACGCCGAACATTCCCGACAAGACGCCGACCAAGAAACCGAGAATGACGATGAACAGCGCATTGACCGACTGGCCGGCGATCGGAAGGTAGATGTCCATGCCCGCCGCAAGGACTAGCCGCAAACTGTCGCTGCGGCCAAGCTATTGAGGCCTAGAAGTCTGCGGCGAGCGTCAGTGCCGGTCCTGAGCCCGGCTGGGCGTTGCCCGTGAGGCGCTGGCGCCAGTCCATGTGCACCTTGATGTTGCTTCGGACCCCCATCGTGACGCGGGGACCGGCGTCGAGCCGATAGACACCGGGCTGGACGCCGCCCCACAAGCCGAACCCGCCCGAGAAATTGCGGTAAACTGGCCGCGTCACTGTGAGGGCGCCATCGACGAAGCGGTCGCGTCGATGCAAGCCGACGACGCCGCCTTGCAGATACGCGTCGAGGCTGAACCGCCAAGGCAGTGGTCGCTGATAGACGCCGCCCTCGAAAAACAAAGCGAAAGCGTTGCGCGCATTGGCGTACCGGCCGATGCGTTGGCGCCGCTCGGCCGTGAACCATAGAGGAATGGCCAGCACGGGCTGGATGCGCACGCCTGCTGCTACTTCGCCGCCCCGTCGCCCAACGTCGGAGCTCGAGCGAAGGCTGGCGGCGATCTGCCGTGTGAAATTGTATGCGAGGCGAGCGCCGGCCTGGCTGCCGCCGAGCTGTCCGCCATTCGCCAGCGAACTCGGCCCGAAGGCTTGACCCTGACGCCCGCGGAGCAGCGCCCACGCGGTCAGCTGAAGCCGGTCGAGCTTTTCGAGGTGGGCGGGGACGCTCTGCCCCGCGACGATGACGCTGGACCGGCGTTGCGGGCCCGAGATCGCCGTCATGCGCGAAAGGGGCCATTCGTCGATCGCGGCGAGTGGAGCGGCGAAGGCCGTTTCAGGCGCCGGTAGAAGGCCGGAAAGGCCGCGCGACGGCACAGGCGAAACGGGGATGGAAGCTGCCGAGTAATAGATGGGCAGCGCAATCGGACGCGCTGCTGCAAATTGCATCGCTTGTTCGACTGGCATCGAGGCAACGGCGAGCGGTGCCTGCGGCTGTACCGGATCGAGCGGAGGGAACTCGGTAGGAACGATAGGAGGCACCGAGGTCTTCGCTTCGCTCGGCTCGATGCGAAAAATTTCGCCTCCGGGAAGCTTGCCCAGGGTGGCCGCACGCAGCCCCACCCACCCGATGGCGACGATTGCGAGAAAGCGCAGCGACGGCCTCATTGCGCGAACTCCAGCGGGAAGATGTGCCGCGTCTTGTCCCACCGCTTGGCGCCGCCGCCGAGGTGGAGCGAGACGGCGCGGCCTGCAGCGAGCATGGCGATGACGTTGCCGACGACGAGCCTTGGAATCGACCGCAGGCCTTCAACCCATCCGTAGGCGGAAGCTGTAAAGCACGCGCGCATTGCCGCTCGCCACATCAGCAGTGCGAAGTTGACGGTTAGAAGCAGCGTGAGCGTGGAATCCATGCGCGTCTGGATCGGCGCTCCGAGCGCTTCCGCGACCCATAGCTGCGACCATAGCAACCCTGCGCTGTAGGCGGCGAGGAGCAGCAATGCCGCGAGCGGTCCACGGCGATCGCGCATGCGCATCCAGCGCTCGCCGATACTCCCGGTCCAGCCGAGCCTATCCCAACCGGAAAGAGCGATCCCGCCCAGCCAGCGCGCTTTCTGGCGGACCGCCTCGCCCAGAGTCGACGGGAAATGGCCTCGCGTCGCGACGATGCCGCGCTCGGCGGGCGTCGCCGGAATGCGCACGAACATGGTCTTCAGACCCAGCGAGCCGATCCTCAGGCCGACCTCGTAATCTTCGGTCATGCTGCTGCCGGCGAAGGGCTTGCCGTCCTGCATGGCCGCCAGCTGGGCCACTGGCTTGCGGGCGATCGCGCAGCCGACACCCGCCAGGGGTATCGCGGCCCCAACGGCTTCACGGACTACAAGCTCCTTGCCGTGCGCCTCGGCGAACTCGTCGCAATAATGACCGCTGATCCAGCGTGAATGGCTGTCGGGGAATGGCAGCACCGGGAGCTGGATCACGGCCGCACGATCGATCAAGCCGTCGAAGATCCTGAGTTCATAGCGGTGAACGACATCCTCGGCGTCATGGAGGACGACCGCCTTGGCCGATCGCCCAGCATCGATCTCGTACGCGACCAGCGCATCATAAAGACAATTGAGGCAGTCGGCCTTCGTGGTCGGTCCGTCGGCCTCGACCTGCACGGCATGCACGCGCTGATCGGGGATGCTTGCAATCGCGGCAGCGGTCGCTGGGTCGTTCCGATAGTAACCGACGAAAATCCGATAGTCGTCGTAGTCCAATCTCTCGAGGGCGGACTTCAACATGGACGAGATCACGGCGGCCTCATCCCAGGCGGGCACCAGGATCGCCATGAATCCGGGATCCTCATTGAACACCCAATAGCTGGCGTAGGCGGGCCGGTGACGGCGATAGACGGTGAGCGATCGCCAGGCGCGCCGCGTGAAATAGATCAGGTCGACGCAAAGATCGTTGATGCCGAACAACAAGAATCCCGCGCCGGCGAATAGCGCCAGCTCGGCCGCGGAGCGGCTGAGGATCGCAGCAATGTCCACGAACTAGCGCCTTAAAGGCGGCGCGGCAGGGTTGTTCGAGTGCTCGGTCGGTTCATGGCAGCCTCCCCAAGGGCGAATCAAGAAGAACCGAGCGGAGGGACAGATGACATAACGGAAATCGAACAACAAGATCGGTTGGCAATGTCTTTGTTAGGGCCGTTTTGTTTGCGAGCCAAAGTGCGTTATTTACTGGTGCTTATGAGAGCAGTCGCGGCATTTTTCGCAAGTGCACTTGCCGTAGCGCCGGGCGCCTCCGTCGTCTTCGCCGGCGGCGGATGGGCGGCCATAGATCGCGGCGGCTCGTGCGAAGCGCTGGCGCGTTCCGTGCTGATCGCACCGAAAGGACGGGTCCAGGCGACGGCGGGCTTCGCTTTCACTCCGGACCGCCGCCGCTGGGGCGAGTTTCACGCGCATCTGAGCCGCGTGCCGCGCGCCGGGTCTAGCGTGATGCTATCGGTCGGGGGCCAGCCCTTCCTGCTCGTAAATCGCCGCGACTGGGCCTGGAGCCGCGGCTCGCGCCAGGAGCAGGCGATCATCGCGGCGTCGCGGAACGCATCGGCCTTGCGGATCGAGGCCCGCGACGCGGCCGGACGGCGGTTCGTCGACACCTATGCGCTCGGCGGTGCGCCAACGGCAATCGACGCGGCCGCGGCCGCCTGCGCTGGCAAAATGCAGCCGCGCTAACTAGATAGGCCGCCTGCCCATGAGCGCCGACACCGCCATTATGCCCATTCCGGGGCCCGCCGATCCTGTGCCGGTCCAGCGCAGCGTCACGGCGCGCGCTGACGGCCGGGTCGAACTTGTGGGGATGTCGAAGCAGGCAATCCGCGTCGAGCTTGAGGCGGCTGGGCT
>Ga0070664_100001892_pt1 | contig 16800 bp, 17 predicted proteins | sample KBSC73metaG_FD_65863 | JGI IMG/M metagenome (GOLD analysis project Ga0070664, IMG submission 65863) | Corn rhizosphere microbial communities from Kellogg Biological Station, Michigan, USA - KBS C7-3 metaG | ecosystem: Host-associated > Plants > Roots > Rhizosphere > Soil ... | reverse complement strand
ATCGCCAATTATTACAAGGCCTATCTCAACACCGACGCGATCGACCGCGCCGGCCTTGCGCCAGCCAAGGCGGACCTCGATGCGATCGCCGGGATCACCAACAAGCAGCAGCTGAGCGCTGCGATCGGAAGCACGCTCCGCGCCGATACCGATCCGCTCAACGCGACCAATTTCCACACTGAAAATCTCTTTGGCGTCTTCGTGACGCAGGGCCTTGCCACGCCCGGCGAGCAGCTGCCCTATCTGATGCAGGGCGGCCTCGGCCTTCCGGAGCGCGAATATTATCTCTCCGCCGATCCGAAGATGGCGGAGCTGAGGAACAAATATCACTCCTATGTCGCGCAAATCCTGCAGCTTGCCGGTCACCCCGACCCGCAGGGCGCCGCGAGCCGCATCACGGCCTTGGAGACAAAGATCGCACAGGCGCATGAAACACGCGAGGAGAGCGATGACCTTCCCAAGGCCTCGCAAGTCTGGACCCGCGCCGACCTCGAAAAGAATGCGCCCGGGATCGACTGGGGCGCGCTTCTGAACGCAGCGCAGCTCGGTTCGGTGCAGAAGTTCGAGCCCTATCACGCTGCGTCGATTCCGAAGCTGGCCGCGCTGGTCGGCTCGGAGCCGCTCGATGCGTGGAAGGATTGGCTCGAGTTCCACTTGCTCAACCAGCAAGCCAATGTCCTTCCGAAAGCGTTCCGCGACGCGAGCTTCGCTTTCAATGGAACTGCGCTGGCGGGCACTCCGCAACAGCGGCCGCGCGACAAGCAGGCGCTGAACGCGACCAGCAACTCGCTTCAGGATGCTGTCGGCAAGGCCTATGTCGACAAATATTTCCCGGCGTCGGCCAAGGCGCAGATCCAGCAGATGGTCGACGGCATCAAGGCGGCCTTCGCCAAGCGCGTGCAGGCGATCGGCTGGATGGCGCCATCGACCAAGGAAGAAGCGCTGAAGAAGGTCCGTGGGATCGTCGTCGGCGTCGGTTATCCCGACACGTGGCGCGATTATTCCGGCCTGCAGATCAGCGCCGATAACGCCTACGCGAACCAGCGCGCTGTCGGCGTCTGGGAATATCATCACCAGATTTCGAAAATCGGCCAGGCGATGGACCGCAACGAATGGTGGATGCCGCCGCAACTCGTGAACGCGGTGAACCTGCCGGTGCAGAATGCGCTGAACTTCCCGGCCGCGATCCTCGTTCGGCCGTTTTTCGACCCGAACGCCGACCCTGCCGCCAATTATGGAGGAATTGGAGCGACGATCGGGCACGAGATCAGCCACAGCTTCGACAACAGCGGCGCCTTGTTCGATGCGACCGGCAAGCTCCGCAACTGGTGGACTCCGGCGGACTTCAAGCGCTTCCAGGCCGCTGGGGACGCGCTCGCCAAGCAATATGACGCCTATGAGGCGCTGCCTGGCTTGCACGTCAACGGCAAGCTGACGCTGGGCGAGAATATCGCGGACGTCGCCGGTCTCGCGGCTTCTTACGATGCGTACAAGGCTTCGCTGAACGGCAAGCCGGCCCCCACGATCGGCGGCTTCACCGGCGACCAGCGCTTCTTCATCGCCTTCGCACAATCCTGGGCGACGAAGATGCGTGAGGAAACGCTGCGCAACCGGATCGCGACCGACGGCCACTCGCCGGGCAATTTCCGTGCGCTGACGGTGCGCAACATCGACGCCTGGTACCCGGCCTTCAACGTGAAGGCAGGGCAGAAGCTTTATCTGCCGCCGGAGCAGCGCGTCCGAATCTGGGGTTAGCCTGGACTCTGCATCCGATTGGCGCGCGCAAGGATGTAACCGACGATCGCCTGGCGCTCGCGCGGGGTCAGGTGAGAAAAATGATCACGGCCCATGCCGGACATGACGCCGAGGTTCTTCTTGGTCTTGCCTTCACCGGTCGTGAGAAGACGCGTGAGCTCGGCCTTTGAATAGGTGCCGGCGATGTCGAGGTTGGGCGTGAAGTTCGGCCAGCCTTGCAGCGCATTATTGTGGCAGGCCGTGCAGGTCGTCCTCACCATGTAGCGACCCCAGGCGTGCTGGGGGCCCATGTCGACCGGCTGATTGTCTCGAAACTTGCGGATCTGCGCCTGGGCGTCTCCCAGGGCGCCCTGCTGGACGTCCTTGATTTCCACCTTGTTGAACTTGAACGGCGGCTTCGGCGTCCCTGCCGGCTTCAGCGACCGCAGATAGGCGACCAGGTCGTTGAGATCCGGATCGCTGAGGAACTGATAGCTCTCGACCTGCATGAACCAGAACCTGCGTCCATCGCGCGGCACGCCGTGGCGGATCAGGCGGTCGAGCTGGGCGTCAGTGTAGGTCGGAACCTTCAGCGTGACGTTCGGCGAATACATCGCGCCGTCTTCCGGCTTGTCGGCCATGTCCTTGCCCTGAAGATTCTCGCCGTGGCAGCCCGTGCAATCGAGGATTTCGGTCAGCCTTTTGCCGTGCGCGATCCTTGCCGCTTGCGCACTGGCGTCGGCGCCTTCGTACGTGAGCTGCGACGGTGTTCGCTGACAAGCCGCAACGGCAAGCAGAATGAAGGCGCCCCACACCCGCATCGGCTTTCCTCCCCATCCGCAAGTTACTCCAGTTCCACCCCCGCTTCTACAGGCTTGATCCGCGTGCTACTCGGGCCGCGCAAAGGAGGTCGAGCGAATGACCTACTGGGAATTCAAGGGCCGCGAGCTCGTCAACTGCACCTGCGAATATGGCTGCAACTGCCAGTTCAATGCACTTCCCGACAAAGGGCATTGCCACGCTGTGGCGTCGATCCAGATCGACCAGGGCTTCCATGGCGATACCCCGCTAGGCGGGTTGCGCATTGTCGGCGTGTTCAAATGGCCGGGTCCGATTCACGAAGGCCACGGAGAGGCGATGCCGATTGTCGACGAGCGTGCCGATCCGGCCCAGCGTGAGGCTTTGCTCAAGATCATGAGCGGCCAGGATACAGACCCATTCGCGACCGTGTTCGCGGTATTCGCGACGACGATCGAAACGATGCACGAACCCGTATTCGCGCCGATCGATTTCGAGGTTGACGTCGAGGGCCGGCGAGGTCGCCTGCTGGTTCCAGGCTATGTCGAGACGACCGGCGAACCGATCCGCAATCCAGTGACCGGAGCGGAATCGCGCGCACAGATCCGGTTGCCCGACGGGTTCGAATATGAAGTTGCGGAAATCGGCAGCGCGTCGAGCCGTACGCTTGGCGGACCCATGAACATCGAGATCGCGAGCAAGTACGCGCAATTCGCTCATCTCCATCTCGATTCACATGGCGTCGTCCGCGCCTGACCTGACCAGCCGTATCCTGCGTCACGAACGGTGGGTCGTCGCCGGCAGCATCGCGCTGCTCATCGCTCTTAGCTGGTGGTTCCTGGCGAGCGGCGCGGGAATGGGCGACGCCGTGGCGATGCCCGGCATGCAGCCGCCACTAACGGCGCTCATGCTGATGTGGTGGCTGATGATGCTGGCCATGATGCTGCCGTCCGCCGCGCCGGCCATCCTGCTCTACAGCCGCGTGCGCCAGGTCCGGGGGGACGATCCGCAGATCGCACCGACCTGGCTGTTCCTCGCCGCCTATCTCTTCGTCTGGCTTCTGTTTTCGGTCGGCGCCGCATCGCTCCAGCATGTGCTGGCCGGGCCATCGATGGCGCTGGAGCAGCGCAGCGCCGCGGCGATCCTGCTCATCGCGGCCGGAGCGTACCAACTCTCGCCGCTAAAGGCCGCCTGTCTTCGCGAGTGCCGCAGTCCTGCACAATTCATCAGCCGTCACTGGCAGCCCGGCATCCGCGGTGCGCTGCGGCTCGGCAGCCTACACGGCGCTTACTGCCTCGGTTGTTGCTGGGCGCTGATGGCTTTGCTTTTCGTCGGCGGAGTGATGAACTTCGCTTGGATTGCCGGACTGACTGTGATCGTGGGGATCGAGAAGCTCGCCTCGCGCGGCGACCTCATCGGCCGCGCAGTCGGCGCAGGCCTTATCGTCTGGGGCGGCGCACTCCTGCTGAGCTAGGCAAGACTGATGCAAGATTGGCCGCCCGACCGCCCGATTAACCCGACCAGTGAACCCGCAATCGCCCAGCCCATCTGAAGCGCGGGCCAGCGCCGGCCCCACAGCCTAGGCTCACTACCAAGGACAATTGATAAAGGAGGAACCAGATGCCTGATCTTTATATGCACTCTCTCCTCGTCGCCGCCGCCGTCGCATCCTTGCCTGGCGCTGCCGCGGCACAAGCCTCACCGCCCAAAGAGGCAATAGTTCCAAAGGGATGGGAGTTTGCAACGAACGACCTGCATTACTCACCTGCAGTCCGTAGCGGCGATCTGATTTTCGTGTCTGGCGTCCCGGCAGGCCTGCGCCCCAGTGAAACCGAGGCGGACAAGGAAAAGGCAATCGATCGCGCGTTTCAGGGCGTCGCGAAAGTGCTAGCCGAAGCCGGCGCCAGCTGGGACGATGTCGTCCAGATTACGAGCTATCACACTGATTTCACGACCGGCGGCAAGCCCAACGATCAACAGGCTCTGTTCCGCCAGGTGAAGGATCGCTACGTCAAGGCGCCCTACCCGGCCTGGACCGCGGTCGCAGTCACTCGCTTGTGGAACGAAGCCCTGTTCGCAGAAATCAGCGTAATCGCGCGGGCGCCCGCTAAGCCCCGATGAGTTCGCGCCCGATCAACATTCGGCGGATCTCGTTTGTCCCCGCCCCGATGTCGAGCAGCTTGGCGTCGCGATAATAGCGTTCGACCGGCCAGTCCTTGGTGTAGCCCGCACCGCCCAACGCCTGCACCGCTTCATTGGCGACCCTCACGGCATTTTCCGAGGCCAGCAGGATCGCGCCTGCCGCATCGTGCCGCGTCGTCTTGCCCTCATCGCAAGCCCTGGCGACCGCATAGACGTAAGCGCGAGCCGAGTTCAGAGCGACGTACATATCGGCGATCTTGGCCTGCATCAGCTGGAAGGTCCCGATGGGCTTTCCGAACTGCTTCCGCTCGCGGACGTACGGCAGCACCGTATCGAGGCATGCCTGCATGATGCCGATCTGCATTCCCGCAAGCACGGTGCGCTCATAGTCGAGGCCGCTCATCAGCACCGCGACGCCGTCATTTTCTTCGCCGAGGATATTCTCCGGCGGGACGAAGCAGTCCTCGAACACCAACTCGGCTGTCGGTGATCCGCGAATTCCGAGCTTGTCGACCTTCTGGCCTATGGAGAAGCCTTCCATCCCCTTTTCGATGATAAAGGCGGTGATCCCGCGGCTCCCCTCGCCGGTCTTTCCATAGACCACCAAAGTGTCCGCTTCCGAGCCGTTGGTGATCCAGAACTTCGTACCGTTGAGGCGATAGCCGTTGCCGCTTTTCTCCGCTTTCAGCTTCATTCCGACGACGTCGCTTCCGGCACCAGCCTCGCTCATCGCCAGTGCGCCGACATGCTCACCGCTGATCAGCTTCGGGAGATACTGCTTCTTCTGCTCGGAGTTCGCCCAGCGCCGGATCTGGTTGACGCAAAGGTTCGAATGCGCGCCATAGCTTAGGCCGACCGACCCGGACGCCCGAGCCACCTCCTCCTGCGCCACGACATGCTCGAGATAGCCGAGCCCGAGCCCGCCATCCTCTTCCTCGACCGTGATCCCGTGCAGCCCCAGCTCGCCCATCTGCGGCCAGAGGTGGCGCGGAAACTCATCCGTTTCGTCGATCTCGGCCGCAATCGGAGCGATCTTTTCGCGAGCGAAGCGTTCGGTCGTCTCGCGGATCGTATCGGCCATTTCACCGAGGGCGAAGTCGAAGCGGGCAGGTTCGGACATATTCGGCATTCCTCTCGACGAGGGCCGCTAGCAGAGCGCGCACCGTTTGAACAACCGAGCGCTCGGTCTTATGTGCACCGCAACATTTCGCCGACTCTGGAGCATCCAATGGCCACCTCCCCCGACCCGATCGTCATCCTCTCCTACGCCCGCACCCCGATGGGCAGCTTCCAGGGCGCCCTCAGCGGCGTCAGCGCCACCGAACTTGGAGCGACTGCGGTCAAGGCCGCCGTCGAACGCGCCGGACTCAAGGGCGAGGACGTCGACAAGGTCTTCATGGGGAACGTCCTCTCCGCCGGTCTCGGCCAGGCGCCAGCGCGCCAGGCGGCGCTTGGAGCGGGCCTCCCCCGCTCGGCCGAAGCCGTGACCGTCAACAAGGTCTGCGGATCGGGTATGCAAACGGCGATCTTCGCCCACGACATGCTCGCGGCGGGCTCGGCCGACGTGATCGTCGCCGGCGGCATGGAGAGCATGACCAACTCGCCGTTCCTGCTCAAGAAGCACCGGGCCGGCGCGCGCATCGGCCACGATACCGTCTACGACCATATGATGCTCGACGGGCTCGAGGACGCATACGACCAGGGCCGCGCGATGGGCACCTTCGCCGAAGATGCGGCGCGCGAATATCAGTTCACGCGCGAGATGCAGGACGATTATGCGATCGAGAGCCTGAAGCGCGCCAACGACGCGATCACGTCGGGCAAGTTCGACAAGGAAGTGGTCCCGGTGACCGTCGTCACGCGCAAGGGTGAGGTGACGGTCGACGTCGATGAGCAGCCGGGCAAGGGCAATCCGGACAAGATCCGGGAACTGCGCGCCGCCTTCGCCAAGGACGGCACGATCACCGCGGCGACATCCTCATCGATCAGCGACGGAGCGGCGGCGCTTGTGCTGACTCGCCAGAGCGTCGCCGACAAGCTGGGCAAGACGCCGGTCGCGCGGGTCGTCGCCCATGCCGCTCACGCGCAAGAGCCGGAGAAGTTCACCAGCGCGCCCGTGCCCGCGATCCAGAAGGTGCTCGAAAAGGCGGGATGGAGCGTCGCGGATGTCGACCTCTTCGAAGTCAATGAGGCCTTCGCCTGCGTCGCGATGATCGCGATGCGCGACATCGGAATCCCGCGCGAGAAGATCAACGTGAACGGCGGCGCGACGGCGCTCGGCCACCCGATCGGAGCGTCGGGCGCGCGGATCACGACGACCTTGATCGCGGCGCTCCAGGACCGCGGCCTCAAGCGCGGCGTCGCGAGCCTTTGCATCGGGGGCGGCGAAGCCACTGCGATCGCGGTCGAATTGATCTAGGCGCCGGACTCGCGACGGCGGTTCACTGGTGGTAAGGGCGATCCCCTCTCAAAGGGGAAAGCCGATGCGTCTGACCATCGTTATTGCCGCCGCGCTCGTTCTGGGCGCCGGCGCAACACCGCTCGCCGCCAAGACGGCTGCCAAACCAGCCTTCCAGCTCAACGAAACGACCTGGACGTTCGTCGATCACGGGAAGAAGGTCCGTGAGTCGATCGATGCCGACGGCAATTACATCGAGAACACCATCGGCGGGAAACATGTCGATCATGGCACTGCGGTGATGAAGGACAAAAAGGCTTGCTTCACCAGCGCGATGACCAAGGACGGCGAGGAATGCTGGACGACGTCGCCGGTCAAGATCGGCCATTCCATGGTCACGACCAACGGCAAGGGCCGCAAGCTGAAGGTGACCCGCGTCGCTTACATGAAGCTGTCGATGCCGAAATAGGCTTACGCGCCTATTTCTTCCCGGCATAGGCCTGGCATTCCAACTCGACCAACGCGCCGAGCGCGAGCCCGCTTGCACCGAATGCACTTCGGGCCGGCCGCTTCCCCTCGGGGAAGTAGGTGACGTACACCTTGTTGAAGTCGGGCCACAGCTTCATGTCGGCGAGCATCGCCGTGCAGTGGAAGACGTCGCCGTAGCCGCGATGGGCGCGCTTCAGGACGCCGCCGATATTGTCGAGCGCCAGCTTGGTCTGAGCCTCGATTCCATCGGGCAACTTGCCGTCCGCGCCGATGCCGAGCTGCCCCGACAGGTAAAGTGTGTCGCCGACGCGAACGGCTTCCGAAAAGGGCAAGGCCTGACCGTTGAGAGTCGGCCGGCCGTAATGTTCGATCGCGGGACGAACGGGCGCCGCGTAGGCAGAGCTGGATGCGATCAAAATTCCAAGCGCGATTGCGGGCAATGCTCTCATAGATTTTCCCTCCTCCGTCACCCTCGGCCGCATTGGAAGGCTAATAGTGAAAGCGGCACTGAGCGATCTCAAGCCGCTGCTCCGAACCCTTCCCCGCAACCCGATAAACCAACCGATCCTCGACCGTAATTCGGCGGGACCACCATCCTTTGAAGTCGCCTTTGAGCGGCTCGGGCTTTCCCGAACCCGCGAATGGGTGGCGCTCACATTCCTTGATTAACGCATCCAGCCTTTTGAGGACCTTTTTATCGTGCTCCACCCGGTGGGTGTAGTCTTCCCACGCCTGGTCCGCGAAGACCTTCTTCACGTGACGGGGCGTTCCTTCGCCTCAATCAATTCACGCTCCGTACCGCCGCTCGTCTCAAGCTGGTGTATGGCCGACAACAGGCGCTCCGCGTTCTTCGGCGAAGACAGCAAATGCAGCGTCTCATTGATCGAGTTCCACTCGGCCAATGAAACCATCACTACCGAATCAGCCTTCTGCCGCGTAATCAGGACCTCCGTCATGTTGGCGACGACCCGATCCATGATGTCCTTAAGGTTCTGGCGAGCCTCAGAATAATTGATGACGTCCACCTTGGCCCTCCTTGGCCTGCAGGCTCCCAATATGTACGAAAATCTGTACAATACAAGAGGCGAACGGGAAAGAGCTCAGGGCGTCCTACTGTATTGACACTATAATACACGTGGCATATCGTTCCACCCAAATAACGGGAGGACAACCATGTATTCTCAACAGGAGCTGGACGACGCGGTCGCCGCGGGCGTGATCAGCGCCGAGGCGGCCGCTGCGCTTCGTGCGCACGTGGAGGGGCAAAGGTCCATCGCCATCCCCGATGAGGAACAGTTTCGGCTGATTACCGGCTTCAACGACATCTTCGTTTCGATCGCCGCCGCGATCCTTTTATTCGCGGTCGGCTTCATCGGCCAGAGTCTCGGCGAGGCCGCCGGACTTACCCTTGATTTCAAGGGCCCGTCGCCTCTTGCGCCGCTGGCGGTCGCTGCGACCTCGTGGGCGCTGGCCTTGTTCTTCACCGCCAAAAGGCGAATGGCCCTCCCCTCGATCATCCTGCTGCTGACCTTCGTCGGAGGCGTTCTCGCGACAACGGGCTTCAGCCTGGCGATGGCCGTCGGAACCGACGCGCTGAACCACAATAACACGATTGGCGGTATCATCGTTGCGGCGTCAGCCGCGGTTGCCGCTGGCGCCGCGTGGCTTCACTGGCGCCGTTTTCGCGTGCCCATCACCGTCGCCGCCGGGGCGGCCTCCGTGTCGGCTGTCGCAATCGGCCTTCTGGTCGCCGTCGTTGGCCCGGATGACAAGAATCTCGAAAACATCATACTCGGCTTCCTTCTCGTGCTCGGCGTCGCGACCTTCCTCTTCGCCATGTGGTGGGACGGATCGGACCGTTCGCGCCTGACCCGCCGGTCGGACGTCGCATTCTGGCTGCACCTGCTCGCGGCGCCGATGATCGTGCACCCCATCTTCACGCTCCTCGGCCTAAACAACGGCACTGCGTCGCTCAGCGAAGGCCTGGTCGTGATCCTGCTTTACGTGGCGCTCGGCGTCACCGCGCTGGCGATCGATCGTCGCGCCCTCCTCGTGTCGGCGCTCGCCTACGTCCTTTACGCGCTGAATGAGCTGTTCCGGCAGTTCGGGGCGGTGGAGCTCAACGTGGCTTTGACCGCGCTCGTGATCGGCTCGGCGCTGTTGATGCTGTCGGCATTCTGGCACCAGGCTCGAAGTGCGATCGTTCGGCCGCTTCCGGAAGGGTTGCGGGATCGCCTTCCGATCCTCGACCGGACAACCCCAATTCCGGCTACCCAACCAGCCGGATAAGCCTCCGCTCGAGCGGGGCAAGGACGCCGACCAGCTCATCGCCCCGCTTGAGCACCATCCCATGCTCGCCGACCAGGACGAACGCCCCTTGTTTCGAACGAAGCTCGGGGCGTTTCTCTATGCGCACCTCGGGCCGCTCGGAGTGGCGGCGGAACGCAGCGAAAACCGCCACGTCAGGGTCGATTCGAAGGGCGTAATCGCGCCAATGTCCGGCGATCACCATCCGTCCGTAAAGGTCCAGGATTCGCGACAGCTCGCGGCGATCGAAGCTGACAATCGGGCGCCGGTCCCAGGCGTTCGGGAACGGCGCGATGACGCTCAAGCGCTCTTCACCTTCGGCTGCGGCTGACGCGCGGTTTTCATCACCGCGACCTCCTTCCGCAGCTCCTCGATTTCGTGCTCCAGTTCGGCGATGCGTGCCCGCACCGGATCGCAATCTTCGCCGCACGGCGTGCCGTACGGCATGAAGCCGGGGCTGTAATGCACGGCCTCGATTGGAACGGCCTTGGCGGGAATGCCGACGACGGTCGAACCTGGCGGGACGTCCTTGGTGACGACGGAATTGGCGCCGATCTTCGCACCCTCGCCCACCTCGATCGGGCCGAGCACCTGCGCTCCGGATCCGATCACCACGCCCGAACCGATCGTCGGGTGACGCTTGCCGCCGACGCCCGTTGACGGGTTCGTGCCGCCGAGCGTGACGCTTTGATAGATAGTGACGTCGTCGCCGATCTCCGCGGTCTCGCCGATCACGCTGAAGCCGTGATCGAGGAAGAAGCGCTTGCCGATCTTGGCCCCCGGATGAATGTCGATCGCGGTGAGGAAGCGTGACAGATGGTTCAAAAGCCTTGCCAGGAAATAGAGGCGGCCTTCCCACAGCCAATGCGCGATACGGTGCATGCCGAGCGCCAGAACGCCCGGATAAAACAGCACATCCCAGCGCGAACGCGCCGCAGGATCGCGGGATTTGACGGAGTCCAGATAGGCGACGAGCCCGGATTGCAAGCCTAAACACCTCGTCTCGTTACGATGACAATTTAAGTGCAGGGCGGCGCAAATACCAGCCGGTTTGGTCAGCGCCTGCGATCGACGTGCTTGCTGAAACTTCTCCCCTTGGGCAAATCGCGGTTGAACAGGGCTGGAGGCAAGCATCTTCCCGGATATTTTCGCGGACCCGACGGCGCTCCTGACGTTCGCCCTGATCGGCTTTGCCGCGCAGCTGGTCGATGGCGCGCTCGGCATGGCTTATGGCCAGATCTCGAGCACCTTGCTCATCAGCATGGGGGTCCCCCCGGCCGCGGCCTCAGCGGGCGTCCATACGGCTGAGACTTTCACGACGGCCGTATCGGCGATCAGCCATACCGCCCATCGCAATGTCGATTGGCGATTGTTCACCCGGCTCGTCGTGCCCGGCGTGATCGGCGGGGTGCTCGGCGCCTACGTTCTGACGTCCATCGATGCATCGATCGCAAAGCCTTTCGTGCTCGCCTATCTGGCAGCATTGGGCATCTACCTCTTCTATCGCGGGGTCATGCACCGGCACACCGAGCGGCGGCCCCGGGTCGTCTCCCCGCTTGGGCTCGTGGGTGGATTCCTCGATGCGGCCGGTGGCGGAGGCTGGGGCGGGATCGTGACGTCGAACCTGCTCGTTCAGGGCAGCAACCCGCGCAAGACCATTGGCACCGTCAATACCGCCGAATTCTTCCTGACGGTGACGATTTCGGCGACATTCCTGGCGACAATGGGGTGGCAGGCCTTCACGGTTGCAACCGTCGGGCTGCTGATCGGCGGAGTGGCCGCGGCGCCATTCGGCGCGTGGATCGCCAAGCGGGTCAATCCGGACACCTTGTTGACCTTCGTCGGAGCCCTCCTGACGCTCGTCAGCACCTATGGCCTCTATCGGGCGCTCGCTTGATCAAATGGGTGGGCCAGGGGAGAGGCCCACCCATGATCTGCGGCTCGCGTCGCGTTCTTTCGGGCCGCAGCGCTCCCGGGAGGGGTCGGGAGTGGCTCATTTGTGTTAGGCCGCTGGCAAACAGCAATCAAACCTATTAAAGTCGTCACATTGATTGAGTAGATCGATGACTGTCCATCTCCCGACCATCAAGCAGCTGCAATATCTCGTGGCCCTTCGGCAGCACGGGCATTTCGGACGCGCCGCCGAGGCGTGCTTCGTGACCCAATCCACCCTTTCGGCCGGCCTGCGTGAGCTCGAGACATTGCTCGGAATGACCTTGGTTGAAAGAACCCGGCGCGTCGTGAGGTTCACAGCGCTCGGCGAAAAGATCGCGGAGAAGGCCATTCGCGTTCTTCGTGAGACCGAGGAGCTCGCGGAGATGGCGCGGGCCGAAGGCCAGCCCCTGCATGGCGAGCTGCGCATGGGCGTGATCCCGACGATCGCGCCCTTCCTTCTGCCGGCGATGCTCCCGCGGCTCAGGACCGAGTGGCCGAAGCTCAAGCTTTACCTTCGCGAGGAGACCAGCCAGGCCGCATGTGAGGCGTTGCATCGCGGCCAGCTCGATTGCGTGCTTCTCGCCCTCCCCTTCGGCTGCGGCGAGGTCGATTCCGCGCCGCTCTTCGATGACCGGCTATTCGTCGCTTACCCCGGTGGCGAAGCGCCGGGCGGCGCCACGGTTGAGGTGGACGCGATCGATGAGAACCGCCTGCTGCTGCTCGAAGACGGACATTGTCTCAAGGATCACGCCCTCTCCGCCTGCAACCGCCCCGAGCTTCGCGCGCGCGCAGCGATGATGGGGACGTCGCTCCACACGCTCGTCCAGATGGTGGACAACGGCCTGGGGCTCACCTTCATCCCATCCATGGCGATCGAAGCAGGAATCCTCGTGGGCACCGATGTCGACGCGAAGCCGCTCCGTTCGGATCACGGGTTTCGCAGGATTGCCTTGATCTGGCGCCGCTCGAGCCCGCGCGAGAACGAATTCCAGATGCTGGCTACGACGCTTCGGCGGATCATTCGCGAACTCAGTCCGGAGCTGCAGGCCATCGACCCGGCGCGCCGGCCCGAAACCGAGTTGCAGCCGGTCTGCGACTGACCGGCAAGCGGCAAACGCCGCGGCGCTCGTGGGAGTCGAGGAGAGACAAGCGCCGCGGCTAGGGTTTACTTCGCTGGAACCGGCTCACCGACGCGCTGCGAAGAGCTGGCGGTTGCCGCCCTTGAGCTGCGTAGGTCGAAGCGGTCGGCGTTCATCACCTTCGTCCACGCAGCGATGAAGTCGCGAACGAACTTCTCTTCACTGCCCTTCTCGGCATAGACCTCGGCCGTCGCGCGGAGCTGGCTATTCGAACCGAAGATCAGGTCGGTCCGGGTCGCCCGCCACTTCTCCTGCTTGCCGCCGCGGTCGCGGCCGATGAATTCCTCGTCGCCGCTCTCGTCGACCACTTCCCAGAAGGTGTCGTTGTCGAGAAGGTTGACGAAGAAGTCGTTGGTCAGCTGGCCCTTCCGGTTGGTGAACGCACCGTGCGGCGAGTCCTTATGATTGGCGCCGAGCACACGCAGCCCGCCCAGCAGAACCGTCATCTCCGGCGCGGAAAGGTTGAGCAGCTGAGCGCGGTCGAGCAGCAGTTCCTCGGTCCTGACCGAATGCTTGGTCTTGAGATAGTTGCGGAAGCCGTCCGCTGCTGGCTCAAGCACCGCGAAGCTCTCGACGTCGGTCCATTCCTGCGTTGCGTCGCCGCGCCCGCCGGTGAATGGGACCGAGACGTTGAAACCAGCGTCCCTTGCGGCCTTCTCGACCGCCGCGGTCCCCGCCAAGACGATCGCGTCTGCCATCGACAGCCCGCCGCGCAGCTCGTCGATCCTGGCAAGGACCCGCCCAAGCTCCTCGGGCTCGTTGACCGCCCAGTCCTTTTGCGGAGCAAGCCTGATGCGGGCGCCATTCGCGCCGCCGCGGTAATCGGACCTGCGGAACGTCGATGCCGACGCCCAGGCCGTCTTGACCAGCTGGCCGATCGTAAACCCGGCGCCGAGGATTTTGTCCTTGAACGCGGCGACGTCGGCCTCCGAGGGCTTCGTGCCCGCAGGTACCGGATCCTGCCAGATCAGGTCCTCTGCCGGGACTTCCGGGCCGAGGTAACGCACCTTTGGACCCATGTCGCGATGCGTCAGCTTGAACCACGCCCTGGCGAAGGCATCCTTGAACGCATCGTGATCGTTCCGGAACTTCTCCGAGATCTTGCGGAACTCGGGATCCATCTTCAGCGCCATGTCGGCCGTGGTCATCATCGTCGGCACGCGCTTCGAAGGATCATGCGCCGCCGGCGCCATATCCTCGGGCTTCTGGTTGATCGGCTGCCACTGCTGCGCTCCGGCGGGCGACCGCACCAGCTCATACTCATAGTCGAGCAGAAGCCGGAAATAGTTCTCCGACCATTGCGTCGGCGTATTCACCCAGGCTCCCTCGATGCCGCTGGTGATCGTATGCTCGCCTACGCCACTTTCGAATGAACTCGCCCAGCCGAGACCCTGAAGCGCGATATCCGCGCCCTCCGGAGCCGCGTCCACGAGGCTCGGGTCTCCTGCCCCGTGCGCCTTGCCGAACGTATGGCCGCCCGCAGTCAGCGCCACGGTCTCCTCGTGGTTCATCGCCATGCGCTCGAAGGTGATCTTGATGTCCCGTGCCGATTGCAGCGGATCGGGATTGCCGCCGGGACCTTCGGGATTGACGTAGATGAGGCCCATTTGAATCGCGGCGAGCGGGCTCTCGAGTTCCATTTCGCGCTCGGGCTGTATGCGGGTCTCGGCCGCATCGACCCACTTCTCCTCGGCGCCCCAATAGACGTCCCGTTCCGGCTCGAAAATGTCTTCGCGCCCTCCACCGAAACCGAAGATCGGGCCTCCCATCGATTCGATCGCGACATTGCCGGCGAGGATGAAAAGGTCCGCCCAGCTGAGATTCTTTCCGTACTTCTGCTTGATCGGCCAAAGCAGGCGGCGTGCCTTGTCGAGGTTCCCATTGTCTGGCCAGCTGTTGAGCGGAGCAAAGCGCTGGTTGCCGGAATTCGCGCCGCCGCGGCCATCGCCCGTGCGGTAGGTGCCTGCGGCGTGCCAAGCCATGCGAATGAAGAACGGTCCGTAGTGCCCGTAGTCGGCCGGCCACCAAGGCTGGCTGTCGGTCATGAGGGCTGTCAGGTCCCTCTTGAGGCCATCGTAGTCGATCGCGTTGAACGCCTCTGCATAATCGAAATCGTCGCCTAGCGGGTTCGGCGAAACGCCCCCGCCCTGGTGAAGGATTTCGATGGGCAAGGATTCAGGCCACCAATCTCGGTTGGTACGGCCGAGCAGCGAGCGCACGGTCGTTGGCCGGTCCACAGGACAACCCATCGGTTCGCCGGTCTTTGCGTCCATGATCTCACTCTCCTCGATTTGGGGTTTGGCCAAAACGCCTAGGCGCGGCTGGTCAGTGGAGGAAACGAACAAACTTCGTCAGTGAGAACTGGAAAATCGATCAGTCCATATGTTTCAGGCCGACCCGCAGATAATCGTACCCTGTAACCAGGGTCAGCGCGGCGGCGGCCCACAGGCTCGTGATTCCTACGATGTGGATCCAATGTTGTGACGGGAAGGCGCCGCCCAGGATCAAAGCGCCGAGAGCAACAAGCTGGAACGTGGTCTTCCACTTGGCGAGCGCACTTACAGGAACCAGAACCTTGAGCTCCGCTAGGAACTCCCGAAGGCCGGACACCATGATTTCGCGCAGCAGGATGATCAGCGCGGGAATGACGCTCCAGTCCTGGACAATCGGTACGTCGCCATCGGCCTTGCGGCTGGCCATCAGCATCACAAGGACGGCGGCAACCATGATCTTGTCGGCGATCGGATCGAGGAACTGGCCGAGGCGCGAGATGCGACCCTGCGCGCGGGCAAGGTAGCCGTCGAAATAATCGGTGATCCCGACGATGCAGTAGAGAACGAAAGTGATCGCATAATCCCACGGCGCCGGTTTCCACAGGAGGAAGACCAGGATCGGCACCGCGAGGATGCGCGACAGCGTCAAGAGGTTCGGCAACGTCAGCATCGTTCCTGAACACAATCAGTTATAGGGTTTGGCGTCCCGCGCAAAGCTGGCTATCGACTGCACCCAGTTTCATGAGAGCCGGCGCGCTTCAGCCTTGATCCAGAACGTCACCCATCTGCTGCGCGCGCGGCGGTTCCTGCCGCTGTTCGCCACTCAATTCCTCGGAGCGTTCAACGATAGCCTGTTCAAGCAGGCCGTGGTGCTGTTCGTGACGTACCAATTGTTCTCGAACCCCGCGAAGGAGTTCCAGTTCAGCGCAATCGCGCAGGGCCTGTTCATCCTGCCCTTCTTCCTGTTCTCGGCGCTTTCGGGCCAGCTCGCCGATGACCATGACAAAGCCCGCCTGATCCGGATCATCAAGCTCGCCGAGATCGGGATCATGATCGTCGGCGGTGCGGGGATCATGCTCGCCGACATTCCGCTGATGCTCGCGGCCGTCTGCGCGATGGGCGTCCATTCGACTTTTTTCGGGCCGATCAAATACGCCATCCTGCCGCAACACCTCCGGAGGGACGAGGTCCTGGGCGGAACGGGGTTGGTCGAGGCCGGGACCTATATTGCGATCCTTGGCGGGACGATCCTCGCGGGAATGCTGGCCCTGGCGCCGTCGATTGCCGCTGCAACCACAGTCGGGATTGCTATCCTTGGCTTCCTCACCGGCCGGCAGGTCCCGCCTGCCCCTCCAGCCGCCGAGCGCATTCCGTTCAACTGGCACATCATCCACGCCTCGATCGAACTGGTCAGCGCGACGCTTCACATCCGTCGCCTGTTCCTCGCCATCCTCGCCATCAGCTTCTTCTGGACCATCGGCGCCGTGCTGATCATCATCTTTCCGCCGCTGGTGAAGAATGTCCTCGGCGCCAATGAGCAGGTTGCGAGCCTGTTCATCGGGATCTTCTCCGTCGGCATTGCGAT
>Ga0070664_100001884_pt1 | contig 16838 bp, 17 predicted proteins | sample KBSC73metaG_FD_65863 | JGI IMG/M metagenome (GOLD analysis project Ga0070664, IMG submission 65863) | Corn rhizosphere microbial communities from Kellogg Biological Station, Michigan, USA - KBS C7-3 metaG | ecosystem: Host-associated > Plants > Roots > Rhizosphere > Soil ... | reverse complement strand
ACGTCCGCGTAATACGGTTCCTTCTGGATCCGGTACTGCCCGATGTCGAACTCACGCCCTGACTGAGTCATGTGGAGTGGCTTTCGCTAGAGGCCGCAAAAAATCACGGGCACGATAAACGGAACGGAGGTTCAAGATCAAGGGACGAACGTCATCCCACCTTTTCCCCATCCAATACGTCCCGAACTTTCTTGGCCAGAACGTTGGGGGTGAACGGCTTGGGCAGGAACGATGCATCGCGCGAGATGCCGCCCTGTTCGAAGACCGGATGGTCCGGATAGCCGGACATGTACAACACCTTGATGCCCGGCCGGACGATCTGGATTTTTTCCGCAACCTCCGGCCCGCTCATCTGCGGCATCACGACATCCGTCAACAGCAGATGAATCGGTCCCTGGTGTTTGGCGCCGGTCATGAGCGCCTCGATGCCATGACGCGCTTCGAGGACGGTATACCCGTGAAGGCGCAATGTTTCATGCACCAGGCCTCGAACGGCCGGCTCATCCTCTACCAGGAGGATGGTTTCCCGTCCATGCAGCGGCTCCGCGTCCGGGGTGCCGGCCGCCCCCGGCACGCTCTGATCGATCAGCGGAAAGTAGATTTTGAACGTGGCGCCTTGATCCTTCTGACTTTCCACCACAATGTTTCCGCCGTTCTGTTTGACGATCCCATACACGGTTGACAGTCCCAGCCCGGTGCCTTTGCCTTTCTCCTTGGTGGTAAAGAAAGGTTCAAACAAATGCGACTGGGTTTCTTCGTCCATCCCATGGCCGGTATCCCGCACCGCCAACAGCACATAGGCGCCAGGCTTGACGCCGGCCGGCGTCTGACGCGTCGGTTTCCCGATCGTCACATTGTGCGTTTCAATGGTCAGACGTCCGCCCTTCGGCATCGCGTCCCGTGCATTGACGGCAAGGTTCATGATCACCTGCTCGATCTGCCCGGCGTCCGCTCTGATCGATCCCGCATGCGGATTCAACTCCGTACATAATTCGACGATGTCCTCACCGAGCAGCCGACGCAGCATGCCGTCCATGTTGGCGATGAGGGCGTTGAGGTCGATGACTTTGGGCGCGATGAACTGACGGCGGCTGAACGCCAGCAGCTGGCGTGTCAATCCGGAGGCCCGATCCGCCGCTTTCTTGATCTCGACCATATCCTTGCGGATCGGATCGTCCGGAGCAAGGCGCGCAAGCAACAATTCGCTGTACCCCCGGATGACAGTGAGGAGGTTGTTGAAATCATGGGCGACACCGCCGGCCAAGCGTCCCACCGCCTCCATCTTCTGCGATTGCCGCAGCTGCGCCTCGGTCTGTTGCAGCGCTTCCTGGGCTCTGGTGCGGTCGCCGAACTGTTCCAGCTTCAGCCCGACGTCTTCGATCATTTTCAGCAGTTCTTCGTCGGGCACGCGAACCTGCCGACTGTAGAGCTCAATGACGCCCTCGATATCGCCGCCGACGCGCACAGGGAATCCGAACGCTCCGTGGAATCCGACTTCCTGGGCGAGGCCCTGCCGCGGGAAGTTCGCGTCATGGGCGACGTCCGTGATCCACGCGGCCTTCCCGCTCGCCCAAATGCGGCCGGGCAGCCCTTCCTCTGGTTTGAAGATCCGCTCCCACGTTCGTTCGAGAAACGATTCGGCTTCGACGCCGGAGGCGCGCCATTGATCGAGGCAGCGAAGGAGCCCTGCATTGCGATCCACCCGCCAGAAAATTCCGCAGTCCCACTCCAGGTTCTGCCCGACTGCCTGCATGATTTTGGGCACGGCTTCCTCGAGGCTGCGTGATTCCGCCAGCGCGCGCGTGACCGCATACTGCGCAGTCAGGCGCTCCTCAGCGCGCTTGCGCTCCGTGATGTCCGAGAACGACACCACGACGGCGGACGGGCCGCTCCCGCCTTCGGCCGGCAGCGGCCGTGAATTCATCTCGATCCATCGCAGCCTTCCATCCGGCCGATAGACTCCCATGATCACACTGGCGCAGGGTTCGCCGGTTCTCAAGGTGACGGCCGGAGGGTAATCCTCGGGCAGAAATCGCGAGCCGTCTTCATGGATGGCCCGCCAGCGCTCATCCCGCAACGACCATCCGGTCAATTCATCGGATTGCAACCCCAGAATCCGCTCGGCGCTCGCGTTCCCGGTGCGCACCACACCCTCCGCATCGATAACCACCACGCCCTCATCGAGGGCATTGACCACGGAGCGGTACCGGACCTCGCTCTCCTTGAGCTTCGTCTCCGCTTCACGCCGTTCGGTGATGTCTCGGATGAAGGCGCTGAAAAATATCGTGCCGCCCACGCGCACAGGCGAAATGGCCAATTCGACGGGGAACTCCTCTCCAGCGCGGCGGAGGGCCAGCACTTCGACACGGCGGTTGAGAAAATGCGCTTCCCCGCTTGCGAGGTATTGGCGAAGGCCCTGCTCATGGGCGTCACGGTCCTGGGGAGGGATGATGAGCTCCGACAGCCGTCGTCCCAGTGTCTCCTCTCGCGACCATCCGAAAATGGCCGATGCCTGTCCATTCCAATCGGTCACGATGCCGCCGGCGTCGACCGTGACCAGCGCATCCAGGGCGGTTTCCACGATCGCGCGGTTACGTTCCTGGCTTTGAAGCAGTGCAGCTTCCGCCGCCCGCGCCCAGGAGCTTTCCTGTTGTGCCTGTTGGTATTCTGCGCGCAAGTGAGAGGTGGCCCAGAACAGAAGGAGCACCATGGGAATCCACACGGCCGCGCCGATCAACCCGACCTTCCACATGATCGACGTAATGGGCTCGAGGATGCGATCTCGATCCATCCGAACCAGCACCTGCCACCGGAGGCCGGGATAGTCACCAAAGCCTTTTGTTCGTGCGAATCCCGTCACGACCGTCCTGCCCCGGTATTGCTCCTCAACGAATCCCGCATCCCCGAACGGCGGAGCGTTCGAGGTGAGCAATTCTGATTGTTGAACATTGAGCGGCCCCTTATGCAGCAGATCCGAGTCGACGAATACTGTGCCTCCGGCCGTTACCATTTGGAAGGTCACGGCTCCGGCATATTCCTGCCGGGCCTCCAGTGAACGGACGGTTCTCGTCGCCACATCCTCAAGCACCGACATCGCGACGCGGGTCGTAACGACGCCCAGAAATGCTCCGGACGGATCCACGATGGGTGCCGTGAAGGCAATGGTCTCGGTCCCGCCTTCGGATTCGTGGACCGAGACATCGCCGATCTGGATGGTCTTCGACTCACGGGCGCCTTGAAACCAATCAGTGTGACTGTAGTCCAGCCCGCGCAATGACGCATCGGTTGCCGCCACCATAGTGCCCTTGGCATCTGTGACCCCGAGCCACAGGTAGACCGGCCCGTAGTTCGTCTGCATCCAGCCGAGATAGTTGGACACATACGCGGGATCCGACGACTTCAAGGCAAACGCCCGCGCCATCATCTGAGCGTTGCCGTACCGCTCGAAGAGCAGACGGTCAAGCTTGTCGGACACCTCCGCGGCGGCGATCCTCAGCTCTTCGCCAGCGGAATACACCAGGCGATGTTCCACGTTGCGGAGCAGAAACACGGCGGCCGCCGCGGCCACCAGGTTCATCAGGATGATGAGCTGCGGCAGCCATCGGTAGCGCGTCGAATCGAGCGGCTGCTGGAAATCTTGCTTACTCATACCCGCGTGGCCTCGGAGCCAATGAAGTTCTGGACGCGTCTCAGCGGATGATACGCTTCTTTGGATTGGCGCAGGCCCGCCAGCCCCGAATCGTCAAGGGTATTGATGAACTCTGCGCCCTCCGACAAGGCGTTGCGGCACGTCTCACGAAAGAGGTATTGCGCCAATCCTGGAATGGTCCGATCAGCGACTTCCAGCAGGACGCACCAGGTCCTCTGGTCCAACCAATAACCGAACGTATAGCCGCGGACCCGCCCCTGCTGCCGAATCACCGAGCCGGCGAGGTTGAGTTCCGCCGCATGAGACCAGGCTACCTCGTGCGCCGACGCCGAATCTTCGAGCAAGAAGTCGGCGTAGGGATCTGAGCCTTGAGCGCGTTTCTGCGCTGTCCACTGATGCAAAACGCCTCGACACTCAAGCCGGTCTTGCGGTTGGTACGGCTCGACCAGGATCCCTCCGTCTCTCTCGACTCGATTGCAGAGCGCCCGTTGCGACTTGTATCGGTCACCGGCCAGCCCGGCAAGCGCATGCGCACTGTAGACATAGTCGGGGTCTTTAGGAGCCAGATGATACCCCATCGCGGCGAGGGTCGGAGCGAGCTCAGCCGGGATGTTCTCCACCCGAGTCACCGCACCGGGCCCATTCCATCGTCGCATCAGCGAGAAGGCCTCGTCCGACGGTCGTTCGAGCGACGCATCAGTCAGTGGCGGCAGTGGCATGAACCACCCGCTCGGCGATTGCACAAAGAGACAGAGAGCACCATGCAAGTCGAGCCACCAATAGGGAAGCAATGCACTCCATAGGAAATGGTACGGGGCTGAATAGGTGCCGAGGGTGCCGCGGAGGCCGGATCGGTTCAGAGCGTCCGCCAACCTTGGTAGATCTTCCCAAAGGAGACGCCTGGGCGGTTGTCCCCATCGAACGTGGATCTCTTCGGTCAGTGCGCGGAGCGGAGTCAGGACCGCCACGTCCTCTTGAGCACGACCCACCAATCTTGGATGCCGGACGATCTGCTCCACCGTGGCCGGCTGTTCCAGCAGCATCATCACACGGTCCGCATGATGCCGAATGGATTCCGGCGGTTCCGATCCCATAAATGGACACTTCATATCCCACCCCAGCACGACTTCGGTATGGGCGGGGTTCCACATGAGCGCCAAGGGGTAGAGTTGGCAATCGAGCGGCCGTTGTTCGTAGAGCCGGCAGATCCCGGCCTCGCTCTCAAAGGCAGGGCAGTGGAACCCGTCTCCCTTCGCGTCGGGCACAAGCGCGATCTGACACCCCTGGGCATCGGGAAACGCGACGGCCTCAAGGCCGTGCGTCACTGCTCGACCGATCTCTTCTCCGGTGAAATACGGGCGCAGCACGCTGTCGGGATCCGGAAAACGGCAGCAGACATCGCAACGGAAGCACGCGCTGCTCGGTACAAGCTGCGGAAGGATTTTCAGTGCGGTAGTCACGGGCAATGCCCTCTTCGCAATCAGCGTGGTCCTGAGGGTTTCCGCAGGGATGGGACATTCTAACCCCGCTCCTTAAAACACTCAAATTCTTGACCGAAACTCTCCTCACTGGAATACTGATCCCAGCATCGCTTCTCACGTGCCACGATAACCGATGGCGATCCCTTCGAAAGGTCCGCAATACGACCCACAATTGTTGCTGAATTCGCAACCGGTGATCATCACGGTCATCGATCCCTCGACGCACAAGGTGGTGTTTCAAAACCAGACGTCTCACAACAAATTCGGCGACATCTCCAATCTCACCTGTCACGAAAAAATCGCGAATTGCGCGACACCCTGCGCCTTTTGCAAGATGCCGGAAGCCGTCGACAGCGGAAAATCCACGGCCAGCGAGGTGCCCCTTCCCAACGACGAGTACCTCCTCGTGCAGTGGGCGAAGGTTGAGACCTCGAACGGCCAGACCCACGTCGTCGAAACGATCACGGACATTACGGCCACCAAGCGCCAGCAGTTTGAAGCTGAAGGGCTGGTCAAAAAATTGTCCAACACCAACCGGGATCTCATGCAGGCCAACCAGCTGTTGCGAGACCAGTCCATCCGCGACAGCCTGACCGGACTCTTTAATCATTCCCATTTTCAGGAAACGCTGGTCCAGCTCTGTGCGCTGGCGCTTCGCGCCATGCGTCCGCTCTCGTTGCTGTTCATCGATCTCGACAATTTCAAGCAGATCAACGACGTCTACGGGCATACGATGGGTGATCAGGTGCTGCGTGAACTGGGTTGGCTGCTGGACAGCCAGCAGGCGCCCGGACGAGGCCTGGCCCGCGCGAGCGATTTTTCCGCTCGCTATGGCGGAGAAGAGTTCGCCTTGATTCTTCCCGATACGTCGATGGACGGGGCGCTCAGCGCCGCGGAACGGCTCCGCCATCGCGTGACGACGTTAACCATGCTCCCTGAATTGACGGCGCTGAACACGCATCCCTTTCCGCTCACCTGCAGCATTGGCGTCGCAACCTTTCCCATCCACGCATCGATTCCCTCCGATCTCATCGTTGCCGCGGATACCGCGCTCTATGTAGCAAAGACCGCCGGCAAGAATTGTGTTCGCATGGCGTCGCCGGCCAACCCCTCTTCCCCGCTCGCTGCGCCCCTTGTAGGTTCCTAGGAGGCGTGTTACGATTCCTTTCATCTGACGCATCTGGCATGAACGCATCCCCTGTCTGATTTGGCTACCTCCGACCTCCTCTACCGCGCCTCAAGCATCCGTGATGCCCTGGTCCAGGCGGGCCTTTTTTCATCCTCAGCCGACACATCCGGGACGTCCCGCCAGGAAACCGGTCAGACCTCGTGGCGCATCGGCCTGAACCCGCTGCCATTGTCCGGTGACCAATTGGCGTTTTTTCAGGGCTTGGGCACCCAATTGCTGCGCTTTTACCGTGCGTTGAATCACCTGTATATGGAAAGTGTTCGGGGCACACAGCCAGCGTGGGTGGCATCCTGGCTCGATCAAGGAAAGCCCGACGCGTTGGTGACGTACAGTCGCATGAAGCGATACCGCGACGAGGTGCCGGGAGTCATTCGACCGGACATCATCCCAACGCAGGATGGCATGGTCATCACCGAACTAGACTCGGTGCCGGGAGGAATCGGCTTAACGGCCTGTATGTCGCAGCTCTATGTCCAACACTTCGCTCCGGCCTCGCCGGAGGACACCGTCCAGCCATCTCAAGTCATCGGCGGTCCCGATGGGATGATCGAAGGATTCGCTGCCATGCTGCGGCGTCACCTGGCTCATCCCGGCGTGGTGGCCATCGTCGTCTCCGAAGAGGCGAAGGACTACCGCCCGGAGATGATGTGGATGGCCAAGGCACTGACCGCCCGGGGGCTTGAAACACACTGCATCGAGCCCAGGGAGCTTCGTTTTACCGAGGAGGGGCTGCGGCTCAACGCGGCGGGCGACCGTCCCATCGCGCTGATCTATCGGTTTTACGAACTGTTCGACTTGCCCAACATTCCCAAGGCCGAGCTGGTGCAATACGCGGCGAAGAAGGGAGCGGTCTCTGTGACGCCCCCCTATAAGCCGGCGCTCGAGGAAAAATCCGCGTTCGCACTGCTTCATCATCCGGCGCTCGCGCCATTTTGGCGCACCGCACTGGGCGAGGAGCTCTATGTGCATTTGACCACCGTGATGCCCCGAACGTGGGTCTTGGACCCCGCGCCTGTACCGCCTTCAGCAGTCATTCCCGGCTTGTCGGTCGGCGGCCGGGCGGTGATGCAATGGGGCGATCTTGCCACTGCCACACAAAAACAGCGGCATTTTGTCATCAAGCCGTCGGGATTCTCTGAGCTCGCGTGGGGCAGTCGGGGGGTATCGGTGGGTCACGATCTTCCGCAGCACGAATGGGCCGCCGCCATCGAGACGGCACTCGCAGCGTTTCCTCACACCCCCTATGTCCTGCAGGAATTTCATAAAGGGCGACAATATCACGTCGATTATTATGACCCGCACACCGGAGAGATCCTGACGATGGCCGGACGGGCGAGACTGTCCCCCTATTATTTCGTCACTGGCGAAACAGCCGAACTGGCTGGTATTCTGGCGACCATCTGCCCAGCCGACAAGAAAGTCATCCACGGCATGAGAGATGCGGTCATGGTGCCCTGCGCGGTCGCGCAAGAGGGGATAGGTTGATGACGCTGTATCATGTTCACTGGTGCCCCGAGTGCGAGGTCGTGCGCCGCAAGCTGGCTGAACTGCAGCTGCCGTACGATGACATCGTCGTTCCGGACTTCCGCCCACAGCGGAAGGAAGTCTTTGCCGTGTCAGGACAGTATTATGTCCCCGTCCTTCAAGACGGCGACGTCGTGCTGAGCGAGACAGAGGCTATTCTCGCCCACCTGGATAGCAAAGCTGGGTCACGCCGCCTGGCGAACGGGTAAACGGTCGTCGATCAATTGTCCGGTCGTCCTGTGTGGAGGTCGTCCGTCCCCTACCATCGAAGGAGCATGTTATGGAGGAGTGGAGACGCATCCTCGCCGAGAGCATCGTGAAGCCGAAGGATCTCGCCGACCGGTTCGGACTGGACGAAGAGGAGATCGAAGCCATCGTCGGGCCCTATCCCATGCGGATTACGCCGACCGTGCTCGGCACCATCAAGGAAAAGGGTGATGCCATCTGGAAGCAGGTGATGCCGGATTCCGCCGAACTGGCGGACATCGATGCTGAGGACGACCCGCTCGAAGAAGACCTGATGAGCCCCGTCCCGCACCTCGTTCACCGGTACCCCGACCGCGTCCTCCTCATGGTCACCAATCAATGTCCGATCTACTGCCGCTTTTGCACCCGAAAGCGCCTGGTGGGTAAACCCGGCTTCCTCAAAAAAGGGGAACTCGACCAGGCCATCGCCTATCTACGGGAACATCGCGAAGTCCGCGATGTCATTCTTTCCGGCGGCGATCCCCTGCTACTACCGGACCATCTCCTTGAACGGATTTTGAAGGCACTGAGGACCATTCCCCATCTGGAGTTGATCCGGCTGGGCTCGCGGGTACCGGGCACACTACCCGAACGCATCACCGCCAAGTTGTGCGCCATCGTTAAAAAGTACCACCCTATTTACATGAACCTGCACTTCAACCATCCGGACGAGCTGACTCCCGAGGTCAAGGCCGCCTGCGGCATGCTTGCCGATGCCGGAATCCCTCTGGGCGCGCAGACGGTGCTGTTGAAAGGGGTCAATGACGATCCGGAAATCATGAAACGGTTGGTGCATCAATTGCTCCTGGCTCGGGTCAAACCCTATTATCTGTACCAAGCGGATCTCACCAAAGGGACCAACCATTTTCGAACGAGCATCGAGACCGGGCTGAACATCATCAAGGCATTGCAGGGACACACGAGCGGAATGGCGGTGCCGCATTTCGTGATTGATGCGCCCGGCGGCGGAGGCAAGATCCCCTTGCTTCCCGGCGATTACGTCATTCACTTGGACGAAGACGGCGCAGTGCTCCGCAACTACGAGCAGAAGACCTTCCATTACCCCCAGGCGAAGCACGGTGGCTTCGACGATGGACGGAACCGGCGAGAACTGCCGATGGTCGGTGCGCGAACGTTCTCTGATGATTCATCTTGCGACAGCTATCCGGAGCGCGACGGCTACGCCTCCTGGGGCAACAGCTGCGGCGGAGACGCGGACGATCTGTGACAACACCACCCGCTCAAGGCATTCTTCCTTATCAGCAGATCACACGCCTCATCACGACGGGCACGATCACCGCACCGGTGTCGATCGAGGATCGGCAAGTTCAACCGGCGAGCCTGGACCTCCGGCTGGGGAAAAAGGCCTATCGATTGATCAGCAGTTTTCTGCCGGAGCTTTCGGCCATTTCCAGCCGGCTCGATGTGATGGATTTCTATCAGTCCGACCTGGTCATGTACGAGATGGATCTGACCGGGGGCGCGATTCTCGAAAAAGGCCACGTCTACCTGGTACCGCTGCTCGAGTCCTTGAAGCTTCCCAACACGATCCGAGCCAGGGCCAATCCCAAAAGCACGACCGGGCGCCTGGACGTGTTTACGCGCATCGTGACGGATCTGAATGCCGGATTCGACGAGATTCGAGCCGGCTACAAAGGCCCGCTGTTTCTGGAGGTGGTGCCGCGCTCGTTTGCCATCAAGGTCAGGACCGGCCAGTCGCTCAACCAGATCCGGTTCGTGCGCGGCGAAGCCGCAGCCTCCGACGCGACGCTGCAACGTCTGCATCGCCAGGAACCGCTTCTCTACCATAACCAGTCGGATCGCAAACCGCTCCGGCCAAAAGAGTTTCGCACCGATCGGGGTCTGTTTTTACGCATCGATCTCAAAGGGGAAGACCACGCAGGGACGACGGTCATTGGGTATCGAGCGAAGAAAAACAGCCATGTCATCGATCTTTCGAAGATCGGTTACTACGCCGCGGCGGATTTTTGGGAACCCCTGTATCGGCACCGTCAGGATAGCCTCCTGTTGGAGCCGGAGGAATTTTACATTCTGGCTTCCAAAGAACGGATTCGCGTGCCGCCCGATTATGCTGCCGAGATGGTGGCGTATGAGGCGGCCTGCGGAGAGCTCCGCACCCACTACGCGGGGTTTTTCGATCCAGGCTTCGGCTATGGCGCGGACGGCGAGATCAAAGGGACCCAGGTCGTGCTCGAAGTGCGTCCGCACGATGTACCTTTCCTCATCCATGACGGGCAAACCTTTTTCAAGGTCGTCTATGATAGGATGCTCGACGTACCCAATCGGCTCTACGGCGTCGGTCTCGGCTCTTCCTATCAACAGCAAGCCCTGACCCTCAGCAAGCATTTCAAAGTCTGAATGGATCACGCGATCTCGCAGTAACACCGATGGCGCCCACCGATCTTCCTCCTCCTCAAGACCCGTCCCATCGTCCCCACGAACGCACGCAACCGGAGGGGCAGGATTCTGGCAGCGATCACCAGATGCACGTCATCGGCCTGATGGTGGGCACCGCGCTGATGTTCATCGGTTTTCTCAACATATTTCTCTCGATCAGCGGCGGCTTCGAGATCAACGTCGTTCCGTTTCTGATTTATTTCGGCGGGCTCGCCGTCTGGGCCAACGCCGCCATCGAAACGCCCGCGGTTCGTTACAGCGTGATGGCGGCCGCCATCGCGCTGGCTCTGGGATTTTTTCACTTCGGCGAAGTCCTGTTCTGGCACAAACAAGTGGTCTTCTGGGCGACGGTCGCCATCGTCATGTACTTCATGTTCAACGAGCCGAAAAAGCCGGAGTAAGGTATTCACCCCTCAGCAGCGCCGCCCCTTTCCGCAGTAGCGGTGACCTTCACAGTCATTATTCCCACTCTCAACGAAGCCGGCGTCATCGTGGCGACTCTGCGTCTCACCGCCCAACTCGGCTTTCATGACATCGTCGTTGTCGACGGCGGCAGCACCGATGGCACGAGGGCGTTGGTCGAATCAGAGGTCGCGAACAGCGCCAGTGTGTCAGGGACCATTCGACTGTTGTCGTCTTCAGCGGGCCGCGCCAGACAATTGAACGCCGGCGCCGCCGCGTGCACGACGGACGTGTTCGTATTTTTGCACGCGGATAGCTCTCTGCCTCCTCGGGCCAGAGCCTTGATCGAACAGGCGCTGACGAATCCGGCCGTCGTCGGCGGCCGTTTCGATGTGCGTTTTGACCGTCCGTCGATCTGGGGAAGAATCATCAGCGCATTCATGAACGCGCGGTCTCGACTGTCCCGCATCTCAACAGGAGATCAAGCGATGTTTGTCCGGCGTCCGATCTTCGAGCAGCTCGGAGGGTTCGCCGACATTCCGATCATGGAGGACATCGACTTCAGCACCAGGCTCAAACGGGCCGGTGAAACCGCGGCAATACGCGAGCGGGTCACCACGTCTTTCCGGCGCTGGGAGCGGCAGGGCCCCTTCCGCACGATCCTCTTGATGTGGTCGTTGCGCTTCCTGTATTGGATCGGCGTGAGTCCCCACCGGCTCGCCGGTTGGTATGCGGCAGTACGGTAAATCTGAGACTGGATATTCGAGATCTGAGATTTGCAATCTGAGATCGGATAAGCACATGGTTCATCAACCTCGAAAGAACCAAATACCTGCGAGCCTCCAGCAGCAGGATATAGCGCTCGTGGTCTTTGCCAAAGCGCCAATTCCCGGTCAGGTCAAGACACGGCTCTGCCCTCCATTGACGCCTGACGAAGCCGCGACCGTGCATGGCAGCTTCGTTCTCGATACGCTTGAACGCACCAGGACGGCAGTCTCGAAATACCGGCTCCCGGTCGATCGCTATCTGGCCTGCGCGCCATCATCCACCTTGCCATTTTTCAAGATCATGGAGGAGCGCCAGGCAGTGAGACTCCTCGATCAGGAGGGAGACGATCTGGGCGCACGGATGGATCGGGCGATTGTCGCCCTATTTGCCCGTGGTTATCATCGGGCCGTGATCGTCGGTACGGATGTGCCTTCGCTGCCGCTCGAGCATTACCAGCAGGCTGTCCACCTGTTGGACGGGCTTGACGTTGTGCTGGGCCCCGCTTGCGACGGCGGCTATTACTTGATCGGACTCAAGCGGCCCGTACCGGCGCTCTTCCACGACATTCCCTGGTCGACCGATCGGGTGCTGGCGCACACGAAGGAAAAAGCCGCGGGGCTCGGGCTCAGTCTCGGCGTGCTTCCTGAATGGCGCGATATCGACACGATCGAGGACTTGAAGCTGCTGATTGAGGCAAGCCAGCTTGACGCCAGGAAACCAAAACAGGAACAATCGTTCTCCCAGAGAACGGCAGGGGCACTGCAGCTTCTTGCCAAACGGCTCCGTTCACGACATAAAGGACGACCATGAGCACGAGTGTCGCATTGATCACCGGCGGGGCCAAAGGGATCGGGCGAGGCATTGCGCTGGATCTGGCCGCGCAGCGCTGGAAGATTGCGTTCTGTTACCGGAACAGCGAAGCCGCAGCGAAGGATACGGCAGCGGCCATCGTCGAACGGGGTGGCCAGGCGTTGCCCATCCGGTGTGATGTGTCCGATCCGGTCGCGGCGAAGCAATTGGTCGTCCGTGTCGAACAGGAATGGGGACGGATCGACGCCTTGATTAACGGTGCCGGACCGTACCATCGCGTGAACCTGTTCGACGAAACGGTCGAGGGGTGGAAGGAGATGTTCGACGGGAATCTGCACCCTATTTTCTATCTGGCCCAGGCGGCGGCACCCTGCATGAAAGCACGCCGGTCCGGCCGGATCATCAGTTTCAGCATGGCCAATGCCGATCAGATGATCTCTCAACCCGACGTGACCGCCCACTACATCGCCAAAGCCGGCGTGCTGATCCTGACCCGCACTCTGGCCAAACTGCTCGCCCCGCACGGCATTACCGTGAACGCCGTCTCTCCGGGATTCATCGATTCCGGCAGCGCACCACCCGGCGAACTCGCCGCGATGACGAAACGGATTCCCGCCGGCTATATCGGCACGGTCGATGACACCGTGGCCGCCGTGCGCTACCTCCTGAGTGCCGAAGCGCGCTACGTGAATGGCGCCAATATTCAAATCAGCGGCGCCTGGGGAGTGTAGTAGATGCTGTGGGTCGCTTCTGCTCCAGCGACGCATACACCGCATGACCCTGTCGTTGCTTGGCTCCGCCAACTTGGTCCGTCCTGGACTCTATCCGAACGGACCTCCGCACACGGCGTCTCGCCATCACCCGGGAAAAGGGCGCGTCCCGGGTTAACGATTGCACAGCAATCGGTGGGTCGGTGGGTGAAAAGGATTGGCCCAGGGTTGGGCGGGTGAGAATGGCGACCACAACGACAGGGTCATGCATCCGTCGCAAGTCGCAGCGACGCGACCATCTACATCCATATCGTAAGGAAAATAAACCAGGACCACGAATCATGTTGATAAAAGAAGGAGTAGAAGCTTATGAAATCGGAACAGGAACGGCAGGTGCATCACCGGTTTGTGCAGGCACTCCAGCACGAGCATCTCACCTGCGCGAAGGACGGATGCGGCGGTCCGATGTCCGTGACCGACATGACGCCGCATCATGCGCGCATCAAGACCTACGAAGCTGAGTGCGAGCGTTGTCACAACAAGGAACACATCGCCGGCCACGAACAGACCTCGCCGTCATGGGACGTGGCATCCATTACGATGATGGCGGAGGTGCATTTGCTTCATGATCAGCCGACCTGTCCCTTCGACGATACGCCTATCACGTTTATTTCCATGCCGAACCCGCGACGGAAAGCACGGTACCGGCTGTTGTGTTACTTCTGTGGCCGGCACACCGAGATGAACTGGCCGCCGCCGGAAGCTAAAAGGTGACAGGCCTGCCACGGCCAATTACGACAGCACGATTCCGTCCTATCGCCATCGTCTGCTGCTGCCTTGTGGCATTCGATGGGCCTTCGCACGCGGATCATTCCACCAAGTCCGAATCGCCCTCCGCGCTCCTCCTGGAAGCCAGAACCGCCGCCGCCTCAATCGACGATCGCGCTGAGCGATCCGCCGCGCTCGATCCTGTCATCGTGTCACAACTCGCGATTGACCCGCCGGCCGCCCGAGAAACACTGAAGATGTTTTCGAAGCTGCCGAACAAGCTCAATTATTTCACCGCTCTCGCCGCAGCCTTTGCGAAAACCGGAAACACCGCAGAAACGGAACGGATCTTTGCCGAGATCGTCGTTGAAGATCAGTCTTCACCTTCCGGGAAACTTGCGGCGGCCAACGCATTGGGACAAGTCGCCATTGCGCATGCGAACAAGGGCAACCTTGAGGAAGCCTTTCGCACTCTCGAACGGCTCAAAGAGCGCACGAAGCAGGAAAAACCCGCCATCGTCGGAACCGTCACGGCGTATTTGGCTGAAACACAAGCCAAACAGGGCGATATCGGTGGCGCCGTGAAAACGGCCCTGAGCATCGCCGGAGATAATCCCTACCCTTTGATGACCATCGTCGGCGATCAGGTGCGCGATGGCCACGCCCAGGAGGCTCAGCAGATCGTTGCAGGCTTGGATGATGCCCCTCAGCGTTACGCACAGTGGGGCATCATGCGGGCACACATTCAACAAGGCCGCCTGACTCATGCCCAGGTGACGGCTTCGGCGATCAAACCAGGACACGCCAAGGCAAGCGCATTATTGGAGCTGGCGACCTATCACCGCGAGCATGGAGGGCGACCGCTGGCTTTGACACTGTTGCAGGAAGCCGAAGTGTCAGCACGATCAACCGTGAATGAGTGGACGCGTGCCGATATCCTGTGGCATGTCGCGGCCGAAACAGCGATGGCCGGTGACGGAGTTCGAGCCATCGCCATTGCAAAATCGATCGAGAAGGAGGGACATCGCAGTTCTGCGATGTTCGATATTGCCAAGGCTCAGGCGAAGGGCGGCGGTTTCCCAGACGCATTCAATACCGCCGTTTTATTGAAGCAGGCCCCTCAATCACATTATTACGAGATGGCGATTTCGCATATCCTTACGGAAATGGTGAAGGCTGGCAAAGGAACGGAGGCAAAAGACACCGTTGCCAAATTTCAAGACACCGATCTCCGCCGCTCGTGGCTCTATGGTGGAATTGCCATGGCACAGGCTGACTTGGGCAACATCAAAGAGGCTAAGGCTGTGCTCGCCCTGGCCGAAACCGAGGGCCAACGCCATGCACGAAAAAAAGAGCTTCTGCGATTGAAGGAGCAGATCCGACTTGATCCGGCTGATGAAACGCGCTTGCAGGAGATAGCTAAAATTGAGGTCGACATTCAGCGTGGACTGGACGCGATCGCGAAAGCGTCTGCGAGGAAGGGCGATCTTCGTGGCGCACTGGCCGTCGCTGATGAACTCAATCAACCTGCCGCCAGGCTTCACTTGATCAAGGATCTAAGCGCGCTGCATGTCCAGACCGGACACAAAGATGAGACGCTCACGTGGGCTCGCCGCCTGTCCAGTTTTTCCGAGAAAGTGTTTGCGTTGGTGGGAATCGCTACCGGGCTCTCGCACGCGACGCAGAAACACAAATCGAAACCCGCATCGACTCACAAGACTTTCTTCAGCCTGTCTGACCAACTCCAGTAACTGTGTCCACCTCATCCTCACACAAAGGAACGTTGGGGCCGCCGCTCGCGGCCGTGATTCCTCCCACATCATCCTGACATGAAGTAACGTTGGCATGCGGTCGAATCGTAGCAGCCGGGCAACGCTCTCGCCGCAATCGCCGGAGAGCGCGGGACACAACTCACCGCAGCTCGCGGCCGTTGCTCTTCACGAGCAACGGCGAAGCACGTATTGTTTGAGTCGCTTTGGACGAGTTGACGGGCCGAGAGCGAGCCAGGCGTAGTTCGGTGCGCCCGAAGGTGAAGCGGCGACGCGTGCCTGGCTGCCTACTTCCCGAACGCCTTTTTCAACAGCGGCTCCATCTCCCCTTTCGCCGCCATGGGATCCAGAATATCCGTATCCCCGTAGAACGTACCGTCGATGAAGACCTTCGGAAGCGTGGGCCAATTGGTCATTTTGGTGAGGGCTTCCCGCTTGGCGGGCTGCGACAAGACGTCGATCACCTCGTAGGGATAGCCGTACTTGTCGAAGAATTGCATCGTCTCCCGGGTAAATCCACACATGGGCATCTGCTTGGTGCCTTTGCCATACACCAGAATCTTATGGGCTTTGACCTCTTTTTGAATTTCATCTTCGATCGGATCTGCCATCATCGGCCTCCTTCCAGCAAACACATCAGCGGTGTTGCGTTGACTATTGGTGTTCCGTCTTCGTCTTCGCCGTCAACTCCAGGGCGTGAATGCGCCCATCTTTCATCGGTGCGTCAAGGGCTTGATAGATCAGGCGATGCCGGTCAAGCAGGTTTTTGTCTTGGAACGCATCCGAAATAATGACGACTTTCAAATGATCCATAGTGCCGGTTTTGTCGATCATGGTCACGACCGCATCCGGCATGGCCCGGCGAATATACTCCGTCAATGTCTCTTGGCTAATCACGTAACCTCCCCTAGTGGCCCCATCTCACCGGCCTGTGTCATTCCACGCCAGCCTTCAGGCAGGATACCGTAGGCGCTTTCGCAAAGGCAATTCGGCAGGATGTCCGCGAGCCGCGCGCATCGGTCTCAAATGGATTCAACGCTGAATCGATTGTGATTCCGTTGCACAGGTCAGCTCGTGTGTGACGCAGAACCGCGTCGACGTATC
>Ga0070664_100001881_pt1 | contig 16845 bp, 15 predicted proteins | sample KBSC73metaG_FD_65863 | JGI IMG/M metagenome (GOLD analysis project Ga0070664, IMG submission 65863) | Corn rhizosphere microbial communities from Kellogg Biological Station, Michigan, USA - KBS C7-3 metaG | ecosystem: Host-associated > Plants > Roots > Rhizosphere > Soil ... | reverse complement strand
GAGCGGGACTGATGGCTGCGTCCTACTTCAGCGCGAAGAGTGGGCATGACCGCGAGGTGAGCGACGCGGCCCGCGACAGCGATCGTCACAACTAATCACGGTTTCCTCCTTACTGCCCAAACAAGGGTGGAGACGCTGCCGATCAAGGCGGCGAGGGCGAACAGGGCGCCGGGGTCCAAAACGAGCACTACTATCGGCCTCCTAAATGGGCCGCTCCATTGCGACTCCATTGTGATATGTTCTCTATTTGTTCCCTATCTGCAATAGGAAAATGCCTATCACGTCGTCGACGACGCGAGGGTTTCCCGAGCGGTAGGAATATTTTCATTTCCGTTAGTTAAATCTCGCCGCGACCAGGAAACGAGGTGGGGTCCGTGGAGAGGGGCAGCAATTGGGCTGTTCGCATTGCGAGCAGCCATCTCATAACCAGTTTGTCGACGGCCGCGGCGATCATCCTGTTCGTCGCGCTGGGCAGCGCCGTGGTGCCGCCCGCTATTGGCGGCGATCATCTCGACCAGAATGACCGGTCGCTCGCCGTCGCTTTCCTTTTGAACATCGCGATCATCCTCTTCGGATGGCGCCGCTCGAAGGACTTGAAGGAAGCTCTCAACGCCTATGAGGCAGCGGAGAAGCTCGCGCTGAGGAACGCCAACACCGACCCCGCGACCGGCCTCGGAAATCGCCGCGAACTGATGAACGCCCTGACCGGCGCGGTGAAGTCCAAGACTTCCGGAGCGCTGCTCCTGCTCGACCTCGACCATTTCAAGCGCGTCAACGACCTTCACGGCCACCTTGCCGGCGATCAGCTTCTGAAGAAGGTCGCGGACAAGCTTATCGAGGCCTCGCCCGACAGCGCCTGCTGTGCCCGCATCGGCGGCGACGAGTTCGCTATCTTCCTCGCGGGTGCAAGTCATTCCGAAGCCGAGGCGGTTGCCCGGGCACTACTCGAGCTGCTCTCGCTTCCGGTCCACCTCGGCTCGGCTCAGGCCTTCGTTTCCGCCTCGATCGGGCTGGCCGAAGTACGCCGCTTCCAGCGCGAGGAAGATGTGCTCCATGAAAGCGACGTTGCGCTTTACGCGGCGAAGCGATCGGGCCGGAACTGTTTCGCCTGGTTCGATCCGGAGCTGGAGCGTGAGCTCAGCGACCGCGTGCAGTTCGAGGAAGACATCCGCCGAGGCGTCGAGCGCGGTGAGTTCGTTCCCTTCTTCCAGCCGCTCATCGACCTTGCGACCCGCGAGCTCGTGGGCTTCGAAGCGCTGGCCCGCTGGCGGTCGCCGACCCGCGGGTTTCTTGAGGCCGAGCGCTTCATCGACGTCGCCGAGAAGACGGGGCTGATCGGCCCGCTGACGATGAGCGTCGTCGAGCAGTCGGTGAAGGAGGCCAAGGCCTGGCCGCAGCACCTCAAGCTGGCCATCAATATCTCGCCAGTCCAGTTTCGCGACGCGTCGCTTGCCGCGCAGATCATGAAGCTGCTAACCGAAGCGGGCTTCCCGCCGAGCCGCCTGGAAGTCGAGATCACCGAAGCCTCGCTGCTGGAGGATCGCGAGCAAGTGCTTGCGACCATCCGCAGCCTTAAGAACGTCGGCGTCAGCATCTCGCTCGACGATTTCGGCACCGGCTATGCCTCGCTGGCCCAGGTCAACAGCCTTCCGATCGATCGTATCAAGATCGACAAGAGCTTCATCAGCACCATCGTGAAGAGCGACCAGACCGCGGCGATCGTCAACACCATCACCAGCCTCGGTCACACGCTCAATGTGCCCATCACGGCCGAGGGCATCGAGTCCGAGCGAGTCCGCGGCGAGCTGGACAAGTATGGCTGCTCCGAAGGGCAGGGGTACCTCTTCGGCCGGCCGCTTTCCGGCGACACTGTGCGCACCTTCCTCGACATGCGCGAGCGCGACGACGAAGGCGATCCCGACAGCAGCGAGCCTCGCCAGCGGATCCAGCGCGGCTGGTAGCAACGAAGCGGCCGCAGCGCGGGGCAATGCGAAAACCCCGCGCCGCCGCCGTCCTCCACCTCAGCTCACGTGTTCGGTCACGCGGGCCTTCCCCAGTCCCCACTGCTTCACGCGCCGTCCGCCGCACCATAATTCCTTGACCGCTTCACCTTGGCCCTCAGCCAGCGCAACCGCGCTGTCGTCATCCGAGGCCGCAAAGCTCTCCACGCGTCCGAAACGCCCCCGGCGATCCAGGAAATATAATCGGTAGTAGGGCACGGAATTCCTCCGGGGCTCGGCCACGCCGCCGGCCCGAGTTCACCCTCGGCCTGAATGGTTAACAAAACCTTTCACGTGAAAATTTCACCGTGATTAGCCAACGGCTTAGCGTCTGCCGTGGCGGGAGGGCTTCTTGAGCTTGGGATTGCGGATGCAGCGCTCGTAGCCGATCCAGTCGACCCGGTCCCGCCCGCGAGACGCGTTGCGGTTGCACAGCTGCACCTTCCAATCGGGCGGGTCGACGACGCGGACGTAGGCAAGCGCGCTGTTCATCGCCGCCCGCTGATTCTGGATGCAGCGTTCCTGCCATTGGCAGACGAAGCCGATGTTGAGGAACGCGGGATCGCGCAGCGGCGGGGTCTTCGCCTCGACGGCGGTCCCGGCAGCGGCAATGGCAATCGCAACGCCAACGATCGGCAGCTTCAAACCAGCAGTCCCCCTGGTCCACGACCGGCACGACACCAAACGGTAAACGCGCAAGTGTTGAATTTCTCCCAAACGCGGCGATTGGCAAGTGATCTAGGTGAAAGTCTGCGACGATGCTGCGCTTGGGCGAGGTTTGGATCGAAATTACATGTCAGGCCGCCAGCCCTATCATGGCCGATCAGGACGGGAGAACTAACGCATTGCAATTGAAGAAAGTTAAGTAGCGGAAAGCGTTACTCTGGCGCACACTGACCCGCCTGGGGGAACGGCCGATGCTATTCAGTTCCAGCGCGTTCATCGTCTATTTCCTGCCCATTACGCTCCTTGGCTTCCTATTGTTCTCGGCGACCGGGCTGCGGCGTCTCGTGCTGGCCTGGCTCACCCTGTGCTCCCTCATCTTCTACGCCTGGGGCGCAGCCGAAAACCTGCCGCTGCTGATCGGCAGCATGCTATTCAACTACGTCGTCGGCGGGCAGCTAAGGAAACGACCCAACAGGGCGCTTCTCGTCTTTGGCATATGCGTGAACGTTGGGCTGCTCGCTTATTACAAATATGCGATTTGGGGGGTCGGGGTCGCCAGCAGTCTGTTCAGCGCGGACTGGGCGGCTCCAAACATCATCCTACCGCTGGCGATCTCATTCTTCACGTTCAAGCAGATCGCCTATCTGGTCGATGCGGAGGACGGGGAAGTCACGGAGCATGACTTCCTCAACTATTGCCTGTTCATCACCTTTTTCCCGCAATTGATCGCCGGGCCGATCACGCATCATCGCGAGATGCTGACGCAGTTCGACGATCCGGACCATGTCTGCCCCCGCTGGGATCTGATGGCCATTGGCGCGACGCTCTTCCTCGTCGGGCTATTCAAGAAAGTAATGATCGCGGATCCGTTCGGTTCATACACCTCACTCGTTTTCGAAGCGGCTCGGCGCGCTCCGCTGCCGCTGATTGAGGCCTGGCTCGGCGCGGTTGGCTATGCGCTTCAGATCTATTTCGATTTTTCCGGCTACTGCGACATGGCGATTGGCCTTGGGCTGATGTTCGGTATCCAGCTGCCGCTCAACTTCAACAGTCCCTACAAGGCTAAGAGCATCATCGAATATTGGAGGCGTTGGCACATGACGCTGACGCGCTTCCTCACGGCCTACATATACAATCCGATGACCACGGCATTGAGCAGGCGGCGCATGGCCCGGGCAGAGCCGATCATGAGCGGCGGAATCATGAACCCGGCGGCATTCGCTCAACTGGTCGCCTTCCCAATGATGGTCACAATGCTGGTTGCGGGCGTGTGGCACGGGGCAGGGTGGCAGTTCGTGATCTTTGGACTTCTACACGGCTTCTACCTTGTCACGGCGCACGCGTGGCGGCGGTACAAGAAGGCCAGGGGCTTGCCGCTGGACGATGCCGGTAAAGTGCGCGTCGCCTGCTCGGTACTGCTGACTTTCGTCTGCGTGACGATTGCGTTGGTATTCTTCAGAGCTGCCGACGTTTCTTCCGCGATGAATGTGGTCTCGGGCATGGCCGGTCTGAACGGCGTCAAGCCGCCGCCGGAAATCGCGGCCTATCTTGGCACTATAATCGCGATTTTCCTGTTCGTCGTCTGGGCATTCCCCAACCTCTATGAATGGCTGGGGGCGTATCCAACGGCGTTCGACTTCAAAGTCCGGGATAGAGAGCCGACTGGGCGATGGACCTGGTTGATCGTCTGGCAGCCAAGGGTTGTGACGGGGCTCATCCTGGGAGTGATCGGCGCTCTTACCTTGTTGAGAAGCTTCTCCGGCGCTCCCGCCGAGTTCATCTATTCTCAGTTCTGATGGACGGTACGCCGCGCCTCGGCACTGCAACGCGCACTTTCTGGGTGCGTTATCTGATCGCGTTGGTTGCGGGCGCGCTTCTCGTCATCCCGGCTTTCGCGGTTCTCGTGGTCGTGCTCGACGCCTGTGGCGCCATGCCTGCCCCACTCATCGCCAACGATGCCTGCGTCGACGAAAAACTGGCGTTCATGCGCAAGAACATACCTCCCGAGGTCAACTTGCTCGTGGTCGGCTCATCGTCGGCCATGCGCAATTTCAACAGTCCTGAGGCTGTCCGGTTCGACCCGACGTTGCGGCCGTACAACGCCGGCCTTTGCGCCCTCAAACTGGGGCAAAGCGAACAAGTCATCGAATGGCTTACCCGCCGATTGCACGGCGTTCGACGAGTGCTGCTGGTCGTGTCGTTGGAAGACTTCGGAGATTTTCCGCGGGTGACACCATTGTCGTTGAACGTCACCAAGGCGGATCGTTTCGTTTTTGGCGATACGTCGCGTCTCAGCTTCTATCTGCAGTCTTTCAACGCCACTACGTTACTGCGCAACGCCACCGATGTACGGTGGAAGCGCACTGATATGACGCGGTTTGGTTCAGTTGTGTTCAACAAGTTCGGCGACGCGCCCATCCAGCCCCCGCGCGATCGCCGGGATTGGTACCTCAAGTTTGAGCTCGATAACCGCGCCTTCATGGCATTGGGGCAGACCGCGCGAGCGATGGACGCGCGGGGCGTCCAGCTTGCTGTCGTCGAATCACCGATGGATCCGAGATGGCAACAAGAGTTCGACCGGTCAGGAGCGCTTACCTCGCTCGGGCGCCGCAAGATACGGGAGGCAATCAGCGGAACCGACGCAGTTTTTCTCGAAGACCGCAGCGGTCTCTCGGCAGCTGACTTTTACGATGCGGTCCATATTCGCGCTTCGAGCACGCCCCGCTTCACTCGATCGGTGCTTTCGCAACTGGAGTCTTCGAGCAGCGAGGCGGTGCGGTCGGCAAGGGCTCGATAATCGACCTTGCCGTTATCGTTCAGTGGCATTTCGCGGATCGCCAAAATGCGTGACGGAACGGCATAGTCGGGGAGCAGCTCGCGGCACTGCTCCGGCGTCGTGTCCGCAACGTCCTGACCCACCACGAACGCGACGCAGCCGAGCGCTGAGCCGCTTTCCGTGACAGGCCAGGGAAGGACCGCCGCGAGCGCGCATCCTGTCACTTTGCGCACGGCCGCTTCGACTTCCTGCAGCTCCATCCGGTAGCCTCGGATTTTGATCTGGCGATCGGCGCGGCCCACGTAGGAGAAGCCCTCACCATCGACGAACCGTCCCAGGTCGCCGGTCCGGTACCACCGCCTGCCTTGTGCCTCGAAGAACCGCTCGGCCGTCAGCTCGGGTGACTGCCAGTAGCCGCTGGCGACCTGAGAGCCCGACAGGCAGATTTCGCCTGGCCCGTCCTTCGCTGGATCGCCCCCGGAGTCGAACAAGGCCATGACCTGTTCCGGGAAGGGATGGCCGAGTGACACGACCGCTGGGGGCTCGGCTTGCCCGGGCTCATAGCGGAACCCGCCAACCGCCACCGTCGCCTCGGTCGGTCCATACAAGTTGATGATTGCCGAATTGGGCGCGGCCGCGGCCCATGCTTCGGCCACGGCACCGGTCAGCGCCTCGCCGCAGAAGAAAGTGTAGCGCAGGCTAGGCATACAGCCCGGGTCGAGCAGGCCAGCCTGCCCAATCAGCGCCGCAGCGGACGGGACGGAAAACCAGCAGGTCAACTCATGCTCCGTCACGAAGCGCGAGCTGAGCAAGGTGGCGTTCTCGGGTGCGCTGGATAGCGATGCTCCCGACGTCCAGGCCAGGAACAAGTCATGGACCGACATGTCGAAGGTCAAATCGGCGATCTGCAGGAATCCATCTTCCGGACCGACGTTGCAGACGCTTCGAATACCTCGCAGGTAAGCGAGGACGTTCGCATTGCTGATCGGAACGCCCTTGGGCACGCCCGTCGTACCCGAGGTGAAGAGCAGATATGCCAGCTCGCCCGGCGCCACTTCGCAGTTGAAACGTGTGCCGATGTCGGCCCGCGCCAAGTCCGTGGCCAGCATTTGCCGCACGCCCGACGAAGACCGGACACCGGACTCGGGCAGGATGATCACGTCCAGATCCGGCAGGTTGCCGCCAATCTCATCCAGCATCGTTCGCTGGGACTCACTGCAGATCAGCGCCCGGGCTCCGGAGCTCTCCAGGATCTGCCAGTTGCGCTGCGGAGGAAATCGCGGATTGAGCGGCACGTAGGCCGACCCGTTGATCAAAGCCGCGATGATGGCCGCATAGAGTGTCGTCGTGCGCTCTGACAGGATCGCGACGCGGTCGTCAGGCCCAATGGAGTTCTCGCCGAGTAGCAGAGCCATTCCCCCAGCACGCTCGATCAGCTCGCGGTAGGTGAGGGTCTCTCCGCGCGCCCAGAGAGCGCGACGGTCCGGGTAGGCACGAGCGCTCTCGAGGATCGCGCGCCCGAGGCTAGGCGGCAAACTCGACGGGGCCCGGAACTCAGACGCGTTCGCCATCCGCAGCGACATGCTTCTGGACGAGGTCGATCAGAGAGCCGGCATTTTCCATCTGGGCGATCTCGGTCGCGTTCAACCGGATGCCGAAGGCGTTTTCCACGCTCAGGAGGATCTGCACGTGCGAAAGCGAATCCCAGCCACCGACGTCGCGCGCCGTCGTCTCCTCGCTCATTGCAATGTCCGGGGAACCAAGGATGTCGACGACGATGCGGTTGATCCTTTCCAGGATCTCCGTCCGGCTTTCACCCGCTCCACTACAGCTACTCATGACTTGGCGGTCCCATGTGCCTGCGGCCATTGTAGCTCATCGCCGTCAGAATAGGGAGGGCAGGACCAGAATGATCGGCGGCAAGGTAATGCGTTCGGGCGGCGGTGCATCACCCTCTAGACTTCCCTCCCTTGCCCTTCACCCCCCTCTAAGCTACAGCGCGCGCCGTCCGGCGGGCGGTAATCCCCTCTGGGCAGCCCGTCTCAATTGGCGAGCGCGTACGGTGTACCGGGAAGCTCCGGCACCGGAACGCGCTTTTTGTCATTGAATGGGGCTGTTCTGAACGAGACCCAACTAAAGGACGCCGCTTCGGCATGGTGCCGCTGCGGCAGTGCATTGAACCAGGTCCGCATGTGAAGGCTCGCCATGGTGGCGGCCACGCGGCAGGCCCGATTGAGATACAGAGAGAACACAGACTTTATGGCAACCACGACATTTCCGACCCGCGACGATTTCGCGGAGCTCCTCAACAAGTCGCTCGGCGGTGAGAACGAGGCTTTCGAGGGCAAGGTCGTCAAGGGCACGGTGACCGCGATCGAAAACGATCTTGCGGTGATCGACGTGGGCCTGAAGTCCGAAGGGCGCGTTCCGCTCCGCGAGTTCGCAATGCCCGGCCAGAAGGCCGAGATCTCCGTGGGCGACACCGTTGAAGTGTTCGTCGACCGCGTCGAGAACTCGCAGGGCGAAGCGATGCTGTCGCGCGACCGCGCCCGCCGCGAAGCCGCATGGGACAAGCTGGAAGGCGAATTCTCTGCAGGCAACCGCGTCGAAGGCGTGATCTTCGGCCGCGTGAAGGGCGGCTTCACCGTCGACCTCGGCGGTGCAGTGGCCTTCCTCCCCGGCTCCCAGGTCGACATCCGCCCGGTCCGCGACGTCGGCCCGTTGATGGAGATCCCGCAGCCGTTCCAGGTCCTCAAGATGGATCGCCGCCGCGGTAATATCGTCGTTTCGCGGCGCGCCATCCTCGAAGAGACCCGCGCCGAGCAGCGCAGCGGGCTCATCCAGAGCCTCGCCGAGGGCCAGGTCATCGACGGCGTGGTCAAGAACATCACCGACTACGGCGCCTTCGTCGACCTCGGCGGCATCGACGGCCTGCTGCACGTTACGGACATCAGCTACAAGCGCGTCAACCACCCGAGCGAAGTGCTGAACATCGGCGACACGGTGAAGGTGCAGATCATCCGCATCAACCGCGAGACGCAGCGCATCAGCCTTGGCATGAAGCAGCTCGAGACCGATCCGTGGGAAGGCGCGGCCGCCAAATATCCGGTCGGCGGCGTGTTCCAGGGCCGAGTCACCAATATCACCGAATATGGCGCCTTCGTGGAGCTCGAGGCGGGCATCGAGGGCCTGGTCCACGTGTCCGAGATGAGCTGGACCAAGAAGAACGTGCACCCGGGCAAGATCGTCAGCACTTCGCAGGAAGTTGACGTCAAGGTGCTCGAGGTGGACGAAGAGAAGCGTCGCATCTCGCTCGGCCTCAAGCAGGCTCAGGCGAACCCTTGGGAAGCCTTTGCCGAGGCGCACCCGGTGGGCTCGACCGTCGAGGGCGAAGTCAAGAACTCGACCGAATTCGGCCTGTTCGTCGGCCTTGAGGGCGACGTCGATGGAATGGTCCACATGTCGGACATCGCTTGGGGCGTGTCTGGCGAAGATGCTCTCAACCTGCATCGCAAGGGCGAGACCGTCACGGCGCTGGTCAAGGAGATCGACGTAGAGCGCGAGCGCATCTCGCTTTCGATCAAGGATCTCGAGCGCGGCGGCGGCGGCGTTGCAGCCGGAGGCGCTGGTGGCGGCGCCAAGAAGGGCGAGACGGTCACCGTCGAAGTCATGGCCGTCACCGACGGCGGGCTCGAAGTGCAGGTCGCCGAGGGCGGAGCATCTGGCTTCATCAAGCGCACCGACCTTGGCCGCGACCGCGACGAGCAGCGTCCGGAGCGCTTCCAGGTCGGTCAGAAGTTCGACGCCATGGTCACCGGCCTCGACCGTTCGAAGAAGCCGAACTTCTCCATCAAGGCGCTGCAAATCGCCGAAGAGAAGCAGGCCGTTGCGCAGTACGGTTCGTCGGATTCTGGCGCATCGCTCGGTGACATCCTCGGCGCTGCGCTGAAGGAGAAGGCCGAGAGCGGCGCGAAGAAGTCGAAGAAGAAGTAACTATCTCATGTGTAAGGGGCGGCGACACTTGCGCCGCCGCCCCTTTCCTGACAGCGTGCGCAGGCCTCTTGGGGGAGAGGCGCAAAACCAAATTTGAATCTGCGGGGATGAGATGATCCGTTCGGAACTGGTGCAGAAGCTGTGTGGGGATTTCCCCGATCTGACGCAGCGCGAGGTTGAAGGTGTCGTGGGTGCGCTTTTCGATTCCATCACCGAGCAACTGGCTCAGGGAGGACGGGTCGAGCTTCGGGGGTTCGGCGCGTTCTCGACGCGTCAGCGCGACGCGCGCGTTGGGCGCAATCCGCGCACCGGCGACCCGGTTTCGGTCGACGCCAAGCGTGTGCCCTATTTCAAGCCGGGCAAGGAAATGCGCGAGCGTTTAAACTTAGGCGAAGTTACGGCTGAATAGCCTCGCGCCATCTACCGTCGCGCGGCTTGGCTGAAGCGGACGTGGCGGAACGGTAGACGCTGGGGACTTAAAATCCTCTTCCCGATCGGGAGTGTGGGTTCGATTCCCACCGTCCGCACCAGCATTGCCCGCAGGCATGCCGGAGCATGCCCAGGGCATCCAAGGATTTCCGAGCGTAGCTCGGGTCGAGCGCGGTAGCCGTAGACCAAGGACAAATTGTTAATCTTGTCGAGTTAACAGGGGCAAGTGTTCAAGGAGCGCTGGCCCCGTCTCATTAATCGCGCGCCGATTCAAAGCGCGCATCACGACATCCTTGTCCTCGGCACGGTGCTGGCCGCGTTCGTCTTGCTCATCGGCAACGGCACGTCGTTGTTCCGCGAGATCGTCAGGGCGCACGTCTTCTTCGGACCGGGTGTGCGGCTTGCCGTCGTGGCGATAACCCTCAACCTCGCGCTGATCTTCTTCAGCTGGCGCCGGTACGTCGACCTGCAATATGAAACTGAGCGGAGGATTGAAGGCGAGAGGCGGGCAGCGATCGCGGCTTCAACGGACCCGGTCAGCGGCCTCCTCAACCGCAAGGGATTCGCCGATGACGCCGAGGAGCTCCGCGAGAAAGCGGTAAGTTCAGGCAGTCTGCTCGTCATCGTGTCGCTGCAACTCCATCGCTTCCGCACGGTGTACGACCGGCACGGCTACGATGTCGGAGACGGTATGCTGCGCAGGCTGTCGGAGACGATCAGCGGGCATTTTGACGAGGGAGTCGTTGTGGCTCGCCTTGGAGGCGACGAGTTTGCGGTCGCCAGCACCCTGGCAGCCGACCACAAGCGCGACGAAATCGAAAAGAAGGTCGACGCTCTCCTGAAGCTGGTCACGCGCCCTTTCGAAATCGAGGGCAAGATGATCCAGGTCGGGGCCTTCGCGGGCATGGCCTCCACGCCGGCGGCGGACGTTCGCGTGCCTGACCTGCTTCGCCGCGCTGACATTGCTCTGGATCACGCGAAGACCGGCCGAAATGCTCGCCCGATCTGGTTCGACGCGGCGATGGAGCGCGCGCTTATCGCCCATGGTGAAATCGAACAGGGCATTCGGTTCGGCCTCGAGCACGAGCAATTCCTTCCTTTCTTCGAGCCACAGGTGGACTTGAAGACCAGCGAGATCATCGGTTTCGAGGTTCTTGCGCGCTGGCGTCACCCGCTTGCGGGTATTGTCCCACCGAATCAGTTCATCCCGATCGCCGAGGAAATCGGCCTCATGGATCGACTGTCGGAGCAGATCATCCGCGCTGCCCTCACAATCTCGCGGGACTGGGACCCGCGAATCAAGATCTCGGTCAATATTTCTCCGTCGCAATTCGCCGATGGCTGGCTAGCCGAGCGCGTTATCCGGTTGCTTACGGAGACGAGCTTCCCGGCGGAGCGCCTCGTAATCGAGATCACCGAAAGCTCGCTGTTCGGAGACATCGACGTCGCTCGTTCGATCATCACCAGCCTCAAGAATCAGGGAATCCGGCTGGCGCTTGACGATTTCGGGACCGGATTTTCGTCATTGTCGCACCTTAGGTCGCTGCCGTTCGATCTCATCAAGATCGATCGATCCTTCGTTACGAACATCCATGAGAGCGGGCAGAGCGCGGCCATCGTCCGCGCCGTCGCGACGCTTGCCGACGCGCTGGACGTTCCGATTCTTGTCGAAGGCATCGAGAGCGAGGCTGCGCACGCGGCGGTGCTCGCGATCGGATGCTCAAGTGGGCAGGGCTGGTATTTCGGCAAGCCAGTCGACGGCGAAGAGGCCGCGCGGATGATCACGCGCCCCGAAGGTGCCCCGAACGTTTCGCTCCCCAAGTCCGGTCGAGCCGCCTAAAAACAGGCCTGATGGTTCCATCCGTCCCGCTCTGGCACTGCCGGAGCGCGCTTCTTCAAATGGACGTTGTGCGCATGGTTAAACGCATCTTAAGAAATGGCCATGCGAATGCTGCGTCCTGTAATCGCTTTAGATCCGCGCCTCTTCGGAAGGCGCTTCCCCGGCTTCATTCTCGGTGAGGAAGAGCGGCCGGCTTGGACCGTCAACAAGGACCTCCAGCTTTTCGCGACGACGTTTGCCGTCGGCTTCATCTTCGTCTCAGCATTGATCTTTTAGCGCTGGCGGGCGCCTATCAGTCGCAGGCGAGGTGAAGCTTGTAGCCCAGCCACGCAGACACAAGGCACATAGCCGCGACGAGCAGGAGCTGGCCGACCGGTCCTATCCCGACGCTGCTGAGGGCGAAGGCCAAAAGCGAGCCGATGACCATCGCGCCCGAGTTGACGATGTTGTTTGCAGCGACCGTTCTTGCAGTCTCCGATTTTGGGACCGTCGTCGTCAGAAATGCATAGAGCGGAACGACGAACATTCCTCCGGTGATCGCAACGCCTAGGAGGGTGACGATCATCAGGCCGGCAAGCGGGTGGAAGATGAAATTTCCGAGCGTCGTCAATTCAACGCCGTGATCGCCCCAGTTGAGTGCGATGAAGTGCAGCACGATGACGAAGCCGCTCATCGCCAGCACGGATCCCGGTGCGAACTTTGCCGATACTTCGCTTTTGAGCAGGCGGTTGATGAGGATCGATCCGATCGCGATCCCGATCGAGAATATCGCGATGAACAGGCTTGCGACCTGCTCGTCAGCGCCGAGTACGTTCTTCACGAGAGGCGGGAAGATGATGATCAGGACTGCGCCGATCGTCCAGAAGAAGCTGATCGAGCAGATGGCGAGGAAGAGGCGCGGAATGTTCATGGTCCCGCTCACCAGCTCGATCGAAGCGTGGATGATGTGCCAGTTGAAAGGGATCCGCTCCGCGGCCGGCGGGGCAGGGGGTACCTGCCGCCCGGCGAGATAGCCGAGCATCGCGAATCCGATAGTCGCGAGTGCGGCGGCCCAGGGAGCGCTTGCTAGAAGCCCGGCCAGGATCGTGCCGAGGAGAATCGCGATGTAGGTACCCGCCTCCACGAGGCCTGTGCCGCCAAGCACCTCATCCTTCTCAAGGTGCTGCGGCAGGATGGCGTATTTGATGGGACCGAAGAATGTGGAGTGGATTCCCATGGCGCAGACGGCCGCAAGCATGAGCGGCACATTGGCGAGAAGAAGCCCGGCACCCCCTAAGACCATGATGCCGATTTCGGCCAGCTTGATCATCCGGATGAGGCGCGACTTGTCGTGATCGTCGGCAAGCTGGCCGGCAAGCGCGGAGAAAAGGAAGAAGGGCAGCATGAAGAGCCCTTGGGCAATCGCGCTGAACTGGAACTCCTTCGCCGGGTTCGAATAGAGCTGGTAGGTCACGAAGAGGACGACCGCCTGCTTGAAGAGGCTGTCGTTGAATGCCCCGAGGAACTGGGTCGAGAATAGAGGCAGGAACCGGCGCGACCGCAGCAGGTGGGATACGTTCTGGATCAAGCGTCAGCCACGAGGATTAGCTGGAGCCGCACCGGCCCAAGTCGCGAAAACATGGCAACCGTGTAGCGCTTCGCCCGCACGGAGCAAGGAGGCGCTGGACGGCTCGCCTCGGCAGGGCACATTTTGATTGCATCGAACGTCAGGGGCCCGTTGGGAGAGTATCCGCGCGTGATGGAAGGCGACGGCTCCATCGCTGACAGAGAAAGATGGCGACGGCAAAAAGCGGAAGCCAGGCTAACCTTGCCTGGTAACGCCCTATCGGCCCCGAAAATACTCCACAGACCGCTCCGTTAAGCACCACGCCCATCAAGATGATGACATAGAACTCCCACAGGTATTGGCTTCCCGCGGCGGATATCCGTCGACGGCCGAGAATGGCCAACGCGCCCAGGCCAAATGCCGAAAAATAATAGGTTGCCGTGTTCAGCGCTGACAGCTGCGATAAGGGAAATTCATGGTCCCAGATGCGCGAGGCCGAAAATCCCTCGATTGCCTTGGGGGAGACGGCCGTCGTTATCCTGTACAGATCGCTCTTGGGATGCAGGTTACGGTCCGGTCTGTCCAAGGGCTCCAATCTCTTCAGGTCGAGCGTCGCAAGCTGGCTAAGAAAATTCTCCGTGGATCGGGTAACTTGCGCGACCGGTTCCCGCTTGAGGACCTGGATGATTATCGGACGCTGATCGGCGGAGATCGCTAACCGATCCGTCAGGCCCAAGTTCGTGAATCCCCCCGACGGCTGGCCCGGGACAGCCCCGACGGTCTTGCCCCACAGGAACTCATTGGCGGTGATGGGAAGTTCCGGGACGAACATGCAGGAACGGTACCCGGCGCCAGGGCAATCCGCTTTCAGGATTTTGTCTGCCGTTCCGTCCTCCAGCATTCTCCCCAGAAGGAAGGGAGTGCGCACTACGGGGTCTTTCATTACCCGTTCGACGATGGGGTAGAAAAGCATCGTTCCGGCCACCGCCGCGAGAGCGGAGCAACCCAGCCAGATGGCCGCACCTAGCCTTGGCCGACGGGCAAGGCCGAAGAAGAAAATCAGCGCAATCAGCAGGAAGAGTACGAGTAGGAGTGACTTGTGGAAGAGAGCGCTCGTGATGATGATCGCCGTCCAATACAGCTTTTCCAGCGTGCCCATCTCTGCTTGACGGCTCGCCAGGCACGATATCGCGAGGACCATCAGGCCTGCCATGAAGTCAGGCATGACGAGGGATGTGAAGAGGGGCAGAGCGGTCAAGAGACCGACGCCGACGATGACTGCCCCTTGAAGCGCAAGCCTCCGAACCCCGAAGCGATGCAGCGCAAGAACCAGTGACGTCGCCGCAAGTAAGGCCTGCGCAAAGGCGATGCCCCAGACGCCGAGGATCAGATTCCAGAACTGCGCGAAAACACCATAATAAACGGAGCGCGCGTCGGTTACACCATTTCCACGGATAAAGGTCGTTTGCTGCACGCTGGAGTGGACGGCGGCTGCCGGTTCGATGGAGGGCGTAGGGAGGATCGCCTGGAAGAATGCCTGCCCTCCTTTGAGGTAGGCAGCGGAATCAAAGAAGAGAAACGGAAAACGGTTCAGGAGCGCCGGCCACAGGAAGAACAGGGCACATCCCATAACAAGGCCCAGCGTCAGGACTCGCCGGTCCCAAGTCGTTGCCATACCCGCTCCCTGGAATGGTCACTGCTGCAAGGTTCTTACACGCTCGATTCGTCGATGTGGAGCAAGGATCCAGATCGTGCGACGCTTCATTCGCACAAAGTCGGTGTCGAGTAATCTTTCCCGTCCGAGTAGCAATTGCCCACCCCGTCCGAACTCGCGGTATGCGTATTCGGCCACGCCAGCATCAGGGCTCCCAGGCCGAGCAATAGTGCGAGCATAATCGAGGTGCGCATCGTCATCGTTCGACTCATGCAGTCGCGGAAATTCGATTCTAAAAGCTTAGCCTATAGAAATTAAGGAAAATTTTCGAAGCGGCGAAGCCGATGAACTTAGTTTCCCATCTACGGAGCTCCTGCGCTTTCGCGTGCCTGAGGTGCGGCCGGCTTTATGTTCGTGGGACGCACTTGAGCCGAGGCACACCTGCCTCGCTGTTGCGTCGGGCTCTCATTTCGTAGAGCGTCCTATACGAATGCTGACGCTTCCCAATCTCCTCACCCTGTCACGTATCTTCGCGGTGCCGCTGCTGGTCTTCCTGCTGTGGAAGCCGGCCCCGTACGATTATCTGATCACCTTCGTCCTCTACTGCATCGTCGGGATCACCGACTATTTCGACGGCTATCTCGCGCGGGCGCAGGGCCGCATCTCGCGTCTCGGCCAGTTCCTCGATCCGATTGCTGACAAGATCATGGTCGCCGCAGTGCTCGTCATGCTGATGGCGAGCCGTAAGGCAGATGGCGACGTACCGATCATCCAGGATTGGAACGTCATTCCCGCTATCATCATCCTGCTGCGCGAGATCATGGTCTCGGGACTTCGCGAGTTCCTTGCCGAACTGAAGGTGCTTGTGCCCGTCAGCGCTCTGGCGAAGTGGAAGACTACGTTCCAGCTCGTTGCGCTCGGGGCACTGATTCTCGGCGGCGCCTTCCCGGGCCAGCACTGGATCCATCTCACCGGAGTGGCGAGCCTCTGGGCGGCCGCATTGCTGACGCTCGTCACCGGCTGGGATTACTTACGCGTCGGCCTCAAGCACATGGATTGAGGCTGACGAGCGAAGTCAAAAAGGCGTGACGCGTTGGAACTGAACGCCTTGGAGCTCCGGCAAGGCATTCAGCTGCGGTTCGACCTTCGCCAGGTCGCCGACAACCACCAGGGTCATCTTGTCGAGCGGCAGCTGCTGTGCGGCCTCGTGGATCTGCAGGTTGGGGACGGCGATGACCTTCGGGACGTAGGTCGTGATCCAGTCGGACGGCAGACCCAGCAGGTCGATCTGGGCGAGCGAGCCGATGAGCCCCCCCTGACTGGCGTTCTGGAGGATGTAGGTTCCGCTCATCCAGGTGCGGATGCCGGTCGCTTCCGAGTCAGGGACAGGGACCGTCTGGAGCCTACGGATCTCGCCGAAGACCTCCTTCAGCGCGGCGCCCGTGACATCGCTCGTAACATCCGCGTTGAACGTCCATGAGCCCTCGCCGGGATTGAAGTCGACGGACGAGAATGGCGAATAGGTGTAGCCCTTGTCCTCGCGGATGTTCTTCGTGATCCGCGACGTGAAGGAACCGCCGAGAAGCGCATCCATCACCTCGAACGGAACGTCGCCTGGACTCCCGGCGACCGGCGATGGCCAGGCGAGCCGAAGCGTGGACTGGCTCGCTCCCGGACGGTCGACGAGGATCACTCGCGGCCCGGGCTGAACGGTCGGCACTACGCGGAGGCGCTCCGGGCCAGCCGCCCAGCCGCCGAAGACCTGCTCGATGGTGGCCTTCACGGCGACGGGGTCGAACTGACCGGCGACATAAAGACGGGCACGCTTCGCCCCAAAGTTCGCGCGGTAGAAGGCCTTGATGTCCTCGAGCGTATAGCTCTTCACCTGCTCGTCTGTCGGCAGGATCCGGCCGTACGGACTATCGGCGCCATAATAAGCGG
>Ga0070664_100001879_pt1 | contig 16848 bp, 10 predicted proteins | sample KBSC73metaG_FD_65863 | JGI IMG/M metagenome (GOLD analysis project Ga0070664, IMG submission 65863) | Corn rhizosphere microbial communities from Kellogg Biological Station, Michigan, USA - KBS C7-3 metaG | ecosystem: Host-associated > Plants > Roots > Rhizosphere > Soil ... | reverse complement strand
CACCAGATTGTGATCTACGACAATGGGACTCAGCCCGACGACATCAATGCGGCCCTCGCGTATCCGGCGCCGCTTGCAAATCTGATTGATGACCCTAACGGCCGAATATACGTGGGTCTAAGTCCATCCGGGGTTCCGGCAAACTTCTTCGCGCCGAGTGTGCCTGCTGCCGCCATCCCCGCTCCGCCACAAGATCGTGTTGAATCCGTGACTTTTCCGAACCCGGGTACGTATCTGGTGATATGTGCAGTTCGCGGCCACTTCGTTGATGGCATGTTCGGTTTCGTGAGAGTGCTCCCTTAGGGCCCCGATCGAAATTGAGTGATCAAGTTGCGCGGGGGCCGTGCCGTGTAATTTGCGACGCCCGTCACGATTGGCGCGGCGCGAAGTGCACCGGATAAGTTGGATCGTCCGCGGGGGTGCGGCGGGTCAGGGATCTCGCATGTGCACCGCATCGCAGCACATTTTTTGCGTTGTTGCGGCCACGTCGCACGGCATCACCACAGAGCAGAATGAAGTTATACGTACGTCTTTCCGAGGTGCATCACCAGAGATTATGATGCGTTGCGTTCGGGACTTGTACGCGCCAAGGCCATGTTGACAGGCGCACTTGTCTGGAGCGGCGTGGCCTCGCAAGTGCACAAGCAGTTGCACCGAGCAACCCATGAATGACAGGAGGTTGCCATGCGTAAACATGCCTTCGCCGTGGCACTGTTCATCGTCGTCGCATACGCAGTCCAAGGTTCTCCGAATCTTCCGTCCGCGGCGCCCACGGTCCGGGCGGCGAGCGATGCGGCTCCCTTCCCCGACCTGATTCCACTGCCGGCCGGCTTTGGCCCAGAGGGGATCGCCGTCGGGACAGGCTCGACGTTCTATGCGGGTTCGCTCACCGCACCGACGCTCGGCCAAATTCTTGTCGGCAACCTGCGGACTGGAGAGTTTGCCCAACTTGTGGCGCCGACCGGAAGACCCGCAGTCGGCTTGAAGTATGACGCGCGCAGCCATCTTCTCTTTGTAGCTGGCGGTGCGAGTGGCCGAGGAACGGTGTATGACGCGGCATCTGGAGAACAGGTCGCGTCCTACCAATTCCAACCGCCGTCGCCACCCGCCCCGTCACCTCAAACAACAGGGATTAACGACGTCATCGTGACCCGGGATGCGGCCTACTTTACGGATGCGATCGTCGCTTCGCTCTACCGCGTCGGCATCGGGCCTCATGGCGAGCTGTCGGCAGGCTTCGAGCCGATTGCGCTGCCGGCGAACTTTGGCTCGACCGGCGGTTGCATAGGCCCGCCGCCCGTGCCCGCGATTAGAAGCAACGGGATCGCCGCCGATCCGAGCGGAAAGCATTTGATCGTGGTCCACACCAGCGAAGGCCAACTCTATCGAATCGATACGGCGACATACACGGTGGTCCCGATCGATCTCGCAGGAGGCAACGTCTGCAGTGGCGACGGTCTGCTGCTCGACGGGAACACGCTGTACGTGGCGCAGAACTTCAAAAATCAAATCGCCGTGGTGGAGCTGTCACCGGACCATTTCTCCGGGGCGGTGACGCGCACCATCACCGAGCCGTTCGCCTCGAACCCGGCGACGAAGGTGCCGACCACGATCGCCGAGTTCGGCAATTCGTTATACGCGGTCACTGCCGGCTTCGCCCCGCCGGCGCCGGATTTCGTGGTGCGCCTGGCGAAGTAACGGCTCGTCACGCTGAGTCTTTGATGATCCGACCAACACGGTTTGCAGCCGGTTAGTCCGCGATCAGCGCTTAGCGACTTTTCGCCACTGGCGGGGCGACTGCGTGGCGTAGTGCTACGATTCCGGTCCTAGATCATCGATGGCTGACAGGCGACGGAACCGCGAAGATCCCGCAGCGGTTGCGAGGTTCGGGTGGCGATACCACCATCTCGGCATCCCACACTCCTCGCCGCGAGACGGCGAACTGCACCTGACGAAGCTCGGTGTTCATGTCTGCGGCTTTGAGACCAGTCCATACGGCGTCGAATGGATGCGTTTCGACACGCACTGCGAAGTGCCAGAGATCGTGAAGACCGTTCCGCACCTGGCCTTTGTCGTCGACAACTTGGATACCGCGCTCCAGGGAAAGCAGATCCTCATTCCGCCGAACTCGCCGTCACCCGGGGTGCGGGTCGCGTTCATCCTGGATGATGGGGCGCCAATCGAACTCCTGGAATTTGCTGCAGATTCCGACTAGCCGAGCGATCAAAAAAGCCTAAGGATTTTAATGCGGCACCGCTGATGCAGCAGACGTTCCGGCGCGACGCTGAGTCACTCGATGCGGATGATGCCGCGGCGGATCGCCTTGGCCACGGCGGCGGTGCGGTCGTGCACGTCCAGCTTCGTGTAGATGTTCTTCACGTGCATGCCGGTCGTATCGGTGCTGATGCCGAGCGCCGCGGCGATCTCCTTGTTGCGCATGCCCTCGGCCACGAGTTCCAGCACCTGCCGCTCGCGCAGGCTCAAGGCCGGGTGGCGCGCCCGCTCGTCGAGCGCCTGCTGGATATCAGGTGCGACGACCCGACGGCCTGCGTGCACTTCGCGAATCACGTGGATGAGATCGTCGGAGATCGTGTCTTTCAGCACATAGCCCATCGCACCGGCCTCGAACGCGCGATGGATGTCTTCGTCGCCGCGGTACATCGTCAGCGCGATGATGCGCGCGCAGTCATCAAGTTGCCGGATGCGGCGGATCGCTTCGGGACCGCTCGTGATGGGGAGTTGCAGGTCCATGAGCGTCACGTCGGGCCGGCACGCCAGGAACTGGGCGACGGCCTGCTCGCCGTTGCTCGCCTCGGCGACCACCTCCATATCAGGCTGTACGCCAACGATCTTCGCGACGCCTTCGCGCATCAGGCGGTGGTCGTCGACGCACAGCACGCGAATGGGCCGGCTCGCTACTGCCATTCGTTCGTCAGGCTCGCTACGGTGTGCACGGTGGTTCCTGTGCCGGGCACGCTCTCTATGCGCAGCCGGCCGCCCACGCGCTCGGCGCGTTCACGCATGGTGACCAACCCAAAGTGCTCGCTGTCATGGGAGCCGTTGATCGGCGCCCGTGGGTCGAAGCCGCATCCGTTGTCGGCAATCGTGAGCGCGACCTGATTGTCGTTATACGCGACGCTGAGATCGATGCGCGTGGGATGCGCATGGCGGATGGCGTTGGCCACCGCCTCCTGCGCGATGCGGAACAGTTGCAGGTCCACATCCGGCGATGCGTCACCGGGGCGGCGTCCGACGACGGCCACCGTCGGGCGGACGCCGTGCCGCGTCTCGGTATCGTCGGCGAGCTGCGAGAGCGACTCGACGAGACGCGGCGTACCCATGAGGGTACGCCGCAGCTCGAGGATCGACTCGCGGGCATCGCGCACCGACCGATCGACCTGCCGGCGAAGGCGGCGCAGTTCGGATGTGAGGCCGACGTCGCGTGATGGGACGCGCGTCGCCAGCGCTTCGAGCTCGGGGCCGAGCGCGGCGAGACTCTGGAGCAGCGTGTCGTGGATCTCGCGGCTCACGCGCGTGCGCTCGGCGATTACCAGCGCGTAGCGTGCCTTGACTGCCCGCACGCGGAGCTTTGTGCCCGCGACGAGCGCGCCGACCAGCAGAGTGCCCGCGGTGATCAGAAACCAGTTGCTCAGATAGAACGGCGGGTCCACGGTAAACATCCACTGCGGAGACGGGTCGGTCCATTCGCCACCCTCGCTGGTGCTGACTCGGAATCGATAGTCGCCGGCCCGAAGATTCGCGTATGCGGCGCGACGTCCAGCCGCGTCGTAGACCCAGTCCGGGTCGGCGCCCTCGAGCAGGTGGCGGAAGCGCAGCTTCGATGTCGCCGAAAGGCTGAGAGCGGCGTACTCGATCTGCACCGTGCTGCCGTTGGCGAACCGCCGGACAGCCGCAGGGTCGACGTGGTCACCGTTTACGGTGATGGCTTCCAGGTTCGGCGGCGCTGCACGTCGTGCTTCGCGCAGTTGCTGCGGGTCGATGATCGTCATACTCGGACCGTTGGCGACCCAGATCCGCCCGGCCATGTCACGCACGCCAGCGGCCCCGTTTTGCCACATCTGCGTGCCAGGCTGCAGGCCATCGCTCTCGTCGTAGAGCGTGTAGGCGAGACGATGGCGGGGATCTTTCTCGATCGTGTCCATCTCGCCCGCATGGAAACGCATCAGCGCCGCTCCTGAGTGCACGCCCAGCCACACGTAGCCGAGCGCATCCTCGACCAGTATCGGAACGACCCCGGTGATGGGTGCTTGCGCCGTCGTGACTGACGTGAAGCGGCCGTGCTGGTAGCGGCTCACGCCGCCCGATGTTGCGAACCACACGGCATCGTCGTTGCCCTGGACGATCTGCCACACCAGTCCGGGTGCAACGCCATCCTGTTCCGTGAATGCGTGCACGTTGCCATGGTCGTGCAGCGCGACGCCGCCACTGCTGAAGCCCACCCAAACGCGGTCCTGTCGATCTGCGAGCACGCTGCTGCACTGCCCGCCGGATTCTTCGGCCTGGCGATGAGAGACGAGCGTGTTCCCATTCCACGACAGCAGGCCGCTCGACGTCGTGCAGAGCCAGAGCGCATCTGCCGTTGTGGTGAGTCCATTCACTTTGCTCGCCTGGACGTCCGGGATGCGCTCCTTGTGGAGACGACCCATGACGTGGCGGCCGACGAACTCGTCGGTCGCGACCCACATGGTTCCCGAGCGATCGGCGTGGAGGGCGCGCGTCTGTGTGACGGCGAACGTCTGCCGTCCGTTGCTGGTCAGACGGTTCAAGGCCTGAGTCGTGGCGATCCAGATGCTGCCGTCAGCGGCAACCGCCGCCGTTCGCACGCCATCCTTGTTGAGACCGTCGAGCGGACCAGCGGATTGGAACGTGTGCTCGGACAGGCGCAACAGGCCGCCGCGCATCCCGACCCAGATGTTGTCGTCGCGATCCCGATAGAGCGCCCGCGGCGATCCCCGCATGCGATGCTCGTATTCGACCGGCTCGAGCAAGGGATGTGAAGCGGTCGGATTGGCAAGGCGAAACAGGCCACCGCTGAACGAGGCGACCAGGAACCCTCCATGGTGATCCGGAATGATGCGATAGCCTGGCAGCGGTAGGCGGATGCGCGAGTCGAGGCGCAGTGGACTCGACGTGCCGAGCTTTCTCACGATCGCCGCGCGATCAGTCACCCACAGATCGCCCGCGTCATCCTCGATCAGGCTGTCGATATTCGTGGCTGTGGTGTCGACAAGGCGCAGTTGTGTGCCCTCGTGGCGATACAGGCCGCGAGCAGACCCTACCCACACGCGACCGGCGCGGTCCTCGTACACGCTGGACGCTTGTTCGCCGTTGTAGCCGTCGGCCTCCGTTACGCGCGTCCAACGGTTACCGGTGTATCGAAACAGCCCGTGACTGGTTGCTGCCCACACGGTCCCGCGCCGATCTTCGAGGAGGGCGTTGACGCCTGAGGGTGCACCGTCGGTGGGGGAATAACGCGTGATGCCGCCACGATCGATCCGAGCCACGCCTCCGCCGTTGAAGGCAACCCACACGCCACCTTGAGAGGAACCGGCGAGCGCGGCAACCAGGCGGGCCGGCAAGGCGCTGCTGCTGCTGCTGCTCTGCGCCCAACGTTGGAAACGCGTGCCGTCGAATCGGACGAGACCATCTGGTGTACCGAGCCAGAGATAGCCGTCGAGGTCCTGGGCGATTGCGAATACGTCACCGGACTGTTCGTTGGACCAGGCAGCAAGCGCGTAGCTGATCGCGGGCGGAGCGTCGCCGCCCGCGGACGCAAAAGATGGCAGGGCGCAGGCACAGAGCGCCACGGACAACACGCCGATCCGTTGAGCAATGGTCAGCGGCATACGTGGTGTCGAAGTTTACCTCGCGGATGCAGGCCAGGGCGTGCCCTGATACTGCTTGGTCACCGGTCCCAGACCTTTATACGTGAACTTCTGGATGCGCTTTCCGTCGTACGTCTCGGTCGTATAGATGTTGCCCTGCGAATCGGTGGCGATGTTGTGCACGCCATGCCACTGGCCTGGCTGACGGCCGCCCTCGCCAAATGCCGTCAACACCTCGAGCGTGTCGCGCCGCAGGATGTGAATGAGCGAGTTCTCGCCGTCAGCGACGAAGAGGAACGTCTGCTGCGGATCGCTCGAAAACGCCATGTCCCAGACGGAGCCCGCGTTCATGGTGGTGGGAAGGATGAGTTTTTCCTTCACGAACTTTCCGTCCTTCGTGAACACCTGCAGGCGATCGCCCTGCCGATCGCACACATACACCAGGTCGTCCTTCGAGATGACGACGCAGTGCACGGGGTTGCGGAACTGCTGCTGCGGAGGAGAATTTGGATCGTGAGCCGCACCGCGATCAGCAGGCTGCGCGGCGTTTGCATTGCCGCGGTGCGGGTTGAGCGGTCCCACTACTGGAGTATCGTCCGGCTTGTTGCCGTATGCGCCCCACACGCGTTTGAATTTACCGGTATCTGCATCGAGCACGACGACGCGGTGATTGACGTATCCGTCGGACACGAAAGCCTCATTGGTCTTCGGGTCGACGACGACCTTTGTCGGGTGGCCGAAGCTCTCCATGTCCAGGCTGTTGGGATCGTTGATTGGGCGAGCGGCTCCAGCACGAAGGCGCGCGCCTTTTTTGCCGACCTGCATGACGAACTTGCCGTCCATCGTGTACTTCAGAATCTGTGAATCGCCTCCGCCGCCTCCGGCGAGCCAGACGTTGTTCCTGTGATCGATGTGGATGCCGTGCTCCTGATCCATCCACGGATCGTTCGGCCCGGGTCCCCAGTGGCGGAGGAGGTTGCCTTTCTGATCGAACTCCAGCACGAGCGGTGCGGTTGCACAGCACACCTCGCTGAAGGGCGGTTTCATTTCAAGGCCCTTGATCGTGTTGGGGTTGTCGCCTCGATGAATCATCCAGACGTGGTCCTGTGAATCGACCCACACGCCCACTGACGCTCCGAGCACCCAATGATTCGGGAGCGGCTTCGGCCAGAACGGGTCGACCTCGAACATCGGAGCCTGCACGGCGCCGCGAGTCTGCGCGGCCACCTCAGAGCGGAGCAGACGCGGAGTGATTCCGAGTCCAACGCTCAACGCGCACAACCCGGCAGCAATCGCGACGTGGCGTTTCCGGTGTGACGGTGTCATCCGTGACTCCTCGTGTGAAGACAAGTGCGTCCCGATGTTGATCCTCAGGCGCAGCGGAGCATATCGCGCGCGCCGTCAAAGTCAGACACACCTGATCGCGTGTATTGACTAGCCGTTTCAGGGGCCCCAGAATCCGCCCGCCAAAACCGGTAGTCGGTTCTCGCGCCACTCTGGGCGAAGGCGAAGGAGAAGTGTATGCGTTCCCTGAAGGGAATCTTGTTCGCGATCGTGTGTCTCGTGCTCTTCCCGGCGGCGGCATACGCGCAGGCATCCATTGCGGGTGTCGCGAGAGATTCGTCTGGTGCCGTTCTGCCCGGCGTAACGGTCGAGGCGGCCAGCCCGGCGTTGATTGAGAAGGTCCGGTCGGTAACAACCGACGGGACCGGCCAGTTCAAGATCGTCGATCTTCGTCCCGGCACCTACAGCGTGACGTTCATGCTGCCCGGTTTCAACACGTTCAAGCGAGACGGCATCGAGCTGGCGGGAACGTTCACCGCTACCGTGAATGCCGACATGCGCGTGGGCGCTCTGGAGGAGACAGTGACGGTGACCGGGGAGGCGTCGGTCGTTGACGTCCAGAGCGTCACGCAACAGGTCACGCTCGGGAAAGACGTCCTCGACGCCATTCCGGCAGGGAGAAACCAGCACAATTTCGCCAACCTGATCCCCGGGATGAACGGGCCACTCGACTACGGCGGCACGAACAACCTGAATCTGAACACGATCACCGTCCATGGCAGCCGAGCGGACGACCAGCGCGTGATGGTGGACGGGATGTCGATCAGCGCCACCTCCGGCAACGGGCAGTTGAGCAACTTCATTCCCGACATGACGTCCACGCAGGAAGTGGCGGTCAGCTACTCGGCCGGCACGGCCGAGCAGGCGTTCGGCGGCGTCCAGATGAACCTGATTCCGCGCGAGGGAGGAAACCGGTTCAAGGGATCCTTCTTCGCGACCGGTGCCAATGAGTCCTGGCAGTCAAACAACTACACGAAGGAATTGGAGAGTGCCGGCCTGCGGACGCCCAATGGCCTCAAGGTGGTCTACGACGTCAATCCGGGAGCCGGCGGACCGATCGTCAAGGACAAGTTGTGGTTCTATTCTGCCGGGCGCTGGCAGACGTCACAGACATACATCGCCGGCCTCTACGAGAACCAGAACGCAGGCGACCCGACCAAATGGACGTACGAGCCGGATCTCAGCCGACGGGCCTTTACGCCGCTGATCCAGCAAAGTTTTAACACTCGCGTGACGTGGCAGGTCAGTCCGCGGAACAAGGTCGCGTTCTTCGGCGAGCATCAATATCGAGTCTGGGAGCAGCTCACGCCCACCATCTCGTACGAATCGGCCACGAAGTACGACTTCCCAGAAAACGAATTCTTCACTGGAAGCTATACGTCGCCGATCAGCAACAAGTGGCTGTTGGATGTGAAGGTGTCCGACATCGTTCAGGGCTGGAAGGATCGCTACCCCTCTGGCGGAGATCAGCTGGCGTTCACCGAGCCGCTTCCGGACGTGTACAAGACGCTGATTGCGGTGACGGAACAGGGAGGACTCATTCCGGGCCTGCTCTATCGGGGCGCCGGTCAGACGGGCCTTGGACCGTTCATCCGCGTGAAGGGGTATATCGCGTCCGCCCAGGCTTCGGTCTCGTACGTCACCGGCGCTCACGCGTTCAAAACCGGATTCCTCGATACGTTCGGCACACGACGCGAGGACTACAACAACATCCCGGCAAACGTGCGCTACCGGTTCAACAATGGCGTCCCGAACCTGATTACCGAGATCGCCACGCCCTATGGCTTTCGGAGCAATCTGGGAGGTGAGCTCGGGGTGTACGCGCAGGACAAATGGACGCTCGACCGGCTCACCCTCAATCTGGGCGTCCGCTTGGACTATCTAAACATCAACTTCCCCGAGCAGAGTCTCGAGCCTGGCGGTCTCGTGCCAAATCGGAACATTACGTTTCCGAAGAACGACTATCTGGGCTGGAAGGATATTTCTCCACGGCTCGGAGCCGTCTACGATCTGTTCGGCACGGGGCGGACGGCTCTCAAGGTCAACCTCAGTCGATACGTCCTCGCACAACGTTTGACCAGCAACTACACGAACCTGGGCAATCCAGTGAATGCAATGGCCAACTCGGTGACGCGCTCCTGGAACGATCGCGCGGGGTTGGGCATCAACGGCGACTACATCCCGCAGTGCGATCTGGTGAATCCGCTGGCGAATGGCGAATGCGGTACCATCAGCGACCTGAGATTCGGCCAACCGATTCCCAGCACGGTCTCCGATCCCGCGATGTTACATGGCTGGGGCAAGCGCCCCGACCAGTGGGAGTGGGAGGCCAGCGTCCAGCACGAGCTGATGCCGCGAGTCAGCCTGGACGTGGGCTACTACCGCCGCACGTATGGCAACTTCACGGTGACCGACAACACGCTGACCGGTGTCGCTGATTACACCCAGTTCAGCATCACTGCGCCGACCGATTCGCGATTGCCTGATGGCGGCGGGTACGCAGTTGGCGGTCTGTATAACCTCAATCCGAACAAAGTCGGTCAGGTCAACAACCTCTTCACGTTGGCCGGCAATTACGGGAATTACAAAGAGACGTGGAATGGCGTGGACGTCAACCTCAGTCTGCGGCTGGGCAAGGGAGCGATCCTGCAGGGCGGAACGAGCACGGGCCGCACCTCGCTGGACGTCTGCGATCTCCGGGCACAGCTGCCCGAGCTGACAGTGACAGCTCCCTACGTCGTCGGCCCGACGTCTCCCGACTGCAATATTCCGGGGCAATTCCAAACACAGGTGAAATTTCTCGGCACGTATGCGGTGCCGAAGGTGGATGTCCAGGTCGCCGCGACGTACCGAAGCTTGCCGGGCGTGAACATCGTGTCGAACTACGTCGCCACCAACGCGGATGTCATACCGTCTCTCGGCCGTCCGCTCTCGGGAGGCGCCGCCAACGTGACAGTGAATCTGGTCGAGCCCGGCACGTTGTTCACCGAGCAAACCAACCTGCTGGATCTTCGCTTCTCGAAGCTGTTCCGGTTCGGCGGCTATCGGACATCGGTGAATCTCGATCTGGCCAATGCCTTCAACTCGAGCGGGATCACATCGGTCAACAACAACTACGCGGCCTGGCAGGTCCCGACGGGCATCCATCAGGCTCGCATTGTAAAAATAAGTGCGCAGTTCGACTTCTGATACGCACGAAGGCCACGAAGAACGCGAAAGTCACGAAGAAAACGAACTCCTGAGGGTTATTCTCTGTGCCTCGGAGCCTCGGTGTGTCGTGACCCGTTAACACTAGCGAATTGCGTATAGGCGCCACCCAACGAGTCCCAGCGGAGGCTTGATAAATGTCACCTGCAAGTCGTCGCGAGTTTCTCGGCACGCTCGGGGCAGCAACGGTTGTTCTCCCGGAGCTGTCCTTTGCGGCAGGCCAGGCGGCCGCTTCCTACGATCTGTTGATCAAGGGCGGCCGCGTCATCGATGCCTCGCAGAAGTTGAATGGCGAGCGCGACGTCGCCATCGCCAACGGAAAGATTGCTTCCGTTGAAGCGAACATTCCAGCTGCGCGCGCGAAGGAAGTCTTCGATGCTCGCGGAAAGCTGGTGACGCCCGGGCTGATCAATGTGCACGCGCACCTTTACCGGTACGGGAACACCATTACGGTGGATCCAGACGGTGTCGGATTTCCAGCGGGGGTCACAACGGCCATTGACGCGGGATCTGCTGGCGCGAACACCTTCCTCGGATTTCGAAAGTACGTCATCGACCCGCAGCCGCTTCGCATCTACGCGATGTTGAACGTCGCGATCATCGGGAACTACGGCAACGAGCTGTACCTCAACATGGCGCTGATTAATCCTGCGGCGGCCGGTCGCATCATCAACCAGCATCGCGATCGGATCCTCGCGCTCAAAGTGCGTATCAACGGCAAGCACGACGAGCTCGCCCACGACCTGGAAGTGTTGAAGCGGGCGCGCGAAGCCGCCGACGCTGCCAGTCTTCCGATCATGATGCACTGGACAACCGAGCCGGATCTGCTGGCGCTGCTGAAACGTGGTGACATCCTCACCCATCCCTTCAACATTCCGAACGGGAACCAGGACAACCTGTTTGGCGGCAAGCCGGGCGCAGTGCTGCCGCAGATTCTGGAGCTCAAGGACCGCGGCATCTTTACGGATGGTCAGGCCGGCACATCGCACCATCTCTGGGAAAACTCCGAGAAAGCGTTCAGCCAGGGCTGGTCCCCCGATTTGATTTCAACGGATATCGGTGCGCAGACTCCGCAGACGCTGAACGGCCAGCTACTTCCATGGGTCATGACGCAGTACCTGCATCTCGGCCTTACCGTCGAACAGGTCATCGAGCGCGTCACGCTGACGCCGACCAGGATCTTCAAGTTCCCGGACAAGCACGGAACGCTGGAAACAGGCGTGACGGCGGACGTGACCGTCCTCGATCTGCAGCAGGGCAACTTCGAGCTCATCGACCAGCAGATGAACAAGCGCACTGCCAAGCGCAAGTTCGTGCCTGTTGCCGTGGTGCATGGCGGTTCGCTCATGAAAATCGATCCTGCAATACACGAGGGAACGTACGCCGGCGTGAAGATCTAGCCCACTGTCCATCTGTGTTGCGAAACGCCTTTCGCCCATCACGACGCACAGAGGCATCGAGGCACACAGGATTCTTGAATCCTAGTCTCTGTGCCTCCGTGCCTCGGTGTGTCGTGATCACGAATTGCGTCATGTTGGCGATCTTCGTAACAGCATTCGCTCAAGGTTCAACGAGCGTGCTCGACGGCGTGTACACACGTGCGCAGGCTGAGCGTGGCGAGGCCGTCTACTCGGCCTCGTGCATCGGGTGTCATGAAGGGCAGGATGCGGATGGACCGGAGCTGACTGGACGGGTGTTTCTCGATCGGTGGCGTGAGGACACGCTCGAACCGTTGTTCACGTTCATCAAGACCACCATGCCTGGCAATGCCCCGGGCAGTCTCGACGATCGCGCGTACGCGGACATCATTGCCTTCCTCCTCGAGACGCACGACCTTCCTGCCGGCAACAGGGAGCTGAGCCCCGAGATGGTCGGCAGCATCCAGCTGGTTGGTCCGGACGGACCTCGTCCACTGTCCAATCTCACCATCGTTCGCGCGGTGGGTTGTCTCAGCGCCGAGGCCAACAGTACGTGGGCCCTGGTCAAGGCCGCCAGTCCGCGCCCGGTTCGAGCACGGATCGTTGACGGCACGACACCTGAGGAACTGAAAGTATCAGCGGCACAGCCGCTCGGCACACTGACGTTTCCGCTTCTGAGCGTCACCGGGCAGGGCGCTTCGTATGCGGGGCATAAAGTGCAGGTGAAGGGTGTGCTGACGAGGCAGAATACGTCGGAGCGGATCAACGTTATGTCGCTCGAGTCGGTGTCCCCGGCGTGTGGAGGGTGAACGGATGCGGGCTGTCATCACGCTCGTCATTGGCATCGTCGCCCTGGCGGCCACACATGCGGTCTCGGCCCAGTCCGCCCCCGCCACGGCCACGGCGGACAGGCTCGATCCCGCAGCGGTTCGCGCGGCGAACAATCGATTCGCCGGAGTCTGGAAACTGATCGGCGAAGAAACCCGTGATGCGAAAGGAGAGGTCGTTCCCGGTCCAAGCGCCAGGAGCGGTGACCGTGTTGGCTACATCGTGTATGACCCGGCCGGCTACATGTCGGTCAATCTGGCATGGCCGTCACGGCAGGAGCTGGCCGGCCGGCAACCAACGCCGGACGAAGCGCGGGTCGCGATGAGCACGTACAACTCGTACTGGGGGTCGTTCGCGGTGAACGAAGCCAGCAGCGTCGTGACCCATCAGACTTTCGGCGCGCTCAGCCCGGCGTTCTCCGGAACCAATCAGGAGCGGAAATTCACGATTGCCGGAAACCGGCTGACGCTGAGACCGCCGACCGCTTCAAACGGGGATCAACGCACGCTGACCTGGGAACGCGTGCCCGATTTGCCGAATCTGACGCCGCTGCATGGCAAGTTGATCGGGTTCTGGAAACTGATCTCCTTAGAGCGGCGCAATGCGAAAGGGGACCTCCTCTTGTCGTATCCCGGCCAGACGGGATTCCTTGTTTACACGGCGTCGGGGCACGTGATGGTCCACATGATGCAGCCGTACCGACGACGAAATGTGGGTCCGTCACCCACGCCAGAGGAGACAATGGCAACGTATCTGAGTTACACGAGTTACTTCGGGCCGTACACCGTTAACGAGTCCGATCAGTACGTCGTGCATCACATTGCCAGCGCGTTCAATTCGGGCAGGGCCGGAACCGACTTTCAACGGTTCCTCGAGTTTCCCGGCAGGAGATTGATCCTGAAGCCGCCGGTGACGAAGAACGGCGACGGCGAAGAGGTGCGGACCACGATCACGTGGGAACGGCTGAGTGACTGATTCACGCTCGTAGGCCGAGTCCTGATGTGTGGACCCGGCTCTCAGAGGCCTACTACACGCGAATAGGTGGGTTGACCACCCCGAAAGGCGAACCCTAAGATCACGCCGCGCGGAGACAAAAGCTGTTGAGAAAGGCGGGCATGTCCAATAGGTTTCTGATCTGCGGCTTCCTGGCATTTCTGGCCGTGACGGTCGTTTCCGGCCAGGGCCCCCAGCAGTCACCCTCCGCGCCGCGCGCCGCCGCGATCGACAAACAGAACGCGACTGCGCAGCGGGCGGTGCTCGACAAATATTGCGTCGGCTGTCACAACTCGCGCGTGAAAGCTGGCGGCTTGCTCCTCGACCAGCTCGACCTGTCGCGGTTGGCCGACCAGGCAGCCATCGGCGAGAAAGTCGCGCTGAAGCTGCGCGCCGGAATGATGCCACCGCTCGGGGCACCGCGACCGGATCGGCCCACGCTCGACGGCCTGATCACGTGGATGGAGAACGAGCTCGATAGCCACGCGGTCACGAGCCTGGCTGCGCCGGGGATCCACCGTCTTAATCGGACCGAGTATCAGAACGTCATTCGCGATCTCGTCGGCATCAAGATCGAGGCCGCGAAATTCCTGCCTTCTGACAATTCCACTCACGGCTTCGACAACATCGCGGGCGCATTAACGATGTCTCCGGCGCTGATGGAAGCGTATCTGTCGGCGGCGGGCAAGATCAGCAGATTGGCGATGGCCTCGAATACCGCGGCGACGTTTGTCGAGTTCAATGTCCCTGACGACGCCACGCAGAACTACCACGTGGAGGGGCTGCCGTTCGGCACCCGCGGCGGCACGTCGATTGAGCACGAGTTTCCATCGGACGGTGAGTACGTCTTCAGAATCGTTCCCATCTTCGAAGGCAACATGGGACAGGCCAACGACCCGTTCGGCCAGATTCAGGGCGAACGCCTCGTCGTCACGATCGACGGTCAGCAAGTGAAGTTGTTCGATTGGGACAAAGAAATGAAGGGTGCCCCGCGCTCGGGTGTGCCGACGCCTCCCATACCTGTGAAGGCCGGTATGCACAAAGTGGGCGTCACGTTCCTCGCCTCCAACTACGCGCCCGACAACAACATCAACAACGTGTTTCTGCGCTCGACGATCGAAACCGGCGGCATCCCCGGGTATCTGTTCTTTCCGCACGTCGGGAAGGTACGGATCGAGGGCCCATCTCACGCGAGCCGCGCCTCCGACACACCGAGCCGTCAGAAGATCTTCGTCTGCCATCCGACGTCGCCCGCTAGCGAAGACGCATGCGCTCGCCGCATTGTCTCCACCCTGGCGCGCCGCGCCTTCCGCCGCCCGACGACTCCCGCCGACGTCAACATGCTGATGGAGTTTTACGCTTCAGGGCGAAGCACTGGTACCTTCGACGATGGCATCGAAAAGGCGCTGCGGCGCCTGCTCGCGGATCCCGAGTTCGTCTATCGACGCGAGATCGCCCCCGCGAATGTGTCAGCCGGCGGGACGTATCGCATCAGCGACGTGGCGCTGGCCTCCCGGCTCTCGTTCTTCATCTGGAGCAGCATGCCGGACGACGAGCTCCTGACGCTCGCTGAGCAAGGACGCCTTCGCGAGCCGGCCACGCTCGAAAAGCAGGTGCGCCGGATGGTGGCCGATCCGAGGTCGGCGGCGCTCACGGATAACTTCACTGGTCAATGGCTGAATCTGCGGGCGCTGGCGACCATTGCACCGAATCCCAACGTCTATCCGGATTTCGACGACAACTTGAGGCAGGCGTTCCGCCAGGAAGTCGAGCTCTGGTTCGACAGCATAGTTCATGAGGATCGAAGCGTCCTCGAACTGCTCAACTCGGACTACACATTCGTCGACGAACGGCTCGCACGCCATTACGGGATTCCGGCTATCTACGGCAGCCGGTTCCGGCGTGTGACTCTTGGCACCGACCTCGAGATGCGGCGTGGACTGCTTGGGAAAGGCGCCTTCATGAGCGTGACGTCGCAGGCGACGAGAACGTCGCCAGTCACCCGCGGCAAAGTGTTCCTGGAGACCTTCCTCGGCGTGAGTCCTCCATCTCCGCCGCCGGTCGTGCCGATGATCAAGGCTCCGGTGCAGGACAACACGGGTAATGCGAAGGAACCGACCATGCGCGAACGGATGGTGATGCATCACGTGAACCCGACGTGCTCGAGCTGTCACAGCTTGTTCGAGCCGCTCGGGCTTGCGCTCGAGAACTTCGACGGGATCGGCGCGTGGCGGGTCAAGGACGAAGGCCAGCCGATCGACCCTAGCGGAGTGCTGGCGAACGGAACGAAGATCGACGGTGTCGCGAGCCTGCGAGATCTCCTGATGCAGAACTCGGAGCAGTTCACGCGCGTCGTCGTGGAAAAGCTGCTCACCTACGCCCTGGGTCGTGGAGTGGAAGATCAGGACATGCCGCTGGTGCGATCGATCGTGCGCGACGCGACTCCTGGCAACTACCGGTTTTCCACGCTCGTGCTGGGCATCGTGAGGAGCGCGCCGTTTCAGAACAACGTCAAGGGCGCGGAGTAACCACGACCTTTGGGAGTTGGGAGTTGGAGTTTGGGTGTTAACAGGTATCAGTCGTTAGCGAGAGGAAACATGTTCATCGCGAAGAAGCACATTCCTCGGCGGACCTTCCTGCGCGGCGCTGGCGTGACTCTCGCCTTGCCGCTGCTCGACGCGATGGTGCCGGCGGCGACGCTTCTGGCGCAGACGGCGGCCACGCCCAAGCCGCGGTTCGTTGCCACGTTCATCCCTCACGGAATGTCGCCCGGATACTGGGTGCCGGACAAAGTGGGTACCGGCTTCACGATGTCTCCGATCTTCGAGCCGCTCGAACCGTACCGGAAGAAGACGGTGATTCTCAGCGGCCTTCACGCCCGCTCGGCGGAGGCGCCGGAAGGCCAGAGCCCCCCCGATCACTGGGTGGCGTCCGCCTACCTCTGCGCGAATAAACCCAAGCGGACTGCGGGCGCCGACATCTACAACGGCACGACGATCGACCAGTTGATTGCGCAGAAGATCGGACAGGACAATCTGCTCCCCTCGATGCAGTTCGCCGTCGAAGACCCCGGCGCGAACTCGAGCAACTGCGGCGAAGGTTACAGCTGCGCCTACACGAACAGCATCTCGTGGTCGACGCCGACGACGCCGCTGCCGATGGAGCTGAACCCGCAGCTCGTGTTCGAGCGCATGTTCGGCGACGGCGGCACG
>Ga0070664_100001877_pt1 | contig 16859 bp, 11 predicted proteins | sample KBSC73metaG_FD_65863 | JGI IMG/M metagenome (GOLD analysis project Ga0070664, IMG submission 65863) | Corn rhizosphere microbial communities from Kellogg Biological Station, Michigan, USA - KBS C7-3 metaG | ecosystem: Host-associated > Plants > Roots > Rhizosphere > Soil ... | reverse complement strand
CTCGCGCTTATAACTTATAGTTAAGATTCTCTGAACTAATAGGATACCCTTAAATCGTTTGCGAGATAATTTTAAAAGCAAATTATTTATCTAAAAAAAGATTTATTTTTTTTTGTGATTTCAAAATTCCATTTAAATTGCGACAAGTAACTTTCTTTATCAACACAAACTGAAAGTTTGTGTTCCCTCTGATTTTAGCAGCAAATTTTATTTTGTTTCAGTAATTGGGATAGGGACTATCCTTCGGCGAAGCCTTTCTTATTGCTCATTTTTTCAAACGTTTAGTATTAAAGCTGAGATGTAATTTATCATTTGTAAATAGAACGATGTAATCTATCATTTCTAATAGAACTAAGTAAAGTTCTACATTAAACCTTATTTATGGATCGGAAATGGTATATAGCCTACACCATGCCAAAGGCAGAAAAAAAAGTGCATCAACAATTGAAGGAACTGGGGGTTATTTCTTTTTTACCTCTTCAAAAAGTTGTTAGATGCTGGAGTGACAGAAAGAAGAAGCTGGAAATTCCTTTATTCCCCAACTATCTTTTTGTTTACGCATCAAATAGAGAACGTTTTGATTTTCTCAAACTACAGGGACTTGCAAGATATGTAAGTTTTGGTGGCAGCCCCGCTACCGTGTCAAATCAACTTATTGATTCGTTGAAGCGCATGCTGACAGGTGACTTTGAGGTCTCAAATATTGGTTTTGTTGAGGGAGTGCCTGTCAGGATTATGGATGGACCTTTCATTGGAGTAGAAGGCATCCTCCTGCAAAGACGCGGGGCGAACAGACTTATCATACAAATAACGGCGCTACATAGAGAGGTATCCGTCGATGTTTCTACCAGTTCTGTAATGCCGATAAAGAAACCCGCCATAACAGCAAAGGTCTCTTAATCATGTATAGGTTACGCATTTAGATGCCTGTTTTCTCGTCATATCTTTTCATATATTTGGATACAGCCCTTTAAAAGGAAATATGTATCTTTTGATGGCTGTGGCCTATTAAAAAACTTTTTGACCCTATATCTGTCAATACATGTTTGCAAATTATCTAAAGATTGCAGTTCGTATCCTGATTAAGAAAAAACTTTTCTTATTTACTAACGTCATTGGACTGTCAATAGGAATGGCTGTGTGTACGCTGATCTCGCTTTGGATTTGGGACGAAGTATCGTTCGATCGTTATCACGACAATTATGAGAAAATTGCCAAAGTCAGATTAAACGTAACAAGTAATGGTGAAATAACAACAACAAAAACTGTTCCCCTGCCTTTGGTTGATGAGTTAAGTGCACACTTTAAAGACGATTTTAAGTATATAGTTCCCTCCTCTCACAGAGCCTATCATATACTCGGGTATGAGGAAAAGAAATTATTTAAAAAGGGTGTTTACCTGGGTAACCAAGCTCCGATGATGCTTTCCCTTAAAATGATAAAGGGTGACATATCCGCGTTAAATGAGCGCCATTCAATAATATTGTCCGAATCAACTGCCAAGGTATTTTTTGGTGATCAGGACCCTATCAATAAGATTATGACGATTGACAACGGGGAAAGCGTGAAGGTTACAGGCGTTTATGAAAATCTGCCTGACAATACAACGTTTGGGGATCTGGCTTTCATTTCTCCGTTTGACCTTTATATTAGTAATGAAACATGGATAACTGAATTAAGTGATCCTTGGAATGAAACTCCAATTCAACTTTATGTACAGCTTGCCGGGAATGCGGATATGGAACACGTGGCAGCTCGTGTAAAAAATATAGTTCGAAACAAAATTGAAAGTAATGCCGGTAAGAAATCTGTTTTAATTCTGGAGCCGATGAGCAAATGGCATTTATACGTATATAAGGGCGGATTGAACAATACCGGGAGTATTCGTTATGTAAAAATATTCGGTTTAATCGGTTTTTTTGTTTTGCTCCTTTCCTGTTTCAATTTTATGAATTTAAGTACTGCTCGTTCCGAGAAAAGAGCGAGAGAAGTGGGGGTACGAAAGACTATTGGTTCATCAAGAGGACAATTGGTCGGGCAGTTTTTCGTTGAATCGATTTTGCTGTCTTTATTTGCTTTTATCTTTTCTATTTTATTCGTGTTGTTGGCATTGCCTTTTTTAAATGCCATTGCTGGAAAAAGCATTGGGTTGTTCTGGGGTAATATTTATTTTTGGGTCTCTGGGCTGCTTTTCAGTATCGCAACCGGACTTCTGGCAGGCAGCTACCCTGCATTTTATCTTTCCTCATTTCACCCAGTCAAGGTGCTGAAGGGCAGTTTCCGGCTTAGTGGCAAGGCATCTATATTTCGAAAAACCCTTGTAGTATTCCAATTCTCAGTATGCGTAATGCTTATTATCTGTACTGTTGTCGTTTTCCGCCAGATCGAGCATGGCAAAGGGAGACCGTCTGGGTATAACCCAGATAATCTTGTATTGGTTCCCATGAATACCAAAGATATTCCTCAGCATTTCGAAGCAGTGAGAACAGATTTAATGAAATTAGGAGCTGTCACGAATATGGCAGAATCTGAAAGTACTACAACAGATATTTGGGCAACTGATAATGATTTGAGTTGGAATGGCAAAGATCCCAATACATCAGTTGACCTTCCAAACACCGGTGTATCCATAGACTACGGCAAAACGGTCGGTTGGACGTTTATTGCTGGTCGGGACTTTTCTCCCGAATTTTCTTCTGATTCGTCAGGTTTTATTCTAAATGAGGCAGCCGTTAAATTTATGGGTTTTAAAAACCCTATCGGGGAAATAATTCGCTGGCAGGGAAACCCTTTTACAGTTATTGGTGTAATTAAAGATATGGTAGTGGAATCACCGTACGACCCTGTGAAGCCGTCGATCTACTGCTTGGCAAGAGGTCATGATAATTTTGCAATCTTAAAACTAAATTCTCGGTTAAAGACCAATAAAGCCTTGTCAGATATTGAACGCGTTTTTAAAAAATACGCCCCGTCTAACCCTTTTGAATATCAGTTTATCAACGAACAATACGATAGAAAATTTTGGGCGGAAGAACAAGTTGGCAAGCTGGCGGGTTTTTTTACTGCCTTTGCTATTTTCATAAGTTGTCTTGGAATATTTGCCATGGCGTCTTTCATGGCTGAACAAAGGTCTAGAGAAATTGGTGTAAGAAAAGTGTTTGGAGCCTCCGTATTTAGTGTATGGAGACTATTATCAAAAGAATTTACAGAATTAGTCATTCTTTCCCTGATCATCACAATGCCGGTCACGTATTATTTCATGTACAACTGGCTTCAAAACTATCCCTACAGGACTACTATTGCATGGTGGATCTTAGCAATTGCGGCTTTATGTATTTTATCTATTACGCTCATCACAGCAAGTTTCCAGATCATTAAAGTGGCATTAGCTAATCCGATCAAGAGTTTGCGGGATGTGTAGAAAAGTGTTTGCATTGGATGTTACTTCGCAACCATTCGATGCAAGATTTTATTGTTCGGTATGCAGCTGATATGAGTATGATTATGACTGCGTAATTTTTCACGGAACGCCTTGGTAGCGTAGCTAATCTCCGACAAGTCATCTGCTACCTGTTTATGCGTCGAAGTAGTTCCTCTGTTAAAACACCGAATTGATTTTCGAGTCTGTACAACATAAGTAGAAACTTTAATCACCTCCTTAATAACGTTAGCTTTAGACGACGCGGTAGTAAAGTTCTTCTGCGGCTAATCCTAGCTGATTTATCAAATCAAAAGTTATTTGTGGGTCGTAAGGATATATTTTGCTGAGATCGCAATCACTAAGATTTTAAATGGTTCATTTGTTTTTAACGTGCATTAAAATTTAAGAATGCTGCATTTCTGTACTTTATTTAACTCCACCTATCTTACACGGGGTGTCGCAATGTATAATTCATTGTTTAACTATTGTAAAGAGTTCCAGCTCTTCATATTTGCGATGGATGAAGATTGCTATAATGCTTTGAGAAAATTAGGTCTGAAGAATGTAAAAGTCATCGAATTGAGCAGTTTTGAGAATAAGGATTTGCTGATTGTTAAAAGTCAGCGGACTGCCCGAGAGTACTTGTGGACCTGTGCTTCGGCCAGCATTAAATATGTTCTGGATACTTTTCAGGTAGAGGCCTGCACATATATTGATTCGGATTTATTATTTTTCTCCGACCCGTCACCCTTATTGGATGAAATGCAGGCCGCATCAGTGTTGATTACCGAGCACAGATATTCCCCCGAGTATGATCAAACAACGACCTCCGGGAGATTTTGCGTACAGTTCATCTGTTTTAGGAAAAACCCTACGGGAATGAAAGTTTTGAATTGGTGGTATAAGGCATGTATTGATTGGTGTTACGATCGATTCGAAAATGGAAGATTTGGTGATCAGAAGTATCTTGATGATTGGCCGACAAGATTTCCAGGTGTTCATGTTCTAAGACATTTAGGCGGAGGCGTGGCACCCTGGAACGTTCAGCAGTTTACATTTGAAAATGTTGACGGTAAGGTTAGAGGCATTCATCTGACAACGAAGAAAAAGTTTGATTTGGTTTTTTATCACTTCCATTGCTTTAAGTATTCCAATTCTGGTCATTTCGGCATCATAGGCAAATATTTTATTGACGACAATCACTACTCTCAAATATATGGCCCTTATGTCAAATCCCTCTTATCTGTAGAAAAGCTATTGTTAGATCTAAATATTCATGGAGATTTTCATGAAGCGCTTGAGGTACCGCTTCAGGCACGTGAAGTGGTAGATTATTATTTTGATGCAGGAGATTATCGAATTTATCATGAATTGTATAATGAATCAAAATGCCTTATCAAATAAATCTTAAAACCTTTACTGACGCGAGAGGAAATCTAACTGTGATAGAAAGGGTTCTTCCGTTTGATATAAAGCGCATTTTTTACATATATGGCGTCGACAACTCGGTAAGGGGAAAACACCGGCATCGTTGTACGACTCAGGCAGCCATCTGTATTGTAGGAAGCTGTTGCATTTTTACAAAAACAAGCGACGGCTCCGAATCATTTGCGCTAGATTCTCCAGATAAATGCTTAATTCTTTTGCCCGAAGATTGGCACTCTATGGATCAATTTTCCAATAATGCGATTTTAATGGTTCTTGCGTCTCACTATTTTGATCCAGGCGATTACATTTTTGAACCTTACGAATGATAGACTACGAGAATTTACAAAGGAGTAATGCCTTGTTTTATGACGCTCTGCACGAGGCGTTCGTCAACGTGGTCAAGGGAGGAACATTTATACTAGGCTCTGAGGTTGCTTCTTTTGAATGCAATTTCGCAAAGTATGTCGGTGCAAATTTCTGTGTGGGACTAGCCTCAGGACTTGACGCGTTGAGTATGTCGCTGCGATGTTTCCAGTTCGATAAATATGATGAAGTTATTGTTCCTGCAAATACTTATATAGCTTCAATCCTTTCGATTTTACATGCTAATTTGAAACCTGTTCTTGTTGAGCCTGATTTGTGTACATATAATATAGACCCGGCTTTGATCGAGCAGAGGATTACGAAGCGGACTCGGGCTATTTTGGTGGTTCATTTATATGGAAAACTCTGTGATATGGATGCTATTCTAAGAATAGCCGAGAAGTATAATCTTAAAGTGATTGAAGATTGCGCCCAATCACATGGATCTGCTCTTAGAGGCAGAAAAGCCGGAACGTTCGGACACTGTGCAGGATTTAGTTTTTATCCTACGAAGGTTTTAGGCGCTCTTGGAGATGCAGGTGCGATTACAACTGACTTAGATGAAGTCGCTAGTTCCATCCGAGTACTTAGAAACTATGGCTCAAAGGTTAAGTATTTTAACGAGGTTGTAGGAGTCAATTCCAGGCTAGATGAATTACAAGCTGCGTTTCTCAATGTCAAATTGATGCAGATTGAGAATTTAATAGCGCATAAACGCAAGTTGGCTGCCATTTATTTGTCATGTCTCAAGAATGACTTTGTGCTACCAAAGGTCGATGAGAATTATTTCGATAATTACCACATTTTTAGTATCCGCCATGAGAAACGAGATCAGTTAAAAGAGTACATGTTCTGTAACGCAATAAAAACCGAAATACACTATCCTTGTCCTCCTCATAAGCAAAAGGCATTGCAGTGCATTGTCGATGATGATTTTCCTGTTTCAGATATAATTCATGATACAATACTAAGCCTTCCCATATCATATTTTCATACGGAGAATGATGTATTTAGGGTAGTTGAAGTCATGAACAAGTTTTGATAAGCGCTTAGCATTGAGTCGAGACAGGATGTTGAAGTAGCAGGTGAGATTCATAATAAAGTGACAATTATAGAAAGTTAATAAAGCATGCATAATTATCAAAGCTGGCCCTGGCTTGAAGAAATGTCTCCATCGACATATTCCGGAGATATTAATTGGCCAAAGCTTTCGATCGTAATGCCGACACTAAATCAGGGCGAGTATATCGAAGAAGCGATCAGGTCAGTGATTTGCCAGAATTATCCAAACCTTCAATTTGTGATCATTGATGGAGGAAGCACAGATGCTACTGTAGAAGTGATAAAAAAGTATGAATCTGACATTTATTATTGGATCAGTGAGCCGGACCTAGGGCAGAGCGATGCTATAAACAAGGGCTTTGCCAAATGTGATGGCGAGGTGTTTAACTGGATTAATAGTGATGACTTTTATGAGAAGGAGTCTTTTCTAAAATTGGCAACACATTTTCTTGATGATGATGTGGATATTATTTGTGGTTTGGAATACGGCTTTAGAGACTATAACGCAAGAACTATTTCCAAAGGTTCCACCATTCATCATGATCTTGAGAATACTATTTTATCGGGGCACATTGATCAGCCGGCAACTTTCTGGCGACGAAGTGTTTTTGAGTCATTAGGCGCCATAAGTATTGACCTTCATTACGCAATGGATAGTGAAATGTGGTTGCGGTACCTTCTTAAATATGGTCAGTCGAGGATAAAGAAAGTTCCTGATGTACTTGTCAACTTTCGATATCACCTGTTCTCAAAAACTGTTTCTGGTAAAGACCGGATGAACCAGGAGTACTTCAGTTTAATGCATAGTATTTTTTACTTTATTAATAGGACTGACGAAATTTTGGCTGTTGTAAAGGAACTCTATGATCGGCCTCGCATTCGGGAATGGAGTATTTGTGATGGTCTTGATATTGCTAAAATGAGATATGCTGCGGTGAACTTACTATTGAATCACTTGATAATAGTTAGCGACTTTCGTCCTTTTACTGAACAACAGATATTTGACGCGATAACTGAGTCGAACAACGCGTTTGATAGTAGTGAAATATGTCGGAAACTATCAATATACGAAGCGACATTGTATAACTGGCGTCGGAAATTTGCCGGACTTTCGGCGCAGGAAATACTGGCAATAAAGCAAAGGGAAACAGAGGATCCTTCAGTTTCGATTTTGAGATCGGAATTAAGGAGGATGCAAAATTAGTTGTACTTACGATTATTTCGATTAGATAAAGTTGACAAATGAATATAATTCTCTCTCATTACTCTAAAAAGTATAGATCATTCTTTTTTGTGCTGCTCGTCGTGGGCCTTGTAAATACCGCATTAACGAGTGCCTTCATAATGGTAATAGGAAAATCGATTTCACATGGCGATTCGACCGTTTCAAAGGGATACTTTCCTTTCTTTTTTTTCATTTTTTTATTGGTGTGTATCGCCATCAACTACTACTTCAACAAATATATCATCGTTCTATCTTCGAAGATAGTGTCAGAAAGTGAGATGTTATTGATAAAAAAGCTTAGAGACACATCTTTTAAATACTTTAGTGATATAAAGTCTGAAGAGATTTATGCTGCATTGACAAATCTGGAAACTTTGCAGGATGCGCCCGGGAGAATCATAAATACTATCGCGGCTTTTTTAACCGTAGTCGGTTCGCTGGTTTACCTATATTTTTTGTCTCCGATATATGCAGGGATACTAACTCTCCTGATCTTAATACTAACAACTAGTCTACTGGTAAGAAATAGGATCTTAGATAAGCGATACGATGCTCTACGATTGATAGAAATAGACTATTATAAATATCTGCGGGATCTGTTGTTTGGCTTTAAAGACATCAAAATGAGTAAGAGGAAGAGCAGGTCAATATTTGAAGACTATATAATTAAAAACAGACAAAAATTCCAAAGTATTGATCGAGCCATTCGGCGAATTTCATCTAACGGTGCATTTATTGCAAATTATACGTGGTACTTTGTTTTGGGTATAATATTGCTCATCCTACCGAAGATTGTACATTTAGATACTAGAAACCATTCGATATTTATTGTAGTATTGGTTTATATCATTGGCCCTGTTTCTATGGTAACAGGATTTTTCCCGTTTTACTCAAATTTAGTTTCAGCATCAAAAGGATTCACCTCAATCCTCTCAAAGGTTTCGAATTATAGCGAGGAGGAAATTATGGATGGTGGTAAATGCCAACTTGACGACTTTCTATCTATTTCACTTTATGACGTTTCTTTTAGGTATGACGACATATACCAGCGCCGAACCTTCAAACTGGGACCAGTTGATTTTACATTAAAGCGTGGTGAGGTAGTATTCGTTATTGGCGGAAATGGGAGCGGTAAGAGCACTTTTATAAATTTGTTTGCTGGTCTTGTCAAGCCGGACTCTGGAGATATTTATTACAATGAACAAATTGTAACGAAGGACGATTTATGGGATTATAGAGGTCGGATTGCGCCAGTTTTTATCCATGAGTATCTTTTAACTCAGAATTACGAAGACCTCGAATTGAGTAGTAAGAACGAAAAATATATCGAATATTTGAAGATGTTTCGGCTTGATGCGGTCATGACGCCTGATCTGATTTTTCAGAATAAAGAACAGCTTTCTAAAGGCCAGCAACGCCGGATCGCACTAATTCTTGCTCTAATGACTTCAAAGCAAATCTTAATTTTAGATGAATGGGCGGTTGAACAGGATCCGGAGTTCAAGGAGTATTTTTATCTTTCGATAATTCCATATTTAAAAAGAAATCAATTTACAATTATTGCAGTTACTCATGATGAAAAATATTTTTCATGCGCAGATCGCGTTATCAAGTTTGTTGATGGACAAATTGAGAATCCATTAAATAAAATTTTGGGAATAGGTGCGTCAGATACGCAACGTAACTTGGAATGGTCGAAAAAAAATGAAATCAGTTCATGAAAAATGAATTTCAAATGTTTTTGATGACTTAATTCGGCGAAGTGAACGTCCCTTTATTATATATTGCTTTTAATCGTCCCAAAGTAACTGATATCTCATTCAGTGTGTTGAAGGCCGTTAAGCCTTCTAAATTATTTCTTGCAGTGGATGGTGCAAGGCTTGGTCGGGCTGATGATGACATAAATTGCGCGGAGGTTAAGAAAATTTTATCGGATATATCCTGGAAATGCGATGTTTTCCATCTTTATCATGATGCTAATTTGGGGTGCGGAATGGCTGTATGTACAGCAATTGACTGGTTTTTTTCACACGTCGATTCCGGAATCATTATGGAAGACGATTTGGTAGCAGAAACGTCTTTTTTTCCGTTTTGTGAACAATTGCTCGAGTTGTATCGAGACGATTTGAGAGTTATGATGATTTCAGGGTTGAATATACTAGGTAAGTCAGAGGGTTGTCGAAATTCATACCTCTTTTCACGATATGGATCTACAACTGGCTGGGCCACGTGGAAAAGAGCGTGGTTGAAGAATGACTTTCACCTGAAAAACTACAAACTATTTCGAGATGTGTCAAGATTCCGGGCATTAATAACTGACTCCAAACGAGCTGATTATATTCAGTTAAATCTCAATAGTATACTCAGGGACAACAGGAAAGATATTTGGGATTATCAGTGGGAGTTTTCAAAATTGATACATGCTGGCCTGTCAATAGTTCCATCTCACAACTTGATGCGGAATATTGGTTTCGGAAGCGATGCCACTCATACTAAATCAGCTGACAACATGTTGGCATCACTAACGACGGAGCCTGTTTCATTTCCGCTTACGCATCCTCCGTTTATGTACATTGATGAACTATATGACCTTGACAGTTTTAGGGAGATTAGAACAAACGGAAAGAAATCTATTCTTAAGAATTCGGTCCAGCCGAGATTCTTACTGCCTGAATACTCAACTTGGCCCTGGAAGCATGATGAATTTATGTCAAACAAGTTCAATGAGGATGAGAAATGGCCGATGATATCGATTGTATTGATTTCACTGAACGAGCCTGAATTGTTAGAGCTCGCTATACGGTCTATAATATTCCAAGGGTATCCTGAGTTGCAACTTGTGATTATCGATCGCGGAAGTGACAACGAAACTTTGGAAACTATTTCTAAATACAGTCGTTACATAAATTACATCAGAAGTTATTCCCAAATCGGAGTTTCGGAAGCCTTGAACCTGGGGTTGCAACAATGTAGAGGAGTTATTTTTAACTGGATCACTCCTGGCAACTATTATCACTCGGATTCGTTCAAAATCGTTGCCACGTACTTCATAAAAAACGATCCTGATATATTATTGTTAAGGCAATCTGCTGTTGACCAGGAAGGTAACAGCATTGAGAACTGTACGACGATAAGGGATAGCGTGGAAGACACGATTTTGGTAGGTAACATGATTCAGGCGTCTACATTCTGGCGAAGAGACGTGTTTCAGATAATTGGAGATTTCGATCAAAACATAGACTACAATTTTCATTTGGAAGCATGGTTTAAGTATCTTTTAATTTACGGTCAGCAAAGGATACTTATTCGCCCAGATTGCATAGTCTCATCAGTTGTAAACTTATCAACTTCAGAATCAAATGACGAGCTGTGCGAAAAGGAGAAGTTCAGTATTTATCATAGCCTTTTTTCCTTTATGAAAATGCCAACGAGGTATTTGAAGGTTGTTGAGAACCTAGTTGACAGAATCAGAATCAAGGAATGGCCCATTAAAATTTATCTAGACGAACAACAGTTTATTCAAAGGGGATTAACCTTGCTAAGTCTATATTTTATTGACAAAGAAAATTACCTGATGGCTGACCAGGCTTTGGCAATGACTAACGAGTCACCTGTGCTTTAAGGTTGGTGTCATCCCGATCATTCTGTAGCAACTTTGTGCAAGCTACAAATCACAATAAGAACTAACTATCCTGTGGTAGACTAACTCTCTCTTACAGTTTTAGAACCGGATGTTTTATCATCCTCAAAAGACGGTTTCTCGTAAACAGAAGCATACGTTTCGTGCTTCTGTAACAGGTTATCTCCGGTATCAAAAAAAGTTTTTTTAAAAATTTAAAATAAAACAATATGGAAAATTTAAAACAAATTCAGGGCACCTTCAAAAAGGATGCGAACCGGGTTGAATTGATTAATCATCATGTCTTGAAATTTTTAAAAGACGAAGAACTCAACCATGAGCAAATTGCCAAACTTCTCTCTCAATGGTACTTCCCGTTGGCCAACTTCCCGTTTTTCCTTGCCTCCTGTATTTCCCATATCAAAATCACCGAAATACAGACGTTTCTTTCGGATATTTTGCACGAGGAGCTAGGTTGCGGCAATCCAGCTCAATCACACCTGGCCTTGTATGAGTCTACTATGAATGATGCAGGGTTTGTCTCATCCGAATTTATGAATACAAAAGCCTACACTGCTACTATCGCACTTGTCGAGGGATACAAGTATGCCGCAAAGGATCAAAACAGGGCTATTGGATTTGTATACGCTACAGAAGTTGCGGATCTGGCAATGGTGTCTGCCATTGGTTATTCTGTAGCCAAATTCAGCGGCAAGACATTGAAAGAACTTCCATGGGCAGACATTCATATTAAACAAGAACCCAATCACGTGAACAATGTGAACAATTCAATTGATATGCCGCTCGGTGAAGCAGAAGTCGCGGAAATATTGAGATCCGCACAACTATGTTGGAAATTATGGGTTGGCTTTTTCGAAGAAATCGGATTACGTATTAACGCACCTTTCCCTGCGAAGTTTTCTGAAACGGAATTTGCAGAAACAAACTGATAATGACTGAATGGTTTGAACCGGAGGTTTAAATTCGCCTAAATAGCGAACGCGCGTATTGACCGGTTCCGTCAATATCGGTTACTGGTCAATACGCGATTTGAAAAATGTGACATCAGGAAAGGTCCAACATAGCAAATCAGAGATTCTATATGAAAAGCGATCCGTTAATTTCATGTTTATGCATTACAAAATACAGAACAAGGTTCCTTAAAAGAGCAATTGACTGTTTTTTGCACCAAAGCTATTTGAACAAAGAACTTATTATAGTTTATCCCGAGGAGGACAAAGAAACAGAATTCTTTATAATGGCGAATCAACATCCATTAATAAGAAGCGTGAAGGTCAAAGATACTTCCAAGAAAAGTCTTGGCCGACTACGAAATATGTCTATAGACACGGCCGACGGCGAATTTTTCTGTGTGTGGGATGATGACGATTGGTATCATAAAGACCGGCTTCAGTTTCAAATGAATGCGATACGGCTTCATAAAAAGGAAGCCTGTGGCCTTGCGTTTTGGCTGATGTACGATGCAGTTAAAAACGATGCTTATTTTTCTACGCCCATGATTTTGCCGGGTAGTATTTTGTGTGCAAAAAGCGTCATCAATGAACAGGTGTGTTATGGAGATATCAACCGGGGTGAGGACCTTGAGTTTTCTTCACTTTTAATCGGGCGCAATTACTTATGCCCGCTTATCATGCCTTCCTTGTATATATATGTATATAATGGAAATAATACCTGGGACAAGGGGCACTTTAACAGGTTGTTTTCTCCCTTTCTGCGGTTATCGGTGGAAGCGGGTGAACTGATTGGAAATGTGCTTTCGTCGAAATATGATCAAGATGAATCTTCTGATTTGATGCTCAGTCAGCAACTACTTCAGGAATTTAATTTTTTTCATTTACAAATGCCGGTCCAGGTATAAACTTGTTTGTTTCGCAGAGCCTTCATTATCGGGTTTATTGGTGATTGAAATAACATCCCATATTATTACTTACATCGTAGTGTTGACATCCTGACATGAATAACAAAATTTACAGATGTCTTTAGACTATAGTATTATGCAGGGCGACAAAAAAAATATTTTTGACTATGTGGCCGCACAGGCTTTGGCTTTTTCAAAAAAGGACGCCTTTATTTTATTAGACAATCAGGAAAATGTACATAGGCGTATTTCCTACACTAAGTTGGAGGCCGAAGTCAAAGAACTCGCGTGGCACCTTCGGACGAAAAATTTCTACGGACAACGTATAATGTTGTTTTATCAAGATCCGATTCAGTTCATTATCGCTTTCCTAGCCTGCCAGTATGAAGGAGCTATTCCGGTTCCAGTCGCTTACGCTAAAAGCGATTCTCATTTTTTAAAATTGAAAGGTATTTTCGAAGATGCGCAGGTTAAAAGTATTCTTTGTTCATCCGTTTCAGTTCAGGCGCTGCAGCGAAGCTTACGCACTTATCTCCCCGGAAACGACATTGCGATCATCGATACGGATCAAGTCCGGATTGGTGACTCATCTTTGGTTGATTTCAGACCACAGTATCACAACATCTCGTTTCTTCAATATACTTCGGGCTCTACTAGTCAGCCCAAGGGTGTGATGGTGAGTAATCAAAACCTGCTCTCTAATCAGAAGATGATAGCGGGAGTATTTGGATGCACGCAGGATTCTGTTATCCTGTCCTGGTTACCTTTTTATCATGATATGGGGTTAATCGGCAACATACTTCATGCGATTTATACCGGATGCAGCTGTATACTGATGTCTCCAATGCGTTTTATTCAAAAGCCGCAATGCTGGCTGGAGGCTATTTCAAAATATAAAGTTACCCATAGCGGCGGGCCCAATTTTTCCTATGACCGTTGTATCGACCGTGTATCCATAGATAATGTTTATGATTTGGATCTGTCTGCCTGGAAAGTTGCTTTTAATGGTTCCGAGCCGGTAAGATGGAAGACCATTCAGGATTTTGCCAAACTGTTTAACGTCATCGGGTTTAATGAAAATGCATTTTATCCGTGTTATGGATTGGCGGAAGGAACATTGCTTGTTGCCGGGGAAAAAAATGAAGGGCCGCCTGTTATAAAAATGTTTGATCCGGATGCACAAAGCATTGAAGCGTGGAACAACTCTCCTCAGAATAGCGGGTTTCCTTTGGTAAGTTGTGGGGGAATAGCTTCCGGTGTTGAGGTGAAGATTATATCTATCAGTGAAGGCATTGAATGCGAAGAAGGAAAAATGGGAGAGATTCACATTGCTGGGCCTAATGTAACAGAAGGTTACTGGAATAAAAACAGGAATTTATCTTTTACAGTGGTTGACAGTAAACCTTTTTTTAAGACCGGCGATTTGGGCTGCTTTTACGCGGGAGAGCTCTTTGTGGCCGGCAGGCAAAAAGAGATGCTGATCATCCATGGCCAAAACTATTTTCCGTATGACGTAGAATTAATTGCTTCAGATTCCCATCCTGCCATTGAATCCAACGGTGTAGCTGTTTTTAATCACAATGATTCCGTAGAAATAATTGTTGTAGCAGAAATCAAAAGAATTTGTTTGAAACGTCTGCAACCTGCTGAGATCATTAATTGTATTGACCAAGCCATAATTGCTCATTTCGGACTGATCGCTTTTGATATCCTGCTTATTACTTCGTCCGGCCTGCCAAGAACTACTAGTGGTAAAATACAGCGGCTTAAGTGTCAACAAGTATACCGGACCCGATCATTTGAAGTCATCGAGTCAAAACAGAATATTACAAAAGCTAAACTGGGTGCTGAAAAAGAGACTCAACTTCTGCAAAAAGTTTTGCAAGAACCGATCGCGCAAAATATCAAACTATATGTAATCTCCCGGATCGAGTCGCGGGTTGGCTTTAGCGGCATACTGGCAATTGATGAAGAAACAAAACTTACTGACTTGGGATTAGATTCTCTACGTGGTATTGAATTGATCAATGAATTGAACAGCGACTTTGACATAAACCTGGATGCGCCACGTGTTTTAGGTAGTAACAGTTTTAGTAGTCTGGTGGAATGGATTGAGAATATATTGTGGTTGAAAAATGAACCTGTATCCGAAGAAAGAATCATTATATGAAAACTGGGTTATTACTAAAAAAGCTCAAAGAATTTAACGTCACTATCCGGCTTGAGAACGACCAGCTCAAATTGTGTGGACATGTCTTCGCTTTGCCTGACGGACTAGTGGAGCAAGTGAGAGCACAAAAGTCGGAACTCATTACTTATTTGCAGGAATCAACGGGCCGATTGATTCCTGACAAAATCATGCCTGTTCCATTCGATTCGAGTTACCCGGTTTCCAATGGTCAAAAAAGTATTTGGACACTGAGCCAGTTCAAAGGTGGCTCTGCGGCTTATCAAATTAGTGTCAGCCTTCTATGGCACGGACCAATGGACCGGACAAAACTTGCACTGGCATTTCGCCAAGTGATGATAAGACATGAGAGCTTGCGTACAGTATTTAAAGAAGGAGCTGGGGAATTAAGACAGTTTGTCAACGAAAACTGCACGGTTGCACTGGATTTTCAGGAATGTTGCGAGGATGAAAGCAATATGGGATTCTCATTTTGTCAAGAGGCTGTAATTGATTGGGATTTTGATCTTGGTAGAGGTCCGCTGTTAAAAGCGAAGGTCAGAAAAATAGCAAACAATGAATATCTGTTGTTGGTAGGGATGCATCATATTATCAGCGACGCCCTGTCCATGGTGGTTGTGTTAAAAGAAACGTTTCAGCATTATGCTGCATTGGTTGCAGGTAAGGCCATCCACCAATTTCCTTTGGCGTTTCAATATAAAGATTATGCGAATTGGCTTTCATCAAGATTGCAAACGCCGAACGCTCGCGAGGCACTGGCTTTTTGGAAAAATGAATTTCAGGATGAAATAGAACCCGTAAATCTACCTGCTGATTTTCCTAGGCCTGCAATAAAAAAATTTGAAGGCGGACGAACCCGCTTTTATTTTGAATCTTCGATCTACCAGGCAATCGACTGGTTTTGCCGTACACACCATATCACTTTATTTAACTTCATCCGCGGTAGCATTACACTACTTTTAAGCCGGCTATGTGGTCAGCACGATATTATCATTGGAACACCGGTTTCCGGCCGTATACATAAGGACCTTGCCAACCAGGTTGGCTTATATATTAACACGTTACCGTTAAGGTATAAAATGGATGAAGAAGATACTGTATTGGAGTTTCTTCGTAAAGTTTCCTCACATTCTTTCCAGGCCCTGCAATTCCAGGACTGTCCCCTGGATACTATCGTGGACGCCTTACGGCTCAAGAGAAATCCGGGAAGAAACCCTTTGTTCGATGTCCTCGTAGTACTTCAGGATCCTGCATTAATAAAGGAATGGTCACTCATTCAAAACCACCAAGGGTTTACTATACATCAAAAAGAATTCGTTGACAGACAAACCAGCGTCGCACATTATAATACGGGTGCTTCCAAAATGGACCTTAGTTTCGAGTTTGGATTGAGCGCAGAGAAATATTTTTATCTCGAAGTAGAGTACGACCGTAATTTATTTAAAAAGGAGAGGATCGACTATTTTTTCAGCATTTGTTCCGCGATTATGCTACAGTTTTTGCAACGTCCGGGTGATAAGGTCGGTAAGCTGGAAATCATTGATGCAGTCAGCAAGCGACAGTTGCTGGAAGAGTTTAATAATACATCAGTAGCTTATCCACAGGACGAGACAATAGTGAGTTTGTTTGAAGAGCAGGTGAGCCGAACACCAGGATCTATAGCGGTAGTGTATG
>Ga0070664_100001872_pt1 | contig 16885 bp, 19 predicted proteins | sample KBSC73metaG_FD_65863 | JGI IMG/M metagenome (GOLD analysis project Ga0070664, IMG submission 65863) | Corn rhizosphere microbial communities from Kellogg Biological Station, Michigan, USA - KBS C7-3 metaG | ecosystem: Host-associated > Plants > Roots > Rhizosphere > Soil ... | reverse complement strand
CTCGGGCGCTCCAGCGTGAACCAATAGTAGCCATACGGCGCAAGACTCAGGACGTACGACTGGTTGCCCACCGGAGGAAACCTCGAGTCGCCGAAAAGTTCAACCGGCGTCACACCGGAGAATTGAGTCAGATCCAGCTCCACAGCCTGAGCGGATGCCGCGAGGTTATGGACCAGCAACAGGGTGGTCTCCCCATGGCGACGGAGATAGGCGAGCACCTTTTCATTCCGAGGGCGAAGGAATTGAATCGTCCCGCGACCGAAGGCTTGGTACCGCTTCCGAATGGCAATCAGCCGTCGCATCCAGTGCAGCAGCGAATGAGGGGTCTGCAGCTGCGCCTCCACGGACACCGCCTGATAGCCGAAGACCGAATCCGCGATCAACGGCAGGTAGAGCGAAGCACCGTCGGCTTTGGAGAATCCGCCATTGCGGTCCGCAGTCCACTGCATGGGGGTCCGCACGCCGTTGCGGTCTCCCAAATGGATATTGTCCCCCATCCCGATTTCGTCGCCGTAATACACGATGGGACTGCCGGGCAGCGTGAAGACGAGACTGTTCAGCAGCTCGATTTTGCGTCGATCGTTATCGAGCAGCGGCGCCAACCGACGGGCGATGCCGATGTTCCGGCGCATCTGAGGGTCGCGGCCGTAGGCGTAATACATATAGTCGCGTTCTTCACCCGAGCACATTTCGAGCGTCAGTTCGTCATGGTTGCGGAGAAACAGACACCATTGGCAGTTGTCGGGAATCGGCGGTGTATGGGTGAACATGTCGAGAATCGGACGCGAATCCTCGCTCCGCAGGCCCATGAATAAGCGCGGCATCAACGGAAAATGAAAGGCCATATGAAACTCGTCGCCGTTTCCGAAATAGGGCCGGACGTCGGCGGGCCACTGATTGGCCTCGGCCAGGAGGATTCGCCCCTGATACTGCTGATCGAGGCGCTTCCGCACCTCCCTCAGATAGGTATGGGTCTCAGGAAGGTTTTCACAGATCGTGCCCTCGCGTTCGAACAGATAGGGCACTGCATCGCACCGGAAGCCGTCCAGGCCTTGCTCCAGCCAGAAGGCCAGGATGTCCAGCATGGCGCTCCGCAGTTCCGGATTGTCGTAGTTCAAATCCGGTTGATGGCTGAAAAAACGGTGCCAGTAATAGGCCTGCGCCACGGGATCCCACGTCCAGTTCGACTTCTCCGTATCGATAAAGATGATGCGGGCTTTCTCATATTTCTTGTCTGTCTCGCTCCACACGTAATAGCCACGCTTGGACGACGTGGGGGAGCTGCGTGATTCCAAGAACCACTGGTGCTGGTCGGAGGTATGGTTCAACACCAGATCAGCGATGACGCGCATGCCGCGGCGATGCGCTTCGTCGAGGAAGCGGCGCACGTCCGCCAAGGTGCCATAATCAGGGAAGACCCCCCGGTACTCAGCCACGTCATATCCGTCATCGCGGAGCGGAGAAGGGAAAAATGGAAGAAGCCAGATACAGTCCACTCCCAGCCATTGCAGATAATCGAGCTTGAGCGTCAGGCCGCGAAAGTCCCCAATGCCGTCGTCGTTACCGTCGAAAAACGCCTTCACGTGCAGCTCATAGAGCACGGCGTCTTTGTACCAGAGGGGATCAGTCATCTTGCGTTACTCCGCCATTGCGCCCGATTCAGGATCTTTTGCAAGGAACTCATCACACACGTTGATCAGGGCGGAACGCAGACGTTCGAGGCTGCCCAGGTAGGGGTTGATCGACCGCAGCTGATGAGCGAACTCCGGCATGCCCAGGCTTTCGAGCGCCCACGTCGAAAAGTCGTTCCCCGAGCTGCCCAACCGATGACGCGCTTCGAAGACATGGTAATAAATCGCGCTCACTTCTATTTCGGCGAGTGCGTGACGGAATCCGCGCAGGTCGGACACCTCGACGGCTGTCGGCACTTTCATGAGTCTCGATTGATTGAAATGAAATGCAGAGCCATACATGACCCGGGGCACGATGGGCATCCGGGACAGGTGATCGTCAATAATGGAGAGCAATTCATCGCGAAGCGTTTCCAGATTCGAAAACGCAAAGGGATCCACGACCGCTAGTTGTTCTCCTAGAACGAGATCTCGCACCTCCATCGCCACCCATTGCGCAAAATCGTTCGGGTAGACACGCTCCACATAACTGTGGCGAAGGAAGTAGCTATGGGTATGGAAATAGATCGAGTCGAGGGGCACCTCCTCGATCAATTCCACCAGTCGACGTTCGTCTTCAGCCGATTTCCCAAGGATCTCATGGAGTTCGCTGCATCCGGTGAATCGAAACACTTGTTGCGCGGTTTGCATCAGCTGTCTGGCCTCCGACTGTCGTAGGTTAAGGAAGGCACGAAGAACCCTAGAGGAGAACTAGGGGTTTCTCTAGGCCTCGCCCCCCTTTCTTGGACCAGTTTCGTCGAGGTTCCCCACATGTTCGTGACTCACGTTCAGTGATACATCAGGCGGCTACTTTAGAAAAATGTTGCGAGAGGCGTCTGCTCTTGTCTTCCCTAGCTGAATCGTACTTCCTCCATGGGTCCGCATGGCGCGAATTTCTTGACAGAACTGCGATCTCCACATACCGTCACATTTTTCACGAGCTACACCATGCGCTCATGTGGGCTGCAGGTTCCACCTATTTCTAAGGAGTAACACTATGAAGTTTGTGAAGGTGCAAGATGAGGAACGCCCGGGCGAAGTGGCCATCAACCTCGACTTGGTCCGTGAAGCTCATTTTGGAGGCGGATTGCTGCGGCTATATTTCGAACGGGGGGCTTCGCAGGACGATATGACGTTTACCGGCGATAATGCGAAGAAAATCTGGGCAGCCATCGGGTAGCGCCGCCCAGATAAGTCACGAACTCGCTGCTGACGCTAGGCGAGATCTAATGCGGTGCGAGGAAGTTCCCACTGCTGACCGCTTTGTTCCGTTTCGTCCTGAAGTTTGACCATTCCGTGTTCTTCCTGCACACGGATGACCCGATCCGCTTGACTGCGCAGCTGCTCGAGGCATCGACGACCCGTGCGAGTCAGGGTCGGGGCCTGAGGACACAGGCATAGCAACGTATAGCCTTGCTGAGCCAATTTCTGACTCGCTTGCATGATCCGGCCAAACAGCCGCATCGCCTCAGGCTCCGGCATGGCCTGATCGAAGCGCGTATCGAACAATCCCGAGAGGATGGCCAGACGGGCCTGATAGCGGTCGAGGGCGGACATCAGACAGTCTGACATCAGCCGTTCCACCTGGTGACATGTAAAAGCGCGGGCCACGTGAATCATGCTCAGCAGGGCGCGTGGCTGACGGCGATGCGCACGGGCCATGCGCCCGATGAAGAAGGGATCGAAGCTATGGGCACCGTCGAGATACACGACCGGCTCTCCGGCGAGAGCGCGTTCACCAGAGGCATACAGGCCTAATCGAAATACGGGCGGCTGTCCATACAGCAGCACCAGCCGGTCGTCTGCAGAAAACCGGATCTGCGCGTGCCGCAGGCCGAGAAACCAATCCCCCGTTGACTCGCCCTTTCCGCTTGAGGGACCAAGCGTCTGAGCGTGAATGAAGGGAAGTTCCGTTTCTGTCGTCGATAAGATTGCCTGCATGATTCACCTCGTTTATCCGCAGCACCCGCCTGCAAACGCTTGTCGCTGTTGGCAGGCCGCCCAACAGGCGTAGCACAGATCGACCGTCGAATGGGTGATGCCATCCACGCAGGCGATTCGTTGCTCCACGAGTATGCCGCAATCAGCACAAGGCCCGCCCACCTGTGTGTTGCTATGAGTTTCTTGTACCAGCATGATCCACCATTTTCGTGTTCGGACGAACCCGCCTGTTGCAGCAGGCCGACATGAAAGCGTTGACTTGTCCCCCAAGAAGCTGTTTCCACCAGCGTTCCGCCAGGGAATCCCGTTTCGCGTGCCGCAGCTCCCATTGCATGTCTTGGACGCGCCCTTGCAGCGTGTCGACCGTGCGTTGAAGGTCTATCAGTCGCTCTTTCGTCATTCCCATGTGCATGTCGCCTCCTCTCTTCACGTTCCTTAGATGGCGCAATGTCGAATTACGCCGATGAGTATGCCTTCGATGTGAAATTCATCATCCGGTTGCACGACAATCGGCTGCATGACCGGATTCGCGGGATGCAATTCGATGTGCCCGGGCTTCTTGAAATAGGTTTTGACCGTGGCCTCACCATTAACCAACGCCACGACGGTTTGCCCGTTTTGTGCCGTCTCCTGCTTACGCACGACGATCAGATCGCCGGAGAGGATCCCGTCGTCCTTCATCGACTCCCCTTTCACACGCAGGGCAAAGGTCTTCCCACCCTGCAGCATGCTGGGGGGGACATCGATGAGTTCCGATTGCTGCACCGGCTCAATCGGAAGCCCTGCTGCAACCATACCGGCCATGGGAATCTCCGACACACGGCTCAACCGTTCGATGGCGACCTTGACCATGCCGGGGATTCGACGCATTCCGGCTTCATAGCGTGCAACCGACACCCGCGTCGTGTGCAGCGCATCAGCAAGTTGCTGTTGCGTCAAACCCAATTGTTCCCGGATGCGTTTGAGGTCTGTCGGCTTCATGTAACCAATGGTTACACACGCACGGCGGTCCTGTCAAGCCCCATTCTTTGCTCTATAAATGGAGGGGCGGAACAGCTGTCTCCAGGCGGAGTCTGTGCATAACTCTGTACGAAACGTCAGGCCAGGCTTTGCAGTGCGCGATCGGTGATGCGAAATCCCGCGCCCAGTATAGGAATAGCGGTTTATCCGCTTTTACTCGTAAAGACCACTAGATATGGTGGTGAGGCGACGGCGTTGCCTATGCCTAAAATATAGGCAATCAGGTGGGATCAGGGATGAAATGCAGGAATTCGAGTGAAGGGTCTAAGATTACGCACAGGCTTATCCACAGAAGCTGGGGAGACCCCTAGGTAGGCTACAAACTATTCAATTTCTTGGAACCAAATGGACGGCCCCGGCCTTAATCACCGCCACGACCGGAGACCCCAATTCGATCCGCAATTCCTCTTGCGCTCCCCTGGTCACCATGGCCATCAGCGGGAAGCCACAGTCTATTTTCACGTGAACCATCACGCCATGTGGAACGATCTCGCTGACTTTTCCGTTCAGATGGTTTCTCGCGCTGGTCAGTCCGGTTCCGCTCTGCTCCAACACCACATCTTCCGCGCGGATGCACACGAACACCGGTGAGCCGATCTCATACCCGCCGAGTCCTTTGAGCAGAGTCCCATTCACACGAACGGTCGCCAATCCATTGGACTCCTCAACGACATGGCCCTCGATAACGGTTTCGACCCCGACGATCTGGGCCACCTCCGCGTTGACCGGTCGACAGAAGACGTCCTGAGGCGGACCGACCTGAAGGACCTGGCCCTCTCCCATTACCGCCACGACGTCACCCAACGTCAGCGTTTCGGCCCAGTCATGGGTCACAATCATGGAAGGCACGGCGAGGCGCTTCAGCAACGTCCGGAGCTCTCCCCGAAGCTGCATCCTTGTCGGCACGTCGAGAGCGGAGAGCGGCTCATCAAGCAGGAGCAACTGCGGTCGAGGCGCCACCGCCCTGGCCAGGGCCACTCGCTGCTGCTGTCCACCGGAGAGTTCTCTGGGGCTGGCCGATTCAAAGCCGCGCAATTGAAAAAGATCCGTCAGCTCATCGACACGTTTCTTCCGTTCGGCCGCCGAAAGCGCCGTCAGTCCGTAGGCAATGTTTCCCGCGACCGTATAGGTGGGGAATAAGGCATAGTCCTGTGCCATGTAACCGATCTGACGAAGTTGCGGAGCCACGTGGATCCCCGCACGGGTGTCGAGCCAGGTTCTCGAGATGAAACGAATGTGCCCTCGCTCCGGCCACTCAAGACCGGCGATGCACCGGAGGACGGTCGTTTTTCCGGACCCTGACGGACCGAACAAGACCAGAGCGGTGGCTTGCTGGAGCGGATAATTGAGCACTGCGCTGATCGGTGCGCGCCCCGGGAAGGTCTTGGTAATGTCGATCGCTACTTCTGCGGCCATACCGTCCAGACTTTGCGATTCATCGCGTAAATCAACAGCAAGACGGCGTAGGACACCATCAACAGGAATAACGCCGTGTTCGCCGCGGCTCCATAATTGAGTGCCTGCACATCGTCGTAGATGTCGATGGAAATGGTGCGGGTCACGCCTTCAATGTTTCCGCCAACCATCAAGACGACCCCGAATTCCCCGAGGGTATGGGCGAAGCTCAGGACCGCTCCTGTGATCAAGCCGGCCGCAGAAAGCGGCATGATCAGCTTGAAAAAGGTCTTGGCCTTCGAGAGCCCCAGCGTCCAGGAGGCTTCGATCAGTTTACGGTCGACTTGCGCGAAGGCCGTCGCGAAGGGTTGAACGGCAAAGGGCAGGCTATACAGAATCGAGGCCACGAGCAATCCCTGGAAGCTGAACGGCAGCGTCTGGCCGACGACGTCGCTATACAGCCGGCCGAGCGGACTATGGGGACCGATGGCGACCAGAATGTAGAACCCCAGTACCGTCGGCGGCAGCACCAGGGGAAGGGCCACGATGGATTCGATGAGAAATTTCCATCGCCACTTTGAAAAAGTCAGCCAATAGGCAATCGGCAAGCCGATGATGAGCAGCGCCACCGACGTCAGGCTTGCCAACTTGCAGGTGACCCAAATCGCTGTCCAGTTCATGTGGTACCTGTGTCGGATGATGAAAAAGTCCGTCAGTGTCGACGGACCTTTTCACCTCCTGCCGGCGTCAAAGGGCCAGCGGCTACTTGCCAATCATGACCTCGGTTGCTTTCACCGCCACCGTGACCGAATCATTGACCTTGAGACCCATATTTTTCACCGATCCTTCGGTGATCGCGGCAATAAACTCGAGATTACCCACCTTGACCGACACCTCGGCCATCGCTTGACCCTCGGTAATGCGGGTCACGGTGCCTTGAAATTGGTTGCGTGCGCTCAGCTTCATCGCCTCCTCCTTGGTTTATTGTGGTTGATCAAACCCGATCAGAAATCCCTCGGGTCCATAGACTTCCAGACGGTCGACCTTTCGATTCCCTCGCGTGACACCCGGTTTCATGCGAAGCCGGACGACTTTGTCCCGGTCGGCGTCCGACAGTCCGGCCAGTGCCGAGTCCCGCACCGCTGACTGCAGCGTTTGATGAATCGAGCCCACATCCGTGACCCAAAAGTTGACTTGCACCCATCCGGTCTGACGGGGATGACGAAGGTCCTGCCTGATCGCCACCACCACATCCCGGAGACAATAGATGCGAATCAGATCGGTTTGCGGATGGTCCAACCGTTGAAGGCTGGGTGCGTGAAAGACCAGCTCGAACAACCGTTCATGCAGCGTGATGTCCGAGGTTTCAATTTGAATGTTGGAGAATCCTTCCGTTGAGGAAGACCCACAGGTCAGCGGCTCTTCGGCCTGAACGCTCGTCGCCGCAAGCCCCCAAAGAAGACTGACTACCATCAAAACCGCGCGCATACCGCTCCTACTTGCATCGAAATTGAATCCCCCATCGACGGCCCGTGATTTCCCCTTCCTCGCCTTCGCCACTGGACATGCTGCCGTAGCCTTTCATCTCGCCGTCGCGCACCACGAAATAGCCCCGGGGGCACTTCTCATCGATGAGCTTCAATGCCGCTTTGCGGTGCGGCGATCCCATCGGCCCGCCTCGGTCTTCCTTGAACAGATAGCTCACCACGCCGCCGTCTTCCGTTTCGTGGGTCATCTGCACGGCATCGGAACAGCCGCTCAGCACAAGCATGAACAACCAGATCGCTTTATTGAGGTGCCGTAAATCCATACCGGTGCATGATCTCCTGTCCTCGAGTGCTTCGCATGAACTCCACAAACTGTTGAGCCGTCTTCTGCTCTTTCGAGGACTTTAATATCGCCGCTCCCTGCTCCAACGGTGGGTGGGCCTCTCCCGGTATTTCCCAATAGGTGCCTGCCGCTTTCATCGTCGGCGCGAGCGCCAGGGACAATGCAATAATGCCCACGTCGCACGCACCGGATTCTATGAACTGGGCGGCCTGCGAGATATTCTCTCCCAACACCAGTCGGTCTTTGGCCGCGTCATACACTTTATAATGCTCCATCGCCGCAACGGCCGCGCGCCCATACGGGGCGTGCTTCGGATTGGCGATCGCAATTTTCTTGACGGCGGAATCGCGCAGGCCTTCCAAGCCCTTGGAAACGTCCCGATGGGAGGTGTGATTCGTCCATAAAACGATCCGGCCGATGGCATAGCGGTACAGCGATCCTGGCACCGTGAGTCCCGCCTCTTCGAGTTTCTTGGGGTAGCCAATGTCCGCCGAAAAATAGAGATCGAACGGAGCGCCGTTTTGAATCTGCGCATAGAAGTTTCCGGACGACCCAAGGGACAATTTGACATGGTTCCCCGTCGCTTTTTCATACTCGGCAATCAGGTCTTTGATCGCGAAATTCAAATCCGACGCCGCAGCGATCGCAATCTCTTCGGCAAAAGCGTTCTGGGTGAACGCAAGATGCCAGGCCAGCCCTACGACCACAGCCACACACGCTGCCAAGAATAAGTTCTTTACGGATGATTGTAACGTCATGAAGATACCTTTCCCTTATGTATGCCTGACAAGTACGCAGGGAGCAGCGAGCGAAAGCTCCATCACCTGTGGATCAACGACAATATTAACGACGTCCCAAGGTCTGCTCGCCCCTTGCATGCCCAGGATGGGCCCCCAACTCTTGATCGTCCATTCCTCTCCATGCACTTTTACCGTATACAGGGCTCCCGCTTCTACCTGCTCGATCAAGACAATGCGCCCCACCCAGCGATTCCATCGCTGTTTGCCGCGGCGAAACATGCCGCCTTCCAAGCGGACCGTAGCTGCAGGGAACATCGCGACTACCGATTGACCAACGACGAAACTCCGGCCTTCCTTCTTCTTCCATCTGATGCGGAGATCCGAGCGTACACCGACCTTGATCCGAACACCGGATCGGACCAGGCCGACATGGTGAGAATGGACAACCCCCCTCACCCAATTCATGAGGGTGCCTTCGGCACAAAGACTGCCGCTCTCGCCTCTCCCAGACACCGCGGCGCGGTTATCCGGAAAGGAAACCGATTCCGTCTTGCGGGTAATCATGATTCGACCTCCGTGGCTCAGAAAAAGATCTGCAATTGCACACGAATGGCATTCTCGACCAAGGTTCCGCCTCGCGCGTCGAGCGGCACCAGGCCTGATGGATTGACCGCTCCGGGCGGCTGCGTCGGCAGAGGCGCGCTGCGACCGATCGCATAACCGCCAGTGCCCATCGCCAGGTTGCTGTACGTCAGCATGAGCTGATAATCGTAGGTCCCGAAGGGAAACCAATTCAGTGAGGCATCCACCTCCTTGATCAAATCACCGGACGCATTGGTGTCCGGATCCCAATAGGAATAGCGAGCGGCAATTTCCAAATGCCTGGGAATGAGATAGTAGCCGGACTGCACATACCAGCCGGTGGCGTTCCCCAGGAGCTGAGGCGTCACAGCTGTACAGGCGCCGGCCGCGTTGAATTGCAAACACGGTGCACCTTTGAATGTCCGTTCAATGTTCTTGAAGTACCACTCGCCCTGCAGGGAGAATCCTCGGTACTTCAAAACGCTATCAATCGCGTAGGTCGTATAATTGACGACGCCCCACCCCAACTGGCGGCCGTTCCCGAATGTCGCCAACTGCCGGCGAAAATTGAGATTGGCTAGATCGATGCCGACGAACGCGTTGTCCGTACTTGTATTGATGCCGGGGTTGTATGCCAGCCCGCCGCCGACCGCCATTTGGGGCGCTTCTGAATAGGCCAAATCGCCTTCGCCATATCCCGGACGTCCCAGGATATTCCACTGCAGCCTGCCGGCATACATCAGTTTGTCGATCTCATTCCGGAAATTGGCATTGAGGTTCCGCGAGTTCGTCGGACAGCCGGCCGGAGACGGAAACGGATTGCCGCCTGTTTGGCCGCCCGGACATCCGGCTGTGGCTTCCTCGCTGTCGTAGCTGCCGTAGCGGTTGAACAACGGTCCGGCGCCGTTGAAGAGACCGAAGTAGTAGTTGACGGGGTAGATTTCATCATCATTCATGATCGTCAACCCGATATCCCGTCGGTTGAGCCCGCTCGCAGTGAACGCGTCTTGCACGGGTGCGCGTTCGGCGAATTGCATGGACGCCGTATTGTTGATCTGTGAACGGTTGAAGAAGACTTTGTATTGGCCCAACTGAACGTTGAACAGTGGAAAGTGGGTGCTCAAGACGTAATAATCGAGAAGGTTGGCGGATCCGGGCGTTTGCGCGTTTTCGGCGGTCTCAAACCCGATCTGGAGAAAGTATTTGAAGTCCGGGCTTAGAAGATGCCCGAGGAACAGCAACCGTGCCCTGCGCAGATTGAACTGCGACGCAAAATCTTCTGAACGGTTTGCTCGGTAGTCGCCAAATACCCCCAACAGTTCCGGATAATTCTTCGCGTCGCCCGGATTCCTCCAGGCGTCGTTCCTCCAACGGGTGGTTTCACGCAACTGCATGCGTCCGCGGATCTTGAGGAGGAAGGCGTTATCGTTCATTGAAAAATTGAACCCACGGTCGTACCAGAGCTTGAAACTCGGCTGCATGAGATAGGCGCGTGTTTCGGAGTCTTTGATGGCCTTGTCCCGTTCCTCCTGCGTAATAATGCCTTTCTCATAGGACCGTTCCAATAACAGCCTGGTGGCCGGGTCCATGCTTTCGACGAACACGTACTGCCCGTCCTTTTCGACGAGTCGTCCGGAATCCACCGCAAGAGCGGAAAAGACCGGGATGAAGTGACAGAAACACCCCATCAGGAGGACGATGAGGCCTTTTCTCCAACAACCTGGCCGCGGGATGCGATCGATGCGTCTTGCCAATTCCATGAAACCCTCCACGAAGCAAAGAAGATGAATGAGTAAGAGGTTTCAGCAGCTCTCTGTCCGGGTGCCCTATCTCGCAGAGGCAGGAACAGCGGCCTTGAGAAATTCACGGAGCTGCACGGCCTGACGGCCGCTCTCCGGCTCTGTCTCCCAAAACCGTCCTGGCTCGAAGTAGAGGAGATAGGTTTTCGGTAGCGGCGGCGTAGCGGGATACCGGAGATCCCACTGTTCTGATTTCCTGACGGGAAACTGGGCGTGATAGTGCTCGAGCACGAGATGGAGAAAGGGCTCTCTCACGGCGATCCATCCAGCGGTCGTGTCCCGTTCGGCTGCGGGATTCATTCCGGGAGCGAGCACCTGGAAGTACACCCGTTCGTCTGGTGCAGCCTTTTCGAGTCCTTCGACCAAAAACGGCACGAGCGCCTGCATTTCATCGGATCTGAAAATCATCTTCGGCGGCACTTCTTCTGCGAACCACCGGAGCGGCAATCGCTGCTTTTCACGGAATGAGAATCCATTCAGCACGGCAGTCACTTCGTCGGCTTGCAGGTGCACCGGATGGGTGTAGGGCGCTGCATCCGGGTCCCGCTGCAGGGTCACCACCACCCGTCGATCCTCATGCAGAACCTGCGTGGTGTACGGCAATCTCGCACAGCCCTCCACGAGCACACCGGCAATCAACCCACAGAGAAGAAACCAAGATGGACATACGTTATGAGCGGACATGACTCTCTCCTCCTCATGAACAGCGGATCAGCCCGACATGGGTTACCGTTTCAGGGATTGAATTTGGGCGGGGGACGTGAACCCGAGACGTTTCAGTTCTGACTGAGCGTCTGCCGACTGAATGAACGTAAGGAACTCCTCGCAGAGCGCTCGATTGGGACAATAGCGCTCCATGGCCATCGAATGGATGATGGGAGGAACGGTTCCGGTGTCAGCCACGGCCACGACCCTGACGCGTTGGCTCTCCTGCACCGCATCAGGTCCGAAGAGAATGCCGACATCAGCCTCTCCATTGAGAAGATGATCCAACACCGAGCGTGTGTCGCTCGCTTTATCCAATCTCTGCTCAACGGCCCCCCAGATCCCTAACCTCGCGAACAGCTGCTTGGTGGTCTGTCCCAGGGTGGTGAGCTCCGGATCTCCGATCGCGATCCGCAACTTCTGATTGCGGGCCAACGCGTCGAACGATGTCGGCGCATCGACAAGCGCCTCGGGAACGACCATCACCAGTGGGACCTCGGCGTAAGGCCGCTTCGTGCCGGGCAGGACGTAATATCTCCACTCAAGACGAGTAATGAGCTCATCCCCACCTGGTGCCACGAGATGAATAGGACCTGAGCCGATGAAATACTGGCCGATGGGACTATTCTCCATGCCGGCGATCGTGCGGCGAAGGTCGAGCCCCGAATCAAAGTACAGTCGAACCCGGACATCCGGATGCGTCTTCTCGAACTGACGTCCCAGTGCTTCTACGGCCGTCCGCATACTCGGCGATGTCGCAATCACCAATTGCTCGGTCGCAGAAGCCGGCGACATATGCATGATCATCAAGCCAACAATGCTGACACTGACAATGCGACCCCAGATCATGGTGGCTCCTTATCTCAGCGAGTGCATTTTCCCCGTCTCGCGGGTGTCGTATCCCCCTAGCGCCTCAATTTCGTTCCGGAAAGGCCTGCTGACGAGCGTGTCGAACAGACCTGCGAGCGTCGGGTGCCACTTGAGATACGGCGTGGGGACGACCAGGTCGTAGCGGGCAGACTGTATCGGCACGAAATCCAAGCCGAAGAGCTGAGCGGCCGAGCGAATGCCGATGCCGACATCGGCCTGCTGACCGGCGATGGCGCGTGCGACCTCGAAATGCGAACGAGCGATGCTCTCATAGCCTCGAAGGTGCGACGAGGTCACTCCGGCGGCACGCAAACGTTGATCGAGGAGGAGCCGGGCCCCCGATCCCTCCTCCCGGTTGATGATCGTCACGTTCGGGTCGGCCAGATCAGCGGCGTCGCGGATACTTTTGGGATTTCCGGATCGCACCAGAAACCCCTCCTCCCAGATGGCAAACGTCACGACGTCGTACGCCGTGCCTTTCAACGTGCGTTTCAGAAACGGCAGATTGGATTCGCCGGTCGCCGGATCGAAGAGATGGAGGCCGGCCACATGGACTTCGCCGCGTTCCAATGCACGGAGAGCCGCCATGCTTCCCATCGTCCAGCCCACGACTGCAACGTGGTCTTTGCGCCGCCGCAGATGTTCTCCCGCAAGAAAAATGGCGGGATCGCAGCCGGCGACTGAAATGTCCTGCTCGACCGCCGTTCGTTCGCGCGACAAACGGACGCGAGCCTTGATGCCGGATCGTTCGGTGGTGGTGTCGACCAGATAGCCGTCGGCAGGAACCGTATAGGACAACACCTCGCCGAGCCCCGTCACTGGGCGAACAATCCTCTTGCCACGGACCGTTGCGACCTTGACGCGAAGAGGAACGGACGGAGTTTCGACCGGTGGTACGCCGATGAAGGTTCCCTCGATGACTTCCTCGGAGAGGACAAGACTGAAGAGATCTTCCACACGACAGGCCAGTATCGAGGCGAGTTGCAGAGCGACGCCGGTACTCGGGAGGTAGATCTCCGATTCAACGGCCGAGATCGCCTGCCTCGTGATGCCGGATTTCTCCGCGAGCTCCCCCTGCGAAAGTCCTTTGGCGATCCGGACGCTCTTGAGACGATTCTGAAACACCTGCGAGGGTTTATTTTTGGCCATATGCGGCGATCAGATATCATTTATAATTGATATTAGTCAAGTATAGTTGCTATATGAAAGCACTTTTACTGCCATTTTGGAGAAACTATGCGGTTCTATCAACCTATAAAAAATATTGTTGACAATCTAGATAATGTTAATGTAATTATGATCACACATAAAGCCTAGCGGAATACTGTAGATTAACCATTAAAGAGCACAGGTGAGGGACCTATGCGATCTGACGACGGCTACAACATCGAGCAAACGATCTTGCAGGCTTTGAAAAACCTCCGTTTCGGATCCGTGGAAATCATCGTCCACGATTCCAAAGTCGTACAGATCGAGCGCAGAGAGAAGGTGCGCGTCGAACTGGAATCGCCGCGACGCGCATCGTTGGTTGGATGAAGTGATCTGATGTTCCGCTCTTGAGGGATAGACCGCCTATCAGACCACTGAAGGCGAAAACACGGGCCTACAATTCAGTGTGAACTGACCGGACCACCGGAAGTTCCCATGTCACAAGGAGTGAGACATGAGAATTTCCGGATTAGTGGTGTTGGCCGTGAGTGCACTCACCCTGCTTGCCCCACCTGGCATTGCTCGGGCAGTTGAAGAGGGCCAGTTCGTGAAGAAGGAAGGCAGATGGGAATACTCTTCCAGCGAAGACCCGGGGCTAAAGTATCTGTACCTGAAAGGGGTGATCTCCGAGGAGGAGTACAATAAAGGCCTTCGCACGTTGGAAACCAAGGAGCGTCTCGCCAAACCGAATTTCAACATCGATGTCAACAACGGGTTGAACATCCGGGTCGGCGACAGATTCTTTCTAAAAATGCGGCTCATGGTGCAGACTCGCTACACATACAGCACCTACAATAAGGCCTGGGGATCCATCGGCGACTCCCGGAATGAAGAAATCCTCGGCGGCCAGGTGGAGTTTAGAGCCTACAGGCGGCAAGCCGACTCCAGCCAATTTCTCGTTCCTCGCGCGCGATTGCAATTTATGGGTTATGCCTTCGACCCTAATTTCCGCTACAACGTCTCCTTGCAGATGGATTCGACGCCATCGAATCAAGAGGGCAGCAACGGCAAGGCCGGACTCATGGACGCATATGTGTCATCCTGGCATATCCCTTGGGCCAACATTCAAGTCGGGCAACAAAAGGTGTGGTTCAATCGGGCATTGATCAGCCCCATTGCTACGTCGAGCTTTTCAGACAACATGATCGTCCAGAACATGTTTGCCTCCAACCTCCAAAACGCTCGCGACATCGGCGTCAGTATCCTGAGCGATGAGGAGCAATACAAATTCAACTACGCGTTCGGTGTTTGGGGCGGCGTGGGACCAAACTTGGGGCGAGATGGAACCTCTGTGAGCCAAAATGTGCTGCCGCCGACGGGAGGTGGTGGCGTGAATTCAGGCGTCACACGCACCTATAACTATGATACCCGCTTCATGAGCGGGGAACTCATGTACACGGCCCGACTGCTGTACAAGATCGCGGGCAATCCGGGGTACGGGTGGGGAGACATTGTGAACTCGCGAACGCCCCAGTCAGCCATTGGCTTCGGCTATGCGTACGATCCTGCACAAAACTATCTGAGCTCGACACGCTCCGACATCGTCGACCGTGCGTACCGCCAAGCCGTCACAAAAGCCATGAATGGACGGCTCCTCGGCGGAGGCATTTATGATTTTCAGACTTATGCAACGGATTTCGTCTTCAAATACCAGGGATGGTCGCTCCACGCTGAAGCGTACTATCGGCATCAACGGGTCAGGAACGCAAACTCAGGAACTCAACCCTTCGACCTGACGACAATCCCGACAGCCGCGATCCAGGGGCCCCCGGTGTCTCTCGGGCAAGCCTGGGGCTGGTACGTCCAGGGCGGAAAGTACATCATCCCCCGGAAACTGGAAGTCGCGCTCCGTTATGGAATTCTCGATCCCTCGACGAAACAACAGCAGGATCTCACCTATGAGTTCGGAGCCGCCCTCAATTACAGCTTCGACGGCACCTACAACAACCGCCTGGTAATCGATTACTCCAACATCACCATGGGAAGCGGCGGGCGCGCACCCGATCGGTTTCCGTTTGAAAGTCAACCGGGATTCGGCCAGAAACTGGTCGAAAATCGTATTAACGTACAATACCAGTTCTACTTCTAGATCGAGGACAACCATGAAGACCCATCGCGTGACTCAGTTATTGATGTTTTTGCCCGTTCTTCTTGCCATATCGGTGTGGGCTCCCGATCGCGTCGCTGCGCAGCCGGAAACGTTCACCATTGCCGCAGCGAACAGCCTGAAAGATGCTCTGCGTAAAGTGCTTCCGGCCTTTGAGTCACAACACCCGGAAGTGAACGTCCGCGTCATTTACGGACCATCGCAAACGCTTCGCAAACAGATCGAGGAAGGGGCGCCGGTTGATGTGTTTTTGCCGTCTCTTTCAGAGGAAATTGACCAGCTCGGAAGCAAAGGGTTGGTCATCGAAGGGACGAAACGGATCTATGCAGGCACGTCGCTGGTGTTGATCACTGGGCCCGTCCTTCCCGCACCCATTCGCTCCATCGGAGATCTGCATTCGGTTCCTGTGCGGCGGATCGCCGTGGGGGATCCGAAGACCTCCTCGGTGGGAAAGGTTGCGGCACAATTTCTCAAATTCAGCAAGCTTGATCCTAAGCTGAAATCTCAATACGTCTATGGCGAACATTCTCGAGCCGTGCTGGATCTGGTCTCCAAAGGAGAGGCTGAAATCGGCGTGGTCTACAGGACAGACGCCATTGCGGACAGCCATGTCCGTATTCTCGATACGGCACCGCCCGACTCCCATTCGCCGATTCAGTACGGCGTAGCGATTGTCTGGACGGCCAGGAACATCACGGCTTCCGGCGATTTCATTGAGTTCCTGCTTTCTTCCGGAACTCAGGATGAGCTGAAAAAGTATGGATTCGATCAGGCCGGAGAAAAAATCGGGTTGCTGCGACGCCAGGAGGTCAAACCATGAACGATCGGATAATGCGCTCTCATCATATGGTATTCACTCGATCATTGCTGGCGGTCACGGCATTGGTGGCCGTTGTGGGTTGCGCCGGTACTCCCGACGCGCCGCCAAAAACAATTTACGAGTCCGGAAGGAATCAGGTTCGCATTGTGAAAGACCCCGACTCGACTTCCAACACGCATCCGGCGAGCCTGACGCCG